>Ga0164243_10015408_pt1 | contig 10567 bp, 8 predicted proteins | sample OricompcompostOP_FD_108781 | JGI IMG/M metagenome (GOLD analysis project Ga0164243, IMG submission 108781) | Organic Plus compost microbial communities from Emeryville, California, USA - Original compost - Organic plus compost (OP) | ecosystem: Engineered > Solid waste > Mixed feedstock >...
ACCTCGGCGGCGGCCACGACCATGACGAAGAAGGCGAGCACCTGGCCGGTGAGATCGCCGTGGATGCGGGCGAACGTCACCAGCAGCAGGTTGGTGGCGTTGAGCATCAGCTCCACGCCCATGAAGACGATGATCGCGTTGCGGCGCAGCAGCACCGTCGTCGCCCCGATCGCGAAGAGGACCGTGGCGAGCACGAGGTAGTGCGTCAGGCTCACTGCTCCCCCTCCACGTTCGTGTTCCCGTAGCCCTCGTTGCCCGCCTCCGCGGCACCGGGGACCGGTGTGTTGACGCCGGCCGCCTCCGGGTGACCCTCGGGCGGGGGCGTCGGGCCGTCGCCGCCGGACGGGTCGGCGCTCGCGAAGGGCCGCCCGCCACGGGCCGTCCCGCCGGACAGCACCCGCTGGCGCCGCGCCGCGTACTCGCGGGCGTCGGCCTCCTGGCCGCGCACCCGCAGCACGCGCGGCACCGAGTGCTCCAGCGGCTGTCCGCCGGGCCCGAGCGCCGGGACGTCCATCGCGTTGTGCCGGGCGTACACGCCCGGCGCGGGCAGCGGCGTGAGCCGGGCCCCCTGAGCGACACGCGCGTCCGCCTGCTCGCGCTGGCCGACCTTCGGGGTGAGCCGCGGGCGGTGCGTGAGCACGAGGGCGCCCAGCGCCGCGGTGACCAGCAGCGCGCCGACGACCTCGAGGGCGAAGACGTAGTCCCCGAAGACGACGCGGGCGATGCCCACCGGGTTGGAGTCGGCGTTGGCCGCGTCGAGGCCGGCCGGCACCCCGTAGGTCGCCCGGCCGACGACACCGGCCAGCACGACGAGCAGACCCAGCCCGGCCAGCAGGCCGATCCAGCGCTGTCCGCGGATCGTCTCCACCAGCGAGTCCGAGGCGTCGACGCCGACGAGCATGAGCACGAAGAGGAACAGCATCATCACGGCGCCCGTGTAGACGACCACCTGGACGACGCCGAGGAAGACCGCCCCCTGGGCGACGTAGAGGAACGCCAGCGAGATCATCACGACGACCACGGCCAGCGCGGCGTGCACCGCCTTGCGGGCGAACAGCAGTCCCAGCGCCGCGAGCACCATGACCGGCCCCAGCGTCCAGAACAACACCGCCTCGGCCGTGCTCGTCATGCCCTCGGCCGCGGCGGCGTGCACCAGCGCGGGCACCGTGGCGCCCGCCGAGCCCAGCGCGCTCACCGCAGGCCCTGCCGCGTGGCACCCGCCGAGATGGCCTCTTGGGCGGCGCGCGTGGCACCGACCGGGGAGGCGGCCTCCGGCCCGGCGCCGCCGGGCAGGCTCGGGTCGTCCGGACGGTGCTCGCGCACCCAGGCGACCTGCTCCTCGGTCCGTCCGGTCACCTCACCGCGGTAGTACTCGGTGTCGGTGGTGCCCTCGACCATCGGGTGCGGCGTCGCCAGCATGCCCTCGCGCAGCGGGGCGAGCAGGTCCTGCTTCTCCCAGATCATCCCGGCGCGCGTCGGGCCGGCCAGCTCGAACTCGTTCGTCATGGTCAACGCACGCGTCGGGCAGGCCTCGATGCACAGCCCGCAGAAGATGCAGCGCAGGTAGTTGATCTGGTAGACGCGCCCGTACCGCTCCCCGGGCGAGTACTGCTCGTCGGGGGTGTTGTCCGCCGCCTCCACGTAGATCGCGTCGGCCGGGCACGCCCAGGCGCACAGCTCGCAGCCGATGCACTTCTCCAGCCCGTCGGCGTACCGGTTGAGCTGGTGACGGCCGTGGTAGCGCGGCTTGGTCGGCACCTTCTCCGACGGGTACTGCTCGGTGACCGTCGGTCGGAACATGTTCGACAACGTGACGCCGAAGCCACCGACGGGCGCCAGCAGCTCGGCGAGGCCGGTGCGCGGCTCGATGAGCGACCGGTAGCCCTCGCCGGGAGCCGCGACCTCGCCGCCGCGCGCCTGCGGCGCGACCTCGCGACTCTGCTTCTGCTGGGCCTGCCTCTGCTGACCGGGCTTGCGCTGCCCGGGCGAACGCTGGTCAGCCACCGTGCACCTCCTGGGTGACCTGGGGGGTCGAAGATCCGGCGTCCGTGCCGGAGGCGGCCGCCGCGGCGGCCCGCTGCTTGCGCGGCGACGGCGGCAGCACCTGGCCCGGCAGCGGCGGCACCGGGTACCCGTTCGCGAACGGGTCGATGACCTCGGGCCCCGGTGGGCGCCTGGGCCCGGGGGCGGGCTTGCGCTCGGGGATGAGGAAGGACACGAGCAGCCCCACGACGACGACGCCGGCCAGCACGAACAGGACCGTGCGCAGGTCGAGGCCGGAGAACTGGCGCACGCCCTGGACGACGGCCACGCAGACCAGCCACACGAGCGCCCCGGGGATGAGCACCTTCCACCCGAGCTTCATGAACTGGTCGTACCGGAAGCGCAGCACCGAGCCGCGGATCCAGACGAACAGGAACATGAAGAACCAGAGCTTGACGAGGAACCAGAGCACCGGCCACCAGCCCTGGTTGAACATGCCGTCGTTGATCGCCGAGATCGGCCACGGGGCCCGCCAGCCGCCCATGAACAGCGTCGTGGCGACCGCCGAGACATTGAGCATGTTGATGTACTCGGCGAGGAAGAACCAGGCGAACTTCATCGAGGAGTACTCGGTGGTGTAGCCGCCGACGAGCTCGCCCTCCGCTTCCGGGAGGTCGAACGGCAGGCGGTTGGTCTCGCCGACCATCGAGATCACGTAGATGAGGAAGGCCGGCAACAGCGGAAGGAACCACCACACCTGGGTCTGCGAGTCCACGATCTGCGAGGTCGACATCGACCCGGCGAGGATGAACACGCTCACCAGCGACATGCCCATCGCCAGCTCGTAGGAGATGACCTGCGCCGTCGAACGCACGCCGCCCAGCAGCGGGTACGTGGAGTTCGACGACCAGCCACCCAGGACGATGCCGTACACCCCCACCGAGGCGCAGGCCAAGATGTAGAGCACCGCCACCGGGAAGTCGGTGAGCTGCAGCGGGGTCACGACGCCGAAGATCGAGACCTCCGGGCCGAAGGGGATCACCGCGAAGGTGAGCAGCGCGCAGAACACCGCGATCATCGGCGCGACGACGTAGACCAGCTTGTCCGCCGCGCGGACCGTGACGTCCTCCTTGACCAGGAGCTTCATCGCGTCGGCAAGGGACTGGAGCAGGCCGAAGGGGCCGTGCACGTTCGGGCCGGGCCGCACCTGCATGCGGGCGACGACCTTGCGCTCGAACCAGATGGCGATGAGCACGCTGGTGAGCAGGAAGACGGCGATGGCAACGGCCTTGAGCAGCCAGACCCAGAACACGTCGTTGCTGAAGTCGGCCGTCACCGGGTCCCCGTCGCCCACCGCGGCGGGGACGGCGGCCGGTACGGCGGCCAGCGGTGCGAGCAGGTGCAGGCTCATGCGTCGGTGCTCCCCTCGGCTGCTGCCGTCGGCGCGTCGGCGGCCGCCGCGATGCGGACGACCGCACCGGCGTCGGCGTGCAGGGTGTCCCGCACGGCGCTGCCGGTCGAGTTGGTGGGCAGCCACACCACGTGGTCCGGCATCGCCGTGACGACGACGGGCAGCGTGACCGTGCCGGCGTCGGTGCTCACCGCGAGCAGGTCGCCGTCGGACACGCCTGCCCCCTGCGCCGTGGTCGCCGACAGCCGGGCGACGGGGCGCTTGGCCGTGCCGGCGAGGAACTGCTCGCCGGTCTGCAGCCGCCCGTTGTCGAGCAGCTGGTGCCAGGTGGCGAGCACCGCGTGCCCGGCGGGCACCTGCGGCGGCTCGGCCGGCAGCGCCTGCGGGGCCGGGACCCGTGCTCCGTCCCAGCCGCCGAGCTGGTCGAGCTCGGCGTGCACGTCGGCCAGCGTCTGCAGCCCCAGCCCGTCGCCGAGCGCGTCGGCGAGCCGGTCCAGCACCCGGAAGTCGGACAACGCCGTGGTGGTCAGCGCCTGCGGAAACGGCCGCGGCCGCCCCTCCCAGGTGACGAACGTGCCGGCCTTCTCCACCGGCGGGGCCACCGGCAGCACGACGTCGGCACGGTCGGTCACCTCCGAGCGGCGCACCTCCAGCGAGACCAGGAAGCCCACCGCGTCGAGCGCGGCGCGGGCCAGCTCCGGGTCCGCCAGGTCGGCGGGCTCCAAGCCGCCGACGACGAGGCCGCCGAGCAGCCCGTCGCGCGCGGCTGTGAGGATCTCGTCGGTCGAGCGCCCCGGCTCGGCCGGGAGCTGCTCGACGCCCCAGACCGCGGCGATGTCCACCCGTGCGGCCGGGTCGGACACCGGCCGACCCCCGGGCAGCAGACCGGGCAGCAGACCGGCCTCGACAGCACCGCGCTCGCCGGCACGCCGCGGCACCCAGGCCAGCCGGGCACCCGTGCGGTCCGCCAGCCGCAGCGCGGCCGAGTACGCCCCGGCCGATCCGGCCAGCCGCTCGCCGACGAGCACCACCGCACCGTCCTGTGCGAGCAGCCCGGCGGCCTGCGCCAGCGCGTCGTCGGCGGCACCGGCCAGGATGCCGTCGAGCACCTCGGCCTCGGTCCCCGGCGCGGCGGCGATGAGCGTGCCGGACATGCGCTCCAACCCTCGCGTCGCGAACGGGGCGACCGACAGCACGCGCGTGCCGCGCTTGACCGCGGCCTGCCGCAACCGCAGGAAGGCGATGCCTGCCTCCTCCTCGGCCTCCAGCCCGACCAGCAGCACCGCCGGCGCACGGTCGAGGTCGGCGAAGGTCACCTGCAGCGTCCGCCCGGCGACGTGGTGGCCGAGGAAGGCCTCCTCCTCCGCCGAGTGCGGACGGGCACGTCCGTCGACGTCGTTGGTGCCGAGCACCGCCCGCGCCAGCTTGCCGTAGGCGTAGGCGTCCTCCAGCGTCAGCCGACCGCCGGGCAGCACACCGACCCCGGTGGCCTGCGCGGCGCGCAGCCCCTCCGCGGCGACGTCCAGCGCCTCGACCCAGCTCGCCGGCTCCAGCTCGCCGCGGGTGCCGTCCGCGTTGCGGGTGCGGACCAGCGGCACGGTGATGCGGTCGCCGGCGCTCTGCCAGGTGAACGCGAAGCGGTCCTTGTCGGTGATCCACTCCTGGTTCACCGCCGGGTCCTCGCCGGACAGCCGGCGCAGCACCACGCCGCGTCGGTGGTCGACGCGGATCGCCGAGCCCTGGGCGTCGTGCTCCGACACCCCGGGGGTCGAGACCAGGTCGAACGGACGCGAACGGAACCGGTACGCCGCGCTGGTCAGCGCGCCCACCGGGCAGATCTGCACGGTGTTGCCCGAGAAGTACGAGGCGAACGGCCGACCGGAGGTGTCCAGCGCCGAGGCGCCGACCGGCGTCTCCCCGGCGAAGTCCAGCACGTCGGTGTCGAAGGTGCCGATCTGCTGCTGGGCGCCGCGCTTCTGCAGGTCGATGAAGACGTCCCCGGCGATCTCCTCGGAGAACCGGGTGCAGCGCTGGCACAGCACGCAGCGCTCCCGGTCCAGCAGGATCTGCGTCGAGATGGCGATCGGCTTGGGGAACGTGCGCTTCACGTCGACGAAGCGCGAGGTCGCCCGGCCATTGCTCATCGCCTGGTTCTGCAGCGGGCACTCGCCGCCCTTGTCGCAGACCGGGCAGTCCAGCGGGTGGTTGATGAGCAGCAGCTCCATGACGCCGTGCTGTGCCTTGTCGGCCACCGGCGAGGTGTGCTGGGTCTTGACGACCATGCCGGGGGTCGCCTCGAGCGTGCAGGAGGCCTGCGGCTTCGGCATCGGGCGGACGTTGCCCTCGCGGTCCGGCACCGCGACCTCGACCAGGCACTGGCGGCAGGCGCCGGCGGGGGCGAGCAGCGGGTGGTCACAGAAGCGCGGGATCTGGATGCCGAGCTGCTCGGCGGCGCGGATGACGAGCGTGCCCTTGGGGACGCTGGTCTCGATGCCGTCGATGGTGAACGTCACCGCGTCGGCGCCGGGCTCCGGAGCGGCCGGCGCCGGGGCGGGCGGGACCAGCGACGCGCCGGTGGGCCCGCCCGTGCCGGTGGACATGCCCGTGCCCGTGCGGCCCGGGGTCGTGATCGTCATGCGTGCACCCCCGCGAGGGCCCCGGCGGCGCTGCGCCGCGGGGTGTAGTGGAACAGCGAGCTGCGCTCCGGCGGGAACAGCACGTCCGCCGGCGTGTGGGTGCCGGCCTCGAACTCCTCCCGGAAGTACGTGATGGCCGACGTGATCGGGCTCGTCGCGCCGTCGCCGAGCGCGCAGAACGCCCGGCCCAGGATGTTGTCGCACAGGTCGAGCAGCAGGTCGATGTCCTCCGGCGTGCCCCGGCCGGCCTCCAGGCGTTGCAGCACCTGGGTCAGCCAGTAGGTGCCCTCGCGACAGGGCGTGCACTTGCCGCAGGACTCGTGCTTGTAGAACTCGGTCCAGCGCGTCACGGCGCGCACCACCGACGTCGTCTCGTCGAAGATCTGCAGCGCGCGCGTGCCGAGCATCGAGCCGGCGGCGCCGACCGACTCGTAGTCCAGCGGCACGTCGAGGTGCTCCGCGGTGAAGATCGGCGTGGAGGACCCGCCCGGCGTCCAGAACTTTAGCTCGTGGCCCTCGCGGATGCCGCCGGCCATGTCGAGCAGCTCGCGCAGCGTGATGCCGAGCGGCGCCTCGTACTGGCCCGGACGTGCCACGTGGCCGGACAGCGAGAACAGCCCGAAGCCAGCCGACCGCTCGGTCCCCATCGTCTTGAACCAGTCCGACCCGCCGACGACGATGCTCGGCACGGAGGCGATGGACTCGACGTTGTTGACGACCGTCGGACGGGCGTACAGGCCGGCCACCGCGGGGAACGGCGGCTTGAGCCGCGGCTGGCCGCGCAGACCCTCCAGCGAGTCGAGCAGCGCGGTCTCCTCGCCGCAGATGTACGCGCCGGCGCCGGCGTGCACCGTGACATCCAGGTCGTACCCCGACCCGAGGATGTTCTTGCCCAGGTAGCCCGCGGCGTAGGCCTCCTCGACCGCGCGCAGCAGCCGGCGGTACACGTGCACGACCTCGCCACGCAGATAGATGAACGCGTGGTGGCAGCCGATGGCGTACGAGGTGATGGCCACGCCCTCGATGAGGTGCTGCGGGCTGGCCATCATCAGGGGGATGTCCTTGCAGGTGCCCGGCTCCGACTCGTCGGCGTTCACCACGAGGTAGCGGGGGCCGCCGTCCGGCGCGGGCAGGAAGCTCCACTTCATGCCCGTCGGGAAGCCGGCGCCGCCACGGCCGCGCAGCCCCGAGTCCTTGACGAGGTTCACCAGGTCGGCCGGCTGCTGGGCCAGCGCCGTGCGCAGACCGCGGTAGCCGCCGTGGTCGAGATAGGTCGCCAGCGTCCAGGAGCGCTCGGCGTCCCACGTGTCGGTGAGCACGGGGGTGAGGGTGGTCATCACTCCTCCTTCGCCTTCTGCGACGAGCTGTCGGACGAGCTGCCGCCGGCACTGGGGCTGGACGGCGTGTCGGGCCGCTGTCCCGGCGTGCTGTCCGCCGGGGTGGTCGGGGTGCGCTCCGCGCTGGACTGCTCCGCCCCGGGCTGCGGGCGGCTGGCCGCCGCACCCGCCCCGGCGGCGGTGCCGCCGGTCGCGTCACCGGGGTACGCGGGGGCGGTCCAGCCCTGCTGCCGGGCCAGCTCGACACCGCGCAGCGTGGCCGGGCCGGCGCCCGGACCCTCGTCGGCCCGCCCGTCGAGGAAGCCCGCCAGCACGCGGGACATCTCCCGGAAGGTGACGACCTGGTCCGCACCGCGCGTCGGCCGCACCGGCTTGCCGGCCCGCAGGTCGTCGACGACCGCCGTCGCGGACTGCGGCGTCTGGTTGTCGAAGAACTCCCAGTTGACCATCATCACCGGGGCGTAGTCGCAGGCCGCGTTGCACTCGACGCGCTCGAGCGTGATCGCGCCGTCCTCGGTGGTCTCGTCGTGACCGACGCCGAGGTGGTCGGACAGCTCCTCCCAGATGGCGTCGCCGCCCATGACCGCGCACAGCGTGTTGGTGCAGACGCCGACGGTGTAGGTCCCGTTCGGGTGCCGCTTGTACTGCGTGTAGAAGGTGGCCACGGCGGACACCTCGGCGGTCGTGAGACCCAGGGTCTGCGCGCAGAAGGCGATGCCGCGCGGGCTGACGTAGCCGTCCTCCGCCTGCACCAGGTGCAGCATCGGCAGCAGGGCCGAGCGCTGCTGCGGGTAGCGGGCGACGATCTGTGCCGCGTCGGCAGCCAGCCGGGCGCGGGTCGCCTCGTCGTAGCCGGTGCGGTGCCGGTCCCCGGGCTGCCGGCTGACCGGTGCGTGCTCGACGGACATCAGCGGTCCACCCCTCCCAGCACCGGGTCGAGCGACGCGACGGAGACGACGACGTCGGCCACCTGCCCGCCCTCGCACATGATCGACACGGCCTGCAGGTTGTTGAACGACGGGTCGCGGAAGTGCGCCCGGTACGGGCGGGTGCCCCCGTCGGAGACGAGGTGCACGCCGAGCTCGCCGCGCGGGTGCTCGACGGTCTGGAAGACCTGCCCGGCCGGCACGCGGAAACCCTCGGTGACGAGCTTGAAGTGGTGGATCAGCGCCTCCATCGAGGTGCCCATGATCTCCTTGATGTGGTCGAGCGAGTTGCCCATGCCGTCGGCGCCGATGGCGAGCTGGGCCGGCCAGGCGACCTTCTTGTCGGCGACCATCACCGGGCCGGGGCCGAGCTTCTGCAGCCGGTCCAGGGCCTGCTCGACGATCCGCATCGACTGGTAGCACTCCTCCAGCCGCAGGACGACCCGCGTGTAGGCGTCACCGTCGGTGGCCGTGGGGACGTCGAAGTCGTAGGTCTCGTACCCGCAGTACGGGGCGGCCTTGCGCACGTCGTACGGCAGACCGGTGGAGCGCAGCACCGGGCCGGTGATGCCCAGGGCCATGCAGCCGGCGAGCCCCAGGTAGCCGACGTCGACCATGCGGGCCTTGAAGATCGGGTTCGCCAGCATGAGGTCCTCGAGCTGGCGGATGTACACCCTGATCTGCACCAGCGCCTCGCGCACGGTGTCGATCGCCCCCGGCGGGATGTCCTGCGCGACACCGCCCGGGCGGATGTACGCGTGGTTCATGCGCAGCCCGGAGATCAGCTCGAAGATCTTGAGGATCTCCTCGCGGGCGGTGAACCCGGCGGTCATCACCGTGGTCGCGCCGAGCTCGTTGCCGCCGGTGGCCAGACAGACGAGGTGGGAGGAGATCCGGTTGAGCTCCATCATCAGCACACGGATGACGCTGGCCCGCTCCGGCACGTCGTCGGTGATGCCGAGCAGCTTCTCGACGGCCAGGCAGTAGGCCGCCTCCTGGAACAACGGGGCGACGTAGTCCATGCGGGTGCAGAACGTCACGCCCTGGGTCCAGGTGCGGAACTCCATGTTCTTCTCGATGCCGGTGTGCAGGTAGCCGATGCCGGCACGGGCCTCGGTCACCGTCTCACCGTCGATCTCGAGCATGAGCCGGAGCACGCCGTGGGTGGACGGGTGCTGCGGGCCCATGTTGACGACGATGCGCTCCTCGCCCAGGCGCGCGGCCTCCTCGGCGATCTGCGACCAGTCGCCGCCGGACGCCTCGAACGTCGGGACGCCGGTGGTCTCGTCGTCGACGATGTGGCCGGTGGCGTGGGGGGTGGTGGGGGCGTCGGTGCTCATCAGCTGTAGGACCTCCGCTGGTCCGGGGGCGGCACGGTCGCGCCCTTGTACTCGACCGGGATGCCGCCGAGAGGGTAGTCCTTGCGCTGCGGGTGCCCGACCCAGTCGTCGGGCATCTCGATGCGCGCCAGGCCGGGGTGACCGTCGAAGACGATCCCGAAGAAGTCGTAGGTCTCCCGCTCGTGCCAGTCGTTCGTCGGGTAGACAGCCGTGGTCGACGGGACGTGCGGGTCACCCTCCGGGACGGCGACCTCGAAGCGCAACCGGCGGCCGTGGGTCACCGACACCACGTGGTAGACGGCGTGCAGCTCGCGGCCGGTCTCGTGCGGGTAGTGCACGCCGGACACCCCGAGGCTCAGCTCGAAGCGCAGGTCGGGGTCGTCGCGCAGCGCGCGCGCCACCTCGACCACGTGCTGGCGGGCCACGTGCAAGGTGAGCTCCTCGCGGTCCACGACCACGGACTCGACGGCGTTCGCGAAGCCGGTGCCGGAGGCGTCCAGCACCTCGGTCAGCACGTCCACGACCTCGTCGAACCAGCCGCCGTACGGCCGCTCGCTGGGACCGGGCATCGCCACCGGCACGACGAGCCCGCCGTAGCCCGAGGTGTCGCCGGAGCCGTGCACGCCGAACATGCCCTGGCGCACGTCCACGACCTCCAGCGGCGTGCGGCCGGCCGGGCCCGGGGGCACGTTCTGGCCGCCGGCCTCCAGCGCCGCGGCCGTCGCCGGCTGCGCAGCGGTGGTCGCCTCGCCCGGCTTGGCGGCCGCGGCGGCGTCCTTCCGCTCGGCGCTGTCGTTCTTCTCCGCGTCGTCGCTCACTGGTCGACCTTCCCTACGCTCCGCTCCCGGCGGACGCCGCCTGCGGCGACCCCCACCGTCCGCTGCACTCCGAGTGCGGCCTCCGCGCTCACTGGTCGACCTTCCCTACGCTCCGC
>Ga0164243_10015411_pt1 | contig 10567 bp, 18 predicted proteins | sample OricompcompostOP_FD_108781 | JGI IMG/M metagenome (GOLD analysis project Ga0164243, IMG submission 108781) | Organic Plus compost microbial communities from Emeryville, California, USA - Original compost - Organic plus compost (OP) | ecosystem: Engineered > Solid waste > Mixed feedstock >...
GATTGCCCTTATCCTTGGCATACCAGATGGATTGATAACTGTTGAGCATGTCAAATGGGCAATGGCCGCTTCTATGCGTGATGCTGAGGAAAAGGTAAGCGCAATCACGATTGAGGATAAATCATTCTCTAAGGCGGACAAGCTTCTGGCATCTATATACAAGGCAGTGAAAAACAAGCCTGGTCAAACATTCGCGTGGATTGCAGCAAGATCGAATATATCAAAATACGGGAAAGAGGAAGTGGAAAAGGCATTGGCTCATATGGTTGCCAGAGGTGATTTGCGCATTGAGGAAGATACAGACAAAAGAAACGGTGGAATATTGAATAGGTATTATGTGAGATGAAAAAAGCCCCGGCGTAAAAACCGGGGCGTTAATATTAAAGACGCATTAATATACATAGGTTAATAAACGTCAGAATTAGATTCGCGGTTATTAGGGTTTCTATCATCCCTCTCCCTCCTGAGACGCCTTATACTCACTAACCTTTTTAATGGTTTCCCATGTTGGGTTGATGGTTTTGCCAACCTTGATACGGCTCAAGGACTGGTAAATCATACCTGTTTCCTTCGCCATTTTATGCAGTCCGCCATATGGAAGGTTGCGTAGATATTCCTGAAGCTCTGGACCTGTGAGGTATTTCATATTTTTCCCTTTTGTTGAAAATCCATGTTGACTTATACAATTGAGTGATGCTAAATGCAATACGTAAATTGGAGAAAGGCAAATAAATGAGCATTCTACAAAACGCAACAAGTGACGGTGGGGAGCAGGCGTTGATTGTGACGCTGTTTGGCACTCCAGGCACTGGTAAAACATCAACAGCACTTACATTCCCTAAGCCGTTCATGATCCGGACTCAGGGTGAAGCAGTTCCGCGTGACGCACCTAATAAGGCCGCATCATTGGGGATTACAGATAGCCCTGCCAAGCTATGGGAACAGCTAACCGCGCTCTGCAAAGATGAACACGACTTCAAAACCTTGATCGTTGATAGCTCAACTGGCCTTGAAGGTATGTTTATCAAGGACGTTCTGGACAATGACCCTAAAGCGCGTGGCATTAACACAGCGCTTGGTGGTTATGGTGCAGGACGCGCAGCGGTTGCAGCACAACACGCCAAGTTGCGCAAGGGTGCAGAATACCTGCGCTCTGTCCGTGGTATGCATATTGTGTTCATTGGCCATGCTGATATCGAACGGATTGATCCGCCAGACAGTGATTCTTATTCCAAGTACTCGCTGCGGCTACATCGTGAATCAATGAAGTCATACGTTGATGATGTTGACGTGGTTGGGTTCCTTCGACAAGCAACTATCCTCCGTGGTGAAGAAGACGAACGCAAGAAAGCTATTACCACAGGCGATATTATTCTAACCACTACCTTGCACCCTGCCTTCGTTAGCAAGAACCGTCTCGGCATTAAGGACGATATTGTTGTGCAGATGGGTGTTAATCCTTTGCAGGAGTATTTGTGATGATCAGTATAAATGCAAAACTTCTTCGTATAGCTTCTATGTTCTCCAGTAAGGGGTCAATAAGATATTATCTTAACGGGGTTTACGTAGAGAAGGCGGACGAAGGCGTAATTTTGGTAGCTACTGACGGGCATAGGCTTATAGTTATCAACGACAAGACAGGTAACTGCGGGGAAGACGGTAAAATTATTCGTCTTTCAAAAAACATCATCCTTGAGACGAAAAAATCTAAATTAGAGAAAGAAGAAAGGCTAGTTGAAATATCTGAAGATGGAGAACTAACAATACGGCGCCAACCAGAGGGTGAAAAAATAGTCACTTATCCGAACGGCTTCATTGATGGGACCTTTCCCGAATGGAGAAGTGCTTTTCAATGGAATATTGAGAAACCTTCGCCATCCGCTTTCAACGCAAAATACCTAAATGACTTTGGAAGAGTTTCTAAAGAGCTTAATGGTAGCGAGTTTATATCCATTAAGGGTACTGAGAATGGCCCTTCAATTGTAAGATTCTATAATTGCGATTACGCCTTTGGAGTAATTATGCCTGTTAGATTTGGTTCGATGGGCGTCCCTGAGAGTATGAAATATCTTGAAACGAAATAAGGAGAACTAAACATGTCATTCTGGAATACATCGACGGGCGAAAGCGCCATTTCCAATACTACCAGCTTCGAGATTGAAGGCGGTGGCGATATTCTGCCAATCCCAGCAGGAACTAAGGTACTTGCAATTATTGAGAACGTTAAGACTGCCACTGTTAAGGACAGCGTAGAGCAATACGTTGAAATTAAGTGGGGGATCATCAAGCCGGAAGTCTATAACAAGCGCAAGATTTTTCAGAAGGTTTGGTGCTTTGACTATGACCCCATGCAGAAAGACCCTGCAAAGGCCAAGGCTAAGAAAGATAAGGCGTTGAAGATGCTTGCGGCTATTGATGCCAACGCTGGCGGGAAGCTTGCGCAAGCAGGTGTAGAACCAACAGACGAGAGCCTTGCTCTGGCGCTTAATAACAAACCCATGGTTATCGGGCTGAATACTTGGGATGATGCAGAAACCAAGAAGCCAAAGGGTAACTGGGTTTACTATGTCGGTCCAAAGAATGATCCGGTAACGGAAGTTACCAAGGAGGATGTACAGGCGCAGGCGGCTAAGGCTAAGGAACAAGCGCCAGCGTCTAACTTTAGTCATGACCTAGACGACGAAATCCCATTTTGAGGATTAACCAATGGGGCGACTTCGGTCGCCCTAAAAGGAGGGCGCAATGGGAACTTATGAATGGAAGCCGTTCACGCTGTTGGTGAGTGCTGAAGAAGTGGAGAAAGAAGTGTTTAAAATCGAAGCCGGTAAATATTACAAAACACGTGATGGCCGTAAGGTTGGACCTACTAGAACAGGTGGACAGTATATTTATGTAGAAGGGCGATCCTATTACTATGATGGAAGACGTTGTAGGTCTCATGAGACAGGGGATGACCTAATCTCCGAATGGCTAGACGAAACCCCTTCCCCCATCCGCACAGTAACGCGCCGTGAGGTTGTTCCGGGGGTGTATGGTCTTTTTGAGGTGACGGGAACATATATGAAGAACAGAGTAACACTGGATTTCGCACCGTCTTCCGTTGGCACTTCTGTCCCGATTGTCGGTATGAATGCTGAGGAACTACGTGAAGCCGCGCATCTCTTTAATCAGATTGCCGAAGCGTTGGCGGAGAATGGGAAATGACCTACACCTACATCGACATAGAAACCATTCCCGACCAATCAGAAGGCGCATTGGAACGCGCCAAGGAATCAATCAAGATCCCTGCAAATTATAAGAATCCAGACACCATTGCTGCTTACATAGAAGACAACGCACAAGACGCATGGGAGAGAACTTCCCTAGACGGATGGAAGGGACATGTGGCTTGTATTGCAACATCTTATGGAGGCCCATTTTCTATTAGAGATGTAAGAGACGAAAAAGAGTCCTTGAATTGGTTCTTCTGTGACATGCTGGAAACCACACTAGTCGGCCACAACATAATCGGATTTGACATCCCGTTCCTGACTAAACGCGCATTGGTGCTTGGAGTTAAACTACCCGCTTGGCATATTTGGCCGCGTAATCTTAGGCCTTGGGATAACCGCGTATTTGATACCATGACAGCCTTTGGTAATGGCAAAGAGTTTATCTCTTTGGACAATCTAGCGCGTAACCTCGGCATCAAAGGCAAAGGCAATACGACTGGGTCACAGGTTCATTATATGTGGCAGCAAGGTTTGCATGATGAGATTGCGGAATACTGCGCGGATGACGTTCGTATTGTTCGTGAGATTCATGAACGGTTTCTTGCGTGTAATTGGTAATATGATATAATAAATTTGCGCGGCTAATCCGGCCAGATGAAAAGCAGTTACGCTGACTGCCTGCCGCGCTTACAAATTAGCGAACCCTAGCGAGGTTGATTATGTCAAAAAATAAAAAATATTGCGTATATATCCATACTAGAAAGAGTGATGGGAAGCCTTTCTATGTAGGAAAGGGGACAAAGAAGCGCGCAAATTCAATGTCAAACAGGACGCAATACTGGAAGAGAATCGCTTCAAAGTACGGTAGAACTGTTAATATTATCGGCTGGTTTCCAGAGCCGTGCGCGTTTGCCATGGAGAAAATATTAATACACAAGATAGGCAGAGAAAATCTGTGCAACATGACAAATGGCGGGGAGGGGACTTCTGGAAGAGTTGCCAATCTTGAGCAGCGTATAAAATGCTCAATCAGCAATTCGGGGAATTCACCATCAAAGAAGTGCATTGAAGCATCTAGAGTAAAAAACAATAAGCCTGTAGGAACCAGATGCGGGTTGGCGTTTGAGAGCGTAATAAGTGCTGCTAAATTCGCTAATCCATCAAACCCCAAAGCTGGCAAGGCGTCTATATCTGGGTGTGCGAGAGGCAAAACGAAAAAAGCATATGGGTATGAGTGGGGGTTTATAGAGAATGGTGAAGTCGTATTTATTTATAAAAATAGAATGTCACAACCAAGACCTGCTCGTCATAAACCCATCAAGAACGATAATGGTGAGTTATTTATAAGCGTTACATCTGCTGTCGAATGGTTAAGAGTAAACGGGCACCCAAAAGCATCAACAGGCGGGATTTGCGCCAACCTAAAAGGCAGAGCAAAATCGTCATGCGGAAGGGTTTGGTCATATGTTTGATCTAAGACCCTACCAACAAGAAGCCGTTAATGCTGTAATTGAACACGTAAAAAGCTCCATCATGCCATGCATGGTGGAAGCACCTACAGGTGCAGGAAAGAGCGTCATAATTGCTGAGATTGCCCGTATTATATACGAAATGACGGGAAAGCGCATTTTGGTGACTGCACCTAGTGCAGAGTTGGTTATTCAGAACCGAGCAAAGTTTATTGCCACTGGCTATCCTGCTAGCATGTATAGTGCAAGCGCTGGTAAGAAAAGCACACGGCACCATGTGGTTTTTGGTACGCCATTGACCATTAAATCAAACATCAAGGCGTTCCAAAAAAACTTTGCCATGGTGATTTGCGATGAATGCGATCTAATAACCCCAACCTTGAAAAAGATTATCGAGGGGATGCAGGAAGGCAATCCAAACCTACGTGTTGTCGGCACGACAGCAACCCCCATGAGAATGAGAGAGGGATATATTTTTAGGGAATGGCCTGATGGACGGATAAACGACGATTCACAGTCGTTGAACCCGTTTTACCATAAATGCGTATATCGCATTGAAGCGCGTCATTTGATTGAACAAGGGTATCTTACGAAGCCCGTTATCGGTCAAATCAATGCCAGTAGATATGATATATCTGGTTTGCAGCTTAACCGCATGGGCAATTACACGCCAGAAAGTGTCGATAAGGCATTTGTCGGCATGGGTAGAAAGACGGCGGCAATCGTTGCCGATATTGTTGCTCAAACACGCAATCGCAATGCTGTATTGATATTTGCCGCAACGGTTAAACACGCTGAAGAAGTTATGGCATCATTGCCTACCGAAATAAGCGCAATAATTACGGGTGATACAAAAGATCGTAAAGCGATATTGGATAAGGTATCGCGGGGTAAAATAAAGTATGTGGTTAATGTGGGGGTTTTGACTGTAGGTGTTGACCTTCCTATTGTCGATACAATTGCGCTTATGCGCCAATCTGAGTCAGTACGCCTATTGCAACAGATTATTGGTCGCGGATTGCGTTTATATCCGAATAAGACTGAGTGCTTAATCCTGGATTTCTGTCTTAACCATGAGAAGCATTTCCCAGACGGTGATTTGTTTGACCCAAAGGTTGTAGCTGCCAAACCTAAAGGCGAAGCAATCCCGATAAAGGCAAAATGCCCTGATTGCGGCTATGAGAACGAATTCTCCTGCATCCCTGATTATGCAGACCATGAGAAGGATGAGAACGGGTATTGCCTGGATGTGTTTGGGAACCAGATCATGACAGAATATGGACCATTGTCTGGGCATTATGGAAGGCGGTGCTTTGGCTATGTTCCGGTTGGCGCTGGCAGAGTGGAACGCTGCGGATACAGATGGAGCGGGAAGGACTGCCCGGCATGTGGAGAAAAAAACGATATAGCTGCACGATATTGCTATGTGTGCAAGGCGGAACTTGTAGACCCCAATGAACGGCTCATAGGCGAGTTCAAAGCCCACAAAAAAGACCCCCATCTGCCCCAATGCGATGAGGTCATATCAATGGATGTGAAAAGAAGCGTTTCGCAAGCTGGCAATGCTATTTTGCGTGTGGATTGGGTAACACCTTATCGTGCCTTCACAACTTACTTTATGGTTGATGGGCGCACACCAAAGCAACAAGCCGAGTATAACAATTTCATGTTGACTACTGACAATGGGAATGTTAAACCTGATACAATATCTTATCGTAAAACCGATAGTAAATTCTTTGCCATCCTTGGGTATAATCAGCCAAAGGATGAGGAACCAGTGAGAGGAATGGCGGCGTGAAATTCCCAGATAACATCCCCCTGTTCGGCGACCCATCCTTTCGCGGAAAATGCCCTTTAGAAAGCGTCGAGCAAATGAGCCTGGTGAACCAGATCAGGCGCGTTTACCCTGATACGTTTGGCAAGATCGTCTTCCACCCACGCAATGAGGGGTTGGTTTCAAAGGGTCAGTTTTCGTCTATGGCAAAGCACAAAGCTGAAGGCATGACGAAGGGCGCTCCAGATTGTATCGTACCAGGAAATCCTGCATTCCTTTGCGAGATAAAGCGCCAGAATCACACACTGTCATCATGGCAAGATGGTCAGATAGAATACCTAACAGCAGCACAGAACGCAGGCGCTTTCGTTTGTGTGGCTTTAGGTGCTAAGGCAGCGTGGCAGGCTTTTGAAACATATGTGGAGAAGTATTATGGAAACACGTGAAATCCTAAACGAACGCGCAAAAACTCATGGCGATTACGGGTCTCATGCAGCTATCACGCAAGCATTAAAGGCGGACATGCATTGTCAAATATCTTGGCATTCGTTGCCTGAAAACCAGCGTGAAACACTAGACATGATCGCACATAAGATTGGTCGTATTCTAGCTGGAGATCCAGACTTCCGTGACCACTGGGCCGACATTGCCGGTTATGCAACTCTGAGCGCGGATAGATGTACGAAATGATATCAGAAAAAAGAATAAAGGAGCTGTTAAATTATTGCCCAAATACTGGGTTGTTTACTTGGAATGTTAATTTTAATAAATTAAGAAAATCAGGATATTTGGCAGGCCATCTGATGAAGTCTGGGTACATCCAGATAGGATTAGACGGTAAAAGATATTACGCGCATAGATTAGCTTGGATTTATTGTAACGGTGAGTGGCCTATCAACTTTATTGACCATATAAATATGGATAGATCTGATAACAGAATAGAAAATCTTAGGGAAGCTTCTGTTTCAGAGAATATGAGGAATAGAAGAAAAACAATAAGCAATACATCTGGTTGCAAAGGAGTTACATGGTCTCGAAAACAAGGGAAGTGGCAAGCCCAAATAGGGATGGATTACAAGAATATAAAAATAGGCTTTTTTGAAGACCCAAAAGAAGCTCATGAAGCTTATTGCAATGCAGCAAGTAAGATCCATGAGAAGTTTGCGAGGGGGGAATGAACAGAAATATGTTCTCTACGCGAGATGCAGAAGACGTGCTGGAAGGCCGTTTATTCCTGGTGGACGTTTCGGATGCTACGAAAGACCATGTGATGCACAAGGTGCGTCAGAAGGCTCTGGAACTGGTAAAATCTGGCAGATGGAACCCTTATGATTTTCCATGGTATTTAAAGGTTGAGCTTGAGAATGAGATTGAGCGCATATTGTCTGTTGACACATACAGATAAACATGTAATTGTGATTATGTGGAGATAAATCATGACAACAGTTTCAATCATAGCAAGCTCACTCGGTCATTTAATGGTTGATGTGGAGATGGACCAAAAAGAACCAATCAATGCCTGGTTTTCAGCAACCGGTAACGAATTGCCTTATAATATGTGGATTGCGCTAACAAATAATGTGCATGACATGATGCAGGCACAGGAAGAAGTGGAGAAATATAATGGTTAAAATACCAGATGAAGCAGTACAGGCGGCAAAAGACGTGCTGTACTATGCAAACCCGAATGATGTTGAACGTGCTCTCACCGCCGCCCTCCCTCACCTACTTGGGGTGGGTGTGAAGAAGCTGGAGCGGTCAGAGCACCCAGCAGGAGGCGTTCAGGCGCTCGCGGCGGGCCTTGGCCTATACCGCGTCCATGCCAATGGCGACGACTGGTATCTCGTCCCCGATCATATGGGAAAAGGTGGCAAAGCCGCCGCACAGGCCGACTATTCCGCTCGCATCCTCTCCGCGCTTGAGCCATCCGCAGCGCGTGAGCGGGCGTTGGAGGAAGCAGCGCGGGTAGCCGGTAACTTCTTGATGCTGAAAACCGGGTTGCATGTTGATAAAATTGTAGAACTGGAAGCCGCCATCCGCGCCCTATCCTCCCCGGACCATGCCGACGCCGGTAAGGTCGAGGGGGATGGATGGCTGCCGATTGAGAGCGCGCCGAAGGATAAGGCGATACTGGTCCATTATGACGATGGGAACATCGAATTAATCAGTGCTGATGACAACATGTTTTCTTGGATTGCGTACACAGTCAAAGAAGATTTCTGCACCAAGCCCACCCACTGGCATCAACTCCCCTCTGCTCCAGCTTCGGAGGGCGCGGAATGAGCAAGCAATTCGACCTTTCCGATATTCTTGGTGAAGTTCAGACCACCCACCAGAGCCAAATGCACCCGGCTGAAAACAAGTTTCATAAGGGCAATGGCGACGACGGCAAGCACTATTGGCTGACGCCGCCAGAACTTTACAACCAATTGGACGCCGAGTTCAGCTTTACGTTTGATCCATGCCCTTATCCAAAGCCGGATGACTTCGACGGACTGACTTGCGAGTGGGGTATGTCGAACTACGTCAATCCGCCATTCGGATCCATCATTCATGAAGGCAAGAAGAAAGGCCCGACCGCATGGGCGCGCAAGGCTATTGCCGAGCAGCAGAAAGGCAAGCGCGTTGTTCTGGTCTATCCGATTGATAAATGGGTTCTGATGCTTCTGGCCGCTGGCGCTGAGGTTCGCAATCTCGGTGACGTGAAGTGGCTTGCAACCGAAGATGGATCCACCGGCAAAGGCACAGGCAGGCATATCGCTTGCTTCATTCTGGAGCCTGCCGCCACCCACCCATCAGGAGGCGACCGTCATGGCGAGTGAACGTCTCAACGCAGCTATTGCCGAAATGGCAAAACAGGACATTACGTTCGCGAATTGCGATAGCACTTGGCAAAAACGGGTCATGACGGCGGTGCTTGCGGCGGCTGACACCCGCCCCGCGCCTGCCGCTACAGATACGGGACTGGTGACGGTGGCTTGGCAGCATCAAGATTATGACGAATGGCACGAGACGCGCGTTCCTGAATACCACAAAAACCGAGGCAAGAACGTCCGCGAACTCGTCACCCGCTCGCAGGCTGTGGAGCTATTGGCGGCGGAACGGGCGGCAAGGGACGATATCATTCTGCGACAGGCGAGAGCCATAGAGAAACTCGAAGCCGACAATGCGGCGCTTATTCATGATCTAAACCGGATTAAAGATCATGAGACGGAATTGGTCAACGACAACGCGGAGAAGGATGCGCGGATTAAGGAGTTGGAGGAAACCAAGGCCGTTATTGCTGCCGATAAGAAAACCCTGCTCGACCTCGCCGCAACGAATGGCGACAAGGTGACGGCCCTCGAAGCTAAGCTCGCGGCTGCTGAAAAGGCGCTGGAGCGCATCTCGAAAATTTTGCGCGGTGATACGGAAACAGACACCGTTATGACCGCAACGAATAGGTTAAATGCTGCAATAGACGCAGCCCGCGCCGTGCTGGGAGGGCAGCCGTCATGAACAAGCTTCTCCCCACTGTCTGGGTCATGCGTACCGCTGACGGCTGGTATCCAATCCAACCGAGCGAGAAGTGCCGCCCCGAAGATCACGGCAATCTCAACGAACACGTTATTTCAATCGAGGACGCCAACGGCAATGTGCTTTGGCGCAGGGTGAAACAATGAAATTCTCATACGCTTTTACATTAATGGCGGGCGGGTTCCTGACCTCTGGCTTCCATTCGATGCAAAATCCGCAGATTGCAGTGGTGTTTTTTATAGCCGGTATAGGCAGCATCGTTTTGGGCGCGTGGGCATCGGGAGAAGGCGCATGACCTCCGACCTCATTACCCGCCTCTCCAAGCTAGACGCGCCTGACAGGCGCATCGATCCATTACGGCGGCAGGAACTTATCCAAATCGCCCATCAAGTGGCTGACGAGGCTGGAAAAGTGTTTCGTGACACGCTGTCCGCCCTCTTGCGCGCAAAGGAGGCATCGAATGCCTGATGTCATCGCAATCTTCCATGAGGCCGTGAAAAAGGGATGGCCTGATTTTACCCGACGCAATGCCAGCGACTTTCTACGGAGCTATTTCGGCAAAGAATATCGAAGCATCAGTCCAGAGCGGGCAAAGC
>Ga0164243_10015413_pt1 | contig 10566 bp, 9 predicted proteins | sample OricompcompostOP_FD_108781 | JGI IMG/M metagenome (GOLD analysis project Ga0164243, IMG submission 108781) | Organic Plus compost microbial communities from Emeryville, California, USA - Original compost - Organic plus compost (OP) | ecosystem: Engineered > Solid waste > Mixed feedstock >...
ATCGCCGGCGGAGTCCTGCTGGTCGCCGCCGCGCCGGCCAGCGCCGCGTCGCTCGGCCCGGTCACGCTGTCCCAGCGGGAGGGCAGCGTCAACGAGACGCCGATGTTCCGTACGGCGACGACGCCCGCCTGCCCGACCGGGTACGGCGAGAACGCGGCGCTGCGCGTCGGCCGGCCACCGAGCGGGCCGTTCAGCAACCTCGCGGTGGCGCTCGGCGGCGGTGGGTTCGACGAACAGCCCATCACGATCGAGTCCAACCGCTCGTTCACCACGGCGCTCGGCGGCACGCCGCCCGAGGAGGGCGAGTGGTGGGTGATCGTCGAGTGCTACAGCCTCACCGAGGGCCGGCACCCCGACCAGTTCCAGACGCCGATCCGGGTCTGCGGCGACAAGTGGACGACCGAGGCCGAGTGCCCGCGCAAGGAGAGCACCACGACCGCCCTCGCGACGTCGCCGGAGTGGTCGGTGGTCGCGGGGACCGAGGTCACGCTCACCGCCACCGTGACACCCGCCACCGCGACCGGATCCGTCGAGTTCTTCTACGACTCGCCGGACGACGAGTCCGGGGCCATCTCGCTTGGCTCCGGCACGCTGGCCGACGGCAAGGCTGAGCTGCGCACGACGGCGCTGCCCGCCAACGCGGCCGGCCACTTCCACCAGTTGACCGCCGCGTACCAGCCCACCGGCGAGTTCTTCGCCTCGACCTCGCCGGCCGCGAAGCTCAACGTGCGCGCCGCCGAGGGTGATGCCGTCCCGACCGAGGTGACCGTCGCGATCACCCCGGAGGGCCAGGCGAACGCCGGCGACGAGGTGACGATCACGGCCACGGTGAAGCCCGACGCGGCGTCCGGCAGGGTGGCGTTCTCGTACCGGAACAGCGGTGCCGGCGCGTCGATCCCGATCGGCGAGGTGGCGGTCGCCGACCACGTGGCCACCGTGCGGACCCGCGAGCTGGCGGGGGCGACGCTCACCATCGAGGCCGCCTTCACACCGGACGGGGACGGGTTCGCGCCGTCGACGGCGCCGGTGACCAACTACCGGATCGTGGGCGGTGGCGGCACCGGGAAGACGCCGACCACTGTGGAGCTTTCCGCCGCGCCGGCGGGTCCGCAGCCGGTGGGCACCACCGTGACGCTGACCGCGCGGGTCGGGCCCGCCGGCACCACGGGCACGGTGGTCTTCAAGGACGGCACCACCACGCTCGGCGCACCGGTGCCCGTCGCCAACGACGTCGCGACCCGGACGCTGCGCAACCTGACGGTCGGCACGCACAGCCTGACCGCGGAATTCACGCCCGGCGACACGGCCAGCTTCGACCCGTCCACCTCGACCCCGGTGACCGTCACGATCACCAGCCTCGGCGGCGACGACGAGGACCCCGGTGACGGGGACGGCGGTGGCGACGGGGACGGCGGCGGTGACGGCGGGGACGGCGGCACGCTGCCCCGGACCGGCGCCTCCGTCGCCGGCATCGCGATGATCGGTGGCGGCTTCGTCACGATCGGCACGCTCGCCATGACGGCCGGCCGCCGGCGCCGCACGCGGCCGTCGGTACGGTGGTGGGACGACGGCGATGGCGCCGCCTAGCGTGGCGGAGCCAGCGGCCCCGGCGGCGACCCCGCCGGCCGCCCCGGCGCGCCGGCCGAACGCCATGCTCCAGGTGGTCGGCACCGCGTTCGTCATCGTGGCGGTGCTCGCCGTCGGCCTGGTCGCGCACCTCACCGCGGTCTCGTGGTTGCAGTTCCAGCGGGACCAGCAGACGCTGTTCGCCGACTTCCGCGCCGAACTCAAGCTCGGCACCGCGCCGGTCGGCCAGTTCCGGACCGGGTACGACGCCAGCGGCACCCCGGTGCGCGAATCCCTGGTCGAGCCGGGGAGCCCGGTCGCCGTCCTGCAGATCCCGGCGGTGGGCCTGGACGTCGTGGTGGTGGAGGGCACCAGTGGCGACGTCCTGCGCCGGGGCCCCGGGCACCGGCGCGACACGGTCCTGCCCGGCCAGGCCGGCACGAGTGTCCTCATGGGACGGCAGGCCGCGTACGGCGCGCCGTTCCGCGACCTGGAGGTGCTGCTCGCCGGCGACGCCGTCTACGTCACCACCGGGCAGGGCCAGGCACAGTACCGGGTGACCGGCCTGCGCCGCCCCGGCGACCCGGAGCCGGAGCCGCCCGCCGCCGGCGCCGGACGGCTGACGATGATCACCGCTCAGGGCCGGCCGTTCGCGCCGGAGAGCGTCCTCTACGTGGACGCCGAACTGCTCTCCACACCCCAGCCCACCCCCGAACGGCACTTCGGCGAGGACGCGCTGCCGGCGGCCGAGCGGCTGATGGGCACCGACCCGAGCGGCTGGACCTGGGCGATGCTCTGGGGCCAGGCGCTGCTCGTCGCCGCGACCGCGGTGACCTACCTGCGTACCCGGCTCGGCGGCTGGCACGCCTGGATCGTCGGCGTGCCGGTCCTCGCGTTCCTCGGCCTCGCCGCCGCCGACCAGGCCGCCCGCCTCCTGCCCAACCTGCTCTAGGGAGAGCCATGACGACCGACACCCTGGCAGCGCCGCCCGTCACCGGCGGCACCATCGACGCCCGCGCGGTCTCCGCGTGGTTCGGCGAGCACAAGGTGCTCGACCGGGTCTCGCTGACGATGCCGGCGGGCCGGGTGACCGCGCTCATCGGCCCGTCCGGCTGCGGCAAGTCGACGTTCCTGCGCATCCTCAACCGGATGCACGAGCTGGTGCCCGGCGCGTCGCTCGCCGGGGAGGTGCTGCTCGACGGCACCGACCTCTACTCGTCGGAGCGCCGGGTCACCGACGCCCGCCGCCAGGTCGGCATGGTCTTCCAGAAGCCGAACCCGTTCCCGGCGATGTCCATCTACGACAACGTGGTGGCGGGCCTGAAGCTGACCGGCACCCGGGTCTCCCGCTCCGTCCGCGACGACCTCGTGGAGGAGACGCTCACCCGGGCCGGGCTCTGGAAGGAGGTGCGGGACCGGTTGCGGTCGCCGGGCGGCGCGCTCTCCGGCGGCCAGCAGCAGCGGCTCTGCATTGCGCGCTCGCTCGCCGTACGCCCGCGGGTCCTGCTCATGGACGAGCCGTGCTCGGCGCTCGACCCGACGTCCACGCGGCGGATCGAGGAGACGATCGCCGAGCTGGCGGGCGAGGTGACGATCGTCATCGTCACCCACAACATGCAGCAGGCCGCCCGCGTCTCCGACCTGTGCGCGTTCTTCCTCGCCTCGCACGGCACACCCGGTGTGATCGTCGAACATGGACCGACCGACGCGATGTTCAACGCGCCGCGCGACGAACGGACCGCCGACTACGTCAACGGTCGCTTCGGCTGAGCCGTTCGGACGAGCCGGGAACACCAACTGTTCTCCTGGCGCACGTCCGGCGGAGACGTTGGCCTGAAGACCGGGACACGGCCGGTGTAAAGCCTGGTCACGGCCGGATCACGGGACCCGGCCTCAACTTCTGAGAGGAAGTGATCCATGAGCAAGCGTGTGTTCGCTCGCGCGGCCGCGCTGCTGGGTGCGGTGACGCTGTCGGCCGGCGTCATGGCGGGCCTCGCCAGCCCGGCCCAGGCCGCGTCGCTCGGCGAGGTCACGCTGTCGCAGCAGAGCGGCAGCGTGAACGACACCCCGATCTTCGCCACGGCCACCAGCCCCGCGTGCCCCACCGGCTACGGTGAGAACGCGTCGCTGCGGGTCGGGCGGCCCGGCGGTCCCTACAGCAACCTCGCGGTCGCGCTCGGCGGTGGCGGGTTCGACGAGGCGCCCATCACCGTCAACGCGAACCGCTCGTTCACCACGGCGCTCGGCGGCACGCCGCCGGCGGCGGGCGAGTGGTGGGTCATCATCGAGTGCTACTCCCTCACCGAGGGCCGGCACCCCGACGAGTTCCGCACCTCGATCGTCGTCACCGGCGACCAGTGGCGGATCCCGGTCGCGGAGGAGACCACGACCGCCCTCGCGATCGCCCCGGCGGGCGGCATCGAGCGCGGCGACGAGGCCACCTTCACGGCCACCGTCACGCCGAACACCGCGACCGGCACGGTCGAGTTCAAGCGCGGCGCCACGGTGATCGGCTCGGCGCCGGTGACCAACGGCGTGGCGACGTTCACCACGACCGCGCTGCCGGTGGGCACCTACCAGTTCACCGCGGCGTTCACGCCGGCCGACGCGACCGCGTTCAAGCCGTCCGTCTCCACCGCCTCGTCGTTCACCATCACCCCGGGTGACGCCCCTGGCCCGACGGCGGACGTCGAGATCATCGCGCCGATCGACCCGGGTGCGTTCAGCCTGGCGGTCGCGGCCCCGACCACGACGCTGGCCGGCGGCACCGTCGGTGGCACCGCCACCGGCACCCTGCCCACGGCGACGGTGACCGACCTGCGCGGCACCAACGTCGGCTGGACCCTCACCGGCCAGCTCGAGGACTTCGCCCAGGGCAGCGACACCATCGCCAACAGCAACCTCGCCTGGACGCCGGCCGCCGCCAAGGTCTCGGGCTCCGGTGCGGTGACCGCCGGCGCGGCCGCCGACCTCGGCGACACCCGTACCCTCTGCTCGGCCGCCTCCGGCGCCAGCGCCGGCACATTCACCTGCGACGCCGGCCTGACGCTGACGATCCCGGACAACATCCCGCCGGGTGAGTACGCGGCGACGCTGACCCTGACGCTGGCCTGAGTTCCAGCGCCGTCCCCCCACACGTGGCGCCCCGCATCCGGCGGGGCGCCACGTCCCGATGAACGACCGGAGCGGCCATGATCCGTACCATCCGGCGCCTCGGCGTCCTCGCCCTCGCCGCCGTCCTCCTGCTCGCGTCCGGCGCCGCGCCGGTGGCGGCCGCCCCGCCGGCCCGGCGCGATGACGTTCTCAAGTGGACGATCGTGCCGTCGAGCCCGACGGGGCCGAAGGGCCGCAAGCAGTTCGACTACGAACTCAACGGGAAGGAGGCGATCACCGATTGGATCTCGGTGAGCAACCTGGGCGACACGCCGCTCACCGTCGACCTGTACGCCACCGACGCGTTCACCGCGACCGACGGCGGCTTCGCGCTCCTGCCCCGCGACCGCGCGCCGGACGGCGTGGGCTCCTGGATCACACTGCCCCGCGCGCGGACGACCCTGCCCGTCGGCAAGCGCGTGGACATGCCGTTCACGCTGACCGTCCCGGCGGGGGCCGCGCCGGGCGACCACATCGGCGGCGTCGTCGCGTCGGTCACCGAGCAGCGCGTCGACGAGAAGGGCCAGCGGGTCAACGTGGAGCGCCGCGTGGCGGCCCGCGTCTACCTGCGGGTCGCGGGTCCGCTGCGGCCGGCCGCGGCGGTCGGCGCGGTGGAGGTGGACTACGACAACCCCGTCGTGCCGCTGCCCGGCGGCCGGATGGCGGTCACCTACCGGGTCGCCAACCACGGCAACGTCCGGCTCTCCGGCACGGTGCGGGTCCAGGTGACGGGCCCCCTCGGCGTACGCCTGGCGCGCGGCGACGCGGTCGAGGTCGCCGAGTTGCTGCCGGACTCGGAGATCCGGCTGACCCAGGAGTTCCCCGCGGTGTTCCCCGCCGGCCGGTTGACCACCTCGGTCGACTTCAACCCGGCGACCACGCGGGAGACCCTGCCGTCGGTGTCGGGCTCGACCGGGACGACCGCCGTGCCGTGGTCGATCCTGGCCCTGGTGGCGGTGATCCTGGCGCTCGTCCTGTACCGGATCTTCCTGGTCCGGGCCCGGCGCCGCCCCGCGCCGGCGTTCCCGGACGGATCCGCTCCGGCCGCCGCCACGGCGGCGCGGGCGGCACCGTGACCGCGTTCCGGCGGCGGGCGGCCCTCGCGGCGTCGGCGGGTGCCTTCGCCGCGTTGGCAGCCCTCCCGGCGACGGCCGCGGCCGAACCGTCGCCGGCTCCCGGACCCGCGTCGGTCGCCCTCCCGGCCGCCGCGCCGTCGGCGGCTCCCGGACCCGCGTTGGTCGCCCTTCCGGCCGCCGCGCCGTCGGCGCCGCCGGCGCGGGTGGAGGTCGGGGTGGTGATCGCGCCGGACCCGAACGCGACGCCCACGACGCCGCCGCCGACGCCCACCACCCCGGCGCCGACGCCGAGCACGCCGGCCGGGACCACCTCGCCGCCGGGTGGGAGTGGCGGCAAGCCGACGCTGCCCCGTACCGGCGTCGCCATCGCCATGATCGTCTTCGCCGGCGCCGGGCTGGTCGGCGGTGGCGTCCTGGTGCGGGTCGCCGCGCGGCGCCGGGCCTAGGTTAGGAAGGGCCCCTTCCTAACGCTTCGCGTATAGGAAGGGGCCCTTCCTAACCGGAGAGCGGACGCCCGCTGAAGATGGACAGCAGGTGAACAAACCGGGTTATCGGCCCTGCGTGCCGCCGATGTAGGGGATGTTCACCAAAGAGTCATCCCCGGTGGAGATTGCCGGGGTGCGGCGGAGGGGACTGCCGTGACCAGGGCGGTTCCCTGGGGGTAGGCATGGACGTACTGGTTGTCGTCGTGATCGTCACGGCGCTGGCCTTCGATTTCACCAACGGCTTTCACGACACTGCCAACGCGATGGCCACGTCCATCGCCACCCGAGCGCTCAGGCCACGGGTCGCCGTGGCGATATCGGCCGTTCTGAACCTCGTCGGCGCATTCCTCTCCGTCGAGGTGGCAAAGACGATCTCCAACGGGCTCGTCGACGATGCGAAGATCACCCCGGCGGTGATCTTCGGTGGCCTCGTCGGCGCGATCCTCTGGAACCTGCTCACCTGGCTGCTCGGCCTGCCGTCGAGCTCGTCGCACGCGCTGTTCGGCGGGCTGATCGGGGCCACCTGGATCGCCGCCGGCGCCGACGCCGTGCGGTTCGCGGCCGTGGTGGAGAAGGTGATCATCCCCGCGATCGCGTCACCGGTGATCGCGGGGGCGGTCGCGGCGGCCGGGACGTTCGTCGTCTACCACCTCACCCGGCGGGCCGACCAGCGCGGCGTGCGCGGCGGGTTCCGCCACGGGCAGGTGGTCTCGGCCTCCCTGGTCTCGCTGGCGCACGGCGCCAACGACGCGCAGAAGACCATGGGCGTGATCACGCTGGTGCTCATCACCGCCGGGACGCTGAGCCCCGGCGTCGGGCCGCCGCTCTGGGTGATCTTCACCTCGGGGCTGGCGATCGCGCTCGGCACGTACGTCGGCGGCTGGCGCATCATCCGTACGGTCGGCCACCGGCTGACCCGGATCGAGCCGCAGCAGGGCTTCGCGGCCGAGACCAGCGCCGCCACCGTGATCCTGGCCTCGTCCCACCTGGGCTACCCGCTGTCGACCACGCAGGTCACCTCCGGCGCGGTCATCGGGTCCGGGATCGGCAAGCGCCTCTCCGAGGTCCGCTGGGGCGTCGCCGGCCGGATCGCCATCGCGTGGCTGCTGACGCTGCCGGCGGCGGCGGTCGCCGGCGCGCTCGCCGGGCGGATCGCGATCAGCGGCACGCTGGGCGTCCTGGTGGTGGCGTTCACGCTGGTCGCCCTGGCCGCCACGTTCTACGCCGTGTCCCGCCGGGACCGGGTCGACCGGCACAACGTCAACGACGACGAGGTCGGGCCGCGCACCTCGCCCAAGCCGACGTTCGCCAACTGAGGAGGTGTCCACGATGGGCGGCATCACGGTTCCCTGGGCCGACCTCGGCATCGTCACCGCGGTCGGGCTGATCCTCGGCGCCGGCGTGGTCACCCTCTATGCGGTCGGCGTCCGGGTCCTGAGCCCGGTCACCGGCTCCGGAGCGGCCCGCCGTCCCGGCCGGACCCGGATCGCGGCCGCGGCGGCCTGCTTCGCCGTCTGTGCCGGCGCCGTTGCCTACGGCATCTGGACACTGTTGTAGGTGAACCGGCGTCCAACGCTGGCGAACCGGCGGGTGGTGCGCCGGGGCCCGCGCGGATACCGTGAAGGCTCCGAACAGCAGGCCGACCCGGAGGTGCCAGCCGTGGGTAGGGTGCTCGTAGCGGAGCGCGACAGTTTCGGCGTGGTGGTCATCGAGGTGTGCGGCGACATCGCCGCCGACGACGCCGCGCAGCTCCGGTCCGCCCTCGTGCGGGCGATCCGGCACACCGACCCCCGCCACGTGGTCGTCGACCTCCGCCGGGCCGGTGAGATCGCCCCCGAAGGGCTCGGCGCCATGGTGGCCGGCGCCGACGTGGCCACCGACAGCGGCGTGCGGATGACCGTCCGCGACGCGGCCCCCGAGGTGGCGGAGCTCCTGCTCGTCGGCGGGCTGCCGCGCGGCAGCGTCACGGCGTCGGCCGCCGCCTGACGGGTTCGAGCCGCACGCGCTCGGTCAACGTCGCGATCGCGTCCGCGCGGCCGGTGCCCAGGCCGTGCCGGGTGACGTTGAGCGCGCCGGCCGCGGCCCCGGTCCGCACGGCGGTCGCGAGGTCCGCACCGCGGGCCAGCATCGCCGCCGCGGCGGCGGTCATCGAGTCCCCGGCGCCGCGCGGGTCGACGGCCTCCATGCGCGGGGCCACCACCCGTACCTCCTCGTCGTCCAGGAGGGCGAGCGCCGGGTGGTCGGCGCGGCTGACCACGACGGCGCCGGCGCCGTCGGCGCGCAGCCGGCGCATCGCGCCGAGCAGTGCCTCCTCGGTCGCGTCCGCCGCGCGGCCGTCCTCCAGCAGCTCTTCGTGACTGACCTTGAGCAGGGTGGGCCGCCCGGCGAGCACCGCGTCGAGGTAGCCGCCGGAGAGGTCGGCGACGACCCGCGCGCCGTTGCCGGTGAGGTCGGCGGAGAGCCGCCGGTAGAGGTCCGGGGCGATCACCGAGGCGTCCGAGGGGCCGCTGAGCAGGCAGATGGAGCTGCGTAACCCTTCGGCTAGCGCGAGGTCGTAGAGTTCGTCCATCTCGTGCCGGCTCAGCGGGTGCCCGGCCACGTCGGCCAGCTCCTCGCGGTGACCGGCGCGGCGGTCGTGCACGTAGCCACCGCTGGTCCCGCCCCGCTCGACGGCCCGCAGGTCGACGCCCTCTGCCTCGATCAGCGGGCGGAGGACCTGGCCCAGCTCGCCGCCGAGGCTCGTGCAGAACACCACGGGCACGCCGAGGCAGAGCAGCATCCGGGCCTGCCACAGGCCCTGGCCGCCCGGATGGACGTGGATCTCGACGTGGTCGGCGGGCTGTTCGATCGTGACGGTGAGCTGGGGTGCCGGTGCGAACACCATCGCGCGGTCCATGGTCGAGAAATTCCCCGGCGGCGCGCGGCGAATCCTTCCCGCGCGGTGGGGTACGACACCGATATGCAAACGGTGCGGGAACGGGAGCGAAAGTACGAGACCTCCGCCGGGATCGCCGTGCCGGACCTGGGTGGCGACGGGGTGGTCGTCGACCAGGACCCGGTGGTGCGCCGGCTCGACGCCACCTACTTCGACACGCCAGACCTGCGGCTCTCCCGCGCCGAGCTGGCGCTGCGGCGGCGTACCGGCGGCGACGACGCCGGATGGCACCTCAAGGTCGGCGCGGCCGGCGCCACCCGGACCGAGCACCAGCGTCCGCTGACCCCGGGTCCCACGCCGCCGGCGGACCTGCTGCGGCTCGTCCGCACCGCGGCGCGGGGCCAGCCGGTGGAGCCGGTGGCGCGGATCGAGACCCGGCGCCGGGAGTGGCGGATGCGGGCGGCGGACGACGGCACCGTCCTGGCCGTCGTCGCCGACGACACGGTGGTCGGGCACGACCTCGTCGACGGTCGCCGGCTCGCCTGGCACGAGCTGGAGGTGGAGCTGGTCGACGGCGACGACGCGCTGCTGGCGGCCGTCGACCGGCGGCTGCGCGCCGCGGGTGTGCGGCCCGCGTCGTCGGCCAAGGTCCACCGCGTGCTCGGCGAACGGCTGGCCCGGGCCGGCTCCGTCGAGGCCGGGGCCGCGACGCCGGTTCTCGCGTACGCCGCCGCGGCCCGGGACGCGCTGGCGGCCAACGAGCCCGGTGCGCGGGATGGCGACGTCGACGCGGTGCACGACATGCGCGTGGCGGTGCGCCGCCTGCGGAGCACATTCCAGACGTTCCGCGCGCTCTGGGACCGGGAGACCGTCACGCGGCTCCGCGGCGAGCTGCGCTGGCTGGGCGAGCAGCTGGGTGCCGTCCGGGACGCGCAGGTCATGGCGGCCCGGCTGGCGAAGGCGCTGCGGCGGCATCCGGACGAGGTGGTGGTGGGCCCGGTCACGGCGCGCGTCCGGGAGCGGTTCGCGGCCGACGAGGCGGCGGCGCTGCGGGCCCTGCGCCGCGCGCTCGGTTCGGCGCGCTACCTCGACCTGCTGGCGGCCCTGGACGCGGCGGTCGAGTCCCCGCCCGGGACGCGGGTGCGGCCGGGCTGGGTCGACCGGCGGATCCGCAAGGCCGTCCGCCGGGCGGACCGCCGGCTCGCCGCGGCGCTCGAACGCCAGGCGGACGGCGTGGACGACGACGACCCGGCGCTGCACGAGGCGCGGAAGGCGTACAAGCGGGCGAGGTACGCCGTGGAGGTGCGCAAGGCCGAGGGCGACAAGCGGGCCCGGCGGCTGGCCAAGCGGATGAAGCGGCTCCAGGACCTGCTCGGCGACCACCAGGACTCCGTCGTCACCCGGCAGGCCC
>Ga0164243_10015414_pt1 | contig 10566 bp, 6 predicted proteins | sample OricompcompostOP_FD_108781 | JGI IMG/M metagenome (GOLD analysis project Ga0164243, IMG submission 108781) | Organic Plus compost microbial communities from Emeryville, California, USA - Original compost - Organic plus compost (OP) | ecosystem: Engineered > Solid waste > Mixed feedstock >...
CTCCCAGCGCTCGTCCCGGCCGCCGCCGGGCGACGGCGCCGCCGCCGGGCGGGCCGACGGCTCCGGGGCCGGCTCGACGCGCGCCTGCGCCTGCTGCTCCAGCAGCGAGGCGGCGAGCTGGTCGGAGAGGTCGAGCCGCGCGGCGATCCGGCGGATCAGCTCCTCGCGCAGCACGCTCGGCGGCACCTGCGCGATCACCGGCCCCAGCTCGGCCAGCGCGCGGTCCTTGCCCTCCGCGTCGGAGAGGTCGGCGGCGCCGAGGATCTTGTCGACGTGGAAGGAGACGAACGGGATCGATCTGGCGACCCGCTCGCGGACCGCCTCGGCCCCCTCGCGCTGGACCAGGTCGGCCGGGTCCATCCCCTCCGGCAGCGCGACCACCCGCAGCTCCAGTCTGCGCCCGGCGGCGATCCGCGACGCGCGCACCATCGCCTCCTTGCCGGCGCCGTCGGCGTCGAGCGCCAGCACCAGCGTTCTGGCGGTCCGCTCCAGCTCGCGCGCCTGCTCCTCGGTCAGCGACGTGCCCATCACGCCGACCGCGTTCTGCACGCCGGCCTGGTGGAGCGCGAGCACGTCGGTGTAGCCCTCCGCCAGCACGATCGCGCCGGCGCGCGCCGCCGGCCGCCGCGCGACGTCGATCCCGAACAGCTGGCTGCCCTTGTGGAAGACCTCGCCCTCGCTGGTGTTGAGGTACTTCGGCGGCTGGTTGTCGCGCATCGCGCGGGCGCCGAAGCCGACGACGCGGCCGCGCGCGTCGGCCAGCGGGAACATGATCCGCTCGCGGAAGCGGTCGTAGAGCGAGCCGCGGCGCTGCCTGCTGCGCTGCGCCAGCCCGGTCGCCAGCAGCTCGTCCTCGCTGAAGCCGGCCTGGCGCGAGCCGAGCAGCATCTTGTCCCACGCGCTCGGGGCGTAGCCGACGCGGTACGTTCTCAGCGTCCGCTCCTCCAGCCCGCGTCCGGCGAGGTAGTCGCGGGCCCGCTCGGCCTCGCTCGACTCCCACAGGTAGCGGGCGTAGTAGGCGGCGGCGCGGTCGAGCAGCGCGTGCAGCCGCTCGCGCCGCTCGCGCCGCGCTCGCGCGCGCGGGTCCTCGTCCTCCAGCTCCAGGGTCACGCCGAAGCGGTCGGCGAGCGCCTCCAGCGCCGCTCTGAAGTCGAGCCCCTCGGTCTGCATCACGAAGTCGAACGGGTCGCCCGACTCCTGGCAGCCGAAGCAGTGGTAGTGCTTCTCCTCCGGCCGGACGTGGAAGGAGCCGGTCCGCTCGTCGTGGAACGGGCAGCGGCCGAAGTAGGAGTTGACGCCGGCGCGGCGCAGCTCGGTCTTGCCCGAGACGAGCGCGATCATGTCGACCGCGTCGCGGACGCGATCCTTGGAGTCGGGGGTGTAGCGGCTCACGGGTCGAAGGCGTTCGGGACCGCGAGCGCCTCGAAGCGGCGGATGCAGAAGCGGTCGGTCATGCCGGCGAGGTAGTCGGTGACGCGCGTCGCGAGGTCGTCGTCGGCGTGGCCGGGCGCCGGCGGCGGCAGCTGCTCGGGCGCGGCGGCGTAGTGGTCGAAGAGGGTGCGCAGCACGCGCTCTATCTTGCCGTGCTCGGCGCGCGCCGCCGGGCCGAGGTAGACGTGCTCGAACATGAACGCGCGCAGCGCCGACATCGCGGCCGCCGCCGTCTCGCCCTGGACGACGTCGCCGGCGCGCGCCGACTGCTCGACGACGTCGTGGACGAGCGCGTCGATGCGGCGCGGGCCGGTCGTGCCGAGCACCGCGATCGGCTCGCGCGGGAGGTCGGCCTCGTCGAGCACGCCGGCGCGCAGCGCGTCGTCGATGTCGTGGTTGATGTAGGCGACGCGGTCGAGCAGCCGGACGATTCTGCCCTCCTGCGTGCGCGGCTGGGGCGCGCGGCCGGAGTGGCAGAGGATCCCGTCGCGGACCGGCGCCGTGAGGTTGAGGCCGGCGCCGTCGCGCTCCAGCCGCTCGACGATCCGCAGCGAGTGCTCGTGGTGGCGGAAGCGGCGGCCGAACCGCTGCCGCACGCAGCGGTCGATCACGTCCTCGCCGATGTGGCCGAACGGCGGGTGGCCGAGGTCGTGGCCGAGCCCGATCGCCTCGGTCAGGTCCTCGTTGAGCCCGAGCGCGCGGGCGACCGTGCGCGACACCTGGGTGACCTCCAGCGTGTGCGTCAGCCGGGTGCGGTAGTGGTCGCCCTCCGGCGCCACGAACACCTGCGTCTTGTGCTTGAGCCGCCGGAACGCCTTGCTGTGGACGATCCGGTCGCGGTCGCGCTGGAACGGCGTCCTCAGCCCGCAGCCGCCCTCCTCCCGCTCGCGCTGCGCCGGATAGGAGCGCGTCGCCTGCGGCGCGAGCGTCGCCTCCTCCAGCGCCCGCATCCGCCGCTCGAAGGCGTCGGCGACCGGGCCGCTCGGATGGATGCGCGTGACGGGGGCTGACATCGCACCCCTGATTCTGGCAGCGCGGGGAGCGGCGGCGGCGCGCGGGGGCGGCGGCCCTCAGGCGGAGAGGATCGCGGCGAGCGCGAAGCAGACGGTCGCGGCGCCGGTGAGGATCCGCACGGCCCAGAACCAGTAGCGCAGCGCGACGGCGAGGTAGGCGGCGGAGATCGCGACGGTGATCGGCCGCAGGGCGCCGATCTGCCCGACCAGCGCGAAGTCGTGGGTCGAGATCAGCAGGCACAGCAGGCCGAAGGCGAAGGCGCCGAGGCCGTGGGTGACGTTGAAGCCGAGCCAGAAGGCCCACATCGACGGCCGCGTCTCGTCGCCGGCGAACAGCGCCCGGAAGCGCATGCCGGTCCCCTCCATCACGCCCTTCACCGAGCGGTCGACCGGGGCGAACCAGATCGGCCGCACGGTGTCGACCAGCGTCAGCAGCGCGTGGCCGCCGCCCGCGGCCATGAAGATGATCGCCCCGACGGCGAACCAGGTCGATGCGGCGGAGGCGGTCACGATGCACCGCAGCCTAGAGCGGCGCGCCGGGCGGCGCGCCGCTTCCGGCTGGGCGTCGGGCGGCGGCCCGGCCCGTCAGGCGGCCGCCGCCGCCAGCCGCTCGGCGACGGCGGCGCGGGCGGCGGCGACGCGGGCGATCGGGACGCGGAACGGCGAGCAGGAGACGTAGTCGATCCCGGAGCGGTGGAAGAAGTCGATCGAGTCCGGATCGCCGCCGTGCTCGCCGCAGACCCCGAGCTTCAGCTCGTGCTTGGTCTTGCGGCCCAGCCAGGCGCCCATCCGCAGCAACTGGCCGACGCCGGGCGTGTCGAGCGTCTCGAACGGCGAGCGGTCGATGATCCTGCGCTCCAGGTAGACGCCCATGAACTTGCTCTCGACGTCGTCGCGGGAGAAGCCGAGCGTCGTCTGCGTCAGATCGTTGGTGCCGAACGAGAAGAAGTCGGCGTGGTCGGCGATCCGGTCGGCCTGGAAGCAGGCCCGCGGCAGCTCGATCATCGTGCCGACGAGGAACTCCTCGCCGACCTCGAGGCCGCGCTCCAGCGCCGCGTCGCAGACCAGTCTGCGCAGCACCTCCAGCTCGGTCTCGTAGTCGACCAGCGGGATCATCACCTCCAGCAGCGGCGTGCTGCCGGTCCGCTCGCGCACCGCGACGGCGGCGTCGAAGATCGCGGCCGCCTGCATCTCGTAGATCTCCGGGAAGAGGATCCCCAGCCGGCAGCCGCGCGTGCCGAGCATCGGGTTGACCTCCTCCAGCGCCTTCACGCGCACCAGCGTCCGCTCCAGCTCGGCGACGCGGCCGCCGCCGGCGCCGCCGAGCGCCGCGCCCTCGTCGCGCAGCCGCTCCAGCTCGTGCTCGATCTCGTGGCGCTGGGGCAGGAACTCGTGCAGCGGCGGGTCGAGCAGGCGGATGCAGACCGGCGCGCCGGCCATCGCCTCCAGCAGCCCCTCGAAGTCCTCCCGCTGCAGCGGGAGGAGCTCGGCGAGCGCCGCGCGCCGCTCCTGCTCGCCGTCGGCCATGATCATCGCCTGCATCTTCGGCTGGCGGTCGGCCGCCATGAACATGTGCTCGGTGCGGCAGAGGCCGATCCCCTCGGCGCCGAACTCGCGCGCGCGGCTGGCGTCCCTCGGCGTGTCGGCGTTGGCGCGCACGCCCAGCGTGCGCAGCTCGTCGGCCCACGCCAGCACCTGCTCGAACTGGGGGCTCCACTCGGCCTCGACCAGCGGCACGTCGTCGGTCGTGATCAGGCCGGTCGAGCCGTTGATCGCGATCTGCTCGCCGGCGCGGATCACGAGCCCGCGCGGCCCGCGTATCTCGCCGTCGGCGACGTCGATCTCCAGCGTCGAGGCGCCGCAGACGCACGGCCGCCCCATCCCGCGCGCGACCAGCGCCGCGTGCGAGGCCTTGCCGCCCTCGCTGGTGAGGATCCCTCTCGCGGCGTGGAAGCCGGCGACGTCGTCGGCCTCGGTGAACGGCCGCACGAGGATCACCGCCCTCCCCTCCTCCGCGGCCGCGACCGCCTCCTCGGCGGTGAAGACGACCGCGCCCTTCGCCGCGCCCGGCGAGGCGGCGACGCCGCGGGCGACCGCGCGCACGTCGGCGCTCGGGTCGAAGGTCGGGTGCAGCAGCGCGTCGAGCTTGGCGACGTCGATCGTCATCAGCGCCCGCTCCTTGTCGAGCAGCCCCTCGGCGACCGCGTCGACGGCGAACCGCACCGCGGCCTGCGCCGGCCGCTTCGCGTTGCGCGTCTGGAGCATGTAGAGATGCCCCTCCTCGATCGTGAACTCGACGTCCTGCATGTCGCCGTAGTGCGACTCGAGCGTTCTGAGGATCTCCATCAGCTGGGCGTGCGCCTCCGGCATGATCTCCGCCAGCTCGGCGATCTCGCGCGTGTTGCGGACGCCGGAGACGACGTCCTCGCCCTGCGCGTTCTGGAGGAAGTCGCCGGAGGGCTCGGGCGCGCCGGTCACCTCGTCGCGGCTGAACGCGACGCCCGAGCCGGACGTGTCGCCCTTGTTGCCGAAGACCATCTGCTGGACGTTGACGGCCGTCCCCCACTCGTCGGGGATGCGGTTGATGCGGCGGTAGTGGATCGCCCGCTCGCCCATCCACGAGTCGAAGACGGCGCGGATCGCCTGGCGCAGCTGCTCGTGCGGGTCCTGCGGGAACTCCTCCCCGGTCCGCTCGCGGAAGAGCGCCTTGAAGCGGTCGGTCAGCTCGCGCAGCGCGCCCTCGTCGAGGTCGGTGTCGAGCGTCGCGCCGCGCTCCCGCTTCAGCTCCCTGATCGCCTGCTCCAGCTGCTCGCCGGGGACGCCGCGGACGACGTTGCCGAACATCTGCACGAAGCGGCGGTAGGAGTCCCACGCGAAGCGCGCGTTGCCCGTCTTCGCCGCCAGCCCCTCGACCGAGACGTCGTTGAGGCCGAGGTTGAGGACGGTGTCCATCATCCCCGGCATCGACTCGCGCGCGCCCGAGCGGACCGACACCAGCAGCGGGTCCTCGCCGTCGCCGAGGCGCTTGCCGACGCGCTCCTCCAGCCGCTGCAGCGCCGCCGCCACCTGCGCTGAGAGCCCGTCGGGCTCGGTGCGCTCGGCGCGCATGTAGTCGACGCAGGCCTCGGTCGTGATCGTGAAGCCCGCGGGGACGCGCTCGGCGCCGAGCAGACGGGTCATCTCGGCCACGTTGGCGCCCTTGCCCCCGAGCAGCTCGCGCATCTCGCGCGACCCCTCGGAGAAGTCGTAGACGTAGGCAGCAGCGGTCTCGGTCATCGCGCGAGGGTACGCATTTGAGAACGGAATGCAGGCTCCATTCCGCGGAGGGCGCGCAGCGGGCGCGCGGGCGCGGCGTCAGCGGGTGCGGGCGAGCGGGCGCAGGCGCACGTGCGCGTGGTGCTCGGCCGTCTCGGCGATCGCCCGCTCGGCCTGCCGCAGCGCCCGCTCGCCCGCGTCCGGCGCCTCCGCCAGCGGGCGGCCGAGCGCGCCGACGAGGAAGCGGTGGGCCTCCTCGGTCAGCGGGAAGGCCGACGCCTCGCAGGCGCTGCAGACGACGCCGCCGGCGGCGCCGGAGAAGCCGCTGAGGTGGTCGCTCTCGCCGCAGGAGGCGCAGGAGGCGAGCTGCGGGGTGAAGCCGCCGGCGACCAGCAGCTTGAGGCGGAAGGCGAGCTGCGCGGCCGGGCGGGCGTGCGCCGGGTCGGCGTCGAGCAGCCGCAGCTCGTTGGCGAGCAGGTGGAAGACGGCGGGGCTCGGGTCGTCGGTCTCGAACAGCCTCGCGACCGCGTCGCAGGCGCGCGAGGCGGCGTCGAGCGTGTCGGCCCGCTCGCGCAGGCGGCCGTGGGCGTCGAGCGTGTCGGCGCTCGTGACGGTGTGGAGGTCGCCGCGGCTGAGGTGGAGGTTGACGTTGAGGTGGAAGAACGGCTCCAGCCGCGCGCCGAAGCGGCTGCGCGTCTTGCGCGCCCCCTTCGCGATCGCGCCGAGCCGCCCGCGCTCGGGCGTGTAGAGGTGGAGGATGCGGTCGGCCTCGCCGTAGCGGATCGAGCGCAGCACGATCGCCTCGGTGCGCAGCGAGCGGCTGCTCATCGCGGATCGTCCGACATTTCGACAAGGGTCGCTATATTCATTGAAGTAATGGCCAAGATCACGCTCTACACGACCGACGCCTGCCCCTACTGCGTCCGCGCGAAGCAGCTGCTGCAGAAGCGCGAGCTCCCGTTCGAGGAGGTCAATCTCGCACGCGACCCCGACGGACGCGCGAAGCTCGTCGAGCTGACCGGGATGATGACCTTCCCGCAGATCATCGTCGACGAGCAGCCGATCGGCGGCTTCGACCAGCTCGCCGCCGCCGACCGCAGCGGCAAGCTCGCCGAGCTGCTGGCAGCGTAGCGGCCGCGGCGGCCCCGGCCGCCGCGCCACCGCTCACCCGCCGCCGAGCGCCGCGCCGAGCTGCCGGCGCGAGCCGATGCCGAGCTTGTCGTAGACCGCGCCGAGGTGCGTCTCGATCGTCTTGACGGTCAGGAACAGCGTCTCCGCGATCTGGCGGTTGGTGAGCCCGCGGGCCGCCAGCTCCGCGACGCGCCGCTCGCTCGGCGTCAGCGACTCGACCCCGTGCGGCGTGTGGCGCCGCACGCGCTCGCCGCACGCCTCCAGCTCGTCGCGCGCCGCCTTCGCCAGCCCGCTGGCCCCGTGGCGGCGGGCGAGGTCGAGCGCTCGCCGCAGCGGCGCGCGCGCCTCCGCGCGGCGGTTGGCGCGGCGCAGCGCCGCGCCCAGCTCGCTCAGCACGACGGCCCGCTGACGGACCATCCCCGAGCGCTCGGCGACCGCGGCCGCCTCCCGCAGCAGCGCCAGCCCCTCCGCCCCGCCGGTCGCGACGCCGACCGCGTACAGCCCGGTCGCGAGCGCTCCCGGCGTCCCCCACCGCCGCCCGGAGGCCAGCTCGGCGGCGGCCAGCGCGCGGGCCCGCTCGCGCTCGCCGATCGCGACCAGCGCGCGGACCGCCACCGCGCCGACCGGGACGATCGCGGCGCTGCTGGTCACCCAGCGGCGCTGACGCTCCATCAGCTCCGTCAGGTCGGCGGCCGCCTCGCGCGGGCGCCCCTGGTCGAAGCGCAGCAGCCCGCGGCTGAACAGCAGCAGGTTGAGCAGCGGCTGGTCGGGGATCGCGCCGGCCGCGCCGAGCGCCGTCAGCTGCCGCTCGGCCGCCTCCTGCTCGCCGCGCAGGGTCAGCAGCAGCGCCAGCAGCATCGCGATCACCGGCTGCGCGACCGTCAGCCCGCCGAGCGCGGCCAGCTCGCCGGCCCGCCGCATGTCGGCCTCGGCGTCGCCGAGTCTGCCGGTGAGGCAGCCGACCGCCGAGCTCAGCATCCAGGCGGCGACCAGCTCGGGCGTCGCGTTGCGCTCGCGGGCGTGGGCGAAGGCGTGCGCGAGCCCGCGGCGGGCGTCGTCGAAGCGCTCGGCGAGCAGCAGCACGATCACGACCTCGCTCGGCGCCAGCAGGTCGGCCTGCTCGCGGAAGAGGCGCCCGTCGCCGGCGAGCGCCCGCCGCGCCAGCGCGGCGGCCTCCGCGGCGCTCCCGTCGGCCAGCGCCCAGCGGGCGCGGAAGGCGGCGTCGAGCCGTGCGGCGGGGCTGTCGGGCGCGATCCGCCCGGCATGGCGGCGCAGCCGTCTGCGCGCCGAAGCGACCGGCAGCTGGGCGAGGGTGCCGAGCTGGCCCTCGAGCCGGAAGGCGCGGTCGACGTCGCCGTCGGCGAGCGCGATCTCGATCGCCGCTTCCAGCAGCGCGATCGCCGCGTCCGCTCTGCCGCCGAGCGCCAGCCACGACGACAGCCGCGTCGCCCAGCGCGGCTTCAGCTCCGGCGCGCGCTCCAGCTCCGCCAGCACGTCGTCCTCGACCGCCGCCCAGGTCGCGCGGTCGGAGGCGCGGATCACCGCGGTCGTCAGCGGCCCGAGCACGGCGGCGCGCAGGTCGGGCGGCGGCGGCTCGCGCAGCGCGCGCCGAAGGCAGGCGACCGCGGCCCGCGGCGCCCCCTGCGCGAGCGCGGCGCGGGCCGCGGCGACGAGCGTCTCGACCGTCGCGCGCTCGCCGCGCGGCTCGGCGGCGAGCAGGTGGGCGGCGAGCCGCTCCGGCGGGGCGCCGTCGGCGCGCAGCAGCGCCGCGGCGCGCGCGTGCGCGGCCGCCCGCTCGCCGCGCGGCAGCTCGGCGTCGAGCGCGGTGCGGACGAGCGGGTGGGCGAAGCGCAGCTGATCGGCGGCGTCGAGGATCGCGACCGCGCGCAGCGCGTCGGCCGCCGGCCCGACCGCCGCCGGCTCCAGCTCGGCGAAGGCGGCGACCAGCCGCGGGTCGGCGTCGTCGCCGAGCACGACCAGCGCCCGCGCGACCGCCTGCGCCTGCGGCGCCAGGCGCGCCAGCCGCAGCAGCACCGTGCGGGCGACCCGCTCCGGCGCCAGCGCGCGCACGCGGTCGGCCTGCGCGGCGGTCGGCGCGACCGCATCGGCGCGCGCGGTCCGCGCCAACTCGCAGAGCAGGAACGGGTTGCCGCCGCTGACCTCGCGGCAGGCGGCGGCGAAGGCCGGCGCCGGCGCCTCCCCCAGCTCCGCCGCCAGCAGCGCGGCGGCGGCGTCGGCGCCGAGCGCGGCCGGCGACAGGCGCCGGGCGGCGTCGTCGGTCGCCAGCCGCGCCAGCGCCGCCGCGCCCTCGCCGTCGCGCTCGCCGGGGCGCAGGGCGAGGAGCAGCGCGACCGGCAGCTCCTCCAGCCGCGGCAGCAGGAAGGCGAGGAAGTCGAGCGAGGCGGGATCGGCCCAGTGGGCGTCGTCGACGGCGAGCAGCAGCGGTCCCGCCTCGGCCAGCGCGGCGGTCAGCCAGTAGAGGCCGTGGAGGACGGCGAACACGTCCTGCGGCGGCCGGCCCCCGGCGCGATCGAGGCCGAGCGCGCCGCGCGCGGCGCCGGCGGCGCCGTCGAACAGCGCGGCGCGCCCGTCGGCCGGCAGCGCCGCCAGCGGCGGGGCGAGCAGCTGGCGCGCGAGCGCGAACGGGAACTGGCGCTCCAGCTCGGTCGCGCGCGCGGTCAGCGGCCGCAGCCCTGCCGCCGCGGCCCGTTCGCGGGCGGCGGCGAGCAGGCGCGTCTTGCCGAGGCCGGCCGCCGCCTCGACGACGACGAGGCGGCCGCGGCCGGCCCGCGCCGCCGCCAGCGCGCCGTCGAGCTCGGCCAGCTCGCGCTCGCGCTCGAGCAGCGCGCCGTCGCCGGCGGCCGGGGCGGCGGTCTCGGGGTCGGGTTCGGGGTCGCCCCCCGGTGGCGCCGCCGGGCGCGCTTCATCAGACTGCATGTGCAACGACAGGCCTCCCTCCGGTGGGATGGTGCTGCGGATGATCGCATCCGCGGGCGGCGCCGGAGGCGCTGCGGTCCGGGTTCTCGGCCGCAGCGGCGGCTGCGGGCGCCGCCGGCGCCCGAGCGCCCGCGCCGCGAGGTCGTCGTCGCCCGCCGCCCGCCGGGAGGGCGCTCAGACCCGCTTGGCCTCGAGCAGCCGTCTGAGGAAGCGGCGGGTCTCGGGATGCTCGGGCGCGGTGAAGATCCGCTCGGGCGCGCCGCGCTCGACGATCAGCCCCTCGTGCAGGAAGCAGACCTCGTCGGCGACCTCGCGCGCGAAGCCCATCTCGTGGGTGGTGATCAGCATCGTGATCCCCTCGGCCTTCAGCTCGCGGACCGCCTCCAGCACCTCCCCGACCAGCTCGGGGTCGAGCGCGCTGGTGACCTCGTCGAGCAGCAGCGCCCGCGGGCTCGGCGCCAGCGCCCGCACGATCGCGACCCGCTGCTGCTGGCCGCCGGAGAGGCGGTCCGGGTAGGAGTCCTCGCGGCCGGCGAGGCCGAAGCGGGCGAGCAGCTCGCGGGCGCGCTCCTCGGCCTCCGCGCGCGGGACCCCGTGGGCGCGCCGCGGCGCCAGCGTCACGTTGTCGAGCACGGTCAGGTGCGGGAAGAGGTTGAACGCCTGGAAGACCATCCCCAGCCGCTTGCGGACGCCGTGCGGCTGGACGGAGGGGTCGGTGACGACCTCGCCGTCGATCAGCACGTCGCCGTCGTCGATCTCGTCGAGCAGGTCGATGCAGCGCAGCAGCGTCGACTTGCCC
>Ga0164243_10015415_pt1 | contig 10564 bp, 10 predicted proteins | sample OricompcompostOP_FD_108781 | JGI IMG/M metagenome (GOLD analysis project Ga0164243, IMG submission 108781) | Organic Plus compost microbial communities from Emeryville, California, USA - Original compost - Organic plus compost (OP) | ecosystem: Engineered > Solid waste > Mixed feedstock >...
CGAGTAGGCATGCAGATGGATCTCCGGCGCGACCCGCTTGGCGACCCGCAACCACCGCAGGTACTCCTCGAACTCCCAATCCGGATGGATCCCCGACTGGATGCACAGCTCGCTCGCCCCATACGCGACCGCATCCTCCACCCGCGCGACGAACTCCGCCTCCGAATGCTCATACGCATCCGGCGACCGCTTCCCCTGCCCGAACCCGCAGAACGCGCACCCGACCGTGCAGACGTTGGAGATGTTGATGTTGCGATTGACCACGAACGTCACCGTCTCACCGGCCAACTCGCTCCGCAGCTCGTCCGCCGCCACCCGGATCGCCTCCACCGCCTCCGGCCGCCGCTCCGCGAACAACGCCGTCAGCTCCTCCACGGACAGCTCGCGCCCGTCGCGCGCCTTCTCGACCGCCGGACCGACCAGATCGCCGTTGATCGCAAACGGCGCCTCCCTCCGCCCCGACCCCCGCCGCGGAATGAACGACCAATACTTCAGCTTCACCACGTCCAGCACGCCCTGCGCCACCCACCCCGGATCGATGAACTCCGGGTAGACGCACAGCCGCTCGGTCAACGCGATCCCTCTCGCCTGCAGTCGCTTGCGCACCTGATGAGGCGAGGGGAAGGGATGCTCGGGGCTGATGTGGTCGCCGTTGGCCGACAGCCCGCCGAGATCGGTCGCACCGGCGGCGACGAGCGCCGGCCAGTGGTCTGAGAGGTTCGGCGGCACCTGCACGCCGACGCCCGGCAGCAGCTCGCGCGCCAGCTCGACCAGCCGCACCATCTCCGCCAGGTCGACCGGGTCTGACCAGCGCGGCGCCGGCAGCTCCGGCGCCTCGCGCAGGCCCGTCCGCCAGTAGGCCTCGGCGGCCTCGGTCGCGATCGTCCCCGGCTCCTCGCCGTGGTACCTGCGGTGGGGGACGAAGTTCTGGAGGATCACCTCCTGGATGTGGCCGTAGCTCGCGTGAATCTCGGCCAGCGCCTCCAGCGCCGCGTCGCGGTCGGCCGCGGTCTCGCCGATCCCGACCAGGATCCCGCTCGTGAACGGGATCCGCAGCTCGCCGGCGGCGCGGATCGTCGCCAGCCGCAGCGCCGGGTCCTTCGTCGGCGAGCCCTGGTGGGCGATCAGGTCGTCGCGCAGCGACTCCAGCATCAACCCCTGCGAGGCGGTGACCTCCCGCAGGCGCGCGAGGTCGTCCTTCGGCAGCGCGCGGAGGTTGGTGTGCGGCAGCAGCCCGCGCTCCAGCGCCCGCTCGCAGCACCACGCCACATAGGCGACGAAATCCGCGAAGCCCAGCGCCTCCAACCGCGTCCGCACGCCCGGATGACGGCCCGGCTCGTCGCCGGTCAGCACCAGCAGCTCCTTCGCCCGTCGCCGCGCCGCCCCGTCGAGCAGCGCGACGACCTCGGTCGGCTCGCGCAGGTGCGGCAGGTGCGTCTGGAAGGCGCAGTACTTGCAGTGGGAGACGCAGGTGCGCGACAGCGACAACGTCACGCTGCGCGAGTAGGTCACGCGGCGGGCCATGCGCACAAACATAACGACTGGTTGGTATGAAGTCACGGTATGCTCGCGTGCCATGCGCACCTTCAACGGAATCGACGACCTGCGGGCGAGCGCGGGCGAGGAGATCGGCCGCAGCGGCTGGCACACGGTCACGCAGGAGGAGATCGACGCCTTCGCGCAGGTGACCGGCGACCACCAGTGGATCCACGTCGACCCGGAGCGGGCGGCCGCCTCGCCGTTCGGCTCGACGATCGCCCACGGCCTGCTGACGCTCTCGCTCGGCCCGCGCTTCCTGGAGGAGGTGCTGACCGTCGAGGGCGTCGCCTTCGGCGTCAACTACGGCTACGGGAAGGTTCGCTTCCCCGCGCCGGTCCCCGTCGGCTCGCGCATCCGCATGCGCGCGACGCTGCTGGCCGTCGAGGAGGTCGCCGGCGGCGTGCAGGCGACGATCGAGCAGCGCTTCGAGCGCGACGGCTCCGACAAGCCGGTCTGCGTCGCCGAGTCGCTCGGCCGCTTCTACCGACCGGTGTGACATGGCGGCGTGCCTCGGCTCGCGCTCTTGACCCTCCGGCGTCACCCCACTACGATCCCATACCGACTGGTCGGTTTTAGCGAGGAGAGAGATCGGTGCCCGTCAGCGAAGTCCACCACGTGGCGATGAGCGTCTCCGACCTGGAGCGCTCGGCGACGTTCTACGAGCGGGCGCTCGGCTATCGCCGGACCCTCAGCGCGCGCGTCGGCGGGCCGGAGATGGCGCGCTCGCTCGCGCTCCCGCAAGACGTCGCCGGCAGTATCCAATACATGCAGGGTCCGTCGCAGATCGGCCAGCTGGAGCTGATCCAATGGGACGACGGCCCCGGCGAGCCGCCGCGCGTCGGCCACCGTCACCTCGGCACCTTCCTGCTCAGCTTCCAGGTGCCGGTCGAGGAGCTGGAGGCGCTGCACGACGCGGTCGCGGCCAACGGCGGCACCTGCATCGACCGGCCGGCGAGAGTGCTGCTTGAGAACTACGGCCACATCCACGCCTTCGCGGCGCGCGATCCCGACGGCAACCTGCTGGAGTTCGTCTCGCTGCCGAGCCGAGAGGAGATCAAGGCCTACCGCGAGCAGGCGGCCTCCTGATGCCGACCGCCAACCTCGCCCGCCACCTGCGCCGGCAGACGATCCGCCGTGCGTCGCAGGAGGCGCTGATCGACCGCGACCGCCGCTGGACCTACCGTCAGCTCGACGAGGCCGTCGACCACCACGCCCGCGCGCTGCTGAAGGCCGGCGTGGAGCAGGGCGACGTCGTCGGGATCGTCGCGCGCAACCACGCGACCTACGTGATCGAGATCTACGCGCTCGCCCGCATCGGCGCGATCGTGCTGCCGCTCAACTGGCGGCTGCACGCGCGCGAGCTGGGCTGGATCGTCGAGCACTCCGGCCTCTCGACCCTGATCGTCGACGAGGAGTTCGAGGACAAGGCGCGCGCCGTGCAGTCGCTCGGCGCGATGCGCACGACGATCACGCACAGACGGTCCGCCCCCGGCCACTGGCACGCGCTCGACGCCCTCCTGGAGGCGACCGCCGACGGCGACCCCGTCCCCGACGCCGAGACCGGCCTCGACGACGTCCAGCGCATCCTCTACACGTCGGGTACGACCTCGCACCCGAAGGGCGTGATCCACACCAACGGCAACGTCACCCACAACATCCTCGGGCAGATCCTGGAGCTGGAGCTGACGACGCGCGACCGCACGCTCGTCTCGGCGCCGCTGTTCCACGTCTCCGGCCTGGAGGCGCCCGGCCACACGATCCTCGCCGCCGGCGGGACGATGGTGCTGACGCCGACCTACGGCGGCCGCGAGATCGTCGCGCTCGCCGCGCGCGAGCGGATCACCGGGATGGTGCTGGCGGCGCAGATCCTGCTCGACATCCTCGACATGCCGGACCTCGCCGACTTCGACCTCTCCGCGCTGCGGTTCGTGATCTTCGCCGGCGTGCCGCCGGTCGTCCGCCGCCGCTTCCAGGAGACCTTTCCGCACGTCCGCTCGATCGACACGTTCGGCATGACGGAGCTGACCAACGGCGCCTGCTACCTCGACGCCGCCCACTCGCGCAGCAAGCTCGGCTCGCAGGGCACGCCCTTCCCGCTGATGGACATCCGCGTCGTCGACGCGCAGGGCGACCCGCTGCCGCCGGGCGAGGTCGGCGAGATCGTCGTGCGCGGCCCGAAGGTCTCGCCCGGCTACTGGCGCGACCCGGAGGCGACCGCGCGCGCTTGGCGCGACGGCTGGTTCCACTCCGGCGACATGGCCTCGATCGACGCCGACGGCTTCCTCTGGTTCGCCGACCGCAAGGGCGACATGATCAAGTCGGGCGGGGAGAACGTCGCCAGCGCCGAGATCGAGCGCGTGATCGCCGACCACCCGGACGTCGCGGAGGTCGCCGTCGTCGCCGTCCCCGACCCGAAGTGGGACGAGGTGCCGAAGGCGTTCGTGCTGCTGCGCGAGGGCGCGTCGCTGACCGCGGCCGAGCTGGTCCGCCACTGCGGCGCCCACCTCGCCCGCTTCAAGCTGCCCAAGCACGTCGAGTTCGTCGACGGCCTGCCGCGCAACGACTCCGGCAAGGTGCTGAAGCGGCAGCTGCGCGCGCAGGAGCAGGAGGCGGCCGCGGCGGGCGACGCCCCGGCCCGCGCGGGGGCGGCCGCATGAGCGCGACCGCGGCGACCGAGCCGCTGCTGCACCACGTCGACGAGGTGCTCACGACGACCCGCGCGGTGCGCCGGCGGCTCGACCTGGCGAGACCGGTCCCGAGAGCGGTGCTGGAGCGCTGCATCGAGATCGCGCGCCAGGCGCCGATGGCCGAGAACCGCGAGATGGCCCGCTTCGTCGTGATCGAGGATCCGGCCAAGCGCGCCGCGGTGGCGGCCGTCTACCGCCGCGCGATCGACGACTTCGTGCTCACGCCGCTGCGGATCTCAGCCGAGCGGCGGGCGGCCGAGGGCAAGCCGCCGCGCGAGCTGCCGGCGCCGCTGCAGCGCGCGATGGTCTCCGCCAAGCACCTCGTCGACCACTTCCACGAGGTGCCGGCGCAGGTGCTGGTCGGCTCGGTCGACCGCGTCCCCGACTCCGGCCGCGGGCCGTTCGCGAGCATGTTCTACGGCTCCGTCTACCCGGCGCTGTGGTCGCTGCAGCTGGCGCTGCGCTCGCGCGGCCTCGGCTCGGCGCTGACCTGCATCCACCTCCATTACGAGGCGGAGGTGTCGGAGATCCTCGGCCTGCCCGACGAGCTCACGCAGGTCGCGCTGCTGCCGGTCGCCTACACGCTCGGGCTCGACTTCAAGGCGGCGCGGCGGGCGCCGGCCGCGAACGTCGTCGGCTGGGACGGTCCGTGGGAGGCGCGGTGAGCGCCCCGACCGCCAACCTCAGCCGGCTGCTCACCTGGGCCCGCCACCGCTACGCCGACCGCGACGCGCTCGTCTTCGAGCGGCGCCGCTGGACCTACGCCCAGCTCGACGACGACGTCAACGCGCTGGCGGCCGGCCTGGAGGCGCAGGGTGTCGGCCGCGACACGCGGATCGCGGTGCTGGCGATGAACCTGCCCGAGTACCTGCTGCTCGGCCTCGCGCTGGCGAAGCTCGGCGCGGTGATGGTGCCGCTCAACTACCGCCTCCACGAGGAGGAGCTGCACTGGCTGCTCGACCATGCGAGAGCGGAGGGGCTGGCGAGCGAGGGCGCCTTCGCGGAGACGGCGAACGCGCTCGCGCGCCGGCTGCCGGCGCTGCGGCTGAACGTCGCGCTGGAGGGCGACCTCAGCCCGGCGTGGCCGACGGTGGCGCAGCTGATCGCGGCGAACGCCGGCGCGCGCGTGCCCGACGCGCCGGTCTCCGACGGCGACCTCCAGCGGATCCTCTACACCTCCGGCACGACGAGCCGGCCGAAGGGCGCCCGCCTGACGCACGGCAACGTCAACGCGAACATGCACGCGCAGGTTGCGGAGCTGTCGCTGACCAAGGACGACCGGATCCTCAACTTCGCCCCGCTCTACCACGTCGGCGGGCTCGACATCCCGGGCTACGCGACGTGGTGGGTCGGCGCGACGATGGTGCTGCTGCGGCGCTTCGACGCGCAGACGATCCTCAACGCGATCGAGCGCGAGCGGATCACCGGCATGGCGATGGTCGCGACGATGCTGACGCTGATCCGGCGGCTGCCGCCGGACCAGCTGCGCGACACCCGCTCGGTCAGATGGCTGATCTTCAGCCAGGTGACGCCGGCGCTCTTCCACGAGACGGTCGAGACCTTCCCGAACGCCCGCCTGATCGAGGGCTACGGGATGACCGAGACCTGCAACGGCCTCACCTACCTCGACATGGACCACATGCTGACCAAGCAGGGCTCGGTCGGGACGCCGCTGCACGGCGTCGACGTGCGCGTCGTCGACGAGGAGGACAGAGAGGTGCCGGCCGGCGTCGCGGGCGAGATCGTCGTGCGCGGCCCGAAGGTCTGCGACGGCTACCTCGACGACCCGGAGGCGACCGCGCGCGCCTTCCGCGGCGGCTGGTTCCACACCGGCGACGTCGGCCGCTTCGACGAGGACGGCTACCTGTACGTGCTCGACCGCCTGAAGGACATGATCCGCAGCGGCGGCGAGAACGTCGCCTCCTCCGAGATCGAGGCGGTCGTCGACGCGGTGCCCGAGGTGATGGAGGCGGCGGTGATCGGGGTGCCGCACGAGCGGTGGGTCGAGGTGCCGGTCGCGTTCGTCTCCGCCGCCGACGGGCTCGACCCCGCCGCGGTGATCGAGCACTGCCGCTCGAGACTCGGCGGCTTCAAGGTGCCGAAGGCCGTCTACGTGCTCGACGAGCTGCCGCGCAACCCGTCCGGCAAGGTGCTCAAGCGGGAGCTGCGCGAGCGCGTCGGCGAGCTGCAGCCGGCGTGGGCGGCGGAGCCCGTCCCCGCGCGGTCCGCGGCCGAGCAGCCCGGCCGGGCGGGCTGATGGCGGAGCATCTCGTCGCCGGCCGGCGCGCCTTCGAGGCGATCGGCAGCGGCCCGCCGGTGGCGGTCGTCCACGGCGGCCTCGGCAAGGACCACACCTGCTTCCGCCCGTGGCTCGACCCGTTGGCGGACAGGTTCACGGTGATCTACGTCGACCTGCTCGGCAACGGCCGCAGCGAGGAGCCCGCCGGCCTCGCCGAGCAGCGCGACGTGCAGCCGTGGGTCGACCAGCTCGACGCGCTGCGCCGCCACCTCGGCCTCGAGCGCTGGGTCGTGCTCGGCCACAGCTTCGGCGGCTTCGTCGCGCAGACCTATCCCGCCGGAGGTCGGCGGCAGGCGGATCGCCGCGCTGCTCCCGCGCGCCACCTACGTCGAGTTCGCCGACTCCGGCCACCTTCCCCTTCGTCGAGGAGAACGCCGGGTTCCTCCGCACGACGACCGCCTGGCTCGACGAACTGAGGCGTCGAGGCTGATCGATGTACCTCTGCCCTCGAAATACGAGGGCAGACGTACATCGATGACGCAGGAGCGGTTCGCGCTGACGCTGACGGTTGCAGCGGGCGTGCCCGTGCGGGAGGCTGGAGGCGATGCCGCCGCCGCGCTCGCCGAGCCGCCGCCGGTGGCCGTCGAGCTGACGCTGCCGCTCTCCCATCGTCCCGGCCGCGACGACGAGCGGCTGCTCCTCGGCCGTTCCTCCTCCTGCGACCGCGTGCTCGCCGGCGACGCCGTCTCGCGCCTGCACCTCGCGATCGAGCGAGAGGCCGGAGCGTGGTGGGCGATCGACCGCGGGAGCACCAACGGCACCTGGCTCGACGACTCCCCGATCCGCCGCGCCCGTCTCCGCCGCGGCGCACGCCTCCAGCTCGCCGACGCGCTCGTCCACGTCGGGTGACGGTTGCTGCCGATGGCTGCGCGCCGATACCGTCGCGGACATGGACGGCCTCTTTCTGAGACAGGGCGACCAGCTGCTCCGCATGCGCGAGACGGAGTACGAGCGCGAGGCGGTCCTCCAGGAGCTGCTCGAACGGCACCCCGAGGTGCTCGCGGGCGGGTCTGACGACGGGTCCGCCACATGGCTTCTGATCAAGCGCGAAGCGCACGTCGCGCTCGGCGAGGACGAGCCGCTGCGCGGCATGCTCGACCACCTCTTCCTCGACGCCGACGGCGTTCCCACGCTGGTCGACGTGAAACGCAGCAGCGACACGCGCATCCGTCGTGAGGTCGTCGGCCAGCTGCTCGACTACGCCGCTGACGGCCGAGCTTTCCGCTCGAGTCACTCGGCGGCGACGGCTTCGACCGCTTCACCGACGCCATCGACTGGGCCTTCGAGCAGGCCGGGCTGCCGCGGGCTTGAGGCGAGGAGCGCCGCGCTCAACCCGCGCGGCGCTCGAGGTAGCGCTGCCAGCCCATCGCCTGCATGACGGCGAAGCGGCGGCCGGTGAGGCCGATGCGCGCCCAGGGGCGACCCCAGTCGAGCGCCAGCGTCAGCTCCCAGGCGGTCGCGCCGGGGCGGCGGGCGAGCACCTCGGCGGCGCGGGCCAGGCGGGCGTCCTGCTCGCCGAGCGTGCGGGCGACGACGGCCGCGACGTCGCCGAAGCGGTACTGGTGGCCGGGCGACAGCAGGTCGATCGGCAGCGCGGCGATCCGGCGCAGCGAGTCGCGCAGCTGGGCGACCGGATCGTCGTCCTCGTCGCTCACCAGACCGACCTGGACCTCGCCCTCGGGCAGCAGCACGTCGCCGCCGATCAGCAGCCGGCGCGAGCGGTCGAGCAGCGAGACGTGGCCGCGGGCGTGGCCGGGGGTCCACAGCACCTCCAGCTGGAGGCCGCCGAGCGACAAGACCTGGCCGTCCTCCAGCAGCTCGTCGACGAGCAGGTCGTCGCTGTGGGAGGCGAGGCGGCGTGAGGAGTCGACCATCTCGGCCAGCACGTCGGCCGGCAGCCCGGCCAGCCGCAGCTCTCGCTCGAGCTGGTCGAAGAAGGTGCCGCGCAGCGGCCGCTGGAGCTGGAAGGCGTCGAGCGGGTGGATCGCGATCGGCGCGCCGCTCGCCTCGCGCACGCGCGCGGCGAGCCCGATGTGGTCGGGGTGGTTGTGGGTCAGCAGCAGGTGGGTCACGTCCCGCACGCCGAAGCCCGCCGCGGCGATCGCGGCGGTCAGCGTCTCCCAGCAGGCCTCGTCGGGATAGCCGGCGTCGACGAGCACGAGGCCGTCGTCGTGGCGCAGCAGGTGGACGATGACCGACAGCACGGGACTGCCCACGAGCGGCAGCGGCACCGCCCACACGCCGTCGCAGACCAGCTCGGCGGCGCCGACCTCGCGGTTGTGGAAGGCGGCGCGGTGGACGGTGGCGGCGTTCATGGGTATATTCACAACATACCGAATGGTCGGAATCAAGTTGCGAGGGTGATTCGGATGCGCCGGGAGGCGCCCGCAGGCCCCGCCGCGCGACGCTGATCCGTCACCGTTCGGCGAGGACGGAGAGTCGAGGATGGAGAGAGCAGCATGAGCGAGAAGCGCATGGGCTTCTGGGCCTGGGCGCAGGCGGAGCCCGAGCGCCCCGCCGTCGTCGACGCGCGCGGCCGCACGCGCACCTACGGCGAGCTCGACGCCGAGGTCAACCGCCTCAGCCACGGGCTGCGCGAGGTCGCGGGACTCGGCGTCGGCGACACCGTCGCGTGCGTGATGGCCAACGGCATCCCGATGGTCTCGCTCTACCTCGCCGCGATGCAGAGCGGGCTCTGGTTCGTGCCGGTCAACTACCACCTGACCGCCGCCGAGATCCGCTACATCGTCGAGGACTGCGAGGCGAAGGCCGTCCTCTGCTCCGCGCGCGTGACCGACGTCGTGCGCGAGGCGGTCGCCGACCCGCGGCGGCTGTTCGCCGAGGGCGGCGGCGAGGGCGTCCGCGACCTGCAGGAGCTGCTCGACGGCCAGCCGTCCACCCGCCCCGCTGACACGAGAGCCGGCTCGCTCATGCAGTACACGAGCGGCACGACCGGCCGCCCGAAGGGCGTCAAGCGGCCGCTGTCGGGTCAGGACGCCGACGCCGGCGCGCACGTCTACGAGTGGCTGTTCGACGCGCTCGGGATCGGCGCGGACTTCGAGCGCTGGTGCGTCGCCTCGCCGATGTACCACACCGCCAACATCACGCCGGCCTCCGGCGCGCTCCACCTCGGCGGCGCCGTCGTGCTGATGGAGGGCTGGACGCCGGAGCTGTTCCTGGAGACGGTCGAGCGCGAGCGCGTGACCGGCACCCACATGGTGCCGACCCAGTTCCACCGCCTGCTCGCGCTCGATCCCGACGTGCGCGCCTCCTACGACGTCAGCTCGCTGCGCTACGTCCTCCACGGCGCCGCCCCGTGCCCACGCGCCGACAAGCAGGCGATGCTCGACTGGCTGGGCCCGATCGTCTACGAGTACTACGGCTCGACCGAGGTCGGCTCGACCGTCGCGACGCCGCAGCAGTGGCTCGAGCGGCCCGGCACCGTCGGCCTGCCGTTGCCGATCAGCGAGTTGAAGATCCTCGACGAGCAGGGCGAGGAGGTCCCCGCCGGCACCGAGGGGATCGTCTACATGCGCCAGGGCGAGGACCGGATGGAGTACCACCGCGACCCGGAGAAGACCGAGGGCGTGCGCAGGGGCCGGCTGCTGACCGTCGGCGACCGCGGCTACGTCGACGCGGACGGCTTCCTCTTCCTCACCGGCCGCGTCACCGACATGATCATCGTCGGCGGCGTCAACACCTACCCGGCCGAGATCGAGGCGGCGCTGCTGGAGCACCCGGCGGTGCTCGACGCCGGCGTCGCCGGAGTGCCCGACCCCGACCTCGGCGAGGTGCCGGAAGCGTGGGTCCAGCCCGCGCCGGGCGCTCCCGCTGCCGAGGCGCTGCGCGCGCAGCTCGACGCCTTCTGCGCGCAGCGGCTGGCACGCCACAAGCGCCCGCGCGCGATCCACCTGCGCGACCAGCTCCCGCGCGACCCCAACGGAAAGCTCTACAAGCAGCGGCTGGTCGCCGAGCGCACGCTCGCCGCCCCGGCCTGACACGGAACCACCCGGCAGGAGACCATGGACTTCAACGACAC
>Ga0164243_10015416_pt1 | contig 10564 bp, 8 predicted proteins | sample OricompcompostOP_FD_108781 | JGI IMG/M metagenome (GOLD analysis project Ga0164243, IMG submission 108781) | Organic Plus compost microbial communities from Emeryville, California, USA - Original compost - Organic plus compost (OP) | ecosystem: Engineered > Solid waste > Mixed feedstock >...
GCGCTTGCTCATCCAGCCCCAGCCGCCGGGCATCCGCCTCCCGAACCGGGTGCGCAGCAGCTGGTAGGTCAGGTGCAGCCCGCCGGGCACGCGCGCGGCCAGCTCCACGACCTTGCCGGGCAGCCCGGGCGGGTAGTTGTCGAACGCCTCGCACGAGGTCAGCACCAGCCGCCCGACCCGCTCGTCCCGCCCCTCGGACAGCAGCAGCTGCGCCCCGCCCCAGTCGTTGAGCACCAGCGTCACCGCCCGCAGGTCCAGCACCTCCAGGAACTCCCCGACCAGCCGCGCCATCCCGGGCAGCGACAGGTCCGCGTCCGGGTGCATCGGAATCCGGTGCGACCCCAGCGGAAGCGTCGGCAGCACGTAGCGGTACCCGCCGGGCAGCTGCGGGAGCACGTTGCGCCACACCGACGAATCCATGCTCAACCCGTGCAGCAGCACCACCACCGGCCCGTCCCCACCGGTGTCGCGGTACTCCACGCTCCCCGCCGACAACTCCACAACCGCCATACCGCCCCACTTCCGACCGCTCCGCGTGATCACCTCAGTGTAGTCGGCCGAACGTGCTGTGTGATCACTTCGCGCAGCACCGCGGTATCCGTCCACTGTGGCCGGACATCACCGGGACAGCCGGTACAGCACGACGCCGTGGGAGGGGACTTCGGTGGTGATGGGGCCGGGGGTGCGGGTGTCGGTGCGGGTCCAGAGGTCGCGGAGGTGGTGGGCGTCGGGAGCGCCGAGCTCGGTGGTGGAGGTGGTGATGGTGGCCGGGGCGGGGCCGCGGTTGAACAGCAGGACCGCGCGGGAACCGTCGGCGAGCCGCTTGGACCACACCTCCTGGTCTCCGTCGTCGCGCACCACCCGCGCCTGCTCACCGAGCGGGTCCTGGTTCACCGCGATCACCTCGCGGTTGGTCAGCACGTCCCGGACCTCGCCCGGCATGGTCCGCACGTCGTTGCCCGCGATCAGCGGTGCGGCCATCATCGACCACAGGCTGAAGTGCGCCTTCGCCTCCTCGCCGGTCAGGCCCGGGTAGTCCGCGTCGCCGCGCACGCCGACTTCGAGCATGTCCGGGTCGTTCCAGTCGCCGGGGCCGGCGTAGTCCGCCAGGTCGCGGTTGACGTCGACGATGTCGGCCACGCCCATCGGGGCGTCGTTGCCGTTGCCGGTCTCCCAGACGGGTTTGATGTCGTCGGTGGTGCGCCACAGGTGCGCGCCGACCTCCGGTGCCCACGTCCACGGCTCGTTCTCGCCCCACTCGCACACCGAGTAGACGATCGGGCGGCCGGTGGCCCGCAGCGCCTCGCCCATCGCGGAATACCGCTGCTGCGCCGGGATCCCCTGGTTGTTGCAGTTGTCGTACTTGAGGTAGTCCACGCCCCACTCGGCGAAGCTGCGCGCGTCCTCGCGCTCGTGCCCGAGAGCGCCGGGCATCGAGTCCGCGCAGGTCCGGGTGCCGGCGCTGGTGTAGATGCCGAGCTTGAGCCCGCGGGCGTGCACGTAGTCGGCGAGCGCCTTGATGCCGCCGGGGAAGCGCTCGTGGTGCGGCTGCACCCGCCCGTCCGGGGTGCGCTGCGGCTCGGCCCAGCAGTCGTCGATGTTGACGTGCGTGTAGCCGGCGTCCCGCATCCCCGAGCGCACCAGCGCGTCGGCGGAATCCCGGATCAGCTGCTCGTTGATCTCGCAGCCGAACGTGTTCCACGAGTTCCAGCCCATCGGCGGCGTCGCGGCCAGCCCGTCGTCCGGCGGCGCCGCGGCCGCGGGCGGGACGAACGCCAGGAGGCTCGCTGCGGCGGCGCCCAGCGCGGCCGCGGTGGTGCGGAGTCCGAACGTCATGAGCTCTCTCCTCGCTGAGAGGGACGTCCCCGACATGCCACACCAGCGACCGGGGAAGAACAATCCTGACGTTCAGGTGACCCCGCCCTGCCGCGGGAAGAATGGTTCAGGTGGTGTAGCGCAGCGGGTCCGCCCGCCGCCCCCGCTTGGTCCGGCCCTTGAGCTGCCAGCCGATGCCGCGGGCCATCTCCCGCTGCGCATCCCGCTCGGCCAGCGCCCGCCGCTTGTCGTGCAGCTTCTTGCCGCGCACCAGCGCCAGCTCCACCTTCACCCAGCCGTCCTTGAAGTACATCGACAGCGGGATCAGCGAGATCCCCGTCTCGCGCACCTTGCCGGTCAGCGAGCGGATCTCCCTGGCGTGCAACAACATCTTGCGGGTGCGCCGCGGGGTGTGGTTGGTCCAACTGCCGTGCCAGTACTCGGCGATGTGCAGGTTGCGCAGCCACACCTCGCCGTCGTCGACGGTCGCGAACGCCTCCACCAGCGACGCGCGCCCGGTCCGCAGGCTCTTCACCTCGGTGCCGACCAGCACCAGCCCCGCCTCGTAGGTGTCCAGGACGTGGTAGTCGTGCCGGGCCCGCCGGTTGGTCGCGATCACCGCCCGATCACCGTGCTGCACCATGCCCGCCAGGCTACGCCGGGCGCAGCGGCCGCCGCGGCACCGGCGACCACAGTGGAATCCCTCTCCCGCGCTGGACAGCTGGGCCGAACGCGCCGAGGATCACCGCCGGACGCACCAACGATCAAGGAGAGCGGCAGCCATGCACGACGCCCACCCCGGCCGCATCTGGCGGCGGCCGATGACCGCGCGCGATCCCGAGCAGGAGCACCGGGCCGCCACCCCGCTGGAGCTGCTGTTCGACCTGTGCTTCGTGGTCGCGGTCTCGCAGGCGGCCGCACAGCTGCACCACGCGCTCGGCGAAGGGCACGCCGGCAGCGGGCTCATCGGCTACGCGATGGTGTTCTTCGCGATCTGGTGGGCGTGGATGAACTTCACCTGGTTCGCCTCGGCCTACGACACCGACGACGCGCCCTACCGGCTGTTGACACTGCTGCAGATGGCCGGGGTGCTGGTGCTGGCCGCGGGCGTCGAGGCGGCGTTCACGCAGTACGACTTCGCGCTGATCACCTACGGGTACGTGCTGATGCGGGTGGCGATGATCGCGCAGTGGCTGCGCGCCGCCAAGGAGCACCCGGAGGGCCGGTCCACCTCGCTGCGCTACGCCGGGGGGATCGCGGTCGTGCAGGTGGGCTGGCTGCTGCGGCTGCTGCTGCCGCACCCGTGGGACTACGCCGGTTTCGCGGTGCTGGTGCTCGCGGAGATCGCGGTGCCCGCGTGGGCCGAGCTGCGCGGCCGCGGCACCTCGTGGCACCCGGACCACATCGCCGAGCGGTACGGGCTGTTCACGATCATCGTGCTGGGTGAGGTGATCCTCGGGTCGCTGAACGCGGTGCAGTCCGGGTTCAGCGAGCACGGGCTGTCGGCGGACCTGGTCCTGGTCGCCGTCGGCGGGCTGGTGCTGGTGTTCGCGCTGTGGTGGATCTACTTCGCCGGGCAGAACACCCGGCTGCCCTCCACCAAGATCGCGCTGACCTGGGGCTACGCGCACTACCTGGTGTTCGCGGCGGTGGCCGCGCTGGGCGCGGGCCTGGAGATCGCGGTCGCGGTGGCCGAGCACCACGCGCACATCTCCGAGCGGGCCGGGGCGTTCGCCGTGGCCGCGCCGGTGGCGCTGTACCTGCTGGTGATGGGGCTGCTGCACGCGCTGACCCGCGCGGGGATCATCGCGACCGGCTGGATCATCGGGGCCTCGATCGTGCTGGTGCTGGCCGCCGCGGCCGCGGTGGAGGCGCTGCACCTGGGCGGGGCGGTGCTGGCGATGGGGCTGGTCACCGCGGCCGGGCTGGCGCTGAACCTGGTGCTCACGCACCGGCGGGCGGTCCGCGGCTGAGAGTTGCACCTTTCGGGGCAACCCGGTGCGCATCCGGCGAATCGCGGCGGGCGGCGCTCTAGTCTTCCGTGATCACAGCCCGCCCGCCGCGAAGGGACCACATGCGCACCGCCCTGATCGTTCTGCTGTTGCCGCTGCTCCTGCTCACCGGCGCGCCCGCCGTGGCTGCACCGGCCCGCGGGCCGCAGGAGTGCGCGGCGGCGCTGGACTGCACCGCCGCCGAGCTCGACGCGATGCCGATGCGGCAGCGGCTGGAGTTCGTGCGCGCCGTGCAGGACCGCGTCGCGGCCGAGTACGTCCCCGGTTTCCGCCACTGGCGCAACATCGAGGGCATCATCCGGTTCTTCGCCGAGAACGGCTTCGGCGCACCCGGCAGCTGGGTGTCCCATGTGGACTCCGGGATCCTGGAGGGCATCGAGCGCGGCACCGCGATCGCGCTGCACGGCGGCGGATCCGATTTCGGCAACCCCGGCTCCGAGCTGTGGGCCGACTACCTGCGGCGGATGCAGCGCGGGGAGCTCGCCGAGCGCTGGGTGCACGACCCTGCCTGGGGCAACGCCGAGCAGGCCTCCACCGAGCACGGGCTGCGGCTGGCCGAGCAGCACGGGGCCCGGCCGAGCCGGGTGGACAGGGACATCTACAACTTCTCCGAGCTGTACCGGTGGATGCTGCGCAACCCGCAGCCGGCGCTGCTGGCGCTGAACCAGGCCGCCTCCGACGGGGTCGGGATCCCGCTGGCCCCGGTGGACTTCCTGCGCTGGTTCACCGACGTGACGCTCTCCGAACCGACCTACCGCGGCGCGCACGTGGCCCGGGACGTCTCGCTGCCGGACCCGGTGTCGGCGCCGGTGAGCGCGCTGCGGGTGCTGCTGGCCTACGCACCGGAGCTGCTCGGCACCCCCACACCGAATTGAAAACCGTTTTCACTAGACTCGGGTGGACGGCACGAGTCCGAGGAGGACGGATGAAGGTTCGCGCATCGCTCAAGTCGCTGAAGAACAAGGAAGGCTCCCAGGTGGTGCGCCGCCGCGGGAAGCTCTACGTCGTCAACAAGCGCAACCCCAGGTTCAAGGGCCGCCAGGGCTGAACCCGGTGCGCCGCAACGGAAAAAGGCCGGAGCACCGCAGTGGTGCTCCGGCCTTCGCGCGTCCGGCTCAGTAGTCGTCGTCCGGCTGCCGCTCGTAGATCGTGCTGCCGCGCAGCACCGTGCGCAGGCACTTCGGCAGCGGCGCCGACGGGCTCAGATCCGGCAGCGCCGGCACGCCCGCGCGCGGATCCGTCGACCAGCGCTGCACCCGCGAATCCGGCGCGGTCACCACCAGATCCCCGGTCTCCCACACCGCGTACGTCGCCGGAGCCCCCGGCACCAGCGCCCCGGTCACCCCGTCGTCCACCCCGGCCGCGCGCCAGCCGCCGCGGGTGTGCGCGGTGAACGCCGCACGCGGGGAGATCCCGAACCCGTCGGTGCGGTGGTGCACCGCCGCGCGCACCGACGCCCACGGGTTCACCGGCGTCACCGGCGCATCCGACCCCAGCGCCAGCACCAGGCCGTTCGCCGCCAGCGCCGAGAACGGGTTCAGCCGCGAGCCGCGCTCCACCCCGAGCCGGCGGGCGTACATGTCGGACGGACCGCCCCAGGCCGCGTCGAACGCCGGCTGCACCGAGGCCGCCACCCCGTAGGAACCGAGCTCCGCGGCCTGCTCCGGGGTGATCATCTCCAGGTGCTCCAGCCGGTGCCGCATGCTCGCCAGCGCCGGCACCCCCAGCTCCTCGGCCGCGCGGCGGAACCCGGCGCACGCCTCGGCCACCCCGGCGTCGCCGATGACGTGGAAACCCGCCTGCAAGCCCTGCCGGGTGCAGTCGATCAAGTGCTCGGCCACCGCGGCGGCGTCCAGGTACAGCACGCCCGAGGTCGTCGGATCGTCCGTGTAAGGCGCGGTGAGCGCGGCGGTGCGGGAACCGACCGCGCCGTCGATGAACAGGTCCCCGCCCAGGCCGCGCACGCCCAGGTCCCGGGCCGTCTGCAACGCCCCGAGCTCGCCCCAGTAGCCCACGACCTCCGGCACGTCCCCGCGCGCGGACAGCTCCATCAGGTCGGCCAGGTCGTCCTTGCCGGAGATGTCCGGGCCCGCGCACTCGTGCACGCTCGCGATCCCGTTGGCCGCGGCGTGCCGCAGGAACGCCAGCTGCGCCTCCCGCCGCTGCGCGGCACCCAGCGACTCCCGCGCGGCACTGCGGGCGTGGTGGTGCGCGACGCGGGTCAGCGGGCCCTGCTCGCTCCAGCCCTCCGCGCCCTGCGCCAGCGGCGCGCGCTCCACCAGCGCCGAGGACACCAGCGCCGAGTGCACGTCGATCCGCGACAGGTACACCGGGGCGCCGCCGCAGGCGTTGTCGATCTCCGCGCGCGACGGCGGGCGCCGCTCCGGCCACCACGTCTCGTCCCAGCCGTGGCCCCACACCAGCGCGCCCGGGTGCTCCTCGACGTGGTCGCGCAGCGCGTGCAGGAACTCGGTGAGCGAAGCGCACCCGGTCAGGTCGAGCCCGTTGAGCAGCAGCCCCGAGGAGGTCGCGTGCACGTGGGCGTCGACGAACGCCGGCGCGACGAACGCGCCCGCCAGGTCGACTACCTCGGCTTCGGGGTGCAGTGCCCGTCCGACCCGGTCGGAGCCGACCCAGGCGACGGTGCCGTCGATGACGGCCATCGCGGTGGCGTCGGCGTCGGCGGGTGAGTGGATTCGCCCCCCGAGCAGCAGCGTGGTCTCGGACATGTCCCTGTGTGTATTCCCTGTCCTGGGGATCTCCCCCGGCTTCGCTTCCTGGCGGCGCTCCAGCCGGACGAGCCTACGGCTCGATCGGCCCGCGCCCGATCCCGGCCCCCTCTCGACCGGTCCGCGGCGACCCTCCTCGTTCACGCGTGGCGCGGCGACGGCACCGGCGGACGGCCGCGCGGCCCGCTCCCGGCGCCGGAGCTCCCACCACCCCGGGCGCCGGCGCGCCGCACGCACCGGACGTCGATCGCGCACCGGACGTCGCGTCCCGCGCCTACCGCGGCCGGCTCGGCAGCGGGCGTGCGGCTGCCGACTCCGGCCACGATCGTTCCCGGGAGCTTACCCGGAATGCCCCCGGCGTCGTCGCGACGCCGGGGGCTTCAGCGGTCCGATTCGCCGCGCGGGCGCTCTGCCTGGGGCGACGGGCCGAGGGAGGGGTTCGGGCGCGGGTCCGGGGTGTCGTGGTCGTCGACGGAGACCACCTCGCCGTCGATCACGTCGCCCCGGTCGTCGCGGCGCCCGCCGGCCGCCCCGGGGAAGCCGGCCGCGCCCGGGAACCCGGCGCCGGGCCAGCCGCCGGCCGCGGCGGTGCGCACCTGCTCCCGCATCCGCTGGGTGCGGCGCTCGGCCGCGCGGGTCACCCAGCGCCGCAGCACCGCCCGGGTGGGCGGCAGCAGGCACAGCAGCCCGGCGAGGTCGCTGACGAAGCCGGGCAGCACGATCAGCACCCCGCCGGCGACGATCATCACGCCGTCGGCGAGCTCCCGCTCCGGCGGCCGCCGCAGCCGCGCCGCCTCGTTGAACTCGCGCAGCGCGCGCAGCCCCTCGCGGCGCATCAGCCAGCTGCCGAGCGCGGCGCCCAGCACCAGCAGCCCGATGGTGGGCAGCGCGCCGATCGCGTGACCGACGAGCACGAGCACGCTGAGCTCGACCACGCCGGCGGCCAGCAGCAGCAGGAGAATGGGCACGAGGGACCTCCGCCAGACAGGTACTTCCACCCGTACAACGCACCGGTGTCCGGTTTTTCTCCCGGCGCGCCGGACGCACCCGCCCGGGATGTGGCGCGCGACACCCGCGGGCGGCCCGTCGAAGATCATTCTGGCGCAGCCGGATCCGCACGCCGACACCCGGCGCCACGCGGCCCCACCGAGCGAAGTGGTGGCGCCGCCGCCGAATAGACTGCTGATCGATGCGGGCGCACAAGTCGAGATTCCTCGCACTGCTGGCGGTCTGCGGCGTTCTGGCGCTCGCGATCCTGGTCAGCGATCAGAACGTGCCGAGCCTGCCGCAGCAGCCGGAACGGCTGCCCGCCGCGGTGGTGACCCTCGGCGACAGCACGCTGTCCGGCGAAGGCGGCGGCAACTACGAGGCCGGCACCAACGGCGAGAACGGCGACTGGTGCCACCGCTCCCCGGCCGCGCCCGTGCACCAGCTGCAGCTGCCCGCCGGGGTGTCCCGGTTCAACCTAGCCTGCTCGGGGGCGAAGGCGAAGCTGGTCGGGCTGGAGCCGAGCCCGGAGCACGCGGAGGGCTCCCAGACCGCCCGGCTGGCCGAGCTGGCCGGCCACTACCGGATCACCGACGTGGTGGTGCAGGTCGGCGCCAACGACGACCCCGGCTTCACCGAGGCGGTCAACAGCTGCGTGCAGGCGTGGGCGCGGCGGGTGCCCGGCGGCTGCTCGGCGCAGCTGCGCGAGCAGTGGCCGCAGAAGGTCGCCGCGATGGAGCCGAAGGTCGTCGCCGCGCTGCAGGACGTGCGCGCCGTGATGGACCGCGCCGGCTACACCCCGAGCAGCTACTCGCTGGTGGTGCAGTCCTACGCCTCCCCGGTCTCCCCGGAGGTGGCGCCGCAGCTGCAGAACCTGTCCGGCTGCCCGTTCCAGACCGGTGACCTGCAGTGGATCCGCGACTCCGGGGTGCCGGAGCTGTCGGCCGGGCTCCGGCGGGCCGCCGACGCGGTGGGCGCGCGGTTCCTGGACCTGTCCCGGGCCGGCATCGGGCACGAGGCGTGCACCACCCCGCCGCCGGGGCAGCCGCCGCAGCCCGGGCAGGCGGAGCGCGGGCCCGAGTGGTTCACCCGGCTCACCGTCGACTGGGAGAGCCTGCAGTACGACGACCGCGCGCCGCACGCGATGCAGGAGTCCTTCCACGCCAACCCGCTGGGGCACGAGCAGCTGGGCCGGTGCCTGAACGACTTCATCGGCGGGGACGCGCCGCAGGCGGCGTGCCTGCCGGACGCGTCCGGGCGGTTGCGCGCGGTGCCGGAGTCGGCGCAGGTCGCCGCGCCCTGACGAACCGGGGGCCGAGCACGTCGGGACGGCGGCGTGGACTGGCGGGCGCCGTTCCCACGGCGGAGGCAGCGGCCTGATGGGGCTGCCCCGGTGGTGGCGGTACTGCGCGATCACGCTGCGGCTCGGTGGCGGTGCGGCCTGATGGCGGTGCTCCGGGTGACGCTGCGGCCTGGTGAGGTTGTCCGGTGGCGCTGCAGCCTGATCACCACGCGTTCGGATCCGCAGCTGCGCTTGAGGATCCACGGGCCGCGGGCGGACTCCGCCGCGGGAACCACGACGTGCGGCCGGTGTTCGCGGAGTGGTCGTCCCTCTTCACACGCCCGGCCGCTGCGGCTGCGCCCCCAGCGGTGTCCACTGAGGACTCTCGACTGACAGCACGCACTAGTGGCGCCGCGCTGACCCGGGCTGCTGCTCGCACGGCACGGATCGGCGGGCGACTGATCGCGCGCCACTGATCGCTCGGCCCCCGATCATCCCGCCGCCGACCGCCGGATCACTGAGTCGCTGAGCACCAAGGCCAGGTCACCGGGCTCGTGGCCGCCAGGTCGCGTGCAGCGCCGATCGCCGGGCATCGGCCAACGGGGCACCGTGCCGCCGATCAACAATTTTCCGCCCCTGGGCCGGTGAGCCGGCAGCCGACCGGACTCCGACCGCTGAGCCTCTGACCGCCGCTTGCTCCGGGCTCGCGGGCGCAGCTCGGGCAGGCGGTGGTTCCGGCCCGGCCCCGCGGCGCTCCCCCGCGACACCGCTGCACTCCACTGTGGACCGGAACCACCGGCCGCCCGGCGCGGCGGCCCGGCAGCCGCCTCCGACACCTCTCCCCGCGGGCGTCCCCCCCTCGGCGCCGAGCCGCGTCCGGAGCGACCCCGGACGCTTTCGACGTTAGGCACCGATTTCCGCCGACGCCCGCGCCGCGGCTGGGAACTCGCTGAGAATTCCCCGCGCGCACGGCTCATCACCGGCCGTGCCGACACGCGGGAGAATCGCACCTCTGTGCGATGTGCACCGATGCGTGACGGAGGCCTCCCACCCCGGCTGACCTGCGGCACCGCTCTGTCCAGTGTGGATACATCGAGGACGGTGGGCCGGGCGGCCGATCCCACGGGCCGCGATCGCTGGCACGATCGACGGCGACCCCGGATCCGCCGCGAGGAGGCCGCCATGACCGCGCCAGGTGCCGGACTCGACGCCGCAGCAGTGCTGCGCGAGCTCACGCTGGACGAGAAGATCGCGCTGCTGGACGGCGCGGACTTCTGGCACACCCAGCCGCTGCCGGAGCGCGGCATCGAGTCGATCATGCTCACGGACGGCCCGCACGGGCTGCGCAAGCAGACCGCCGGCGGCGATCACCTCGGGCTCGGCGACAGCATCCCGGCCACCTGCTTCCCCACCGCGGCCGGGCTCGCCGGCACCTGGGACCCCGAGCTGCTGCACCGCATCGGCACCGCGCTCGGCCGCGAATGCCGGGCCGAGGGCGTGTCGGTGCTGCTCGGGCCGGGGCTGAACATGAAGCGGACCCCGCTGTGCGGGCGGAACTTCGAGTACTTCGCCGAGGACCCGCTGCTGGCCGGGCGGCTGGCGGCCGCGCTGGTGTCCGGGGTGCAGGAGCAGGGCGTGGGCACCTCGGTGAAGCACTTCGCGGCCAACAACCAGGAGACCGCGCGGATGACCATCTCCGCGGAGGTCGACGAGCGGACGCTGCGCGAGATCTACCTGCC
>Ga0164243_10015419_pt1 | contig 10564 bp, 7 predicted proteins | sample OricompcompostOP_FD_108781 | JGI IMG/M metagenome (GOLD analysis project Ga0164243, IMG submission 108781) | Organic Plus compost microbial communities from Emeryville, California, USA - Original compost - Organic plus compost (OP) | ecosystem: Engineered > Solid waste > Mixed feedstock >...
ACGGGTCGTCGCGCAGGTGGCCTTGATCCGCGTGGCGCAAGGGTCGGTGGCCCGGCTGGTCCGGCACCTCTGCGGGCGGATCCTGGCGCTGCCGCTGTCGCAGTTTGAGGGGCACGAGCCGGGGAACTTGTTGGCAGTACTGACGGAGGACGTGGCCGTGCTGACGGCCGCGCTCTCCGGCCTGCCGCTGCTGTTCATCAACCTCACGGTGGTCGTCGGCTGCTTCGCCTATCTCGGGGTCGTCTCGACGGCGGTGCTGGCCTGCACGTTGGCGTTCACCGTGCCGGCGGTCCTGATGCAGCACGCGCTGACGGGCCGGGGCCATGCCTTGCTCGTCCAGGCACGGATCGAACAGGACGCCCTCGCGGGACACTTCCGGGCGCTGGTGGAAGGGTTCAAAGACCTGAAGTTGAACCGCGCGTGGCGGGACGCGTTTTTGACCGACTCGATCCGGGCCGCGTCGGCCCGGGTGCGCGACGGGAACACGGCGGGCCTGTCGGTCTTCGCGGCCGTCGGCGGTTGGGGACAGTTCCTCTACTTCGGCTACATCGGGTTCCTCCTGTTCGGGCTCCCGGCCGTGGCGCCGGTCCCCCGCGAGGCGTTGGCGGCGTCGGTCATGACGCTCCTCTTCGCGATCTCGCCGCTCGACGCGGTGCTCGCCTTCCTGCCCGTGCTCGGCCGGGCGGGGGCGTCGATGGCGCGGATCGAGGCGCTCGGACTCTCGCTCGCGGACCGCGAACCCGCGGGCTCCGACGAACCCAGGGCCGACGCAACGCCGGCAGGCCCTCTCGACGCCCCGCTGGTGTTACGCGGCGTGACGTACACGCACCGGTGCGAACGCGGCGGGGAAGGGTTCACCCTCGGGCCGGTCGACCTGACGGTGCGGCCGGGGGAACTGCTCTTCCTCGTCGGCGGCAACGGGAGCGGCAAGACGACTTTGATCAAGCTCCTGACCGGCCTTTACCCCCCCGCCTCGGGGACGGTCCGGCACGGCGGCCGGGCGGTCGACCGGGCGTCGCTCGCCGCCTACCGGCGGCTGTTCACGGCCGTCTTCACCGACGGCTTCGTCTTCCCGTCGCTCCACGGCCCGGGTTCCCCCGATCGCGACGCGAAGGCCCGCGAACTCTTGTCCACGCTCGGGCTCGACGGGGTGGTCGGGGTCGAGCGTGGGGCGTTCACGACGACGCGGCTGTCGGCCGGCCAGCTCAAGCGGCTGGCGCTGGTGGCGGCCTGCCTGGAGGACCGGCCGGTCCTGGTGCTCGACGAGTGGGCGTCGTACCAGGACCCTCGGTTCAAGCGGGCCTTCTACCGCGAGATCCTGCCGGCGCTGAAGGCCCGGGGAAAGACGCTCGTGGTGATCAGCCACGACGAGGCCTACTTCGACGTCGCCGACCGCGTCGTCCACCTCAGCGGGGGCGCGGTCGACCGGCCAGCGGCCCCCGACGTCCCGCCACACCACGTCGCCCGACAGGCCGAGACGCCCGCCACCACCGAGACCGTTCCATGAAGAAGCTCCTGTTCGTCCTCTTCCTGATGTGGACCGGCGGCGCGGCCGGGGTCTGGTACTGGACCGAAGGCCGCCCGCAGCGCGTGAACTACCGGACGACCCGGGTCACCCGCGGCGACCTGATGGCCACGATCAACGCCTCCGGCACGCTCGAACCGGAGGAAGTCGTCGACGTCGGGGCCCAGATCGCCGGCGAGATCCAGAGCTTCGGGACCGACCCGAAAGACCCGAACAAGCCCGTAAGCTACGGCACGCTCGTCGAGCCCGGGACGCTGCTGGCGCGGCTCGACGACAAGCTCTTTCTCGCCCGGACCAACCAGGTGAAAGCGAGCGTGTCGAAGGCCGAGGCCGACATCGAATCGGCCAAGGTCAAGGTGAAGCAGTCGAGCCGCGAACTCGACCGGGTGCAGCGCCTCGCCAAGAGCCGATCGGTCTCGGCGCAGGAGATCGACGCCGCCGTCGCCGAGGCCGACTCGGCCAAGGCCGCCCTCGCCGTGGCCGAGAGCGCGCTGTCGCTCGCCAAGGCGAACCTGGAAGAGGCCACGGTGAACCTCGGCTACACGACGATCAAGTCGCCCGTGAAGGGAGTGATCGTCGACCGGCGCGTGAACATCGGCCAGACGGTGGTCGCCAGCCTGAACGCGCCGAGCCTCTTCCTGATCGCCAAGGACCTGAGCCGGATGCAGATCTGGGCGAGCGTGAACGAGACCGACGTCGGCCAGATCCACCAGGGGCAAAAGGTCCGGTTCAGCGTGGCGGCCTACCCGAAGGAGACGTTCTACGGCAAGGTCCACCAGATCCGCCTCAACGCCAGCATGAGCCAGAGCGTGGTGACGTACACGGTGGTCGTCGACGTGGACAACCCGTCGGGAAAGCTACTGCCGTACCTCACCGCCCGGCTCCAGTTCGAGGTCGAGGAGCGGCACGACGTGCTGCTCGTCCCCAACGGGGCGCTGCGGTGGACCCCGGCGGTCCACCACGTCGCCCCGGCGCACCGGGCGGAGTTCACCTCGTCACTACGCCAGAAGGCTGCGGCGGGCGAAAAAGGGAAGCGGCAAGGGGATAAGGGGTATGAGACGAAGGGGACGCTCTGGGTCCGGGACGACTCCTACGTCCGCCCGGTCACGGTCACGGTCGGCCTGACCGACGGCCTTTTGACCGAACTCACAGGCGGAGACATCCCGGAGGGGACCGAGGTTGTCGTCGGGCTGGCGGTGAACGAGGACGAAGCGGGGGCCAGCCCGTTCCTACCGCAGATCAAGAACGACAAAGCCAAGAAGTAGGAACGGGGGCGGTGATGGACTGCATCCGGGTCGACGACGTGAGGAAGACGTACACCCTCGGCGGGTCAAACGTCCCCGTGTTGAAAGGGGTGACGCTGACGGTCGCCCGCGGGGAAATGGTCGCCGTGATGGGGGCGTCGGGCTCGGGGAAGACGACCTTGATCAACCTGCTCGGCCTGCTCGACCGGGCCGACAGCGGCCGCTACGCCCTCGACGGCCGCGACGTCACCGACCTGACGGAAGCGGAACGTGCCCTCCTGCGCAACCAGAAGATCGGCTTCGTCTTCCAGAACTTCAACCTCCTCCCGCGGCTCTCGGCGCTGGAAAACGTGATGGTGCCGATGGCCTACGCCGGGAGCCGGCTCTCCAACGAGGAATGCCGGGCGCGGGCCCGGGCGCTCCTGGTCCGGGTCGGCCTGGGCGACCGCGTCGACCACGAGCCGGCGCGGCTCTCCGGCGGCGAGCAGCAGCGGGTCGCGATCGCCCGCGCCCTCGTGAACGAGCCGTCGGTCCTGATCGCCGACGAGCCGACCGGCAACCTCGACAGCAAAACCGGCCACGAAGTTCTGGGCATGTTCCAGAAACTGAACGCCGAGGACGGGATCACCATGATCCTCGTCACCCACGACGAATCGGTCGCCCGACACGCCGCCCGGACGATCCGCATCCGCGACGGCCTGATCGAGAAACCGGCCCCACCCCCCGCCTCGCCGACCAAGGCCCTCCGCAAGCCCGTTGAAGAGGTGGCCGAGCCCCCGACGAGCCGGTTCGGCTGGGGCGAGCCCCCCCCGAGGCCCGCCTTGAGGCGAGCGGGATTGGGCGACTACGTCCGGACCACGCGGACGGCCGTCCGCGCCCTCCAGCGGAACGTGCTCCGGTCGGTCCTGACGACGCTCGGGATCATCATCGGGGTCGCTTCGCTGATCACGATCGCGGAAATCGGGAAGGGGTCGGCCAAGGCGATCATCTCGGTGATGGAAAGCACCGGTGCGAACACGCTGCTGGTCCAGGCCGGGGCGGCGAGCAGCAACGGGGTCAGCCTCGGCAGCGGGTCGATCAAGACCCTGACCCCCGAAGACGCCGAAGCCATCGGCAACGAGTGTTCGGCCGTCGCCAGCCTCGCGCCGATCGTCTACGCACGCCGACAGGTCGTTTACAACAGCAAGAACTGGGTGCCGATCTACATATACGGCACCACGCCCGGACTGCTTAAGGTGCGCGACTGGGAAGACCTGGCCGAAGGGGAGGCGTTCACCGACGAAGACGTCCAGAACGTCTCGATGGTTTGCCTCCTGGGCCGGACGCTGGTCAACGAGCTGTTCGGCGAAGGGGAGTCGGCGGTCGGTAAAGAGGTGCTCGTCAACGACGTCCCGCTGCGCGTCGTCGGGGTCCTCAGCGCGAAGGGGACGAACATCATCGGGATCGACCAGGACGACATCCTGCTCGCCCCGTGGACGACGATCAAGTACCGGGTCAGCGGCGGCTCGATGCCGAGCGTCAGCCACGCCTCGGCCGGCGCCGCGGGCGACCTTTCGCAGCAGCTCGACCTGCTGGCCCGCCGCTACCCGCGGTCGGTGACGGGCCTCTACCCGACCCAGTCGGCGACGCAGGCGCTGGCCACGCCCACCCTCAACCGGTTTTCGAACGTCGACTCCATCCTCGTCCGGGCCGCCTCGGGCGACGAGGTGCCGCTGGCCATGCTCCAGGTGACCGAACTCCTGCGGGAGCGCCACCGGATCCTCCCCGACATGGACGACGACTTCGACGTGCTCGACTTCACCGAGGTCATCAAGGCCGTGCAGAAGACGGTCGGCCTGGTGGCGGGACTCCTGATGTGCGTGGCCCTCGTCTCGCTGGCGGTCGGCGGGGTCGGGATCATGAACATCATGCTCGTCTCCGTGACCGAGCGGTATCGGGAGATCGGCCTCCGGATGGCGGTCGGCGCGACGGCGCAGGACATCCTCCGACAGTTCCTCGTCGAGGCGGTGGTGCTCTGCGTGCTCGGGGGGGCGGTCGGCCTGGTGAGCGGCCGGACCGTCTCGGTCTTGATCCGCACGCTGGCGAAGTGGCCGACCGAGTCGTCGGCGGTCGCGGTCATCGCGGCCGTCGGGGTGTCCGTCACGGTCGGCGTGGTCTTCGGGTACTACCCGGCCTGGAAGGCGTCGCGGCTGAACCCGATCGAGGCGCTCCGGTACGAGTGAGCCGCGCGGGGCGGCGCCGCCCGGCTACGCCCCGGTCTCTTGGACCGCCCCCAGAAGGTTACGGACCTTGACGACGATCGGGGCGCCGCCGGTCTCCACGGCGAGCGCCGCGGCGTAACCGGGGCCGGGGTCGAGGTCGAAGAGGGACCAGCGTGCCGAGGCGCCGGGGTCGTCGGCGACCCGGAGGACGGCGGGGGGGGCGGCCGGGTCGAGCGGAACGTCGAACGAGTCGAGCACGGTCGCGAGGCCGGTCCCGGTCGCCTTGAGGAACGCCTCCTTGCGGGTCCAGCCGCGGAAGAAGGCGGCGAGGCGTTCGGGTTCCGGCAGCGAAAAAAAATCGTCGCGCTCGCGCGGGGAGAAGAACCGGCCGACCAGGTTCTGGCCGTTCGCCTCCATCGGCCGGACGGCCTCGATGTCGACCCCGACCACGCCGACGGACGAGACCGCACAGAGGGCGAGCTCGCCCGAGTGGGAAAGGTTGAATTCGAACGGCCCGGGGGTGAGCCCCGGGGCCAGGGCCGGCTTGCCGTGCCGCCCGTAAACGAACCCGACCCGTTCCGGCGGGCACCCGAGGTAGGCGCTCAACACGGCCCGAAGCCCGCCGCGGCCGGCCACGAACCGGCGGCGGAGTGCGGGCGTCCGAAACCGGTCGGCCCGCCGGCGTTCGTCGTCCGAGAGGGACCGCTCCCACCCCGCGAGGGCGGACGCGGGAAGGTCGAGCGGAAACCTCCAGACGTGTGCCTCGCGTTCGCCGAGCGCCATGCGCAGGGGGGCGGGGTGCGGGCTGGGATCTTCACCGATCATGGCCAGACCAGGGGGGCAGGGGGGAAGGGACGGGTCCGGACCTCACGACCCAGCGTCCATTGTGTCGCGCAGGCTTTTCGGCCGCAGGTCGGTCCACACCTCATCGACGTACGCCAGGCATTCCGCTTTCGTACCCGATCTCCCCGCGTCACGCCACCCCGCAGGGGCCTCGCGGTCGGCCGGCCAGAGGGCGTACTGCTCCTCACCGTTGAGGAGCACTTTAAACATCTGACGGTCGTCCGGGCTCTCAGACATCGCAGCCTCCGGTTCGTCACAAACCCGCCCGCCGACGAGGGACGGAGCAAATGATTGATAGTAACCGAGGCCCAGGGGGCGAGCCAAGTCAATGGCCATCGCGGGCGGACACGGGGCGGCCCGTCAACGCTTCGTCCGATCTCATTTTTCGGGGATGGTCGTCGTGTGGTAGGCGGAATGAGGGGTGAAATTATTCACGCGCCACCGGGGGCGGCCCTCAAGCCAAGTAACGGCGCCGGGGTGCGGGGTAGGCTCGTCTTACGTCGATCCCACCCCGCTCCGTAGATGAGTCCACAAACGGTCGGGCCGACGGCGCGTCCCGCCCCCACCGGCCGCCCCGCGGGTGCCCGACTTAAGACCCCGAGGGGGCTTCAACGTTGACAACGCTCTCCGCCAGGTCGGTCAGTTTCTTATCGGTCATCCCTTCTTCGTTGAGGGTCTCTTGAAGGAGACCGGCGGCTTCCGTCTCGCCGAGGAGACGGGCATAGGTGCGGACGCTGCCGTAGCCGGCGATCTCATAATGTTCGACGCGCTGGGCGGCCGAGATCAGGCCGGCGTCGAGGACGTGCGGCTCGGGCTCCTCGTCGATCAGTTCCTCGCCCTCCTCGACGAGCCCTTCCATCGCCTTGCAGGTCTTGCCGGTCGGCCGCTTGCCGAGCCGCTCAAAGATCGTCTCAAGCCGTTCGACCTGCCCCTTGGTCTGCTCCAGGTGCTCGGTGAAAGCGGCCTTGAGTTGCGGCGAGGTTGCGGCCTTGGCCATCTTCGGGAGCGCTTTGAGGATCTGCCTCTCGGCGCTATAGAGGTCGCGCAATTCCTCGATATAAAGGTCCTTCAGCGTTTTCAACTTCATCGAACCCTCCCCTCCTGCTTCAACACCCGGGTGGAGCAACACGGAGGACTCAAAAAGCAAGTCGCGCGCCGGCGTCCGGGCGAACCGGCCGGCCGAACCCGGACACCGAATCTGCACCAGAGCCGTCGACCCAATCCACTAAGAAATCCAGACTTACCGGTTAATCGGTTCTTCTCATCTAAACGGGCCAGCCGTTCCATGAGGGACCGAAATCCTTCGTTTCACCGCATTTAGACTGGGGAAACCGGCGTCGGGAATCGTGCAGAAGGGAAGAAGGGGGCTTTAACATCTGGGACAAACGGGGAAACGGGGGAGGTATCGATCTCAACTTGAGCGTGCCCCTGGGTGACGGCTTTACAGACCGCTTCTCCCCGAAAGAGACGGAAACACGGTTCGCGGTGAGCGTGACCTAGTGTTGTGTGTGGCCGTCGCGGCGGCCATGTCGACCGTGAGGGACGGGGCGACGTGTTGCCAGGGGCCGACACGGGGCCGGGTGAGGAAGCCGGAGTCGAAAGGACGGCCGAGGTTGACCTAGACTTGGCTGACAGGGAACGTCCGAAGTGCGGCGGGGATTCGACCGACGGCGAGGCGGTCGTACAGGGCGGGTCCGCGACCGGACCGCGGGGGCGAATCTTTTCGAGAGCGGGTCACGAGCTATGGATCACTATCCGTTGAACGGGCCGCCCGGACGTCGGGCGCGCCGGCGGCGAGTCGGGGGCCGGGCCGACCGGACGGCGGCGGGCCAAGGGTTGTGGGCGGTCGGTCTTTGCATCGTCGCGTTGGAATGCTCACAGTTGCTCTACCACGTCGTCGCCGGACCCGACTTGACCGGCGACTTGGTCCGCGCGCTGGTCGCCAAGGCGTACGCCTCGCCCCCGCCCTGCGCCCCCGAATGGATGGCCTGAGGGGCCGCGGTCCCTTTGGGACGGGAAGTAGAGAACGGATCAGACCTGCCCGTCCTCAGCAGACCACGGGCGGCGCGAGGGTGCAATTTTAATCGAGCCCGGCCGTCGTGGCACGGTCGTTCGAAGGCGGGGCCGGCATATCCGGTTCGGCGGACGGTGGGCAGATGCCCCCCTGGCGGTTTCAGGATCAAACGGCTTTATTCCCCAAGGTCCGGCGGACGGCCGGCGGGGGGCGACCAAGTCGCGTCGAGGGGTTATGAGGGACGCGGTGCGAGTCATCCTGGTCGACCCGAACGCCCGATCGCGCCAGAACCTCCTGAAACAGTTGGGGGCGGTCGGTGGGGTCGAGGTGGTTGAAGCCTGTCCGGCGTACCCGCTCGCGGTCCGCCGGGTTGCGGCCCTGCGGCCCGAACTGGCGGTCGTCGCGGTCGACGACGACGTCGAGCAGGCCCTCGCGGTCGTCGAGGCCGTCGTCAAGGGCGTGCCGGAGGTCCGCGTCATCCTGGCGGGCCCCGACCCAGAGTCGTCGGTCATCTTGCGTGCGGTAAGGGCCGGTGCGCGGGAGTTTCTACCGCTGCCGATGAACCAGGGGGATCTCGCGGAGACGGTTCGACGGGTTTGTCCCCGTTGCGACCCGGACGCCCATTCCGGTCCGCGCGGGCCGCACGTGGTGGCCATCGCCGGGGCGGCGGGGGGGGTGGGGTGCTCGTCCCTGGCCGTGAACCTGGCCACGAGTCTGACGAAGCTTTCCCGCCACGACTCCGTCTTGGTCGACTTCGACCTCCTCCTGGGGTCGCTGGAAGAAAGCCTGGCGGTCATCCCCGATAATTCGTTGGAGGTCGTCGTAAGGAACATCGACGACATGGACCCCGGCTTGCTGAAGCGCTGGCTCCCGCGCCACCCGTGCGGGCTCTACGTACTCCCCCACCCCGTGAGCATGGAGGAGGCCGCACGCCTTGAGCCGGAAGCGCTCCGGGCCGTGCTCGAACGGCTCAAAGACACCTTCGCGACGGTCGTGATCGACACGAGCAAGGGGTTTCAGACGAGCGACTTCCTCGCCTTCGAAGCGGCCGACGTGATCCTGGTCGTCCTCCAACTCACCCTGAACTGCACCCGCAACACGATCCGCCTGCTCCAGTATTTTCGCCAGTTTGAAGGCTTCGAAGAGAAGGTCAAACTGATCGTCAACCGCGTAAACTCGCCGCTTTCGGAAATCAGCCTGAAGAAGGCCGAGGAGTTGTTAAAGACGCGGGTCTGCTGGCAAATCCCGAACGCCACAAAGCTATTCCGCCCCGCGAGGACGCAGGGGCTTCCGATCGACGAGGTCGAAGGGGGCGCGGGGAGCAAGGCCCAGGAGGCGATCATGGGCCTGGCCAGAGACCTCCTGCCGTTCCCGGTCGAGCGGACCAAGGGCCGTCGGACGCTGCTCAAGGCGTTCAGCCCCCGGGGTACGTGACCGGCGACCCGGGTTACTTGCGGCGGAACGTCACGAGGGTCCGTTTGCTACCGGCCGGGGCGTCGAACGTGCCCGGGCGGTCGTTGCCGGCGTCGGCCGTGCAGATGGTCAACTCGTCGCCTTCGAGCTTATAGATGCCGAGCACCGGCTCACCCCGGGCGGGGCCGCCGTCGGCGAGGATGTCGATCGTTTTCGGTGACTTCGACGGGTCGAGCGTCACCGTCGTCCCGGCGAAGCTCTTGCCGTCCCGCTTCCAGACGACGTGATCCCCGTCGACGACGCGGACGATCGAATCGGTCAGGGATTTCGGCGACTCCTTGCCTCCGCGGACGAACGAGGTGACGGCCCAGGTCCCCTGGTGTCGCTTGACCTCGCGCGCGACGGCATCATCCTTGGGGGCGTCGGTGGGGAGTACGAGCGCGGTCAGGAAGAGCGCGACGGTGGTCGTCATGAGGGGTCTCCAAGGCGGGCTCGGGCGAAGCCTCGCGGGTCTTCGTGAGGGAGCGTCGGTGCGGCGCGGCCGAGTATAGCGTGGGCTCCGCAGCGAACGCCACGGCGGGCGAAGGAACTGGGGTGACGGCGCCCCAATGCCTTCTCCGAGACGGCTCTGACCGTCAGCGGTCCCGGATTGTTTCGACCGCGTCCCGGCGCTACACTGCGGGTCTTGCGATGTCGGCGGATTGCGACACCGAACGGCCGCTTGGCCCGATCGAGGGGGGACGGATGGCTGAGGTCAATCGAAGAACATTCGTGATGACGACGGCCGGCGCCTTGGCCGCCGGCCGGGCGGCGTCGGCGGCCGGGCCGAACGACACGATCCGCGCCGCCGTGCTCGGCGTCAACGGCCGGGGGATGACCCACGTCGGCGGCTTCATGGGGACCGACGGGGTCAAGGTCGCGGTCCTCTGCGACCCCGACCGGGAAGTGCTCGACAAACGGGCCAAGCAGTTCGAAACCAAGTACGGCGTCAAGGTCGAGACCGAGACCGACCTCCGCAAGGTGTTCGACCGGAAAGACGTCGACGTCGTGGGCGTGGCGACCCCGAACCACTGGCACGCCCTCGCCACGATCTGGGCCTGCCAGGCGGGCAAGGACGTCTACGTCGAGAAGCCCGGGAGCCACAACATCTTCGAAGGCCGCAAGATGGTCGAGGCGGCCAAGAAGTACGGCCGGATCGTCCAACACGGCGTCCAACTCCGCAGTTCGGAGGCCGTGCGCGAGGCGGTCGACCACCTGCGCAAAGGGACCATCGGCAAGGTCTACATGGCCCGCGGCCTGGTCTACCGCCGCCGCCCCTCGATCG
>Ga0164243_10015420_pt1 | contig 10563 bp, 7 predicted proteins | sample OricompcompostOP_FD_108781 | JGI IMG/M metagenome (GOLD analysis project Ga0164243, IMG submission 108781) | Organic Plus compost microbial communities from Emeryville, California, USA - Original compost - Organic plus compost (OP) | ecosystem: Engineered > Solid waste > Mixed feedstock >...
ATGTCGGACATCAAGGTGCCGAAGGAAGCGATCAGCCGGCAGATCGCCGACTCGGTCGACCTCATCGTCCAGGTGAAGCGCCTGCGCGACGGCAGCCGCCGCACCACCAACATCACCGAGGTGGTGGGCATGGAGGGCGAGGTGATCGTCACCCAAGAGCTGTTCAAGTTCGAATATCTGGACGAGGACAAGGACGGCAAGATCATCGGCGAATACCGGCCGATGGGCCTGCGCCCCTACACCCTCGAAAAGGCCAAGCAGTTCGGCTTCGACCAGGCGTTCCTGGAGGCGTGCCTCTGAAGTCTGCCGAGCGATCGAGGCGGACGCCGGCCCGCCTCGAACGTTCAGGTCCGGCGATCAGGGAAGGTTCAACGCCTTCCTGACGTCGTCCCAGGCCACCAGCTTGAAATTCTGCGCGTTCGGCTCGTTCATGCCGTCCTGCGCGATGAACAGTCCGCCCGGGAAGCCGGGACCGAAATCGCCGGTCAGCACCTCTATGCCGTCGGTTTCCTCGGCCGATCCGACCGCGCCGGGCGCGATGCGGAAACGGCCGACGAAGCTGTCGTCCGATAGCCGGTAAAGCACATAGGCATTGTCGCCCTGGCTCGACGCGATGAGATAGCCGCCATCGGCGCCCTCCGCGGCGATCGCGAGCCCTTCGGCATCGGCGACGATCTGCTTGCCGTCGGCAGCCGCGATCCTGATCGGGGTGGTCGAGCCGGCCTCGGCCGCATCGAAGCGCCAGAGCCCGACATCCTCCTCCGCCACGTAGAGCCGGCCGGTACGCTCGTCGACGACGCAGCCCTCGGACTGGGTGCCGAGCTTCATCGTGCGAACGATGCGCCCCGCGGGCTTCGTACTCGCAAGATCGAACGCCACCTGGTTGATCGTGCCGTCCTTGATCACGATGAAGGCGTCGAGCCGACCGCCCGCCTTGGCGAGGCAGACGCCATAGGCCTCACCCGATCCGCCCGCGACAGTGCCGAGCGCGGTCAGCTTGGCGCTGGCCGGGTCGAGGCGGAACAGCGCCAGCTTCGCATTGGCGGGGTCGTTGCGATCACTCGCCACCACGATCACTCCCGCCGTCCCCATGTCGCGCAGATCGACATTGTTGACGCGGCCCGCGTCGAGAAAGTCGCGGACCTTGCCGTCGAGCCCATAGACGTAGAGCCCGGCCTTCTTGTCGGTCCCCACGATCAGGCTCGCGGCCGGGTCGGCTGCGTTGCGCCAGATCGCCGGATCGTCCGCCGCATCCGCATTCGAGGTGCCGACCGGCGCGGTTTCGCCCCGCGCCTGCACGGTCACGGCCGGCAACGCGTTGGCGATGCGCTGTTCGATCGGGATTTCCTTCTCGCCTGCCGCGCAGGCGGCGACGGCGAGAAGCGGCAGCGCCGCGAAACTGCGCCGCCACATCAGAACTTCACCCGCGCGCCGAACTTCATCGTCCAGCTATATTCCTCGAACTGCAGCAGATTCCGGCGGATGCCGACGGTGTTGTACGCGAAATATTTGGCGTTGTTGATGTTCACCCACTCGTAGAAGAGCTGAAGGTTCCTGGTGATGTCGTATTTCGCGCTGAGATCGAGCTGGAAGTGGTTGTCCACGATCCGATCCTCTTCGGCCACATCGCCCAGTTCGTCGAGATATTTGGAGCGATAGGTACCGGCAAGCCGCAGCGAGATCGGACCCTTTTCGTAGCCGAGCACCGCGTTGAAAGTGTGCTTGGAGCTCGACGGCAACGCGATCTCGCGCAGATCGGCCGGATCGCCGTCATTGGGCGCGTCGCCCGTTGCGTCGGTATAGGTGTAGTTCGCCTGCACGATCAGCCCGTCGAGCGGTGATGGCAGGAAGCGAAGCGGCTGCGCATAGCTCAGCTCGAGGCCCCAGGCCCTGGCGCTTTCGCCGTTGATCGGGATGGTCGCCTCGTCATAGGCGATGCCGTGATAGGTCCCAGGCTCGTCGAGATTCACGTCGACGATGAAGTTCTTGATATCCTTGTAGAAGAGCCCGGCCGACAGCGCGCCGTTTCCGGGCAGATAATATTCGACGCTCGCGTCGAAATTCCACGCCTTATAGGGTTTCAGATCCGGGTTGCCGAACTCGCCCTCGCGTTCGTCGTCGTCATTCTGCTCGATGGTGAATTTGGGCGGAAGTTTGGAAAGCTTTGGACGCACGAGGCTCTTATAGCCGGCCGCGCGCAGGACCAGGTTCGGTTGCGGTTCCCAGCGCAGCGTCAGGCTCGGCAGCCAGTCGCTATAGCTGCGCTTGACCTGATTGGGCGTGGTGATGATCGTGTCGTCTTCCGCGACCGAGCCGTCAGGCAGCGTGCCTCCTTCCTCGACCGTCAGCACGGTGTTGGCGCGTATCTCGTTCTTGGTGCGCTCATAGCGCACGCCGCCGATCACGCGCAGCGTCGAGCTGTCCCAGCGGCCGAGCAGATAGGCGGCGGTGACATCCTCGCTGACCGAATAGTCCTCGACCGTCGAATCGAACAGCGAGTCGAAATCGTTGAGCTCGAACGCGCTGCGGTTTGCGTCGAAGAAATTGCGCACACCCTTCTTGCCGAGCACCGGGGAAATGTCGGTGATCCGATAGGTCTGGTCGCCGACCAGATCGGCCATCGTCAGATCGTCATTCTCCCAATAGTCGGTATCGAGATTATAGGCCTTGTCGCGCCAGCGCGCCTTCGCCCCCGCCTGCACGGTGAAGGTGCCGCTCTCCATCGCGAATTCGCGGCCGATATCGAGCTTGGCGGCCCATTCCTTGTCGCGCGAGTCGGACAGGGCGGTCACCTGAACGCTGTCGAGATCATAGGCCGAGGGATCGAAAAAGGCGGCGACCGCGCCGGCGTCGCCGCCGGCCGAGTAGAGCGGCCTGCGTGGGTCGGCGAAATCGAGGCCGACGGTCAGGCCATTGTCTTCGAAGGTCTGCTCGAAGTTCGCCGGGTCGATCGAACCATTCTCGCGCTCCGACGACTTGGCGTAGCTCACCGAATATTTCGCATGCCAGCCATTGCTGTCGGTCTCGCCGCCCAGGGTCAGCGAGGTGATGCGCTGGCGCTCGAAGCGATCCTTGAGCGAACGCTGGATCGACAGCTCGCCATCGGCGTCGCTGAACGCGACATTGTCACTGGTGCCCGAGACCTCGCCTGCATCCTCAAGCTTCAGGCTCGTCTCACGGCGATATTCCTGGTCGTCGAACTGGCTATAGACACCTCGGGCGTAGAGCTTGGTCGAACTGCCCAGCCGGAAATCGAAATTGAGGTTGGCGCTCAGCCGCTCGCGCTTGACGTCATAGTCGCGGTAATTGACCTCCTCGGGGAAGACGAGCCCGTCATCCTCGTTCCAGCCATCGGCTTCGATGTTATCGGTCTCGAACTTGCGCTGATAATAGGAGGCGCCGCCCGAAACGCCGACATTGTCGCCAAGGCGCTGCGAGAAATCGAGACTGCCCTTCGGGGTCAGCTTGTCCGAATAATCATTGTAGCTGCCTTCAGCCTTCACGGTCAGCAGGTTCTTGCGGCGCTCGAAGGCGTTGGTCGTGTTGATCTCGATCGACGCGCCGATCGTGTCGGCGTCCATGTCCGGCGTGAGCGACTTCTTCACCTCGATCGATTCGATGCTGTCGCTCGAGATCACGTCGAGCGCGACCGAGCGGACATCGCTTTCCGGTGCGGGCAGACGCACGCCGTTGACCGAGGTGGCGTTGAGCTCGGGATCGAGACCGCGGATCGAAACGAAACGTCCCTCGCCCTGGTCGTTGAGGATATTGACGCCCGGCAGGCGGCGCAGCGACTCGGCGACGTTCTGATCGGGGAACTGACCGACGGAGTCGCGGGTCAGCACGCTTTCGACACCGTCAGCGGCGCGCTGACGCGACAGTGCGCTGGAGAGGTTCGCGACCTGACCGATGACGAGAATATCGTCGGTTCCGCCGACCGTGAGCGTGACGCTGGTGGGCTCGCCTCCCGCCACGTTCACTTTTTCTACCGCTTCCTCGGCGCCCACATAGCGCGCGACGACGGTGTAGCTGCCCGGCGCGACGTCAGGGAAGCTGAAGCCGCCGTCCGCGCCGACCTCGGTCGTCCGTCCGAGCTCCTGAATCGTTACCTCGGCGCCCTGAAGCGCGCGCGTGCCGGTGCCGTCGATCACGCTGCCCCGCAGCGTCTCCGCGTGAGCGGCGGTCGACAATGCGGTCGAACAAAGCAGGGTTGCGGCAATAAAACCGCCACGGCGGGCAGCGCGACTGATCTTCATGATGGGAATCCCCCGATTCGGACTCGCGAATTGGAATCCGTTGCGGGGCCGCCGCTATCGTGCGTCGATGACGCCCATTTTGCGTGCCGGCGACTCTTTCGTTTCGCGGGTGTGACGGTTTCGCGTCAACCGCCCCTGAGCGCGAAGGCGGTGAGCATCAGCGCGGCGAGCACCGCGAGCACGGTAATGAGCGTCCAGGGCATGAAACCGACGCGATCGGGATCGCGACGGCGCTGACGCCGCCAGTCGGCGAAGCTCGCAAAGGCCGCCACTGCGGCGGATGCCCCCGCCAATCCCCAAAGATGCACTTGCCAGCCCTTCCTGCCGCCGTCAGATTTCATGCGATAGATAGTAAAGGAGATGTGATGCGCCAGCCCCTCGCCCTCGCCGCCGCGGCGCTCGTTTTCGCCGCCCCCGCGGTCGCCCAGCAACCCGCGCCGTCAGGGGCGCTTCGCGCGGCGATCGACGCACCGACGCGCACGCCGGCCAACAAGGCACGAGACGTTTACCGCCACCCCGGCGAGACGCTCGCTTTTTTTGGCGTCGAGCCCGACGATGTGGTGGTCGAGGCGCTGCCCGGCGGCGGCGGCTGGTACACCGAGATCCTGGCGCCCTATCTCAAGGACAAGGGCACGCTCTATGTCGCGCAAGGCGCGGGCAACGCGCGCGATACGCTGAAGGCCAAGCTCGACGCCGACGCGGCGACCTATGGCAAGGTCCAATGGTCCGATTTCCCGCTGACCGGGGTGCCCGACGGCAGCGCCGACGTCGTGCTGACCTTCCGCAACGTCCACAACCTCATCATGAACGAGGACACGACCACTCCCGACCGCGCGTTCGCCAGCTTCTACAAGGCTTTGAAGCCCGGCGGCGTGCTCGGTGTGGTCGACCACCGCCTGCCCGAGACCGCGGATTCGGCGCGCCAGAAGACGAGCGGCTATCTCAAGCGTTCGACCGTGGTCGCGCTCGCCGAAAAGGCCGGGTTCAAGCTGGCTGGCGAAAGCGAGATCAACTCCAATCCCAAGGACACCGCCGATTGGGAAAAGGGCGTGTGGACGCTGCCCCCCACCTATCGCAATGGCGATGTCGATCGCGCGAAATATCAGGCGATCGGCGAGAGCGACCGGATGACGCTGAAGTTCGTCAAGCCGGCCAGCTAAAGCGGAAAACCAAACTCGAACCGTTCGATCGAACCGGTTCGAGTTTAGATATCGGGAAGCCGCTGCACCGCCTCGCCCCAGCCCTGGAGCGCGGCTGAGGCGGCACGCTTCAGGAGCTTGGCGGCGTCCTTGACGCTGTAGATGCCGGCGCCTTGGGCTTTTTTGAGCTCGGCCCAGCTGACCGGCACCGCCACGGGCGCGCCGGGCCGCGCGCGCGCCGCATAGGGCAGGATCGCAGTCGCGCCGCGCTGATTGCGGAGCCAGTCGACGAAGATCAGCCCCTTGCGCTTGGCCTTCGAGGCGGTCGCGATGAAGCGGTCGGGCTCGGCCTGAGCAAGCGAGAGCGCGAAGCGCTGCGCGAAATCCTTGACCGCGGGCCATTCGGCATCGGGGGTGAGCGGCACGACGACGTGCACCCCCTTGCCCCCTGACAGCATCGCGAAGCTGGTCAGGCCGATCTCCTCCAGCGTCTTGCGGATATCCTCGGCCGCACGCTTCACATCGTCGAAGCTGACCGCGGGATCGGGGTCGAGATCGAAGATCAGGCGGTCGGGTTTCTCGACATCGGCGACCGACGATCCCCAGCCATGGAATTCGATCGTCCCCATCTGCACGCAGGCGATCAGCCCCTCGATCGTATCGGCATAGAGATAGGGTTCGACGCTACCGTCCTTCTCACGAATGTCGACATGCTTGACCGCGTCGCCGAAGCTGCCCGCGTCGTGCTTCTGGAAAAAGCATTTCTTGGCGCGCCCCTGCGGACAGCGGACCAGGCTGATCGGCCGGTTGAGCGCCCAGGGCGCCATCGCCGGTCCGATCGCCTCGTAATAGGCGGCGAGGTCGCCCTTGGTGACTTTGGACTCGGGAAAGATCAGCCGGTCGGGATGGCTGATCTTGATGCTCTGCTCTTCGGGCACGGCCTTTGCCTCCTCGATCGCGACATCCTTGGCATCCTTGTCGTGGCGTAACCCCAAAAAACTCGCATGGCGCACCACGCCATCACTGGTGAACTCGGCGAATGCGATCTCGGCGACCAGCTTGGGCGCCACCCAGCGGCCGCCGCGCGCAATCGCCCGGGGAATCTCCGCGGCCGGAGACTTGCGCTGGAGCTTCGCGAGTCTTTCCATCAGGTCTTCGGCATTCGACACGTTGAATCCGGTGCCGACCTTCCCCGCATAACGCAGCTCACCGTTTTCGCGCGTACCGAGATAGAGCGAGCGCAGGCTTCGTCCGCTCGCGCTCGACGGCAGCCAACCGAGGACGACAAACTCCTGCCGCCGGGTGCATTTAACCTTGAGCCAGGCCTTGGTGCGTGCGCCGCGATACGGCGCATCGGCCTTTTTGGAGATGATCCCTTCCTGCCCCGCGCGGCACATCGCGCCGTACAGCGTCTCGCCGCCACCGAGCACATGCTCCGCATAGACGATCGGCGGCTCGGCGCCGTCGAGCAGTGCGGCCAGCTTTTCCTTGCGCGCGATATTGGGCAGCGCGGTCAACGCCTTGCCGTCGAGCGAGAGCAGATCAAAGGCGAACAGCAGCAAACCCTGGCGGCCCTCGCTGAGCGCCGCCTGCAGCGCGGAGAAACTGGGATTGCCCCTGGCATCGAGCTTGACGATCTCGCCGTCGATCAGCGCCGGCGGCAGATCGAGCGCAAGCGCCGCCGCGGCAATGTCCGAAAAGCGGTCGGTCCAGTCGAGACCGGTGCGCGTGAATATCTTCGCCTTGCCGCCGCCGACCGCGAGCAGGCAGCGATAGCCGTCATATTTCATCTCGTGCAGCCAGCCGCTTCCCGCGGGCACATGATCGACCAAGGTCGCCTTTTGCAGCTCGCGGAAAGCGGGAAGCCGGCCTTTCGGCGATGCCTTCTTCGTCGCGCGCGGGCCCTGCGCCCTGGCCTCGGCCATCGCCTTGTCGAATGCCTTGCCGCGTTTGCCCGCAAGCGAGACCGGCTTGGCGCCGCGGGTGATCTCGGCCATCGTCCGCCCGGTCTCGATGCTGGTGAGCGCATGCGCGACCAGATCGTCCGAGCCGCCGGCATAGGCATCGTCGAGCTTGCGCAGCAGCCAGTTGTCGCGCTTCTCGCCGGGGCGGCGCTTCAACCGGACGAGCAGCCATTCGCCCTTCATCCGCTCGCCATGCAGCGTGAAATGGAGGTGGCCCTCCTTCAGCGTCTTGCGCGGATCCTTGCCGGGCGCCGGCGTCCAGGTGCCGCGATCCCAGAGCATGACGGTCCCTCCGCCATATTCGCCCTTGGGAATGGTGCCCTCGAAGGTCGCATAGCTGAGCGGGTGGTCCTCGGTCTGCACCGCGAGGCGCTTGTCGGCAGGATCCAGGCTCGGCCCGCGCGTCACCGCCCAGCTCTTGAGCACGCCGTCTAGCTCCAGCCGGAAATCCCAGTGAAGCCGCGTGGCCGCATGCTTCTGGACCATGAAGCTGTTGCCGGTCGCGCGGCCCTTCTTGCCCGCCGGCTCGGCGGTCTTGGTGAAGTCGCGCTTGGCGTTATAGGTCTTTAAGGGATCGGCTTCAGCCATGGCTCATGCCCGCTTGCGTGCCGGCGCCTTCTTGGCCGCAGTCTTCTTCGCGGTCGTGGCCTTTGCCGGCGCCTTGCGTTTGGCGGGCGCCTTGGTCGCGGTCGGCTTTTCGATCGATTTTTTGAGCGCCGCCATAAGGTCGATGACGTTGGAGCCGCTCGGCCGCGCCTCCTCCGGCTCCGCGGTGATCTTGCGGCCCTTGGCCTTTTGCTTGCGTGCGACCAGCGCCTTGACCGCATCGGTATAGTGGTCGGTGAATTTCTTGGGGTCGAAGGGCTTGCTCTTCTTTTCGATCAGCGTCTCGGCAAGGTCGAGCAGCTCGGCATCGGGCTTGGCGTCGCCGATGTCGCGGAAATAGCCCTGCGCCTTGTTGACCTCGTCGGCATAGCGCAGCGTTTCGATCACCATGCCGCGACCGCAGGGCTTGAGGCTCACGATATATTCGCGGCCGCGCATCGCGAGCTGGCCGAGCCCGACCTTCTTGCTGCGCTTCAAGGCCTCGCGCAGCACGACATAAGCCTCCTCGGCCAGATCGTCGGCGGGCACCACGAAATAGGGCTTTTCATAATAAAGCACGTCGATCTCGTGCGCGTCGACGAACTGGACGAGCTCGAGCGTCTTGCGGCTTTCGAGCTTCACCGCGTCGATCTCGTCCTGGTCGAGCAGGACATAATCGCCCTTCGATATCTCGAAGCCCTTCATGATCTCGTCGGCGTCGACCGGGCCGACCCCCGGCACGACCTTCTCATATTTGATCGGCTTGCCGGTCGGCTCGTGGATCTGGCGAAAGGCGACCGTGGCGGTGGATTTGGTCGCGGGATAGATCTCGACCGGGATCGAGACCAGCGCCAGTCGTATCTGGCCCTGCCAATAGGCGCGTGCAGCCATCATTCTGCTCCGTCGTTACCGGAGCAGAATGAGCGAACGCCGTGCCGGGTTCCGATTCGGCCGGCAGGTGGGTCACCTGCCCCCAAATCCCCCTATTTGCCCAGCTTCTCGATCTTGTCCTTGAGGCTGGCGAGCTCGGCCTTGAGCGCGTCGATCTCGTCGTCCTTGCTGGCCGCGGCCGCCGGCTTGTCGGCGGCGGGCTTGAACGCGCTTGCCGCGGCATCGAACATCGCCATGTTGCGCTTGGCGATCTCGGCGAACGGGCCGTTGGCGAATGCGCCCTCGACCGCGGTGCGGAACTGCTCCTGGTTGCGGCGGAACGCATCCATCGAAGCTTCCAGATAGCCCGGCACTACCGCCTGCATCGAATCACCGTACATCGAGATCAACTGGCGGAGGAAATTGACCGGCAGCATCGTCTGACCGCGGCTCTCCTCCTCCATGATGATCTGGGTGAGGACATTATGGGTAATATCCTCCTCGGTCTTGGCGTCGATCACCTTGAAGTCGCGCTGCTCGCGGATCATCGCGGCGAGATGCTCGAGCGTGATGTAGCTCGACGTATCGGTGTTATAGAGCCTGCGGTTCGCGTACTTCTTGATGATGACGCTATCGTCGCCGGAATTCTTCTTCATGCCGGAGGTAACCCTCTAGAAAGCCATGGCTCCCTCTGCACCAATTCATGCCGCACCGCAACACGGACCGCGCCCGTTGCCGCTTTTTCTGGAATTGCTGCGCAGCGAAACCGCAGCATCGCCCGATCGGATGGCCACCGCGCTCGCCGGGTTGAAAGCCTATCAGGCGGCGCCCCGCGAGGATGCGCGCGCGGCAATGCCCGAGGCCGCGCGCGTCGGCCGGGCGAGCTTGCGCGATTATGGCGGTTCCGGGCCGCCGGTCGTCTTCGTGCCCTCGCTCATCAATCCACCCTTCGTGCTCGACCTCGCACCGCACAATTCGTTGCTGCGCTGGCTGGCGACGCAGGGTGTGCGTCCGCTCCTGGTCGATTGGGGTGAGCCCGGCGCCGAAGAACGCGAGCGCGACATCGCGCAACATGTCGAGGCACTGCTACTGCCGCTGATCGATGCGATCGGAGAACGGGCCGCGCTGGTCGGCTATTGCCTCGGCGGCACGATGGCCACCGCCGCAGCAATGCTGCAGCAACCAAGGGGGCTCGCGCTGATCGCCACGCCTTGGCATTTCGAAGGTTTCGGCGATGTTCAAAGGGCCAGTATGACCGCGCTGTGGGACACGGCGAGGCCGACCTGCGAGCAGTTGGGCTATGTGCCGATGGAGGTCTTGCAGTCGGGTTTCTGGCGGCTCGATCCCGGCCGCACCGTCGCGAAGTTCGAGCGTTTTGCTGCGCTGGATCCGGCAAGCGAGGAGGCGCGCTCGTTCGTCGCGCTCGAGGATTGGGCGAATGGCGGCGCGCCGCTGACGCTGGCGGCGGGCGCGGATGCCTTTGAGCGGTTCTTCGGCGCCGACCTGCCCGGACAAGGGAAATGGCGTGTCGGGGGCCGGGCGGTGCGACCCGACGCAATTTCCTGCCCCACGCTCGACATCGTGTCGTTGAGCGATCGTATCGTGCCTGCCCCGAGCGCCGCGGGCTTCGCCAACCGGATCGAGTTGAGCAGCGGTCACGTCGGCATGGTGGTCGGCAGCCGCGCCCGCGCACAGCTTTGGGAGCCGCTCTCCGGCTGGCTTTCAAGCCTGCCGGCAAGCTGCTAGATC
>Ga0164243_10015421_pt1 | contig 10563 bp, 9 predicted proteins | sample OricompcompostOP_FD_108781 | JGI IMG/M metagenome (GOLD analysis project Ga0164243, IMG submission 108781) | Organic Plus compost microbial communities from Emeryville, California, USA - Original compost - Organic plus compost (OP) | ecosystem: Engineered > Solid waste > Mixed feedstock >...
AGCCTGCCCGCGCCCCCGTGCGCGGATTGCCGCCGGCCCGCGACGCCTACCCCGGGCACACGGGCGCGGCCCGCAACGCGGTCACCTCGGCGCAGCGCTCGCGCAGCAGCGCATGCAGCTGCCGCACCGCGGCCGAATACTGCTTGCGATGCGGGCACACCAGGTTCAGCGGCGCCGGTTCGCCGGGCTGCTCCGGCAGCAGCACTTCCAGCCGGCCCGCGCGCACGTCGGCGCTCACGTCCAGCCACGACTTGTACGCGATGCCGGCCCCGGCCACCGCCCAGCGCCGCACCACGTCGGCATCGTCGGCATACAGATGGCCGCCCACCTCGACGAGGCGGGGCGCGCCGCTGCGCGCCGGAAACATCCACTTGTCGTAGACCCGCCCGCCGATCTGGAACGGCAGGCAGTCGTGCGCCGCCAGGTCTTCCAGCCCGCGCGGGCGGCCACGCCGCTTCAGGTAGGCGGGCGCGGCCACCAGCACGCGCCGGTTGTCCGGCGCCAGCGGCAGCGCGATGTAGCTGGCATCTTCCATGCGGCCGTAACGGATCGCCACGTCGACCGGATCGCGGAACACGTCGGCGATATGGTCCGACACGTACAGCCGCAGCGTCACGGCAGGATGCGCGCGGCGGAAATCCGCCAGCCACGGCAGCAGCACGTTGCGCCCCAGGTCCGACGGCGCGGCCACCTGCAGTACGCCGCCCAGCCGGGCCGTGTCGCCGTGCAGGCGGTCGCGCCCCTGGTCGAGCACGCCGAGGGCCTCCTGCGCGTAGGGCAGGTAGCGCTCGCCCTCGGGCGTCAGCCGCAGGCTGCGGGTGGAACGCGCGAACAGGCGGATGTCCAGCTCGCGCTCCAGGCGCTTGATGGCCGCGCTGGCCTGGCCGGGCAGCAGGCCCGCCTCGCGCGCGGCGTTGGAAAAACTGCCCAGCGCCGCCGAACGCACGAACAGCGCCAGGTCGTCCAGCCGGATCATTTTCACTCCTGTAGTGAAAGTGTTGGCTGATCTTACCGCTTTCCGGACAACTGGCCGGGGCGCAAGATACGCCCATGCCGCATGTGCCGTCACCGCGCGCACCGCGGTCCCCTCACTTTTCTCCCGCACAGGAACCTGCCATGAAAGCCATCGCCTACACCCAGCACGGCCTGCCCATCGACGACCCCGCCTCGCTGGTCGAGATCGACCTGCCCGTGCCCAAGCCCGGCCCGCGCGACCTGCTGGTGGCCGTGCGCGCCGTCGCGGTCAACCCCGTGGACACCAAGGTGCGCGCCTTCTTCCCCACCGAGACGCCGCGCGTGCTGGGCTGGGACGCCGTGGGCACCGTGGCCGAGGTGGGCAGCGAGGTGACGCTGTTCCGTCCTGGCGACGCCGTGTACTACGCCGGCGCGCTGGACCGCCCCGGCAACCACGCCGAGTACAGCCTGGTGGACGAGCGCATCGCCGGGCGCAAGCCGTCCACGCTGTCCGACGCCGAGGCGGCCGCGCTGCCGCTGACGGCGCTGACCGCCTGGGAGCTGCTGTTCGACCGCCTCGGCGTGGCCGAGGGCGGCGGCGCCGGCCAGCACCTGCTGGTGGTGGGCGCGGCAGGCGGCGTCGGGTCGATCCTGGTGCAGCTGGCGCGCCGGCTGACGCAGCTGACGGTGATCGGCACCGCCTCGCGGCCGCAGACGCGCGAGTGGGTGCAGGCGCTGGGCGCGCATCACGTCGTCGACCACCGCCAGCCGCTGGCGCAGGAGCTGGCCACCATCGGCGTCAAGCACGCCGAATACATCGCCAGCCTGACCCACACCGACGCACACTATGCGCAGCTGGTGGAGGCGCTGGCGCCGCAGGGCAGGCTGGGCCTGATCGACGACCCGGCCACGCTGGACGCGGTGCCGCTCAAGCGCAAGGCGGCCTCGCTGCACTGGGAGTTCATGTTCTCCCGGCCGATGTTCCAGACGCCCGACCTGGTGCGCCAGCACGAGATCCTCGACCGCGTGGCCGGGCTGGTCGAACGCGGCGTGATCCGGACCACGCTGGGCGAGCACTACGGCACCATCAACGCGGCCAACATGCGGCGCGCCCACGCCATGCTGGAAAGCCACCGCGCGCAGGGCAAGATCGTGCTGGAAGGCTTCTGACGCGGACGGGGCCGGACGCTAGCCAGCCCGGCCCGCGTCAGCAGCCGCCCCCTCGGCCGGCACCGCCCCCATCATCTCCTCGAACAGCCGCCCGTACGGCGAACGCGCCGGCCACAGCATGCCCAGCCGGCGCGCCAGCCGGTTGCGCGGCAGCGGCAGCGCGGCCACGCCGGGCGGCAGAGAGGCCGGCCCGAAGCAGTCGGGCACCAGCGACACGCCCAGCCCGCGCCCCACCAGCACGACGATGCCGTCGGGCGAATCGATCTCGAAGCGCTCCTGCGGCAGTAGGCCCTGCTGCTGCAGGTACTGGTCGGCCAGCGAGCCGCCCCAGGTGCGGCGGTCGTAGCGAATCAGCGGCCGCGTGGCCAGCAGCTCGTCCGGCGCCGTGCCGGCATCGCCCGCGGGAACCAGCAGCACCAGGGGCTCGACGCGCAGCGTGTGCCACACGAACGACTTGGGCAGGCGAAACGGCGGCTCCACCAGCAGGGCCGCGTCGACCTTGCCGGCGACCACCTGGTGATAGAGCTCGTGCGAGGCGCCGATCTCCAGCGCGGCATCCAGGCGCGGATGGCGCTGGGCGACGTGGGCCAGCATGTCGGGCACGACATTGGCCAGCGCCGTGCGGATGGTGCCCAGCCGCAGCCCGCCGGGGTAGCCCTCGGTGGAGACGGTGGCCTTCAGCTCGCGCACCTCGCGCTGGAAACGGCGCGCCCGCGCCAACAGCCGCGCCCCGCCCTCGGTGATGCGAACGAAGCGGCCCGAGCGCGCCAGCAGCGGCACGCCCAGTTCGCGCTCGAGCGAGCGCATGCGCTGCGCCAGCGCGGTCGGCGTCAGGTTGGCGCGGCGGGCGGCCTCGGCCATGGACCCGCATTCGGCCACCAGGATGAAGGTATCGATGAATCGCGTATCCATGAATCCAGAAATTGTTCAGTTCGAAAGCGCAAAAACGAAATTGTGCTTCGGTAACGAGCTGACCACAATCTCTCCCCATAACCAACGACCGGCTTCGCCCCGTGTGGACGCCGCCGCACAAAGGAGCAAGACCATGACGAGACACCCCGATCCCGACCGCCGCCGCGTGCTGACGACCCTGCTTGCCGGCGGCCTGGCGCCGCTGGCCGCCAGCGTGCCGGCGTGGGCCCAGGAGGCCTATCCCAGCCGGCCGGCCACGCTGCTGGTGGGCTTCTCGGCCGGCGGCGCCGTCGACCTGGTGGCGCGCCTGCTGGGCCAGGCGCTGGGCGCGGCCTTCGGCCAGTCCTTCGTGATCGAGAACCGCGCGGGCGCCACCGGCACCATCGCCGCCGAGGCCGTGGCGCGTGCCAAGCCCGACGGCTACACGCTGCTGCTGGGCACGCAGTCGACCATGGTGGTCGCGCCCAGCATGTACCCCAACCTGCGCTTCGATCCCATCAAGGATTTCGTGCCGGTGTCGCTGGTCGCCTCCGTGCCGCTGGCGCTGGTGGTGCATCCGTCGCTGCCGCTGCACACCGTGCAGGAGGTCATCCAGTACGCCAAGGACAAGAAGGGCGAGCTGTCGTACGCCTCGTCCGGCCTGGGCGGCCCGCAGCACGTGGCGATGGAGCTCTTCAACGCCATGGCCGGCACGAAGATGGTGCACATCCCGTACAAGGGCGAGGCCAACGCCATCACCGACCTGCTGGGCAACCAGGTGCCGCTGATGTTCAGCAACCTGCCCACGCTGCTGCCCTACATCCGCAGCGGCAAGCTGCGCGGCATCGCCGTCAGCAGCCTGGAGCGCGCCGACAGCGCCTCCGAACTGCCCACCGTGGCCGAGTCCGGCCTGCCCGGCTTCGAGGCCCTGACGTGGTTCGGCCTGTATGCCCCGGCCGGCACGCCGCCCGAGGTGGTGGCGAAGTTGGAGCAGGGCGTCAAGCAGGCGCTGACCGACCCGGCGCTGCGCGCCAAGATGAGCGAGCAGGGCATGAAGCTGGAAGGCCGCGGCAGCGCGGCGTTCCGCGAGTACATGCAGTCCGAGAGCGTCAAGTGGGGTGGCCTGATCCGCAAGTCGGGCATCAAGCCGGAGTAGGAGCCGTACCGATGAATGCGCGCCTGCAGCGCCAGGTCCTGTCGCTGGAAGATTTCGAGGCCCTGGCGCGGCGGCACCTGCCGCGACCGGTGTATGGCTACCTGGCCGCGGTGGCCGAGACCGGCGCCTCGTTCGCCGACAACCGCGCGGCCTTTGCCGACTACGGCCTGCTGCCCAGCGTGCTGGTGGACGTGTCCCGGCGCAGCACCGCCACCACGCTGTTCGGCGAGGAATACGCCGCGCCCTTCGGCTTCTCGCCGCTGGGGCTTTCCGCGCTGTCCAGCTATCGCGGCGACCTGCTGCTGGCCGAGGCGGCGGCCGAGGCGCGGCTGCCCATGATCATGAGCGGCTCGTCGCTGATCCGGCTGGAGGAAGTGGCCGCGCGCCACCCCGGCGCGTGGTTCCAGGCCTACCTGCCGGGCGAGCGCGAGGCCATCGAGGCCCTGATCGACCGCGTGGCCCGCACCGCCTTCCGCACGCTGGTCATCACGGTGGACACGCCCGTGCCGCCCAACAGCGAGACCATGAAGCGCAGCGGCTTCTCCGCGCCGCTGCGGCCCAGCCTGGGCCTGGCATGGCAGGGGCTGACGCATCCGCGCTGGCTCTTCGGCACTTTCCTGCGCACGCTGCTGCGCCACGGCATGCCGCACTTCGAGAACAACTACGCCACCCGCGGCGCGCCCATCCTGTCGCCCTCGGTGCTGCGCGACTTCTCCGAGCGCGGCCACCTCAACTGGGACGACCTGCGCGCCATCCGGCGGCAGTGGCGCGGCCGGCTGATCGTCAAGGGCATCCTGCGCGGCAGCGACGCCCGTCGCGCGCGCGACTGCGGGGCCGACGGCATCATCGTGTCCAACCACGGCGGCCGCCAGCTCGACGGCGCCATCGCGCCGCTGCGCGCGCTGCCCGAGGTCGTGCGGGCCTGCCCTGACATCCCGGTGATGATCGACAGCGGCGTGCGGCGCGGCACCGACATCCTGAAGGCGCTGGCGCTGGGCGCGCGCATGGCCTTCGTGGGCCGGCCGTTCGGCTATGCCGCGGCGGTCGGCGGCCTGGCCGCGCTGCGCCACGGCATCCGCCTGCTGACGCAGGAGGTGTCGCGCGACATGGCGATGCTGGGCGTCACGCGGGTCGAGGAGATGGACGCGGAGACGCACCTGCGCAAACGCGCGGCATAGGGCGGCGGCCGGCTTCAGTCCGGCAGGCCCGACGCATGCCAGGCCACCGGCGGCGCGGCCAGCCGCACGCCACGGCTGCGGCACCAGGCCGCGCGGCGGCGGCGGAAGCGGCGGCTCTCGCGCTGCAGCCATGCCTCCACCAGCTGCAGACGCGCGCCGGGGTTGTGGGGCGAGACGTAGTAGTACGACGCGCGCGACGGCGCCACCACCGGAAACACCGGCACCAGCCGCCCGGCGGCCAGGTCGTCCAGCACCAGCGCCAGGCGGCCCATTGCAATGCCCTGCCCGGCCAGCGCCGCGTTGACCGCCAGCTGCGACATGTTGAAGTGCTGCCCGTCGTGGGCGGCCGGCACCGGCCCGCCCACCGTGCGCAGCCAGTGATTCCATTCCTCGCCCTCCTGCGCCTCTTCCCAGGGCGAGGCGTCGTGCAGCATCAGCAGGGCCGGAATGTCGGCCGGCGTGCGGATATGCGGGTGCGCGGCCAGCAGCGCGGGGCTGGCCACCGGCACCAGCCACTCGTCCAGGAACAGCGCCGCGCGCACGTCGGAATACTCGCCCGTGTCGAAACGGATGGCGGCCTCGATGCCCTCCTGCTCCATGCGGCTGCGGTTCAGCGCGTGGAATTCGCCGTACACGCGCAGGCCGATCTCGGGATGCTCGCGCAGCAGGTTGCCGATGCGCGGCGTCAGCCAGCTCATGGCGAACGACGGCGAGCAATTGAGGTTGAGCGCGGCCTCGTGCGCCTGCGCCCGCATGGGCCGCAGCGTGTTCTCCAGGATCTGGAAGGCTTCCTTCACCGCAAGCTTCAGCCGCAGGCCGTCGCGCGACAATTCCAGCCTGCGCTGCGCGCGGTGGAACAGCGGCTCGCCCAGCCATTCCTCCAGGTGCTTGACCTGCTGGCTGATCGCGCCCTGGGTGACGTGCAGCTCGGCCGCGGCCAGCGTGAAGCTGCCGTGGCGCGCCGCCGCGTCAAAGGCGCGCAGCCAGGTCAGGAGCGAGGGCGAGAGCAGGTTGTTATTAGCCATACTAATTCAATCGTCAATATAAATGAGTTGCCTCGCAGGCCGGGCAACTCGCAAAATGCCAGCCATCACCTCCACCAGCCGTTGGCAGCAACATGCAGCACACCCTAGGGAAAACACTGATATCAGGCCAATCGCCGGCAACCGGCAATCCGGCGCCGCAGCTATGGGCCAACCCGGACCTTGGCCCGGCAGCGGCCGCGCTGGGACAGTCTGACATTAGTATGGCAGATGTCATTGCGGCCGAGGCGCGGCTTGCCCGCTTCGCCCCGGTGCTGCGCGCCCTGTTCCCCGAGACCGCCGCCACGCGCGGCATCGTCGAGTCGCCGCTGATCCCGCTGCATGCCGACGTGCAGCGCACGCTGCGGCCGGCCGGCACGCCCGAGGACGACGCGGCCGGCCGGTTCTGGATCAAGGCCGACCACGCGCTGCCCATCGCGGGCTCGATCAAGGCGCGCGGCGGCATCCACGAAGTCCTGGAATTCGCCGAGGCGCTGGCGCAGCGCCACGGCCTGCTGGACGGCACCGACGACTACCTGGCGCTGGCCGGACCGGCCGCGCGCGCACTGTACGGCCGCCACGAGATCTCGGTGGGCTCCACCGGCAACCTGGGCCTGAGCATCGGCATCGTGGCCTCGGCGCTGGGCTTTCGCGCCACGGTGCACATGTCGGCCGACGCCAAGCAATGGAAGAAGGACAAGCTGCGCGCCCATGGCGCGCACGTGGTCGAACACACGGGCGACTACGCCCAGGCGGTACACGCCGGGCGCGAGCGCGCGGCCGCCGACCCGCACGCCTACTTCGTCGACGACGAGCGCTCGCGCTCGCTGTTCCTGGGCTATGCCGTGGCGGCGCTGCGGCTGCGCGGACAACTGCAGCAGGCGGGTATCACCGTCGACGCCACGCATCCGCTGCTGGTCTACCTGCCCTGCGGCGTGGGCGGCGCCCCGTCGGGCATCGCCTTCGGCCTGAAGCTGCTGTTCGGCGACGCCGTGCACTGCTGGTTCGTCGAACCCACCGCGGCCGCCTGCTTCCTCACGCGCCTGCAGCACCCCGACCGGCCCGGCATCACCGTGTACGACGCCGGCATGGACAACCGCACCGAGGCCGACGGCCTGGCGGTGCCCGCGGCCTCGGAACTGGCCATCGCGCAGATGCGGCCGCTGCTGGCCGGCGTGGCCACGACCGACGACGACACGCTGTTCCTCGACCTCTATCGCCTGCGGCACAGCCAGGGTGTCAAGGTCGAGCCGTCGGCGGCCGCGGCGCTCAGCGGCCCGCGCATGCTGCTGGGCACCGAGGCGGGCCGGGCATGGCTGGAGGCGCGCGGGCTGGCGGAGCACCTGCCGCAAGCCGCGCACATCGTCTGGAGCACCGGCGGCCTGTTCGTGCCGGACGCCGAATACGCGGACTTCCTCGCGCGCGGCCAGGTCGCGGCGGAACACGCGCGCTAGCGCGGGCAGCACCCGGCGGCGGCCGGACGGCACGCCGCCGGTCCCACGGCGAGGCCGGCGCGCGCCGGCCCCAAATCTCGAACGACACGGCAAGGGAAACATCATGAAGCTGGGCTTTTCCATCAAGAAGTTCACATTGGCGGCCGCCATGGCCGGCGCCCTGGCGGCCGGCGCGCCGGCCCTGCACGCGCAGACCCTCACGGCGGTCATGCAATCCGGCATCCGCGTGCTGGACCCGGTCATCACCACCGCGCACATCACGCGCGACCACGGCTACATGATCTACGACACGCTGCTGGGCACCGACGCGGACAACAGGATCCAGCCGCAGATGGTGGACAAGTGGGACGTGTCGGCCGACGGCCGCTCGTACACCTTCACGCTGCGTCCCGGCCTGAAGTGGCACGACGGCGCGCCCGTGACGGCCGAGGACTGCGTGGCCTCGATCAAGCGCTGGGCCGAACAGGACAAGATGGGCCAGCTGATGACGCAGATGATGAGCGGCATGCAGGCGCTGGACGCCAACCGCTTCGTCATGAGCTTCAAGGAGCCCACCGACATCGCGCTGCGCGCGCTGGCCAAGACCAGCGGCATCACCCCCTTCATGATGCCGCGCCGCGTGGCCGAGACGCCCGCCGGGCAGCCCATCAAGGAATACATCGGCTCGGGCCCCTTCAAGATGGTGGTGTCCGAATTCAAGCCGGGCCTGAAGATCGTCTACGAGAAGAACCAGGACTACGTGCCGCGCGCCGAACCGGCCAGCGGCACCGCCGGCGGCAAGGTGGTCAAGGTGGACCGCGTGGAATGGGTCACCATGCCCGACTCCACCACCGCCGTGAACGCGCTGACAACCGGCGAGATCGACTTCATGGAGCAGATGCCGTACGACCTGCTGCCGCTGGTGGAGAACAACGACGACATCAAGATCGACGTGTTCGACCCGCAGGGCTACCAGTCGGTGATGCGCATGAACCACCTCAACCCGCCCTTCGACAACAAGCTGGTGCGCCAGGCGGCCATGTACGCCGTGGGCCAGCAGGACGTGCTGCAGGCGCTCATCGGCAATCCCAAGTACTTCCGCCCCTGCGCCGCGCTGTTCGGCTGCGGCCTGCCGTACGAAAGCCAGGCGGGCGCCGAGGTCACCGTCAAGCCGGATATCGCCAAGGCCAAGGAACTGCTGAAGCAGGCCGGCTACCACAACGAGCCGGTCGTCATTCTGCAGCCCACCGACCTGGACACCGTCAAGGCCCAGCCCGTGGTCATCGGCCAGGCGCTGCGCGCGGCCGGCTTCAACGTGCAGATGCAGGCGATGGACTGGCAGACCCTGGTGACGCGGCGCGCCTCGATGGCGCCGCTGTCCGAGGGCGGCTGGAACATCTTCGCCACCAACAACGTGATGGCCGAGGCCTTCGACCCGCTGCGCGCCTTCGGCGTGGCCGCCAACGGCAAGCAGGCCTGGTTCGGCTGGCCCGACGTGCCGAAGATCGAGGAACTGCGCAAGCAGTTCGCGCTGACCACCGACCTGGCCGAGCAGAAGAAGCTGGCCGACCAGATCCAGGCGCTCGTCATCGAGGAAGGCGTGCTGATGCCGCTGGGCCAGTTCACCGTGCCGGCGGTCTACCGCAAGAGCATCGCCGGCCTGGTGCGCGGGCCGATCCCGGTGTTCTGGAACCTGACCAAGTCGGGCAAGTAGGGCGGGCCGGCGATGTTCACGTTTCTGCTGAGGCGCGTGTTCGCCGCCGTTCCGGTCATGGCGATGGTGGCGGTGATCGTGTTCGCCATCCTGCGCCTGACGCCGGGCGACCCGGCCGCCATCATCGCGGGGGACTCGGCCACGCCCGAGCAGCTCGAGAGAATCCGCCAGGTGATGGGGCTGGACCAGCCGATCTACACGCAGTTCTTCCTGTGGATCGGCCAGCTGCTGCGCGGCGACCTGGGCACCTCGCTGCTGTCGGGCACGCCGGTGTCGGCCATGATCGCCGACCGCATGGGGCCGTCGCTGGCCCTGTGCCTGTCGACCATCACGCTGTCGGTGCTGCTGGCGCTGCCGCTGGGCCTGCTGGCGGCCTGGCGCCAGGGCCGGCTGCTGGACCGCGCCGTCATGGCCGGCTCGGTGGCGGGCTTCTCGGTGCCGGTGTTCGTCACCGGCTACGTGTTGATCCTGGTGTTCTCGATCAAGCTGGGCTGGTTCCCGGTGCAGGGCTACAAGCCGCTGTCCGGCGGCGTGGGCCCGTTCGTGCGCTCGCTGGCGCTGCCCACGCTGGCGCTGTCGAGCGTGTACGTGGCGCTGATCGCCCGCATCGCGCGCACCAGCCTGATCGAGGTGATGGGCGAGGATTTCATCCGCACCGCCCGCGCCAAGGGCCTGCCCGAGATCGGCGTGCTGCTGGGCCATGCGCTGCGCAACGCGGCCGTGCCCATCGTCACCATCGTGGGCGTGGGGGTGGCGCTGCTGATCAGCGGCGTGGTGGTCACCGAATCGGTGTTCAACCTGCCCGGCCTGGGCCGGCTGGTGGTCGAGGCCGTGCTGGGCCGCGACTATCCCGTCATCCAGGCGCTGATCCTGCTGTTCGCGTTCGTCTACGTGCTCATCAACCTGGTCGTCGACGTGCTCTACACCGTGTTCGACCCCCGCATCCGCTACTGAAGGCCTTTCATGCAGACTTCCGCACAACCCACGCCCGCCGGCGCCCTGGCGGCGGCGCCGGCGGCCCGCCGCGCGCCGCGCCTGCCGCGCG
>Ga0164243_10015423_pt1 | contig 10562 bp, 9 predicted proteins | sample OricompcompostOP_FD_108781 | JGI IMG/M metagenome (GOLD analysis project Ga0164243, IMG submission 108781) | Organic Plus compost microbial communities from Emeryville, California, USA - Original compost - Organic plus compost (OP) | ecosystem: Engineered > Solid waste > Mixed feedstock >...
CATCCTCGGCCGCGTCGACGACATGAAGCTCGTGCGCGGGACGAACGTCTACCCACGCGCGATCGAAGGCATCGTGCGAACCTTCCCGCACGTCGAGGAGTTCCAGATCCGCATCACGCGCGAAGGCCTGCGCGACGAGATCGCGCTGCTGGTCGAGACGACCCCCGGGCACGCCGACCAGTGGGTGTCGATGAGCAGGGATCTGCGCAAGGAATTGGCGGAGGCGCACGAAGGCCTGAATTTCCGTGTCGAGCGGGCCGCGGAGGGCTCGCTGCCCCGGTTCGAGCTGAAAGCCAGGCGCATGGTCGACCTGCGCGACAGACCAGTGGGAGCGTGACGAGATGGCGACTGACCTGATCGGGACGGAGCTGACCGCGGTCGAGGAGCGGCTGCTTGCGACCTACGAGAACCTCAAGACGCTTTGCGCCGAGGACCTGCCACCGGTCGCACACGCGAATGTGCGCGCGGCGCTGGCGGTCTACGCCAACGCCGTCGTGAGCCTGGGGATCGCGTTCGAGCCGCTCGCCGAGCTCGAAGTCTGAGCGGGGTCGCTACTCCCAGCCCGACGTGACGGCGTCGAAGTGCCGTTGCGCGGGCTCGGCGAGCCGCTCGTAGGCGGCGTCGAACACGTCGACGGCTCCGCGCCGGGCCCTCGGGTCCGGCATCAGCTCGTCCGGCAGGTCCGGGTCCAGGAACGGGAAGCCGCGGAAGAGGTGCACGATCCGCGTGCGCACGAGGAACGCCTCGGCGTCGTCGACCCTCGGCGCTCCGCGCCGTCTCGCATGCGGGGCGAACTGCGCGGCGAAGGCGCGGTAGCGGTCGCAGAGCGCGTCGAGGTCCCAGGCGCGGCGCACGAGCGCCGCCGGCCCGGGCGTCGCCACGACGCCGCCGACGAGGATCGCGGCGTGCTCGGCCACCCCGAGCTCCTCCAGCAGCGGCACGACCTCCTGCTCACGGTCGTGCGGGGAGATCCACAGACCGTCCTGCAACGTGCCGAAGCCGAGGAAGCGCAGGCGGCGAGCGAGGCGGCCCCGCTCGAGCCGCTGCCGCTCCGGGATGTCGTGCCACAGCGTCGTCCAGTTGCCGGCGAGCGCGTCTGTGCGGCCGAGCGAGAAGATGCGGCGATCGCCCTCCGTCAGCACCTGGTCGGCGCGCTCGGTGATCCGGTAGTGGATCAGGCGACCGCTGCGCACGCGCGCGATCAGGTCGCGTCTCACCAGGCGCGTCAGCGCCACGCGCGACGCGCCGGTCGAGAAGCCCATCTCCTCGAGGAGCGTCACCAGGCCGCCCGACCAGACCGTCTCGTGACGGCCGCGCACGTAGCTGCCCAGCAGCGTCATGACGAGGTCCTGAGGCTGGAAGGCCTCGGTGTCGAGCCCGTCCGGGACGGGCGGCTCTGCTCTCTTCGCCACGGCGGCCATAGGCCGCGGATGGTACCTGCGTGAGCGACGTGGCAGGACGTGCAAAAACAATGGTTAACATGTAGCCACGGCAACACGTAAACTTTATGGTCGGTTCCACGATCGACGCAAAGGAGTTTTTGGGCATGGCGACGGCGACGCGGACGGAGATCCGTCCGAATGACTTCCTGAACCTGGACGCGCTGCTGACCGACGAGGAGCGCGACATTCGAGACACGGTCCGCAAGTTCGTCGCCGAGCAGGTGACGCCGTACGCCGGCGAGTGGTTCGAGGCGGGCGCGATCCCGGCCGAGCTGGCGCCGGCGGTCGGCAGGCTCGGGCTCCTCGGCATGCACCTCGAGGGCTACGGTTGCGCCGGCGCGTCGGCGACGGCGTACGGCCTCGCGTGCATGGAGCTGGAGGCTGGCGACTCGGGCGTGCGGTCGCTGGTGTCGGTGCAGGGGTCGTTGGCGATGTTCGCGATCTGGCGGTGGGGGTCGGAGGAGCAGAAGCAGGAGTGGCTGCCGCGGATGGCCAAGGGGGAGGCGATCGGCTGCTTCGGCCTGACCGAGCCGGACACGGGCAGCGATCCGGGCTCGATGCGCACGCGCGCGCGGCGCGACGGCGAGGACTGGATCCTCAGCGGCTCGAAGATGTGGATCACGAACGGGTCGGTCTCCGACGTCGCCGTCGTCTGGGCGCAGACCGACGAGGGCGTGCGCGGCTTCCTCGTCCCGAGAGGCACGAGGGGTTTCTCGGCGCCGGAGATCCACAAGAAGCTGTCGCTGCGCGCGAGCGTGACCTCCGAGCTGGTGCTCGACGACGTGCGCCTGCCCGACAGCGCGCGGCTGCCGGAGGCGACCTCGCTGCGCGGTCCGCTCTCCTGCCTCAACGAGGCCCGCTACGGCATCGTCTGGGGCGCGGCGGGCGCCGCCCGCGCCTGCCTGGAGGCGGCGGTCGAGTACGCGACGACCCGCATCCAGTTCGACAAGCCGATCGCCTCCTTCCAGATCCAGCAGCAGAAGCTCGCGGAGATGGCGCTGGAGGTCAACCGGGCCTCGCTCGTCGCATTGCATCTCGGTCGCATGAAGGACCAGGGCGTCCTGCGCAACGAGCAAGTCAGCATGGGCAAGCTCGGCAACGTCAACGGCGCGCTCGACGTCGCCCGCACCGCCCGCCAGATCCTCGGGGCGAACGGGATCACGCTCGAGTACCCGGTGATCCGGCACATGAACAACCTCGAGTCGGTCGTCACCTACGAGGGCACCGCCGACGTCCACGCGCTCGTCGTCGGCGGCGCGCTGACCGGGATCCAGGCCTTCCGCTGAGCCGACGAGCAGTCAACGTCGTCGCAGCAATGCGGCGCAGGCGAGCGCTGCGAGCAGCGTGACGACCGCGATCGCGAGGAAGACCGTCTCGAAGCCGCCGAGCAGCGATCCATCCCACCGACGGCGAGCTGCCCGGCGGAATGGACACCCGCCAGACGGGCAGCCGTGTCCGTTCGCTCGACAGACCGGCGCAGACCCTGCGGTCCGCGTGTCGTGGATGGCGGCGACGAACCTGTCGCACGAGATCGCGTTCATGCGCAACCGCAACCAATCGGGCAGCCATCTGCACCACGTCGGCTACTACGTCGAGTCGCCCGACCAGCTCGTTCGCGGCGCGACGATCCTGATGGAGGCCGGCTACGAGATCGAGTGGGGCCCGGGCTCGCACGGCACGTCGGGAGCGATCTTCCTGTACGCCTTCGAGCCGTCCGGGCACCGGGTCGAGGTCTGGACCGGGGGCTTCCTGCTGTTCGCGCCCGACTGGGAGCCGATCCGCTGGAGTCCGGAGAGCGGATCGGTCGCGCTGGAGATGTGGGGCTCCCCGATGCCGGACAGCTACCTCACCTACGGCACGCCGCTCACGCCCGGCCACGTCAGTCAGCCGGCCGCGTGAGCGGGGCGGCGGAGCTTCCCGTCGCTGCCCGCGTGCTCGCCGCGCAGGAGCTGGTCGACGCATTCGGCCACGTCTCCGCGCGCGGCGAGCACGGATCGCTCGCCATCACGCCGCCCCGTCCACTGGGGACGATCGCCGACGGCGAGCCGCCGCTGCGCGTCCCGCTCGGAGTCGAAGCGCTGCCGGCGGACGTCCCCAGGGAAGCGTGGATCCATCTCGGCATCTACGCCCGCCGGGCCGACGTCGGCGGCATCTGCCGTGCGCAGCCGCGCAACGTCGCCGCCGCCGCAGGCGCCGGCTTGCGGCTGCTCGCGTTGCACGGGCAGGGCGCGTTCGTCGGCGCCAGCGTGCCGGTCCACGACCGCGCGGCGCTGGTGCGCGACCGCGCGTCGGGGGTTGCGGTCGCCGCGACGTTGGGCGACGGCGACGCGGTCGTCCTGCGCGGCAACGGCGCAGTGACCGTCGGGCGCTCGCCCGGAGAGGCGGTCGCGCGCATGGTCGTCCTCGAGGCGTCGGCGGCGATCAACCTGGCTGCCGCGGCCGCCGGCTCGCGAGTCGAGCTGCGTCATGACGAGTATGCGGCCTGGCGCGACGTGGCGCCTGAGATCCTGCAGCGCCTCTGGGACCACCTGCGCCGCGACGTGTGACGCCCGAGTGACGTGCGCGCGCACGCGCGCGCACGTCGCTCGGGCGTGGGCGCGTCAGGCTTCGGCGACCGGATTGACGAGCCGGCCGACGCGCTCGACCTCGACGACCACCTCGTCGCCGGGCGCCAGCTGACCGCCGCGCGGCGCGCCGACGCCTGCCGGGGTGCCCGTCGCCAGCACGTCGCCGGGCTCGAGCGTGATCGAGGCGCTGATCGCTTCGATCAGATGCCAGACGTCGTTGATCATGTCGGCCGTGCGGCCGTCCTGCTCCAGCGTCCCGTTGCGCCAGCAGCGGATCGAGAGGTCCATCGGATCGTCGATCAGGAAGTCCGGGACGATGCCCGGCCCCATCGGGCAGAACGAGTCCGATCCCTTCGAGCCGAGCCAGTCGAACGCGAACGGTGGCGCGAGCGGGTTCTCGCGGCGGTGTCTCCCGCGGGCCGAGATGTCGTTGAACACCGCGTACCCGGCGACGTGAGCGCGCGCGTCGGCCGCCGCGATCTCGCGCCCGCCGCGGCCGATGACGACCGCGAGCTCCGCCTCCCAATCGACCCGCCATGAACGGTCTGCCGGGATGCGGATCGGCTCGCCGGTGCCGATCAGCGTCGTGCTCGGCGGCAGCAGGAAGAAGTACGGCTCCAGCCTGTCGGGCACCGGATCGATCTTCATCTCTGCGAGGTGGTCGGCGTAGTTGGCGCCGGCGCAGATCAGCTTGCGTGGGAAGCGGACCGGCGTCAGCAGCGTCGCGTGGGCCAGCGGCTCGAGCGTGTCGAGCTCGAGCGACCGCAGCGCGGGCTCGACGGCCTCCCAGCGCTCCAGCAGCGCCAGCGCGCCGACGGCGCGCAGCCCGGCCGGCAGCGCAGCGAGCGTGCCGTCGGCCCGCCGCACCGCGGCCTCCTCGCCCTCGGGTGTGCGGACGGTCACGAGGGCCCACGGTTCAGTGGTCATCACGGCTCCTGGTTGGAAACGAGCAGTGGATCTCGACGGCGCCGAGCCCGTCGAACTCGGCGACGACCGACTGCCCCGGCGCCAGCGGCACCGCGTCGGTCAGCGCGCCCGAGAGGACGATCGAGCCCGGCTCCAGGCGGCGCCCGCGTGCCGCGAGCTGGTTGACGAGCCAGGCGACGGCCTCGGCGGGGTGGCCGAGCACGGCCGCCCCTGCGGCGGTTGCCACGACGCGACCGTCGTGGCGCAGGACGCAGCCGAGCAGCTTCAGGTCCACGAGCTCCGCCGGCGCTGCGGTCACGCCGCCCATGATCACGCCGGCGGAGCTTGCGTTGTCCGCGATGACGTCGGGATGACGGAACCGGAAGGCGTCGTAGCGGGAGTCGATCAGCTCGATCGCGCCGAAGACGCCCGCGGTCGCGGCCAGCACCGTCGCGGCCGTCGCGGGGGCCTCGATCGACGCGCCGAGGAGAAAGCCGATCTCCGGCTCGGCGCGCACGTGCACGAAGCTGCCGAGGTCGACCGGCACGTTGGCGGGCAGCACCATGTCGGAGGTCAGCCAGCCGTACAGCGGCTGATCGACGTTCATCCGCTCCTGCTTGGCGTGACTGGTCAGCCCGAGCTTGGCGCCGATGACACGGGCTCCGCGCGCGAGCCGCTGGGCGACGACGAGGTCCTGGATCCGGTACGCGGTCGCCGTGTCGAGGTCGGGCTCGGTGTCGGTGAACGGCGCAGCCAGGGCGCTTCGCGTCAGCGCGGCACGGTCGAGCTGGCCGGCGATCGCGGCGTCGTCAAGCATGGGCGGGCTCCGGGGCGGCGACGGCAGGGGACGGGGCGGGGGCGAAGCGCGCGGTGACGGCGCCGAGGTGGGCGAACTCTGCCCGGATCACGTCGTCGTCGCGCACGGGGATCGCCCGGTGCAGCGCGCCGGCGAGCACGATGTCGCCGGCGCGCAGGGACGCGCCGAACGCGGAGAGCTTGTTCGCCAGCCAGGCGACGCAGCGCAGCGGGTTGCCGAGGACCGCGGCGCCGGCTCCGCTGTCGACGTGGACGCCGTTGCGCGAGATCGTCGTGCCGAGCAGGCGCAGGTCGAGGGCACGGACCGGCGTCACGCGGCCGCCGAGGACGAGGAGGGCGGACGAGGCGTTGTCGGCGACCGTGTCGGTGAGGGTGATCTTCCAGCCGGCGATGCGGCTGTCGATGATCTCGAGCGCCGGCATCGCGCCGGCGACGGCGTGCGCCGCGGCGACCGCGCTCGCGCCGGGGCCGGCGAGGTCGTCGCCCATCAGGAACGCGATCTCGGCCTCGACGCGCGGCTCGATCAGCCGGCCGAGGTCGATGTCGTCACCCTCCTCGATCAGCATGTCGTCGAGCAGGACGCCGTAATCCGGCTCGTCGACTCCGAGCATCTGCTGCATCGGCGCGGAGGTCAGTCCGACCTTGCGGCCGATCAGCCGCGCGCCGTCGGCGAGGCGCCGCTCGAGATTGAGCTGCTGGATCATGTAGGCGTCCGCGACGGAGAGGTCGGGGTGCGTCGTGCCGAGTGGAGCGATCGGGGCGCGGTCGCGCTCGGCGATGTGGAGGCGATCGGCGACCTGCCGTCGCGTAGACTCGCTGGCCATAAACCAACACTATCATTACAAGCGATAGGCGTATCGGCGATGGCGAGCGTCCGCTCGTCGCGTCGCTACAGTGCTGTTCGTCCGTGTGTAGGAGCCTCGATTGACACCTGAACCACCCAGCGCCCGGATCTCCCGCGCCCAGGAGCTCGCCCAGCGGCTCGAGACGGAGATCGTCGACGGCGGCTTGAGAGCCGGCGAGCGGATCGGCACCAAGGGTGACATCCGCCAGCGGTTCGGCTACGCGGTCGCCACGGTCAACGAGGCGCTGCGCCTGCTCGAGACGCGCGGGCTGATAGAGGCGCGCCCGGGGCCGGGTGGCGGCGTCTTCGTCGCGTCGCCCGCGTCCCGCGTCCGCCTGAATCACCTCGTCCTGGGCTTCAAGGTCAACGACGCGCCGTTCAGCGACTGCCTGGCCGTGCGCAACGCCCTCGAGCCGCTGGTCATCCGCGAGGCGGCGAAGCACTGCCGCTCGCGCGACCGCAAGGCGCTGCGTCAGATCGTCACGCGCATGGAGGAGCAGACCGGCGAGCCCGCGGAGTTTCTGCGGCTGAACTGGGACCTCCACCGGAGGATGGCCGAGATGGGCGCCAACGCACCCCTCAAGACGCTCTATCTCACGCTCCTGGACTTCGTGCAGGACGGGCTGGAGGACGTGCGCGGCGACGAGTTCTTCGACGCGGAGGACAACCTCGCCGTCCACCGTGAGCTGGTCGAGGCCGTCATCGAGGGCGACGGGCGTCGGCTGGCACGGGCGATCGAGAAGCACACGCCGATGGCCGACCGCTGGATGAACGACGCTCAGGCGGGCCTGCTGTAGATCCGCCGAGCACGGCGCCACGGGTCCGCGGCGGCGAGGGCGACGGCGCGCTCTCTCGGGCAGAAGAAGCTGCACGCTCCCGAGGTCTTGCGTCACGCCGACGCTCGACGGGTCCTTCGGCCCGACCGAGGTCGACCGCGGCGGTCAGCTGGGACGTGTGCGGGTCTGCGACCGGCTGCCGTCGGGGCTGGTGTTCGTCTCCTCGTCGCGAGCGCTCCGCCGACTCGTGATCTGGCGCCCGCAAAACTGGTGAAACTCGAAGAGTTAACACCCCGCAATTGGGTGCACGGGTTTTGATGTAGAGATGAAGGAATTCGGTGTCCAAACCTGAAAATCTTGATTGGTCAACCGAAGTCGCGTGCGACGCGCTTGCGCCACATGGTTGACTCAGGCGCCGGAAGGTGCCTGTACTGGCACGACGGCTTGGGTTTCACACGGAGGTGCAGGCGGCAACGGTCAGCGGATCGTCGGAGGGCAGGTGGCGCAGCTTTTCGGCACGCGAGCTTGCCGGATGGGTTGCGCCGTGAGTTCGCGGGGGCGCGTCGCGGAACGCCGGCGCCCGCAGCCTTGTATCCCATCAACCACGCCGACGCCCGGAAGCGTCGGCGATGACGTCGTGAACCGGTGCCCGGGATGGTGCCGTGCGACGTCAAGCACCCTCAGGAAGGCAGCGTGATGAAAGTAGCGGGAAGATCGATCCTCGGCCCGGTCGGAGAAGGGCCTGGTCGTATGTTGCGAGGTTGCCGCGGCATCGCGTGATCGCTTGCGGTCGCGATCGTGGCGTTGGGAGCACTGCTCGTGGCCGCGAGTGCGGCAGGTGCCGCTGGCACGAGTGGATCGTCGCAGTGGGCGACAGGAGTGTCGGGGGCGTCCGGTGCGCCCGGGACGATCAGCTTCGGGACGACGAGCGTGACTGCCGACATCAGCAACAGCCCGCAGGGCTGCGGTGGCCGTCCGACCAACGAGGCGGCGTCGTTCCTCTACCTGCCGACAGACGCCGGCTTCTACACGCCCGCTCCTCCAAGCGACGCGAAAGGGGTCACCACCTGCATCACCGGAGGCGGCACGACGGTCAGCCGGACGGTGACGTTCAACAAGCCGGTGATCGGTCCGGTGTTCTCGGTGAACAATCTCGACGCGTCGTCGGTGAGACTGACGGCAGGGCCCAGCGGCGGCGCCATCGCGCTGAGCACGCTCAGCAAGGACCCGCCGCTGAACCTCACGGGCGGCGACACGCTGGCCAACAGCATCCCGCGGGGTGTCGCCGGCTGCTGGGTGACGCCGGTCGACCCGACCAACAACTCCGGGTGCGGCTCCTTCCAGATGACCGAGGCGGGCGGGCCGGTCAGCTCCTTCAGACTGACCAACGTGAACACCACCGCTGGGCCTGACGGCTGGTCGTGGACGCTGTCGTTCCCGACGACGCCGCTGACGAAGAGCTTCAGCCCGAGCCGGATTCCGGTCGGCGGCTCGAGCACGCTGACGTTCACGATCACGAACCCCAACCAGGCCGGCCAGGTCGACATGTCGGGCCTGGACTTCACCGACAGCCTCCCGGCGGGGCTGCAGCTGGCCGACGGGAACGTGGCCGACAACGGCAGATGCGGGCCGGTGGCGGTCACCGACGCCGGCGGCAGCGCGCTCGTCGGCGGAGCGACGAGCGTCAGAGCGTCGAACATCAGCCTCGCCGTCGGCGAGACGTGCACGATCACGGTCAACGTGACGTCGGTGACGCCGGGCAGCTACACCAACGACAACGACAACCTCTCGAGCACCATCGGCAACGTGGTGCCCGACACCAGAACCACGGTCGACGTCTATCCGATCGCCGATCTCTCGATCGACAAGCGTGCGACCTCCACGCCGGCTCTCCCGGGCCACGACATCAGCTACGAGCTGGTCGTGAGAAACAACGGGCCCAACGACGCGGTGAACGTCCGGGTCTCCGACCCGCTGCCGGCCGACCTCTCGTATGTCAGCTCCAGCACGGGCTGCGCGCTGAACGGCGCGACGGTCGACTGCGCCCTCGGGTCACTGGCGGCAGGTCAGACGCACACGTTCACGGTGACCGCGCGGGTCGCGGATTCGGCGGTCGGCGAGCTGGTGAACGCTGCGACGGTCGGCAGCGACACCGAGGACCCGACTCCCGGCAACAACAGAGACGAGGAGAGAGTCCCGGTCGAGCCGCTGGCCGATCTGGAGATCGTCAAGCGGGCGCTGTCGGACAGAGTCGTCCCCGGCCGTCAGGTCAGCTTCGAGCTGGTCGTCTTCAACCACGGCCCGAGCACGGCCAGAGACGTGAGAGTCAGCGATCCGCTGCCGAGAGGCCTGTCGTTCGTCTCGGCGAGCAGCGGCTGCACCGCCGCCTCCGGCACGGTCACCTGCACCGCTTCGGAGCTGGCGTCGGGCAGATCGGTCACGTTCAGAGTCGTGACGAGAGTCGCGGCGTCGATGACCGCCGACAGCGTCACCAACACGGCGACGGTCGAGTCGCCGACGAGAGATCCCGACGGGGGCAACAACAGAGACAGCGAGAGAGTGCCGTCGGGGCCGGAGGCCGATCTGTCGATCGTGAAGGTGCCGTCGGTCGACACGGTGAAGGTCGGCGGGCAGCTGTTCTACACGCTGCTGATCAGAAACGACGGTCCGAGCGATGCGCAGAGCGTCGTCGTCAGCGATGACGCGGGCGCCGGTCTGACGCTGCTGTCGGCGAGCGGCAGTCAGGGTTCCTGCACGGTGGCGGCTGCGAGCGTGAGCTGCAGACTGGGCACGATCCCGGCTGGCGGGAGCGCGCAGGTGCTCGTCTCCGCGCGTGCCGATCGCGCAGGTGAGCTGACGAACGCGGCGACGGTCGACAGCCCGACGAAGGATCCGGATCCGAGAAACAACAGAGACGAGAGAAGAGTCACCGGCGAGCCCGGCCCCCAGCCGCAGCCGGCCGATCTGGCGATCGTGAAGACCTCCAACAGACGGTTGGTGCTGGGCAGCGGCCTGATCACCTACACGCTGAAGGTCAGAAACGACGGGCCGGGCGCCGCGAGCGGTGTGCAGGTGATCGATACGCCGAGCCTGCCGGTCCGGGTGCGGTCGGTGAGAACGAGCGTCGGCAGATGCACGCGCACCGTGCCGATCAGATGCCATCTGGGCACGCTTGCCAGCGGGGCGAGCGTGACGATTCGGATCGTCGCGC
>Ga0164243_10015424_pt1 | contig 10562 bp, 9 predicted proteins | sample OricompcompostOP_FD_108781 | JGI IMG/M metagenome (GOLD analysis project Ga0164243, IMG submission 108781) | Organic Plus compost microbial communities from Emeryville, California, USA - Original compost - Organic plus compost (OP) | ecosystem: Engineered > Solid waste > Mixed feedstock >...
CCACGTGTCGGACAGCTACTTCGTGGTGGCGCACTTCCACTACGTGCTCTACGGCACGATCGTGTTCGCGACCTTCGCCGGCATCTACTTCTGGTTCCCGAAGATCACCGGCCGGATGCTGGACGAGAAGCTGGGCAAGCTCCACTTCTGGACCACGTTCCTCGGCTTCCACGGCACGTTCCTGGTCCAGCACTGGCTGGGTGCCGAGGGCATGCCGCGCCGCTACGCCGACTACCTGGCCAGCGACGGCTTCACCACGCTGAACACCATCTCGACCATCGGCGCCTACATCCTGGGCGCGTCGACCCTGCCGTTCATCTACAACGTGTTCAAGAGCTACCGCTACGGCGAGCTGGTCACGGTGGACGACCCGTGGGGCTACGGCAACTCGCTGGAGTGGGCCACCTCGTGCCCGCCGCCGCGGCACAACTTCACCGAGCTGCCCCGGATCCGTTCCGAGCGGCCGGCCTTCGAGCTGCACTACCCGCACATGGTCGAGCGGATGCACCACGAGGGTGAGATCGGCTTCTTCGGCAAGCCCAAGGTCCACGCCGGGGTCAAGGCCCCGTCACAGGCCCTCACCGACGCGGTCATCCCGGGCGACCACGACAAGGACAACGCGAGCGAACGATGACAACCGCGCACGCCAGGGCCCTCCCGTTCCTGGTCGTCAATTTCCTGATCGCGACGGTCGTCGCGGTGGGCCTGGTGTCGCTCGCCGGAGCGGCGGACTACGCCATTGCCGGTCTGTCCGACCCCGGGGTGGTGACCCGCTACGGGGTGGTCGTGGCGAAGGTCGTCGCCGACGCGGCGGCGGTGGTGTGCATCGGTGCTTTGCTCCTGGTGGCGTTCCTCGTGCCGCCGCAGAAGTCCGGCACGGTGGCCCCGGACGGATATGCGGGCCTTCGTGTCGCGCTCGTCGCCGCGTGGAGCTGGTTCGCCGGAGCGCTGGCCTCGATGTACTTCTCCGCCGCGGACGGCGCGGGGCGACCGGTCGCCGAAGTGCTGGCGCCGGCCGGCCTGCTCGAGCTTCTCGACGTGATCGAGCAGCCCAAAGCGTGGCTGATCACGGCCCTGATCGCGCTCGTGGTGGCTGTCGGCTGCCACCTGACGCTGGCGTGGAAATGGTCCGCGGTTCTGTTCTTCCTCGCCTTGGCGGGGCTCGTGCCGGTTGCCGTGACCGGGCACTCGGCGGCCGGCGGGTCGCATGACGTCGCCACCAACAGCCTGCTCTACCACCTGGCCGGTGCCGCGTTGTGGGTCGGCGGGCTGGTCGCGATCGTGGGGTTGGGCTGGCGCGGCAGCCCGCATCTCGGGCTCGCCGCGCGACGGTACTCGAAGCTCGCGCTGGTGTGCTGGATCGTCATGGCGGCTTCCGGGGCGATCAACGCACTCGTTCGCGTCGCGCCGGCTGACCTGCTCACCTCCGATTACGGCCTCCTGCTGATCGGGAAGATCGCCGCCCTGCTGATCCTCGGGGTGTTCGGGCACCAGCAACGACAACACGGCATCCGGGCGGTGACCGACGGCGCCGGCAGTGGCCACCTGGTGCGGCTGGCCGTGGTCGAAATCCTGATCATGTTCGTCACCGTCGGCCTCGCCGTGGCTCTGTCCCGCACACCGCCACCACAGGGGTCCGCCGCCAACCCGACCCGGATGGAAGTGCTGATCGGCTACAACCTCGACGGGCCGCCGACGGTCGCGAGGCTGCTGTTCGACTGGCGGTTCGATCTGATCTACGGCACGCTGGCGCTCGTCCTCGCCGGGCTCTACCTCGCCGGCGTGCGGCGGCTCCGGCGACGCGGGATCCAGTGGCCCTGGGGCAGAACGGCGGCATGGCTCACCGGGTGCTTCATGCTGCTGATCGCGACCTCGTCCGGAATCGGGCGCTACGCGCCGGCCATGTTCAGCGTCCACATGGGCGCGCACATGCTGCTCACCATGATCGTCCCTGTCCTGCTGGTGCTCGGCGGTCCCGTGACGCTGGCACTCCGGGCGTTCCCGCCCGCCGGCCAGGACAATCCGCCAGGGCCGCGGGAGTGGCTGCTGGCCCTGGTGCACTCACGGCTCACCCGTGTCCTCACCCATCCGGTCGTGGCTCTCGCGCTCTTCGTGAGTTCCTTCTACGGGCTGTACTTCTCCGATCTGTTCAGTGCCGCGCTCGACTACCACTGGGCGCATCTGGCGATGAACGCCCACTTCCTGCTGACCGGATACCTGTTCTACTGGGTCGCCATCGGCATCGACCCCGCACCACGTCGCCTCCCCGCGGTCGGCCGTCTGGGGCTCGTCTTCGCCGCGCTGCCGTTCCACGCCTTCTTCGGCGTCGCGATGATGAACCGGCAGACCGTGCTGGGATCGCTTTTCTACGAGCAACTCGCCCTTCCATGGGTGCCGAACCTGCTGGCCGACCAGCGCTTCGGGGGCGGCCTCGCCTGGGCCGGGGGCGAACTGCCGGTCCTCGTCGTCCTCGTCGCCCTGTTCGTCCAATGGTCGCGCTCCGACGCACGTGAAGCGCGCCGGCTGGATCGCCGCGAGGAGGCCAGCGGTGACGCCGACCTTGCCGCGTACAACGCCATGCTCAAGCAGCTGAGCGGACGACGCGAATCCGGGAAATGATCGGCCTCTTGTCCGGCTCTACTAAAGAGCCTAGTATGCGTCGTGGCGATCGCGATTCGTCGATCACTACGCACCGCGCCGGTTGTTCCCCTGCCGGCGAGGGCGGCGCGGGCCTCGCCTTCGCGGCGGCCCGTGCCGCCTGCGGGTGTCCGTCCGCCGTGTGAGCCGTCAGAGGTTGGCCGCGGTGCAGATCAAGGCGACCGTAACCAGGCTTGTGACCCCGACGAGGAAAGGCAGCGCCACCGCGGTCAGAGAGGCGGCGATGCGCGCCAGTGCTCGCGAAAGGGGCCGATCCGCGCGAGTGAGCTGGTCGAGGTGGGCGAGGCGAAGGGGAATGACGCCGCCCGCCATTCCCAGGCCGTAGCCGGGCACCGGAGTGCGGCTGACCACGGCGAGCGCCGTTCGCACCGAGGCGGCACCGTGGTGGCGGGCGGCCTCCTCGTCCGCGGCGAGTTCGACGAGCACCCGCACAACCGAGGTGGCTTGGCGGAACAGCGGTACGAACGGCGCGGCGGCTCGCAGCAGGTCCGCGAGAGCGACGATCAGGTGGTGGCGCCCCCGCAGATGGGCCCGTTCATGCGCCAGTACCGCGGCCACGGCGCTCTCAGGCAAGGCCCGCATGAGACCGTCTGTCGCCACGATCACGCCTGAGCGGCCACCGATGCTGAACGCGAGGGGTTGTTCGTGCCGGAGCCATAGGGTGGTGGGGGAACCGGCGTGCCGGTCTGCCACGAGCCGCAGTGACGCGATGTTCTCGCGCCGCCACCCGATCCGGCGGCGCACCTGCCGCCACCCGGCAACCAGCCAGTGCATCATGGCGACCGACAGCAGTAGCGCGGCCCCGGCACCCGCGATCAGCTCGTCGGGCCGCAACGATTGGTGTAGTGGTCCCCAGTCCTGGTGCAACGCCGCCAGCACGGCTCCCGCGGCCGCGTGGACCGGTGTCACCATCATCACCACGCCGGCCAGCCCGGAGAGCAGCACTCCGGCCATCGACAGCAACCACCAGAGGATGAGCGAGACCGGGTCGTGGTGGCGGCGAAGTGCCCACGCGAGCGGATGTGGCAGCAGCCATCCGGCGGCCAGCATGCCGGCGAGGAGAGCTGCGCCCGCGATCATGATCGCGCGCCCGCCTTCTCGCGGTCGCCATCCTCGTCGGTGGTGTGGTGGAGGGACCGCGTCAGTGCCTGCACGGGCACTGTTCGGAGCCGACCGGCTGCCTGGGCACTGCCGGTGCAGGTAGGGGTGTCCACGCTGTTCCTGTCCCCGACTCGCAGCATTGCACCTCCAGGGTGGCCTCGCTGTCAGTAGACGATACCGGCCGTCGAACTTGCGCGCCCCGCTGCCGGTGGCAAGTGGTTTCGACGGGGCTGGTCCACGTCCGGGAGCCGGATCGCCGGCGGGCGGCATCCGGGCGGAACGGTCCATCAACTACTATTCGGCTTAGTACAGCTACGGTGAGGTGATCTTGATGACCAAGCGCGGGGCGAAACCGGCTCGGGCAGTCGTGACCAGGAAGTCGTTCCCCTGGGTGACGGCCATCGCGGTGGTCGCTGTCATCGGACTCGCCGCGGTCGTGTTCGGCTACGCGTATACGCAGCTCTCGGCGAAAAAGGATCGTCAGGACGCGTTGTCGGCGTGGACGCCGTCGGAGGACAACAGGGATCCGTCGGACCGGCTCGCCGGGGTGCTGAAGAAGGACTACCCGGCGGGCCAGCACGTACGGGCGACGCAGCGAGTCGCCTACGAGCAGAGCCCGCCCATCGGCGGCGCACACGACGGAACCTGGGCAGATTGCGGTGGAATCGTGTACGCCGGCGCGGTGCGGACGGAGAACATGGTGCACGGCCTGGAACACGGTGCGGTGTGGATCGCCTACGACCCGGACCGGATCACCGGTGAGGCAGTGGACAAGCTGCGCGCACGGGTCGAAGGTCAGAACTACACGATGATGTCACCGTATCCAGGTCTGGACATGCCGATCTCGGTGCAATCCTGGGGGCGCCAGCTCAAGCTGGACAGCGCGGACGACCCGCGGATCGACCAGTTCATCCAGGCGTTGCGCACCAATCCCAACACCTATCCGGAGGTGGGGGCCACTTGCGACACGATGGGCGGCCAGTTCGACCGGGACAGGCCGCCGCCGTTCGTCGGCGATCCGCCGGGGCCGGATGCGGTTCCGGTGACCGGCGCGGGGGAGGGGCGATGACCTCGGGCGAGACGCCTCCGCCGCATCACGGTCCGGCGAACCGGCTGGTGCTGAGGGTGACCGCGTTGATCGCCGCCGTTCTGGTCGGAGCGGCGGGCGGCCTGTTCCTGGGACAACAGTCCTCGAAGGGTGACGAACCTGGACCCGTGGACATCGGGTTCGCGCAGGACATGTCGACACACCATCAGCAAGCTGTGCAGATGGCTACTCTTGCCCGGGAACGCAGTACCGACTCCGCGGTCCGGCAGCTGGCCTTCGACATCGAGACCAGCCAGCTGGAACAGATCGGCCGCATGAAGGGCTGGCTCGTCCTGTGGAGCGCGCCGGAGCAGGCGCCGGGACAGGTCATGGCCTGGATGCCGGCGCAGGCGCACCCCGGTATGGCGATGACGATGCCCGGCGCACAGTCCGGCTCGCTCATGCCGGGCATGGCGACGAGCGCGGAACTGGGGAGACTTCGCTCCTTGAGCGGTGCCGAGTTCGACGTCTTCTTCCTGCAGCTGATGGGGTGGCACCACCAGGGCGGCTCGGCAATGGCGAGCTTCGCCGCGCAGAACGCGACGACGCCGGCGGTCAAGACCCTTGCCGAGAACATCGTCAACAGCCAGGCTGCCGAGGTGCGGACCATCGGCTCGATGCTGTCGGAGCGCGGCGCGCAGCCGCTCCCCGCGCCCTGAGCTTCTCCGGGAGCGGCGCCGCGGGCCGTACCCGGCCTGACGGTCCGCTCCGGGGAAGCCCGTGGCCACGCGTACGCCGTCCATGGCACCTTATTGCGCGGTGACCGGAGTACCACTAATGTGGTTAGTAGATCACCGCATCGAGGCGCGTCGATCTCAGGTCGCAGTCGTGTCCTTTCCCGAGCAGGGCGCAGCAGCCAACGACGCCGGAACTGCGGCGGCCGATACCCACTCTTTCGATTGAAGTAACAGAAAGATCACGGTGGGCTCGGTAATCTCGATTTTGTCCCGCTGGGAGTCGCCTTTGCCGGAAAGGATGCCGACGTGGTGCCGCAGTCCAGCCTCGTGAACCGGTACGCGCCGCTGCGGGTCCTCCTACTGTTCGTCGCCGCGATGACCCTCCTGCTCGCGGCGGTCGACGACGAGACCGTGCAGTCATCCGCTTCGACAACGGTGACGGTGCCCGTGGTCGCGGCTGCCGACCACGATTCTCCGTTGCCCCGGCATATTTCCTGCGAGCAACTTCCCGCGGCTGCCCCGGCGTTGTCCCAGGCAGCCGCCCCCAGCCATGCCGTCGGCACCGTTCCCAATGCGGTGGCAAGCGGTTCGGCAATTCCGTGTCAGCTCGGCCGATCCGGGGTCACGACCTCGCCGGCAGCGTCCAGAGCCGTCGCCGAACTCCAGGTGTTCCGGATCTGATCCCGGCACCACTGTCCTGAAGCGACAGTTCATCGCATGCTCCAGATTCGCCTGATACACGGAAAGAGACTTCGCACGTGGCCTTTCACGACCTCGTGGCGCATGCGCGCGCCCACAGTACGATCGACGACCCGCTTCGCGAGCAGTTGGCGCGCGGCCAGCAGCCCGTCGCCATGTTCATCACTTGTTCCGATTCCCGGATCGTCCCCGCAGCCATCACCGGTGCTCGCCCAGGTGACATGTTCGAATTGCGCACCGCGGGCAACATCATTCCTGCGGGTTCCGCCGCCGACAGCCCAACCAGCGAGATCGCGACGATTGAGTTCGCGGTCAACATGCTGGGCATCGCCGAGATCATCCTGTGCGGCCACAGCGGTTGCGGCGCAGTCGCCGCCGTGACCGGCGGCGTTGACACGGGGCGACTTCCAGTGCTGGGGCGCTGGCTCGCGAGGACGGTCCGATGGCAGGCCGGTGACGCCCTCGAAAGCCGCCGGGACGCCGAACAACGACACCTGCTGGCTCAGTTCGCCGCTCTCGCCGAGATCGCTGTAGTGCGTGATCGGGTCGACCGCGGGGACCTGAGGTTGCACTGCTGGTTCTACGACATCGGCAGCGGCGCCGTGTCCGCTTGGACGGATGACGGCGGCAGGCCGTCGTTCCGGGAACTCTGACGGAAGGCGCCTTGAATGACAACCGAAACGTACCCGGAGCCTCCGGTGAAACCTTCCACCCTCGATCGGCTGCGTGGCCTGGTGCCGGACTTCCGTGCCTCGCTGGTGGTGTTCCTGGTCGCGCTCCCTCTCTGTGTCGGCGTCGCGGTAGCTTCCGGCGTTCCTGCCGAGCTGGGCATCATCACCGGGATCGTCGGCGGCCTGGTCGCTGGGGCGCTACCCGGCAGCAGTCTCCAGGTCAGTGGGCCGGCGGCCGGCTTGACTGTGCTGGTCGCCGATGCAGTCGCGAAGCACGGACTCGCCGCACTGGGCGTGCTGGTCGCCGGTGCCGGCCTGGTGCAGATCCTGCTCGGCGTCCTCCGGCTGGGCACGTGGTTCCAGGCGATCTCGCCATCGGTCGTTCAGGGGATGCTCGCCGGAATCGGCCTGGTGCTGATCCTCGGCCAGCTGTACCCGCTGTTCGGCACGCGGTCGCCGACGGAGACCGCGGACAAGATCGCCCAGCTGCCCGGTTTGATCACGGGACCCGGCGCGGACGCCGGTGCCGCCTGGTCAGTCGGCCTCGGAACGCTCACCCTGGCCATCATGGTCCTGTGGGCTCGCCTTCCTGCCCGCTGGAGGGCTGTACCCGGCGCGCTGGTTGCTGTCGCCTGTGCTGCGCTGCTCGCGGCGGTGTTCGCGTTGCCGGTGAGCAAGGTGCAGGTGGGCTCGATCCTCACGACGCTGGACGTGCCTGGGCCGAGCCAGGTCGGTTTGATCACCGACCCCGCGGTTCTCGGTACGATGTTGACCATCGCGCTGGTCGCTTCCGCTGAAAGCCTGTTCAGCGCCGCCGCCGTGGACCGCATGCACGACGGTCCGCCGACCCGCTACAACGCGGAGTTGATAGCCCAGGGCGCCGGCAACGTGGTCAGTGGAGCGCTCGGGGCATTGCCGATGACGGCGGTCATCGTGCGCAGCTCGACCAACGTCCAGGCGGGCGCGCGCACGAAGGCGTCCGCGGTGCTGCACGGCGTGTGGTTGCTGGTGTTCGCGGTGGCGCTTCCCGGCGTGGTCAGCTTGATTCCGCTGCCGTCGCTGGCGGCCTTGCTGGTGCACGCCGGCTGGAAGCTGCTCGGTCCCGCCAAGCTGGTACGAGCCGTCCGCCACGATCGGGCCGAAGCGGCCGTCACGATCGTCACGGCCGCCACGATCGCCGGTGTCGACATGTTGTCAGGTGTCCTGGCGGGTCTGGCGCTGGCGATTCTGCTTGCCGCTTGGCGGTTGTCGCACGTCGCAGTCGGTTGGTCGCACCCAGAGGATGGACGGGTGCACGTCCACATGCGGGGCAACGCCACGTTCCTGCGCCTGCCGCAGATCCTGCGGAGTCTGGACGAGGTCCCGCAAGCCGACCGGGTGCACCTGGACCTGACCGGTTTGCGACACCTCGATCAGGCCACCCGCCTCACCCTCGAAACCTGGGCGGCCCAACGCGAGAAGACAGCCGCGCACGTACACACGGCGATGCCGCAACCGGCTGGCTGATCATTCGGAGTTGGGGCGACAACATCGTCGCCCCAACTCCGCCGGTCGACGTCAAGCAAGCGCGACCCATGGGACGCGCCCGACCTCAAGGCGCCGGAGGTGGTAGGTCACCTCTTCTTGGCGTTCGCCGGCCGGCCGAACCAGACGGCCGCCGCGCCGATCACGCCGACGAGCACAACCGCCAGAACCACCCAGCCCCAGACCGGCATCCCGGCTTCCTGACTGCCGGCGGCCTGGGTACCGTCCGCCGGTGCGGCGGTCGCTGCCGACGTCACAGTGGGGAGGGGAACACCGCTGCTCGGCGGTGCCGCCAACGCCGCAGCGGTCACGGTGAAGCGCACTGCGCCCGTCACTGGGTGACCGTCCTCCGACAAGACGCGGTAACCGAGCGTGTAATCACCGGCCGGACCCGTCGCCTGGACGGGGGCCGTCAGCGCGGTGCCCTCGACTGTCAACTTGCCGACCTGCCACTGGGAACCCCCAGGGCCGGTGATGGCGACGGTGCTGACCTCAGCGTTCATCGGGTCATTGAAGTTGAGCCGGATCTGCTGAGGCGGCGTTGAAAGTACGTCACCTTCGGCCGGATCGCTGCTCAGCAGACTGGTATGTGCCAGTGCCGGAGGTGCGGCGACGAGCATGGCCAGTGCGCTCGCCGCCAGCGCGAGCAGGATTCGTTTCATCATCGACCTCTGTTGCCTTCGTCGCGTCATCCCTCGCGGGAGCGTACTAGGCGCGATCGTTGTAGTCGTGAGGCGGCGGGCTTCTCATGCCGGAACTGCGGACCTCGGGTCACCTAGTTGATGTTGTTGCGGCGTTCGCGGTTGCCGATGGTGCGATAGCCGGCGGAGTGGTGCAGGGCGAGGCTGGCACGGTTCTCGGCGAAGATGGAGGTTTGCAGGGGCCAGTAGCCGGCCTCGTCGAGGGCGATGACTTGCTGGCGGATGAGGGCTTTGCCGATACCCCGGCCGCGGTAGCCGTTGGCGACGTAGATCGAGGTTTCGGCGACGCCGGAGTAGCACTCGCGAGAAGGACATCGGGGTGGCGGCGGCCCAGCCGACGACGGTGCCGTTGATCTCGGCGACCCACCGCTGTCCGTCGATCCATTTCGCGTACGAGCAACTTGGGACCTGTTCGACGATCGACGTTTCGGCAGCCCGGCGATGCCACGCCCGGCCGAGCGCTAGGCTACCTCGGGCAGTTCGACAGTCGAGAGTCGCTAGTTGTCCGATTCGACCGCTTCCAACCAGTGTTCGGGAATCAGCTTGTCGTCTCCGCGCCAGTTGTGGCGGACTGATCGCTGAAACCAGTCTTCGGAGAGGTTGGCGTGATCGCAGACGATGATTTGCATCTGGGGAGCGAGTTCGGCGGCGACGTCATGGATCAGCTGAAAGAGTCGTCGCGCTGCTTCTCGGTCGTTGTCGCGGGTGGGGGTGCCGGAGTTTTGATCGACTTCCGAGCGGAACCACACCTGGGTGGGCTGGTCGAGCATGAGGAGCCGGGGAACTGGACGGTGTTGTCGTATGAAGTAGCGGTGGAGTGCGAGGTGGGTGACGAGGTGATAGCCGATCCAGTTCTCGCCGCTTCCGATCCGGGAGAGCGGAGCGGGGCCTGTCTCGGTGTCGGCGACAACAGTGAGCCGGTTGAGGTCGAGGCGGACGCTGCCGCTGTCACCGTGCTCAAGTTGGAGCTGTTCGGCCCATCGGGTCATGTCGTGACTGATCATGACAAGCCGTGAAGTGAGTTGCTCGCGTTCCTCAGCTGGGTCGAGCTCGGCCTCAAGGCTGGTGATGTGGCTCTGCATGGCTTCGACCTGCTCGCGGAGGCGGTCGAGTTCGGAGGCCGAGCTTGCCGGCAGCGCGGTCAGGGTTGCGTGGATGCGACCGCGGACGAAGTCACGCCGGGCTGAGTCGGACACGTTGTCGGTGGCGTTGTTGGTGGAGGTGATGGCGCGGATGGCTCCCTCGGTTGTGCGGAGTTGTGTTCGAACGGCATTGAGGCGCTCATCGACTCGTTCTAGCGCGGCACGTCGTGCCGGGCGTGCTGCGTCTATGCCCTCCAGGGCGTTGTTGAGCTGTTCCAGGCTGTGCTTTAGGTCTTGGGCGGTCGGGTCAGGCTCGGCTAGCTCACTTCCGCATACGGGGCACGGGGCGGGGACACTGGACG
>Ga0164243_10015425_pt1 | contig 10561 bp, 13 predicted proteins | sample OricompcompostOP_FD_108781 | JGI IMG/M metagenome (GOLD analysis project Ga0164243, IMG submission 108781) | Organic Plus compost microbial communities from Emeryville, California, USA - Original compost - Organic plus compost (OP) | ecosystem: Engineered > Solid waste > Mixed feedstock >...
AGGGCTGCCCCACACGCGTGGCCTGCTCGGCGATCGACTCCTGCGCCTGCTTCTTCGTGCCGACGAAGAGGATCGTGCCGCCGTGGGCGACGGTCTCCTTGACGAAGTCGTACGCCTTGTCGATGTAGGCCAGCGACTGCTGCAGATCGATGATGTAGATACCCGAGCGCTCCGTGAAGATGAAGCGCTTCATCTTGGGGTTCCAGCGACGGGTCTGGTGCTCGAAGTGCACGCCGCTGTCGAGCAGCTGGCGGATCGTAACGACGGCCATGAGCCGTTCTCCTGTTCTGACACGGTCGCGCCGTGTCCTCTCGGTTGTTCGTCACGGCCGGTCGGCCGTCACTCCTGGTGCCCGTGCACACGCCCACCCTCGTCTCAGGGGTCTGAGAGGGAGGGACCGATGGATGTGTGCGTGAAGCGGGCACGCGTAGTCATCCCGACATGCGGGATGCGTCCACCATCATAACAGCCGGGCGACGGTGGGGCGATCGCCGAGCGCACAACCGCCCCCTCACGTCCTATGCGAGAACGACCTGTCGACAGATCGCGGCCCGCCTCCTGCTCCGGCCTCTGCCAGGTGCAGGCTGGGACGATGACTCACCCTCCCCCTCCGCGCGCGTCACTCGGCTCGATCGTGCGCGCGGTGCAGCGCTCGATCTTCACCGCGCTCGTGCTCGTCGCCTTCCTCGGCACGCTGTGCGCGCCCGCGGCACCCGCTGCGGCAGGCTCCGGGGCCGGGGACGAGGTAGCTCGTTCTGCGCTCACGCGCACCGACTGGCGATGGCCGACGGATCCGCCCAGGCGAATTGCCGCACCCTTCGTCGCGCCCCCGTCACCGTATGCCGCTGGGCACAGAGGCATCGACATCGAGGTCTCGTCCGGCGCGGCCGTGTACGCCATGGCCCCCGGCGCGGTCTCGTTCGCGGGAGTGGTCGTCGACCGGCCGCTGGTCTCGATCGATCACGGTGGAGGCCTGGTCTCGAGCATCGAGCCGGTCGAGCCCGTCGTCGCGGAGGGCGCCCCGGTGACGGCTGGCCAGCTCATCGGCAGGGTCTCGTCGGGAGGACACTGCGTGGGATGCATCCACGTCGGTGTGCGACTGTACGGGGCGTACGTGAACCCGCTCGGATTGCTCGGCGAGATCCAGCGGGCGGTCCTCCTCCCGCTTCCCGACGGCTGACGGGCGGGGCCGGTCCGCCGCGACTCACGCGCGGGGGTGGGCGTTTCGGTAGCTGGCCTTGAGGCGTTCGGTCGACACATGGGTGTAGATCTGCGTCGTGCCGAGTGACGCGTGACCGAGCATCTCTTGCACGGCCCGCAGATCGGCCCCTCCGTCCAACAGATGTGTCGCGGCCGTGTGCCGGAGCGTGTGCGGACCGGCCGGCGCTCCCGTGCGGGCGCCGATTGCACGGCTGGTGAGATCGTAGACGGTGCGGGGGCCGAGGCGACCTCCGCGAGCGCCGAGGAAGAGCGGCTCGCCGTCTGGCGGCCTCACCGCGCGCTGGAGCAACGCTGGTCGAGCCTGCCCCAGATAGTCGACGATGGCGGCCTGCGCCGGCACGCCGAACGGGACGACACGCTCCTTCGACCCTTTGCCCATCACTCGTACCGTGAGCCGGTCGAGGTCGAGGTCGTCGACGTCCAGCCCGCACAGCTCGGAGACCCGGAGAGCGGATGCATAGAGCAGCTCGACGATCGCCACATCACGCAGGGCGACGGGGTCCCCGCTCTCTGCTCGCGCGGTCAGGCGGCCGATGACGTCCGTCATGTGTTCCTGCTGCACGACCTGCGGAAGGTGCCTGCCCGTCTTCGGCGAGCGCAATCGCACCGCCGGGTCCGTCGGCACGTGGCCGGCGCGCAACAGCCATGCGGTGAAGCCACGCACGCTTGCCACGTGGCGGGCGAGCGACGCCTGAGCGAGTCCCCGTTGCGCATCGCGCCAGAGCCAGTCCCGCACGAGCTCGAGATTGAGGTCCGCGACGTCCTCTGCTCCTCGTTCCGAGGCGAAACCGGCCAGTTCGGCGAGATCCGACTCATAGGCGCGGATGGTGGCGTCCGAGAAGTTGCGCGTGTGCGCGACCTCGTCGAGATAGGCCGAGACCGCCGTCCGGATCTGCATGTACCCAGGTTCCCCCATCAGCCCTCCAGGTCCACGATGGCGCGCGGGCACCGGCGGCTGACGCCCGCGGCTCCGCGGACCGGGACCGGCTCCCGGCACCTCCCCGCCGCCTGTGGTTCTCTGCCCGGGCGCGGCCCCGCTGACCCGGCCGGCCGACCGGCACGCGCTCGACGTGCGACCTGATGGGTCAGCGTGGCCGGTACACCCAGCCGTCTGCCCGCGCAATCGCTCTGCCCTCCAGCTCAAGCACCCCGAGCACCCCCTCGACGGCCTCCACGGGAAGACCTGCCCTCCTCGCGAGGTCACCCGGTGCGCGGGCGGAACGGACGCTCAGCGCGTCGATCACTCTGGTCTCGTCTGCCGACGCCTGCTCCGCCGCCGTTCGTCCGCTCGTGAGCGATGGTGCGGCGTCCACCAGCTCCGCCATCTCATCGGCCGACGTCACGCAGACGGCGGCGTAGTCTCGGATCAGACGATGGCACCCGGCGCTCGACGGGCTGTCCACCCGGCCGGGAAGCGCACCGAGTGGGCGGCCCAGCTCGGCGGCGTGCCCCGCCGTGTTGAGCGATCCCGACCGCCACCCCGCCTCCATCACGACGGTCGCCCGGCTGGCCGCTGCGATCAGCCTGTTCCGCTGCAAGAACCTCCAGCGCGTGGGCGCTGCGCCGCTGGGCACCTCCGCCAGAACGGCTCCCCTCTCTCGCATGCGGTCGAGCAGCTCGTGATGACCCGCCGGATACGGCCGGTCGACGCCTCCCGCGAGGAAGGCGATGGTGACGCCGCCGGACGCGATGGCGGTGCGGTGCGCGACACCGTCGATACCGTACGCCGCTCCGGACACGATCGAGAAGCCGCGGCCCACCAGACCGTTCGCGGCCTCCGCCGTCTGGTCCTCGCCGTACGCGGACGCGGCCCGCGCACCGACCAGCGCTATCGAGCGCGACAGGCTCGCGAGCGACTCCGTGCGTCCGCGCATCCAGAGAGCGAGAGGCGCGTGCGGCCCGAGGTCGCTCAGCCCCTGCGGCCACTCGGCATCGCTCGGAAGCACGAGCCGGGTTCCGGTGCGGCGCGCGAGCGAGATCGACCGGTCGACGGCCGCCCTGTCGAGCCGCGGCGTCCATCGTTTGAGACCGTCGGCTATCCTCACCGTCAGGTTTCGACGGAGATCGCTGTCCGCCGGGCCGGTCTCCGCGACCTCGGCGGCGATGCGTTGCGCCGAGGCCCCCTCGGCGAGAAGATCGAGGGCGCGCCGCGCTCCGAGCATGCTCACCACGATTCCCGCCACACCGTCGCCCGGCTCGACGAGGCAGCTCCAGGAGGCACGGGCGTATCGCTCCAACGGCGACTGGCCGGCCGCCGGTTCGCTCGGCGCCAAGCCAGCGACGAGCGCTCTCGCCTCGGACTCGGACACTCCCGTCGCACTCATCCGATGCCCCGCCGAAGGAACAATGCGCGCCCGACGTGCGCAGGACCCGGGGACTCCTCTCCGTCGAGGTCCGCGAGGGTCCACGCCACCCTCAGCACGCGGTCGTACCCTCGCATCGTGATGAGGCCTCGCTCGAGCGCGCGGTCGATGGCGGTCGTGGTCGTCGGAGCCAAGGCTCGCTCGGGTCGACGCAGCCACGCGCCCGGTACCTCGGCGTTCGTGGCCCACGGCGTGTCGGCGAGACGCCCTCGAGCGCGTCGACGCGCGTCGCTCACCCTTGCTCTGGCGGTCGCGCTGTCCACTCTGTCGTCGGCGGAGTGCTCCCTGACCTGCGCGGCCGTCACCCGCTTCACGGTGAGCTGGAGGTCGATCCGATCCATCAGAGGCCCGGAGATGCGGCCCAGATAGCGACGGATCGCCTGAGGCGCGCACGTGCAGGTGTTCTCCTTCGCCCCGTGCTGACCGCATGGGCAGGGGTTAGCCGCCAGGATCAGCTGGAACGTCCCGGGAAACCGCGCGACCGCGTTCGCCCTGTGGATGCTGATGACCCCCGACTCGAGCGGCTGCCGCAGGGAGTCGAGGACGGCGGGCTGGAACTCCGGCGCCTCGTCGAGGAAGAGGACTCCGTGGGCCGCCCTCGCCGCCGCTCCGGGACGGATCGTGCCGCTGCCTCCGCCGACCATCGCGGCGGTCGTCGATGTGTGGTGGGGGCTCTCGATCGGCGGACGGGTCGGCAGCCGAGCACCGACCGGCTCACCAGCGAGGGATCGGACCGAACTCACGTCGAGTGCGGCATCGATGCTCAGGTCCGGCAGGATGCCCGGCAGCCTCGTCGCGAGCATCGTCTTGCCGGCGCCAGGCGGACCGAGCATCATCAGGTGGTGGCCGCCTGCCGCGGCGACGATCAACGCATCCACCGCCTCGCGCTGGCCGATCACGTCGGACAGGTCCGCGTGGTGCTCTGCGCTTTCGTCTCTCTCCGGCACCAGGATCGGGCGAAACGGTATCGGCTCGAGCTCCGCCCCATGCCAGATCGCCGCGTCCCGAAGGGACACGACACCGATCACCTCGATCCCGGGCACGAGCCGCGCCTCGGCCTCGTTGCCGATCGGCACCATGACCGTGGTTCGCCCCGCCTTCGCGGCCGCCCGGACCGCGGGAAGCACGCCGGGTGTCGGCCGCAGGCGTCCGTCGAGACCGAGCTCACCGATGTGGACGACGGCGTCGACGGACGAGGACCGTGCGAGCCCGCCAGCGGCCAGGCACGACAACGCGATCGCGAGGTCGAAGCCCGAACCGTGCTTGGGAAGACTCGCGGGTGAAAGGTTGACCGTGATCCGGTTCGGAGCCAGCCGGCATCCCGAGTTCGCCGCTGCCTGCCTCACCCTCTTGGCTGCCTCGCTCAGGGAACGGTCCGCGAGGCCGATCAGATGGAACGCAGGGAGCTGCGCCGAGATGTCCGCCTCCACCTCCACAATGGCTCCGTCGAGTCCGTTGAGCGCCACCGCCCAGGTCCGAGCGACCGTCATCGGAACACCCCCACGACGTGCTCGATGATCGGATCGCGACCGGCGACCGCGACGACGCCGATCACGTCGATCCGGAGACTGCGCACCGGCGTCTCGGCCGCTTCGCACCACGCCCCGGCGAGTCGCCTCAGACGGGCGAGCTTCACCGGCGTTATGGCCTCGAGCGGGTGTCCGAAGGCGAGGCCCGACCGGGTCTTCACCTCGACGACGACCGTCGTCTCACCCTCCCTCGCGACGAGGTCGATCTCGCCCTCCGCGCATCGCCAGTTGCGCGCGAGGATCTCATACCCCGCTGTCCCGAGGAACTCGGCCGCAAGCTCCTCGCCCCTGCGGCCCACAACGTCTTTGCCGGCCATCGCCACCTCCGCACTCGATGGTCTCGTGCGTGCGTCGCCCGGATACGCATCCCGGGGAATCTGTGGACACAGACCGCGCGGCGCCGCCTGTGGAAGCGTCGCCCTCGCGCGGGCAGGCCACGAACGACCTCTTCGACCCGGCGGTCGACGCTCATCCTCAGGCCGTTGCGGACGAGATCGCGTGGGTCCTCGCCCTGCCAAGGGGCACGCGGCCGTTCCGAACCGTCGTCGACGTCGGCCGCGCGGAGTCGAGGAGGCGAATCCGGCGCTCCGTCACGCTCGGGAGGAGTTCATCACCCGCATGGGCGTCGTCCAGCTGCTGAGGGTGGCGGCCTGACCGCGCCCCTCGTCACCACCCAGAAGCACCCGGTCGCCCGCACCGTGCACCGCGGACCCCCGCGCAGACCCAGCCGGTGGGTCCAGAGCGCACACGCCCGGATCTCACCCGAACGAGGTTCCGGGCCGGTGCGCTTCACGGCAGCAGCGCAGGAGCACCCCCGCGAGCAGGATCACTCGTCGAGCGCGAGCTCCTTCGGCAGCTCGAAGTCACGAGTCGAGAGCTCTTCGACGTTGACATCCTTGAACGTCAGGACCCTCACCGACTTCACGAAGCGGTCGGAGCGGTACACGTCCCACACCCACACGTCGTTCATCGTGATCTCGAAATAGAAGTCGTGCTCCGTGTCGCGTCTGGTCAGCTCCACATCGTTCGCCAGGTAGAAGCGACGCTCCGTCTCGACGACGTACTTGAACTGCGACACGACGTCACGATATTCGCGGTAGAGGGCCAGCTCGACCTCGCGGTCGTAGTCCTCGAACTCGTCTTCGTCCATGGTGCTTCCATCCTACGCGCTGAAGACGCGCCCTCAGGCGCTCACGCTCAGCCACGTGCGACGGTGCAGAACCGAGGCCCCGAGCCTCGCGATCGCCTCCATGTGCTCGCTGCTGGAGTACCCCTTGTTCCCCCGCCAACCGTAGCCGGGCAGCACCGCGTCGTGCTCGATCATCAGAGTGTCGCGTCTCACCTTCGCGATCACGGATGCCCCCGCGACCGAGACGCAGTCACGGTCGGCCTTGATGCGCGTGCGGATGTCCAATGGGTGCGCGAGCGCCGGCGCGAGCCAGTTGTGTGCGCCGTCGAGCAGGATCACCGCTGACGTCACATCCACGCCCTGCTCGAAGAGGTCAGCGAGCGCCCTCTTCCCCGCGAGGCCCAGAGCGGCGATGATGCCGACCTCGTCGACCTCCGTGGCATCCGCCATGCCGACCGCATGGTTCATCGCCCAACCGCGCACAAGCGGGTCGAGCTCGACTCGTCGCTTCTCGCTGAGCAGCTTGGAGTCCCGCAGACCGTCGGGGTGGGGTCCGCACGTCGCGGACAGCACCACCATGCCCACGGCGACCGGACCTGCGAGGGCGCCGCGTCCTACCTCGTCGCATCCGATGACGAGGTGCGTGCCGGCGGCGAACAGCTCCCGCTCGACGGTGTCGGTCGGCTCGACGATGGTCATCCGGTCGGCTCCGGAACGCCGCTGAACACCTCCGGATAGTTCCCCAGCCATCCCCAATGGGATGTCGGCCAGGTGATCACGAAAGCACGTCCGACGACGTTCTCCATCGGGACGAATCCTTTGCCCGGGCTGTCGGGGTTGTACCGGGAGTCTTTCGAGTTGTACCGGTTGTCGCCCATGACCCACAGCGAGTCGTCCGGGACGACCACGTCGAAGTTCGTGGCCGACACGGCCTGCGTGCCATTGGGAAGGTTCACGTACGGCTCGTTCAAGGGAACACCGTTGACCGACATCTGACCGAGGGCGTTGCAGCACTCGACGTGGTCGCCGGGGAGACCGATGACGCGCTTGATCAGATGGTCGTCGCTGTCTGAGGCGCTGAGTCCGACGAGCGAGAGCACCCAGTCGACGCCCTCGGCGAGGGGCGACTGGGGCACGTCGACCGACGGGGGCAGCCAACCACCGGGATCCGTGAAGACGACGACGTCTCCGCGGTTCACCCCCACGACATCCGGAACGAGCTCGTTCACGAGGATCCGGTCGTCGATCTGAAGCGTCTGCTCCATCGAGCCCGAGGGGATGTAGAACGACCGGACCAGGAAGGTCTTGATGAGGAAGGAGACGAGAAGCGCCACCACGAAGATGATGACGATGTCGCGCAGGAAGATCAGTCCCCCGCGCCTGCGCGACCGTGGCCGCCGATCGGCGACCTGGTCATCCGCCGAAATCGTGTTGTCTGTCATTTAACCGCCCGAGCTCCCCACCAGTTTATCGGTGGGGAGCTCGGGTCTACGACAAGGCGGAGCGCTCAGTTCTCGCGCTTCTCCTTGATCTTGGCCTTCTTGCCGCGGAGCTCGCGCAGGTAGTAGAGCTTTGCGCGGCGCACGTCACCGCGCGTCACCAGCTCGATCTTCTCGATCACCGGCGAGTGCACGGGGAACGTGCGCTCCACGCCGACCTGGAAGCTGACCTTGCGCACGGTGAACGTCTCGCGGATGCCCTCTCCGGAGCGGCCGATGACGACCCCCTGGAAGATCTGCACGCGAGAGCGGTTGCCCTCGATGATGTTCACGTGAACCTTGACGGTGTCGCCGGCGCGGAAGTCCGGGATGTCCGATCGAAGGGATGCTGCATCGACGCTGTCGAGGATGTGCATGATGTTTCGCTCTCTGTAACCGCCACAGGTCGACTACGACTATGTTGTCTGAAGAGTGTCACCGCCAGAGTGCAGGCTCCCCTGTGGCAGAGCCCTGCAGCGGCACAATCGTCTATTGTGCCATGCTGCGTCGCTGCTTGGCAAAGCGATCACTCGGCCCGGTTGCGCTCCTCGATCACGATGACCTCGCCACCGTCGACCGGTCCGGGGGACGGCCGGCTGGCGATGCGCTCGAACTCGGCGAGTGTCTCGCGCGTGCGCCTCGCGGCGTCCCGGATGAGCTGCCAGATCGAAAGCCAGAAGGCGGCGACTCCGGCGCAGACGCCCAGCACGGCGAACAGTGACGCGGTCGCGCCGAAGAACCCGAAGGCGATGATGAGCGCGTGCCACAGCGCGAGGATGCCCACGTCGATCCACGAGAGAGCTCCGGTCCGCCGGACGGCGGGCCGCATGTAGATGAGCAGGTCGACGGCCGCCATCGCGACGAAGAGGATCGGCATGGCGACCACCAGGCCGAGGAAGGCCCACCCGCCCTGGGAGAAGATGCTCCAGCCGATGAGGGGCCAGATCGGCAGCGCGACCGCAGCGATGAGCATCCAGTAGCGGAACGCCCGACGAATGATCATGCCCCCAGGGTAAGCCGCTCGCCTGGGAGATCGGCGGATGCCCGGACGCACTCACGCACGGTGACGTCGCGGCGGCGTGAGGCATCCGGCGGTCACTGAGCCGAGGGTGACGTCACGGGCGAAGGAGGTCGGGGCGCACCCGGCGAGTGCGCTCCACCTGCTGTTCGTGACGCCACGCGGCGATCGCGCCGTGGTTGCCGCTGAGCAGGATCGGTGGGACCTCGAGGCCTCGCCAGAGCGCAGGCTTCGTATAGCTGGGGTACTCGAGCAAGCCGTTCTCGTGCGACTCCTCCACGAGCGACTCCGGGTTGCCGACGACCCCGGGAATGAGCCGTCCGAGCGCCTCCACCATCGCCAGCACCGCCACCTCTCCCCCGTTGAGCACGTAGTCGCCGAGGCTCACGAGCCTGACCCGCGCGTGCCGCGCAGCGTATTCGAAGACCCGATGATCGATGCCCTCGTAGCGGCCGCAGCCGAAGACGAGGTGCTGCTCCCCGCTGAGCTCGCGAGCCATCGCCTGGGTGAAGACCTCGCCGGCCGGGGAAGGGAAGACGACGAGCGGACGAGCGCCGTCCTCCGAGGCGGGCGGGAGGATGTCATCGAGCGCTTCTCCCCATGGCTCGGGTTTCATCACCATCCCGGCGCCACCGCCATACGGAGTGTCGTCGACGGTGCGGTGTCTGTCGTGCGTGTAGTCGCGCAGGTCGTGAACGGCGAGGTCGATGAGGCCGCTCGCTCTGGCCTTGCCGAGCAGGGAGATCTCGAGCGCGTCGAAGATCTGGGGGAAGATCGTGACGATGTCGATGCGCATGCGAGCCAGTCTATGAGTGCGCTGCGGCGGCGCTGTCCGTGACCGCGCGTCTAACCCGCGGGCGATGCGTCGGGAGAGCCGTCCTCCTCGGGAAGCTCCTCGAAGAGCCCCGCAGGCGGCGTCACGGTGAGAGTTCCCGCCTCGACGTCGACGGCCGGCACGATCGCCTTCACGAACGGCACCATTACCTCGCCGGCCGTCGTCTTCACGATCAGGAGGTCTTGAGCGGGCAGGTGGTCGACGCGTGCGACCCTCCCAACGGAGGCCCCGTCCCTCAGCACGTCGAGACCGACGAGCTGATGGTCGTACCAGGCGTCTTCCTCCGCCGACTGTGCGCCGGCGTCGAGGTCGATCCAGAGGATCGCCTTCACCAGGGACTCCGCCGTGGTCCGGTCGGTGACGCCTTCGAAGAATCCGACGGGATGCCCGTTGTACCAGCGCAGTTCCGAAAGGGTGAGGGACTTCCCGTGCCACGGAGAGGACGGCGGCACCTGCAGCGTGAACACGGCGCCCGGAACGAAACGCGCGTCGGGGTCGTCGGTGTAGAGCTCGAGTTTGAGGGCACCCTTGAGCCCGTGCGCCTTTGTGAGTCTTCCGACCCGGAGCTGGGTCTTCGACGGCTTCGCGCTCACCCTAGGCGTCGGTGTCGACGACGTCGACGCGCACCCGGCGTCCGTCGGCGAGCGCGGTGACGAGGGTGCGCAGGGCCTTAGCGGTGCGTCCGGCCCGGCCGATCACGCGGCCGAGGTCCTCGGGGTTCACACGAACCTCGAGGACCTCACCGCGCGGTGAGCTCTTCGCCACGACGACAACGTCGTCCGGGTTGTCGACGATCCCCTTGACGAGGTGTTCGAGAGCTTGTCCGAGCAAGGGTTACGCCGTGCCTTCTTCGGTCGACTCGGTGGCGGTCTCCTCCGCCGGAGCCTCGGTCGCCTCCGCAGCCGTGTCCTCGGCGGGGGCGGCTTCCTCGGCCGGCTCCGGCTTTGGCTCGGCCTTGGGACGCAGGACCGGCTTCTTCTTCTCGTCG
>Ga0164243_10015427_pt1 | contig 10560 bp, 10 predicted proteins | sample OricompcompostOP_FD_108781 | JGI IMG/M metagenome (GOLD analysis project Ga0164243, IMG submission 108781) | Organic Plus compost microbial communities from Emeryville, California, USA - Original compost - Organic plus compost (OP) | ecosystem: Engineered > Solid waste > Mixed feedstock >...
ACGGTCAACAACACGGCCTCCGGCAAGAGCGAGCCGGGCGCCGGCCGCATCCGGGCCGTGATCCAGCCGCGCACGGAAGACAAGGGGCAGCAATGACAAGCACGCTGGTCGTACGCGGGCTGCAGAAGAGTTATGGCGCGCGCAAGGTCGTGCACGATGTGTCCCTGCAGGTCAACAGCGGGGAAGTGGTCGGACTGCTGGGGCCGAACGGCGCGGGCAAGACGACGTCGTTCTACATGATCGTCGGGCTCGTGCCGTCCGACGCCGGCGAAATCGATCTCGACGGCGCGCCGATCTCGCGTCTGCCGATCCACCGCCGCGCGACCCTGGGCCTGTCCTACCTGCCGCAGGAAGCATCCGTGTTCCGCAAGCTCACGGTGGAGGAAAACATCCGCGCCGTGCTCGAATTGCAGCGCGTCGACAACCGGTCGCTGACGCGCGATGAGATCGGCCAGCGCCTGAGCACGCTGCTCGCGGACCTGCAGATCGAGCGCCTGCGCGAGAACCAGGCGCTGTCCCTGTCCGGCGGAGAACGGCGTCGGGTCGAAATCGCGCGCGCCCTGGCCACCAATCCGCGCTTCGTGCTGCTGGACGAGCCGTTCGCCGGCGTCGATCCGATTGCCGTCATCGAGATCCAGCGCATTGTCCGTTTCCTCAAGGAACGCGGCATCGGCGTTCTGATCACCGACCACAACGTGCGCGAAACACTCGGTATCTGCGATCGCGCCTATATCATCAACCAGGGCACCGTACTGGCCAGCGGCAGCCCCAACGACATCATTGCCAACGAATCAGTACGCCGGGTCTATCTCGGCGAACACTTCCGGATGTAAGGACAGGAAGAGCATGAAACAGACGCTACAACTTCGCATGTCGCAGCATCTCGCTCTGACGCCGCAGTTGCAGCAATCCATCCGCCTGCTGCAATTGTCGACGCTGGAGCTGCACCAGGAACTGGAACAGATCCTTTCCGACAATCCGCTGCTGGAACGCATCGACGATCCCCTCGACCGCTCGGTACGGCTGCTGGCCGACGGCGCGATCAGCCCCGCGGCCTCCTCCCCGGAAGTACCGGCGGCACCGGCTGCGTCGCCCGACGAGGCACCGTCGGGCGACGCCGGCGGCGAGCCGCAGGAAGCGGGAACCACGGCCGACAACGACTGGAGTTTCGACGACGTGGCGCGCACGGCGAAGGCTCCCGACGACGACGACGCACGCCCGCAGATCGAGGCGCACGAAACCACGCTGCGCGAGCATCTGCTCGAACAGATGCGCGTGACCGTGCGCGAACCGCGCGACCGCGCGCTGTTGGAACTGATCATCGACGCCCTCAACGACAACGGCTATCTGGACGAACCGCTGGAGGAAATCCATGCGCGCCTGCCGGAAGAGCTCGGCATCGAACTCGACGATCTGCAGGTTGCATTGAAGTTGCTGCAAAGCTTCGAGCCGGCCGGCGTCGGTGCCCGCAATGCATCCGAATGCCTGGCCCTCCAGATCCGGCGCCTGCCCAAGGTTCCGCTGGTCACGCGCCGCATGGCCTTGGACATCGTGGAAAACCACCTGACGCTGTTCGCCCAGCGCGACTTCAACAAGCTGCGCAAGCTGTTCGACTGCGACGACGACGATCTGCGCGAAGCCCAACAGGTCATCAAGCGCTGCAATCCGCATCCGGGCGCCACGTTCGGCTCCGGGGCCTCGGATTTCGTGGTTCCGGATGTGATCGTGAAGAAATCGAAGAATGGCTGGCAGGTCACGCTCAACCACGAGGTGATGCCGCGCCTGCGCGTCAACGCCATGTACGCCAACATTCTGAAGCAGCACAAGGGTGAAGGATCGCTCACTTCGCAGTTGCAGGAAGCCAAGTGGCTGATCAAGAACATGCGCCAGCGATTCGACACGATCCTGCGCGTGGCACAGGCAATCGTCGACCGGCAACGCAACTTTTTCTCGCACGGCGAGGTCGCCATGCGCCCCCTTGTCTTGCGCGAAATAGCTGATACACTGGGTCTGCACGAGAGCACAATCTCGCGCGTAACCACGCAGAAATACATGCTCACGCCGCACGGGATGTTCGAGCTGAAGTACTTCTTCGGCAGCCATGTGGCGACCGAAGCCGGCGGTGAAGCATCGTCGACGGCGATCCGGGCACTGATCAAACAACTGATAGGAGCGGAAGACCCGAAGAACCCATTTTCTGACAGCAAGATCGCAGATATGTTGGGTGAACAGGGCATGGTGGTCGCACGCCGCACAGTTGCGAAGTACCGGGAAGCTCTGAAAATTCCTCCAGTCAATCTGCGCAAGTCCCTGTAGCAATTCCTTGCAGTTTTCAGCAGTAGTCGTCTTGTTGCTGGTTTCGGTGGAACCCGTCTACACGGAACAGCGGGAACCATGGTGCGAACCGCCAGCGACATCACCATAGGAGCGCTGTATGAACCTCACAATCAGTGGACATCACCTCGAACTGACGCCGGCCATCCGTGATTACGTGGAAACCAAGCTGGAACGAATCCGACGCCATTTCGATCATGTCATTGATGTTGCAGTCATCCTGGCAGTAGAAAAACTTGCAGAAAAGGAAAAGAGGCAAAAGGCGGAAATCACCCTTCGGGTGCGCGGCAAGGATCTGCATGCGGAAAGCATTGCGGAAGACCTGTATGCCGCGATCGACATCCTGATCGACAAGCTCGACCGACAGGTCCTGAAGTACAAGACCCGCGTGCAGGATCATCAGCATGAAGCGCTCAAGCGAATGCCGGACGCATCGTCGGCTGCGATGTAGAGCGAACTGACTCCAGTCAATACAGATTTTCGGGGCGCTGATGCGCCCCTTTTCGTTGCGGCATTATTGCCGAGGCGGCAGGAACAATCCCGCGAGTTCGAGCAGCGATCTTTCCTCAGATCTCGTCGACGGCGAACAGACGGCGATATTCTCGCATCGCGTAGCGGTCCGTCATGCCCGCAATGTAGTCCGCCACCTTGCGTGCCTGGCGCCGGGCCGCGTCCTCTCCGGACTCGCGATGCTGATAATCGGGCGGCAGCAGTCCCGGCTCGCCCATGAAGGCGGCGAACAGTTCGCGCACGATCCGCCGCGCCTTGCTGGTCATGCGATTGACCTGGTAATGCTGGTACAGATTCTTGCGCAGGAAACGCTTCAACTCCGCCGCCTCGGCCTGCATGGCCTCGGAAAATGCGATCAACGGCTGCGCCGCACGCACGTCATCGATCGAACGCGGAGCGGCCGCTGCGATACGTTCTTCCGATGTACGGATCAGATCGACGACCAGCGCATTGATCATGCGCCGAATGGTTTCGTGGATCGCGCGCCTGCCGGCAATGCCGGGATAGGTCGCCTCGACCTGATGCAAATGGCGAGCGAAGAAATCGATCTCCTGCAGTTGGACGGTAGTCAACAGACCGGAGCGCAGGCCATCGTCGATATCGTGGTTGTTGTACGCGATCTCATCGGCCAGATTGGCAAGCTGTGCCTCCAGCGTTGGCTGTGTGCGTGCAAGGAAGCGTTGGCCGACATCGCCGAGGTTTCTCGCATTGGCCAGCGAGCAGTGCTTGAGGATGCCTTCGCGCGTCTCGAACATCAGGTTCAGGCCGTTGAACGCACCGTAGTGCTCTTCCAGCTCGTCGACCACGCGCAGGCTTTGCAGGTTGTGCTCGAAGCCGCCGTATTCCTTCATGCAATCGTTCAGAGCCTCCTGGCCGGCATGGCCGAAAGGCGTGTGGCCAAGGTCGTGCGCGAGCGAGATCGCCTCGACCAGGTCCTCGTTGAGCCGGAGATTGCGGGCGATCGAGCGTGCGATCTGGGCGACTTCGATGCTGTGCGTCAGACGCGTACGGAACAGATCGCCCTCATGGTTCACGAACACCTGGGTCTTGTACTCGAGGCGCCGGAATGCGGTGGAATGAATAATCCGGTCGCGGTCGCGCTGGAACTCGGAGCGTGAAGCCGGCGCCGGTTCCGTATGACGCCGGCCGCGCGATGCCTCCGGGCGGGCGGCATAGGGCGCAAGCGCGGCGTGGTAGCTCATCGCCCGACGCAGGCCTCGATGGTCGCTTGCAATGCGTCGGCAGGAACCGGGGTGACGAATGCCCGGCCGAGCGGTTTGAGCAGGATGAACTTGATCTGGCCGCCTTCGTTTTTCTTGTCCACCTGCATCAATTCGATCCAGCGGGCGAGCCCGAGATCGGGCGCGCGCGTCGGCAAACCTGCCGCGCGTACCACCGCCTCGATCCGCTCCCGCGCCGCGGCATCCAGACAGCCCAGGCGGTGCGACAGGTCGGCCGCCATCACCATGCCGCAGCCGACCGCTTCGCCGTGCAGCCACTCTCCATATCCCATGCCAGCTTCAATTGCATGGCCGAAGGTATGGCCGAAATTGAGGATCGCGCGCAGGCCGCCCTCGCGCTCGTCCTGGCGCACCACCTCGGCCTTGATTTCGCACGAACGCCGGATCGCATGCGCCAGCGCTTGCGGATCGCGTGCGGTCAGACGCGCGATGTTGGCTTCTATCCAGTCGAAGAATGCGGCGTCGATGATCGCGCCGTGCTTGATCACCTCCGCCAGTCCTGCAGACAGTTCGCGCGGCGGCAAGGTATCGAGAGTCGTCGTGTCGGCAATGACGGCCTTCGGCTGATAGAAGGCGCCGATCATGTTCTTGCCGAGCGGATGGTTGATTGCGGTCTTGCCGCCGACCGAAGAGTCGACCTGCGCCAGCAATGTGGTGGGCACCTGCACGAAGGGCACACCGCGCATGTAGCTCGCTGCAGCGAAACCGGTCAGATCGCCGATCACGCCGCCGCCGAGCGCCACCAGCGTTGTCTTGCGATCGCATTTCTCGGACAGAAGCACGTCGAACACGCGCATCAGGTTGTTCCAGTTCTTCTCCTCTTCGCCGTCGGGAAGCACGACCGTCGTGACGGTTTTGCCGGCGCTGCGCAGGGCACTTGTCACAGTTTCCAGGTACAGCGGGGCGACGACGGTGTTCGTGACAATCGCCGCGCGCGTACCGGCAACGGCACGCGCGAGCAAATCGGTGGCGAGAAGAGACTGCCCGATCGTGATCGGATAGCTGCGGTCGCCCAACTGCACTTCGAGCGTGGTCGGGGATTGAATCGGTTTCATCGGTCGGAAATCAGTGCTGGTCTCCCGCCTGCGCCGGCAACAGGCCGGCCGCTTCGAGCTGGGAAACGATGGTTTGCACCAGCAATTGTACGTTAGGCCGGCCGGTCTCCACGATCAGATCTGCCACCTCGCGGTAGTAGGGATCACGTTCACGTGCCAGGCGTTCGAGGGTCTGGCGCGGATCGGCTGTTTGCAGCAAGGGGCGGTTCTTGTCCCGGCCGGTACGCTGGAGAATGCTTGCAATGCTGGCCTGCAGGTAAATGACGGTACCCCGCGACTTCAGGCATTCGCGGTTCTCTTCGCGCAGGATTGCGCCGCCGCCGGTGGCCAGCACGATGTCGTGCAGGCTCGAAAGGTCCCGGATCACTTCCGATTCACGCTGGCGGAAGCTGGCCTCGCCCTCGATCTCGAATATCAGCGGAATCGATACGCCGGTGCGCGCCTCGATTTCATGATCGGAGTCGATGAATTGCTTGTTCAACCGCCGGGCCAGCGCACGGCCGATCGTGGTCTTGCCGGCTCCCATCAGCCCGACGAGAAAAATATTTCCCGTCATGGCTCCGATCCAGTTGGTGACAATAGCTGCATCAGCGAATTGTCGCGCAGATCAGCGCCGGATGCCGGCATCGGTCAGAATCTTCGGCGTCAGGAAGATCAGCAGTTCGGTCTTGTTATTCAGTCGCGCATTGGTGCGGAACAGGTTGCCCACGACAGGCAGGTCGCCGAACATCGGCACCTTCGTCGTGGTGTCGTTTTCATTCTCCTGATAGATGCCGCCAAGCACGACAGTGCCGCCGTTTTCCACGCGCACATTGGTCTTCACGTGCTTGGTGTTGATGGCGACCAGCGTGGAGCCCACCGCAAGCGGATCGCCCCGGCTGTCCTTGGTCACGTCCACGTCCAGAATCACGTGCCCGTCGGGCGTGATCTGCGGCACCACTTCCAGCTTCAGGTTCGCCTTCTTGAACGCGATCGAGGTGGCGCCGCTGCTGGTCGCCTGCTGGTACGGGATCTCCTCGCCCTGTTCGATCAACGCCGCCTGCGAGTCTGCGGTAACGACACGCGGACTCGAAATGATCCGCCCCTTGCCGTCGGCTTCCAGCGCCGACAGTTCGAGTCCGATGAAGCGCGTCGCGGCCGCATTGAACAAGGTAAAGGCGATGCTGCCCGGGCCGTATTGACCGATGCCCTCCGCAGGCAGATTGACCGGGTTGCCGTTGACGGTTCCCAGCGCGGGCGAATTCAGCCCCGGCGCGTTCGCCGACGAACCGCCCGCCGCACCTACCGTACCGGTTTGCTGGCCACCGACTTCGAAGAAATTGTCACCCTGGCGCTGCAGGCCGAACGCCAGCTTGGCGCCGAGGTTCTTGCTGAACGAATCGTTCGCCTCGACGATGCGCGCCTCTATCATTACCTGCCTGGTCGCGATGTCGGTCTTCTGGATCAGTTGGCGGATGTCATCCAGTTTTGCCGCCGTGTCGGTGACGAAAAGCTGGTTGGTGCGGGGGTCGATCACGGCGCTGCCCCGCGGCGACAGGATGCTCTTCTTCGAATCGCCGTCATCCAGCCCGAACACATCCTTGAACGACTCCGCCTTCTGGTAGTTCAACTGGAAGACCTCGGTACGCAGCGGCTCCAGCTCGGCGATCTGCGCCTTCTGTTCCAGCTCCAGCTTCTCCTTCGTCAGCAATTCGTCGCGCGGCGCGATCCACAACACATTGCCGCTCTTGCGCATGTCCAGGCCCTTGGCGCGCATGACGATGTCGAGCGCCTGATCCCAAGGCACATCCTTGAGGCGCAGCGTGAGATTGCCGCTGACCGTATCGCTGGTGACGATGTTCAGGCCGGTGAAATCCGCGATCACTTGAAGCACTGCGCGCACTTCGACGTTCTGGAAATTCAGCGACAGGCGCTCGCCCTTGTAACCGCCCTGCCCCTGCACCAGCTTGTTCGGATCCTCCTTGATCGGCTTGACCTCGACCACCAACTGGCTGTCGCTTTGATAGGCGCTGTGCTCCCACAGGCCCTTGGGCTCGATCAGCATGCGCACGTTCTCGCCCAATTGGGTAGTCGTCACCGACTGCACCGGCGTGCCGAAATCGGTGACGTCGAGCCGGCGCCGCAACACTTCGGGAAGCGTCGTACCAAGGAAATCGACTACGATGCTCTGCCCCTGCTGGCGCACATCGACGCCGATCTCGCGGCTAGGGAGTTCGACCACCACCCGGCCTTCGCCATTGACACCGCGGCGGAAGTCGATGTTCTTGAGTTCGGGGCGGGATTCGCCGGCCGAACCGGGGGCCGCATGAGAAGCGGCAGCGACAGGCGGCGATGCCTGCCCCACGGTGCCCAAGGTCATGGTGACGGTGTTGCCTTCGACTGCGGTCGCGTAAGTCATCGGACGCAGCAGATTGAATACCAGCCGGGACCGGTTTCCGGCCTGAACGACATTCACGTTGCGCACGTCGCCGAGGCCGATTTCCTTCACCGACGTTCCTGTCTCGTTCGCGGTGCCGGCAAAATCAAGGGCGATGCGCGCAGGATTCGTGATCGAGAAACCGATCGGCGGCTTGGCCACCGGATTCTTGAGCGTGACCTTTACGATCACGTTCGCACCTTGCTGGCTGGCGTCGATCGACTGAATCGCATTCGACTGAGCCTGGGCATGGGACGCAAACGCGCACAACAAGAACATTGCGGCGCCGGTCGCTATCGTTGTAGCCGTTGCTCGGAGGCCGATATAGTATTTTTTTGCTGCCTTCATTTGTCACTCTCCTGCAACTCTAGCTTGGCTTCGCGTTCGGTCCATTCGCCGGAGGCGTCGCGCACGATCTCCCGAATTTCAACCCCCGAATCGGTCACGTTCGTGACCCTTCCGAAATTCTGGCCGACATGGTTTCCGACCTTCACCTGGAACACCGTCTGGTCAACCTGCAAAAGGGCATATTTGAGTCCGGGCCGCTCCAGCGTTCCGACCATTTTTATCGTATCCAGAGGGAAGCTTTCCAACGGCTCCCGGCGCCGTTCGAAATCGGGTTTGATGCCGGTCTTGGCAACCGCTTCCTGCTGCGCGAATGCTGCATCCATCTTGGCCGGATCATAAGGGTCGAGCTCGGTGTGGCCGCCATAGATAAAAGGCGTAAACACCTTCGGCTCGGAGATCTTCTGCACCGAAACCGGGGTCTGACGCTGCACTTCGGTCATCCACTGCTGCAGTTCCTCGGTGCCGCCGTCGCTGCAACCGGCAAGAATCGCGACGGCACTTGCAAGGCCCAGACGGACAAGCAACCTGTTATGCATGCCTGTTCTCATTTCTTCCCCTTGCCCTTGGGCTTGGCCTTCGCATTCTTCTGTTGTGCCGCAATTTCATCGCGATCCAGATAGCGGAAAGTCTTCGCCACCGCCTCGAGCGTCAATGCTCCATTCTTTCCCTTTTCCAGGGACAGGTTGTTCAAGGTGACGATGCGTGGAAGATTGGCGATATCGGACGTGAATGCACCGATGTCATGATAGGTGCCGGTCACCCGGATATCGACCGGCAGCTCGGCGTAATAGTCCTTGACCACTACCTGCCCCGGCTTGAACAACTCGAACTGCAGCCCGCGCCCGAGTCCGGCCTGGTTGATGTCCGACAGCAGCGCATCCATCTCGGCCTTGCTCGGCAACTGCTTTTCCAGCGTGGACACGTATTCGTTGACCTGCTCCTTTTGCCTGCTCAAGCCTTCCAGATTGATCGCCTGGCGCACCTTGCTTCTGTATGCGTCACGCAACTGCTGTTCCTCGGTGCGCCCGCGCTCCAGCTCTTCCCGCTGCCCGCTCAGGTAACCGAACCAGCCGAGAATGACGACGACGACCAGCGCGCCCAGGCCGCACAGCAGGCGCGGGACCAGCGGCCACTGGCCGGGATGGCGCCCATTCAGTCCGCGGAACTGAGTGGCAAGCGACGCGTTGAGTTGTTTCAGATCTGCCATGCTGCCCCTCGTATCAGCGCTGCGGATCCGACTTGGCGGCGTCGGCCTGCCGATCGCGCGGACGCTTGATGCCGACATTGACCGTGAAGTCGTAGACGCGGCGTGCATTGCGCCCGTTGCCGACCGATGCCGCACGGATTTCGATCAGGTCCGGCCGCTCCAGCCAGTCTGAATTGCTGCTGAAATTGCGCAGCAACTCGGATACACGCTCGTTCGAGTGCGCATATCCGGTAATGGCGACCCGCTGGCCGTTCTGCTTGAACGATTTCAGGTACACCCCTTCCGGCACCTGCTTGACCAGTTCATCCATCAGGTACACCGGCTGGTTGCGGTCGCTCTGCAGATCTTCCACCGCTTGCTGCCGCGCCCGCAGCGCCTCGATTTCCTGCTTCAGGGTCGCGATCTTCTTGATCTTCGCGTCGAGCTTGGTGTTTTCGGCCTTGATGAAGTCGTTGCGCTGGGTCTGCTCCGCAATCCGGGTCGCGAAGAAAGCACCGACGCCGACCACGATCACGGCTCCGAGCGCCACGCTCAACGCCAGCAGGCGGTTGAATGCGGCCTTGCGCTGCTTGCGCCGTTCTTCCCGGTGCGGGAGGAGGTTAATCCGGATCATCGGTCAAACCTCCGCATCGCGAGCCCGCAAGCAACCAGGTAGGATGGCGCTTCACCCCGCAATTGCCTTTCGCGCACGTTCGGCGCCAGTTGCATGCCCTGGAACGGACTGACGACGGATGTCGAAATCTTGCTCCGCTCGGCGACAAGCTCCACCAATCCGGGCACGACCGCGCACCCTCCAGCCAGGAAGATGTGATCGATGTGGGTGTATGGGGTCGAGGTAAAGAAGAACTGGATCGCGCGCGTCACTTCAAGCGCGGCATTTTCCAGAAACGGTTCCACCAGCTCGCTCTCGAAGCCCTCGGGCAGATCGCGCGCGCGCTTCTTCGCCTCCGCTTCCTCGAACGACAAGCCGTAGGCGCGCACGATATCCTGGGTCAACTGGTTGCCGCCGAACGGCTGCTCGCGCTCATAGATGGTCTGCCCATCCAGCATGACGGATACATGGGTCATGTGGGCGCCGATCTGGAACAGCGCGACGATCTGCCCCTGTCCGCCCTTCGGCAATTGCGCGGTTACACGATCGAGCGCCGCGCGGGCCGCATACGATTCGATGTCCATGACCAAGGGTTTGAGCCCGGCAGCTTCGGCCACCGCGACACGATCCTCGACCTTTTCCTTGCGCGTCGCAGCAATCAGGACCTCGACATCGTCCGGCGCATTCTGCGCCGGACCGATGACGTCGAAATCGAGACTGACCTCGTCCAGCGCGAACGGAATATATTGGTTGGCCTCGCTTTCGACCTGGATTTCCAGCTCATCTTCCGACAAGCCGTCCGGCAGGATGATTTTCTTGGTGATCACCGACGACGGCGGCATGCCGAGAGCGACATG
>Ga0164243_10015428_pt1 | contig 10560 bp, 10 predicted proteins | sample OricompcompostOP_FD_108781 | JGI IMG/M metagenome (GOLD analysis project Ga0164243, IMG submission 108781) | Organic Plus compost microbial communities from Emeryville, California, USA - Original compost - Organic plus compost (OP) | ecosystem: Engineered > Solid waste > Mixed feedstock >...
CCATGTTCCAGGAGTAAAATCAACATTTCTATATTCCCATTTTGTGCGGCAGTATGCAACGGAGTTGTCCGAGAAGATTGCAGCACATTCACTTCAGCCCCAGCTTCGACAAGCATTTTGGCTATTTCATCTAAGTTCGCGTTTACGGCTGCATGCAATGGGTATACGTTGTATCCGTTTTGTGATGACAGGTTCACATCTGCACCTTTTAATAATAGATAACGTACAATGTCTGCATTTCCGAAATGAGTGGCCATACCCAATGGTGTAAATCCATGTTCAGAAAATGCATTTAACAATGCTGGCTTTTCTTCTATCAATTCACTAACGGCTTCGGTTAAACCCGCTGCTGATGCCTCCCATATCGTAATCTCTTGAATGTGTTGCAAGATGATTTTTACTATTTGATGTTTGTTATAATAACAAGCCAATAGTAAAGGCGAGATCTCATGACTGGTTTTTTGCTGGCATAAAGCCGGATTAGCATGCAGCAGATTATCGATTGCGGCCGCATTTCCAGATTCGATGTATTCCTCTAATTCAGTAAGACTCATTTTTCACTTCTTGTATTTTAGCGGTGTATTTTGCAAACCTACTATAAAAATCAGTATTACAAAATGTAACAAGCTAAAATTATTTTCGCTATAATGCAAGTTTTTGTTTGTGATGTTAATATAATGCGTTATTTTTGTATGGCCTTCTCTCAGAAGGCTGTTTTTCATAGGTAGATGTAGGGTCAGGTACTTGTACCTGGCCCTTTTTTGTTATTACCATATAGTTGCATTTAATTTAGGCTTTCAGTACATTTGCATTTAATACATGCAAACAAGAAAAGGAATCATAATAAAAGGCGCTTCTTGGCTGCTGCTGGTGTACTTTGCATTGGCTGTTATTCCAATTGATTGCTATCATAATCATCATGCCGTATCGCGAGCTCAGACACATAGCAGACAGTTTGTTCAACGGCTTCCAACGGATGGTAATGTTAGTCTTTCATCTTATTGTTTGATTTGTAATATTCATTTTGACAGTAGCTATACCCTTGCTGCAATCAATAATTTTAGGTCTTGCGCTAAGCGGGCAATCACAATTCATGTGGTTAAAGAGACCGAAAGCCTTGCCCAACAGTATGGTTGCACTCCAAGCCTACGTGGCCCACCCACACTTATTTAATTAAAGCATTCTTTATGGTTCTCTACGTTAATAGCTTTTAAAAGCTCATGTAGTTTTATTTATTTAAAGGCGTAATCTCGTCTATTTCATATTTCTAAAAATGTATAAATATATATATATGCTGACAGTAATCTATGCATGTACTGTCGGTCACGTATTATCCGCTGAATTCGCGCAGTTATCTGGGAAAGTTATGGATGATGTAAGTGGGAAACCACTACCTGAAGCAACCATTAGTATTCCAGACTTGCGAATTACTGTAATTGCTGGACAAGACGGTAGCTTTAGGTTCCGCCATGTACCATCGAGTGGTCAATTTTTAATAGAGGTTCGTTATATTGGTTATGAAACATTTACCCAAATGATTCGGCTGAATACACATGAAGCACTCGTTTTCCGTTTAAAACCGAGCCTTATCGAAACACAAGAAGTGGTTGTTACGGGTACCATATCTTCGGGAAACAACAAAAGAAACAGTACTTCGGTGAGTATTGTAGGTAAAGACGAGTTATTGGCGCCCTCAACCAACCTCATTGATGCGTTGGCCAAAGTGCCTGGTGTTGCACAAGTTACTACTGGACTATCCATTTCAAAGCCAGTTATTAGGGGGTTAAGTTATAATCGCGTGGTGACCATTGATAATGGCGTTAAACAGGAAGGTCAACAGTGGGGTGATGAGCATGGTATCGAAATCGATCAGTTTAAGGCCAATCGGGTAGAAGTTTTGAAAGGTGCTGCTTCATTGATGTATGGGTCTGATGCTTTGGGTGGTGTAATCAATTTACTGGAGCCTTTACCTGTTTCAGATGGGGAGATCAGTGGCGAGTTTGCCAGCAATTATGCAACTAATAATGGATTAACCGCTAATTCAGTCATGTTAACCGGCAATCAAAATGGCTTGGTTTGGCGCGGAAGAGCTACGTATAAAAATGCTTATTCATTCAAAAATCCTACAGGCTATTTCCCCAACTCTGGTTTTAACGAGACCGATTTTAGCGGGATGCTTGGCCTGAATAAATCATGGGGATATGCACATTTGAATTTTTCCACTTTCCGAAACAATATTGGCTTTTATGAACCCATATTTGATGATGAGGGAAATTATGTGGACGAAGATGGCCATTTGTTTTCGCATGATGACTTTAAGCGCAGAAGTCTTGCTTATCCGAAACAAGATGTTCGCCATTATAAGATCTCGCTCAATAACAATGTCATTATCGGAAATGGAAACCTGAAGCTCGATTTGGCATATCAGAAAAACCAACGGCGGGAACTGGAAGATGGCCCTAATCCTTCCTTATTTTTTAATTTAGATACTTATACAGGAAACGCGCGCTACTATTTAGGACATTATAATAATTGGCAACCTGTTTTTGGTGTTAGTGCCGAAGTGGGGCATAGCGATAACAGAGGAGAGGAATTTCTGATCCCAGCGTATGATACTTATGGTGTGGGCGGTTTCGCGTATTTAAAAAAGAGCTGGGAACAAAGTACCTTTCATGTGGGAGCTCGGTATGATTTTCGTAAAAATGTAGGGAAGGCCTTAGAAGATGAAGGTGAACAAATATTTGAAGCTTTTCATAACCAATTCTCCCATGTTAGCGGTGCTTTGGGATTTACACATCAATTTAGTGAAACACTTCATTTTAAAGCCAATGTAGGGTCTGCTTTCCGGGCTCCGAATCCGGCTGAATTGGGTTCGAACGGAGAGCATGAGGGAACGTTCCGATATGAAATAGGTAATGCAGATTTAAAGCCAGAAAAGAGTTATCAGGTGGATGCAGAATTGGCTTATGGTGGTCGTTTTATCAATGCTAGCGTAAGCGTTTATAACAACTATATACACGATTTCATTTATGCAGCGCATCATGGTGAATTCATAGCTGACCTACCTGTTTACAATTATGGGCAGGTAAATGCCTATTTATATGGAGCAGAGGCCAGCTTCATTGTTCACCCAGTTTCATTTATACACTTCGAAAATACCTTTGGTTATACCCATGCAGAAAACACTACATTAAACAGGCCATTATCGTTTATACCTGCTGCTACTTTGCGTAATGAATTGCGTTATGAACCTAAAATTCTCCATTTGCAAGAACCATTTGTTTCGGTTGGTATAGCGAATTATTTTAAGCAAAACCGGGTGGATACGGAATTTGAAACACCAACAGCCGGTTACACTTTGTTGAGTGCCAGTATCGGAACAACAATTTTGGCGGGAAAGCAACCTTTGAAAATTTATGTTTCTGGCAATAACTTATTGAATAAAAAGTACTACGATGCGTTGAGTAGGTTTAAGCCGGGAAGATTAGACCAAACCGATCCAAGTTTGGGAATTTACAATCCGGGAAGAAATATTACACTGGGCGTATACATCCCATTTGTTATCAAACACAGTATCTGAGATACTTTTTAAAAAGGTCTGTGAGCTTTGCTCCAGACCTTTTTTTATATTAAGCCCTAATCGTGTTCATGTCCTTCTTCATGGTCATGATCTCCTTCCACCGGGTGCAATTCAAAACTTTTATTAAAGTCGTCAGATCCACCGGCTTCACGGTAGTTGTTACTGTTCCAGTCCTGTGCTGCTGCCTGTGATTTATCTAAACCATGGCGTAAAATAAGCTGTAGATCGAAACCTTCAGGCGTAGCTTGGTTTACCGTAAACACACCTTTAAATCCAACTTGATTATCCGAATAGGTATAATCTAACACACCGTCTGGAGATCCTAAAAAGAACCATTGGTGTTCACTCTCTCCAAATTCGGCTGAGATGTTTTCCCCATTTTTAAACATCGCGATATCCAATTGATACTGTTCGCCCTCATGAAGGTGAACATGTGATGGATATGCTTTATCGCTACCCTTAACAAAGCGGATTTGCAGCGTATCACCAGCAGCATGGAACTCCTCGCCATGATAATGCCCTTCAGTAAAGGTTAAAATGGTTCCATCGTATTCTTCCTGATCAATTTCTGGAACGGGATCATCTTTAGAGCAGGAAGTGAATGAAACAGCCGCCAAGCCGATGGCAGCGAGTAAGAAATAGTTGTGTAATTTGTACATGTTTGTAAGAATTAAAAATTAAAAAACTAAAAATTAAAAAGTGTAATTGAGCTTTAGGGTTATATTTCGCCCCATGTCATGGGCATAGTATCGGAATCGATTCATATATTCTTTGTAAGTTTTGTTTAGTAAATTGTTTACACCGGCATGGAGATGTAATGTTTGTTGGTTGAAACGAAGGCTTGTACCTCCCAATATGTGAATCAGGCCATATGCGTTTGGCGGAGGGGCAAAATCACTGCCGGGATTATACCTGTTTTGCCGGGCGATCCATTGGTGTTGAATTTGTAAGAAGAATGGGGTTGCCTCCGGCGTATCATTCGTTTCGGTCCACCGCAATGTGTTTTCAATGCGATCACTAGGTATCCAGGGCAGATAGCGGTCATTTTTAGTATCTTTTGCCCTTACGAGCGATCCTTTTACGTGGTAGTGGAGACCTTTTGCCATCTCATAATGCGCTGTGAGATCCATGCCCCAAAAAAGGGCGTCTGTTTGTTTGTATTGGAAAATGGGAAATGCACCTCGGAGACTTTCCCAAAACTCGCCCGTAGCATGTAGATAAATGTAATTTTTAAGATAGTTTGCATAGGCGTTTATCTCTAGGTCAAATTGAGGCAAATGAAATTGGACGGCATTCATCCATTTTATGCCCTGTTCACTTTTAAACTGATCGTTTCCTATTTCCACCGCTGCCGTCCCATGATGCAGTCCATCGCTGAATAATTCATTAATAGCCGGTGGGCGCCATGCCAAGCCGATATTCGATTGAAGGTCTAATGTTTTATGTAGATGCCACGTTGCACCCATAGAACCTGAAAAATGATGAAAGGTACGGGTGCCAGCATAGTAAATAGAATCTAATCGATAACCCGCAGCATCAAAATATTTGTAGTCATATCGCAAACCCATTTCCCACTCGTAAGCTGGTTTTATCCATCGCTCTATCACAAACAAGCCTGCATGATAAGCATCGTAATTAGGAATTAGCGGGGTAGTAAACGTACCTGGAATATTATTATTGACTTGCACCGCGAGATTGACACCGATGATACTCCGCAAGTCCTCATGGTTTAAATAATCGTAGGTGATATCCATATTTTGAGAGGTAAGTGCCAGATCGAGTGAAGGGATGCTGCTACGTCCGCCCCTTCGCATATCGTATTCTTTGCGTACATTACGCTGTACGCCATACTGTATATCTATCCGTGCACCGTTTTCAAAATCAGCATGTGTTTTTAGCTTGAGCAAATCATGTTTGATTTTTTGCCGGGGTGCATGGATCGTATAAGAAAAAGGGTATGTGATGAATGGTTGACCATTTTCAATACGCGATTCTAAATCTTCTACACTGCCAATGTGCGCGCCCTGAAAAATACCTAATTCAGTTTCAAAGTGACTGTAGTATAGCTCGAATTGGGCAAAATTGGTTTTGTAAGCCAAAGTGGTGGAATAATTTATTTCCTTAACCCCTGTATTGTTCAGGAAATAATTCGCTGATTTAATATCGCCCAATCGTTTTGCACTACCCTGTAAGCGCCAATGGAACCCGGGTAGATGTTTGATTCCACCGTCTAAAGTCGCTGCTGTAGCGCCACCTTGGCCATTAGTTTGTCCGATTATATCTATTTCTCCGTGAATTTCGGTCTGGATGGGTAAAGGCGGAGGTTCTACCAGAATGACACCTCCGATAGCTTCAGCACCATAGCGGACGGATTCGGCGCCTTTAATTACCCGAATATTTTTTGCAATGAAGGGATCGATCTCGGGCGCATGCTCATTTCCCCACTGTTGTCCTTCTTGCCTAATACCGTTGTTGAGTATTAAAATACGGTTACTATGCATGCCATGGATGACAGGCTTCGCTATGGTAGCACCCGTTTGCAACATGTTTACCCCAGGTACTTTTTGGAGTATCGCTGCCAATACATCGCCTTTTGTTTCTTTTAACTGCTCTTGTGTTAGGGAGTTTACAACGGCTGTGGTTTTCAATGTGCTCTGGTGCCCAATCACCTCTACGTGGTGCAAGACAATGCTACTATGCATAAGTGCGCTATTTACAGTCTCGTTTTTTGTTAGGTTTAGCTCCTTGTTGTGCTCCTCAAAGCCTATACTTTTAAAATGAAGGGTGTAAATACCATTGCAAAGCGATGAAAATCGATAAAAACCATGTCCATCCGTTTTGGCCGTTTTGTTGATAGGCATGAGTGTTACGGTGGCATTGGCAATCGGTAAGTGTGTATCCGAATCCGTCAGTTGGCCGTGAATGGTAAAGGTACCATTATGGCTTTGCGCATAACCGAAATGGATGCTCCAGAATAAGCATAATAATAGCATAAACAGCTTCTTAGCAAGCATGTATGGGATCTTAATTAGTTGAGAATGTAACGACAGTAGATACCAAGCTTTTCTGGCTATTTCTAAGCAGGAAATACACCAAAAGCAGCTTGTTGGGTAATGAATAGATGAGTCTAGAAGACCAAAGGGGGGCCTTTGTTAAAATAAGAGGATAAGGGGATTTTAAAAGGTTTAGCCAAATCTAGCTGCTGCATTAAGATTGGTTTGCTTCTAAATACCTCGGTCAATGTAAATATTTGGCTGGGTAAAGATTGGCAAGGATGACGATGTAGCTGATCGCATACTTTACAATGAATATCTTTTTTGAGTTGGAAAGATGTTGTGTGAATTTGTTCCGTATGGCCATTTTGGTGGCTATGCATCCATTGGACACTATGCATATAACCGAAAGCGATCAGCAGAAAGAACGCAACGATTCTGTAAAAATGTCCGTTAGATAACTTTATCATTGCGGGCAAAGTTATTTTAAATGCATCAATATTGCAAATGTAAATGGAAATAAAATATTTCTAGTGAGCTATTGTTGCGAAATTAAGGGACAATGGTTGTAAACAAGTAAGTAGCAAACAGGACCAATAAGACAATTCCATAGAGCAAGTTGGTTTTTCCGGTTACCAGAGAAAGCATGACCGTAAAAATAGATAGAAAGAGTAATACAGTAGAACCCGTACCGATGCCTAATAAGATTTTGGTATCCGTTAACAAGGAAAATAGGGCTACAGCCGGAATAGTTAAGCCTGTACTCGCCAAGGCCGATCCCAGCGCAAGATTCATACTGGTTTGCAAACGGTTTTTTCTAGCAGCTTGCAGCGCAGCAATGCCTTCTGGCAAGAGAATAATAGTGGCTATGATGATACCAACCAGTGCTTGTGGTGCTCCGATGGCATGCACACCTGCTTCAATAATGGGGGAGAGTGATTTCGCCAATAAGACTACGGCGCCTAAACAGGTGAGTAACAATAATAAGCTAATGAATGTTGTTTGACGAGAAGGCGGAGCCGCATGGTTTGTATCGTGTGTATCATTTTCGGCTGGTAAAAAATAATCTCTATGGCGAACAGATTGTACGAATACAAAAGCAATATAAAGTACAATACAGACCGTAGCGACAAAAATGAGCTGTTTGGTATTATATTGAGGGCCAGAAATGGAGGTCGTATAATTTGGCAGAATCAACGTAAGTACCAGTATAGCTGTTAGGGCTATCAGTGCAGAGGTGGCTGAGTGTTTGATGATTGTTTGCTCATGATGCCTTAATGCGCCAGCAAGGAGGCAGAGGCCAATGATGCCGTTTAAGATAATCATGTTTGCTGCGAATATGGTATCTCTGGCTAATGTAAGGCTCTGCTCACCTCCAGAAGACATCAATGAAACAATCAATGCAAGCTCGATGATGGTGACGGCCAATGCTAAAATCAATGTACCGAATGGTTCACCTACTCGATGAGCGATAACTTCCGCCAAATGCACAGATGAAAGCACAGACATCATTAAAATAATGGACACCAATGCAGTAGCAATAGCATGGATATGGGCAATGTCGAGGAAAATAGCCAGCCATGCCAATAGGGGGGTAATAAGGGTCCATAAAGGAAGTGGAAGCTTTAATTTCATCTGTTTATTTATTTAAGCCTTCGTGTAGGTGTAAAAATCAGAAAAACAATGAGATGAGCAAAAAAATAGGGCAAAAAAATAATTTTTTTTGCCCTCACGTATTTGGGTGGAATATGGGGCTCGAACCCACGACCTCCTGAACCACAATCAGGCGCTCTAACCAACTGAGCTAAAACCACCGTTTTTAGTGAGGCAAAGATATGTATTAAACCAACATGCCGCAAATATTTTTGTTATTTTTTGTTATTTTGTTTTTGTTAATTTAGCCTATGAAAAGCCATAAAAAGGAATTATTTATGGGTTAGTTGTATAAATGAATTGGGATTCAGCACTTAAAGATTTTAGGCAGTATTTACGACTGGAACGTTCGTTGGCGAAAAATTCGATCGACGCCTATTTGCATGATGTTGAAAAATTAAAACAGCATGCCCTATGCAGTCACGCGAAAAATCCAGATTTGTTGCATACACAAGATATACGTGATTTTTTTGAGTGGGCATACCATTTGGGTATGTCGGCACGCTCGCAGGCGCGTGTACTTTCAGGCATTAAAGCATTCTACCAATATCTTTTATTAGAGGGCACCATCAAATCCAATCCTGCTGCATTGATTGAGTCGCCCCGATTAGGAAGAAAATTACCTGATACACTAAGCGTATCCGAAATCGATACGTTGATAGGAGCGATTGATCTGACAACTCCGGAAGGACTAAGAAATAAAGCGATGCTAGAATTAACCTATGGTTGTGGCTTACGTGTCAGCGAGCTCGTTCATCTAAAATTATCGAATTTACATTTAGATGTTGAATTTATCAAGGTGGAGGGAAAGGGAAGCAAAGAACGCCTTATTCCCATTGGACAAACAGCTATGAAGCATTTGCAGATTTACTTATCTCATATACGAGGAGTACAAACACCTAAGAAGGGAATGGAGGACTATGTGTTTTTGAACCGTAGAGGGCATTGTCTTTCACGTGTGATGGTATTTATTATTATCAAAGATCTGGCCACACAGATAGGGCTAAAGAAAAAAATCAGTCCACATACCCTTAGGCATTCCTTTGCTACACATTTGGTTGAAGGTGGTGCTGATTTACGTGCCGTGCAAGATATGCTTGGGCATGAAAGCATCAGCACCACCGAAATATATACACATCTGGACCGAGCTTACCTCCGATCGGTTATGGTCGATTTTCATCCACGGGCCTGATCGATGCAGTCATGGCTTATCTGCCGTGATGGCCACCTCGGTGACTGTTACTTCGGCCATGGCTTTTATAGCTGGTAAAGTGAGTAGCCTTGCTACGTGAATGCCTATCCTGTTTTTGCCATTTTGAATGGTTACTCCGTTCGTAGCTTTTACGTTGTGGCCTACTATTATGCTTATTATAATGCTTGTAGCTCTTGCTGTTGTGTTTATTATAATGCTTATAAGTCCTACCGTAATCATGTCTATTTACATGATGGTGATCCCGACCGATATACACTTGTCTGCCATGGTATCCACGATAGCGGCGGTATTGATGTCGGTGTTGCTTGAAATGGTAATAAGGGTGTGGCGAATTCATGACTACCTTATAACCGCTGTATAAATCATAATGTCGGTACCGCAATGGTAAGTTTAAACTGAAAACCCAAGATCCATTATTTAAATAAATAAATTGCCGGGTAGGTACATAATAGTAACTTTCTATTTCCGGCAGGTAATAATAATCAACATAATCATAACCTACCGGGCCCCAAGCTGGTTGCGATCCGATATTGATACTTACATGTACTTGTGCAGATGAACGTATAGGTAAGAAACCCACTAGGCCTATTACCGATAAAAAGAGTAGCTTCTTCATATGCTTCTATTTAATTATTGTCTTTATCCAAATTTGTAGGGCAAAGATGAAATGAACATGAAATTTTTGATTTTTTTATAGATTTTAATTCTTCAGATTTCATCCAATTTTCATTTCTGCAATAGATATTTGTATGAAAATGTTGCGGTTTAAAATAAAGCCGTACCTTTAGGGTTATGATCTATGCGATCAAATGATATCCATTATGAAACGAATCTGTTTGATTTACATCTTTTTGGGTTTTTTACCTTTTGGGGTACAATCCGCTCCTTTATCTGGCCACAGAATATCTACTAATAGGGTTGTCAGCAAAACTGTAGAGGCCCTTTCGGTTTACCAAGATAAAAAGCGAAGTAAAGGAAGTAGTCAAAAAGATGATGGGAAACAAAAAGTAAAGCAGGTTCCGAAAGCCAAAAGGCAATCTAAGCCTACTCCTGTTAAGCCAAGCAGTAAAGGAAAGGAAAAGTCGTCTGATAAAAACAATAGCCGTAAGCGTTAAGGAAGG
>Ga0164243_10015430_pt1 | contig 10559 bp, 9 predicted proteins | sample OricompcompostOP_FD_108781 | JGI IMG/M metagenome (GOLD analysis project Ga0164243, IMG submission 108781) | Organic Plus compost microbial communities from Emeryville, California, USA - Original compost - Organic plus compost (OP) | ecosystem: Engineered > Solid waste > Mixed feedstock >...
ATCTCCCAGTCCCAGTCGATGCCGGCGTGCACCAGCCACATCGCCATCGGCGCCGCGACGGCGGCGACCAGCGCGCGGTCGGGGCCGCGCAGCCGCCGGATCAGGCCGACGGCCAGCGCCGCGAGTGCTGTCAGCAGCAGCGCCAGGCCGACTACGCCCAGCTCGCCGAGCACCTGCGCGTAGAGCGAATGGGCGTGGATGACCGTGAAGTCGTAGGGGCGCTCGCGCGCCCACTCCAGCTCGTAGGTGCCGGCGCCGGTGCCGACCAGCGGTCTCGACTCGAACGCGTCGATCGCGACCTTCCAGTGGTCGAAGCGGCCGTTGTTGGAGGCGCTGAACAGCCGCTGCCGCTCGTCGCCCAGGTTCGACACCGCGTAGCTGTCGCCGAAGTCGTCGACGACCCGCTGGACGAGGCCGGAGGCGAACAGCAGCCCGACGGCGACCGCGACGGCGACGAGCGCGGCCGCCCAGCCCGGCACGGGCAGGCGCGCGCGCGGGAGACGCAGGCGGCGCTCCAGCGGCAGCAGCGCGAGCCGCAGCAGCACGGTCGCCACGACTCCGCCGGCGAGCACGAGCGCGACGGTGTGGCCCTGGTCGATCGCCGCGCCGACCGTCGGCCGCTCGCTCGTGAGCGCGTCGGCGCCATAGCCGGCGAGCACCACCGCCGCCGACGCCGGCAGCGCGGCGGCGAGCGTCGTCAGCGCGCCGCGCGGACGGGCCAGCAGCAGGTACAGCAGCACGCCGGCCGCGGTGACGGCCATCGGGCCGCGCGAGAGCGTGAAGTAGAGGACGGCGACCTGCACCGGGATCAGCGCGGTCGCGCCGAGTCGCACGGGCAGCAGCGTGCGCGCCGAGGCGGCGAAGTGCAAGGCGCCGACGAGCCCGAACCCGGCCAGCAGCCCGAGCGCGTTCCAGTAGGTCAGCGGGTAGCTGAGGCGATCGGGCGAGACGTTCGGCGCCAGCGGCCAGACTTCGGGCAGCAGGCGCGTGATCAGCGCGATCACCGCGACGGCCCCCGCGGCGACGGTCAGCCCGGCGAGCATCGCGCGCAGGCGCGACGGACTGTGCGGGAGGGCGACCGCGAGCAGCAGCGCCGCGACGTAGAGCAGCGCGCGGTCGAACTCGATCATCGCGCGTGCGGGCGCGTCGGACCAGAGCGCCGACGCCAGCGTCCAGACGGCGAACAGGGCGAGGCCGCCGACGGCGGCCGCGCCGGCCGTCGACAGTCCGGCGAACGGCTCGCGGGCGAGCGTCGCGTGCAGCAGCAGGCCGATCAGCAGCAGGACCGCGAGCAGCGCGGGCGGGAAGACGAAGAAGCCGCCGGCGTTGAAGCTGAGGTAGATCGTCGCCGCCGCGACCGCGGCGAAGGCGGCGAGGGCGGCCGGGTCGGCGATCCGCAACCGGCGCCGCGGCGCCGCGACAGGGGTCGGGACGGCGCGCGCGGAGTTGTCCTCGGCGTCGAGCACGCCGTGACAATGCCAGAACGGAGCGTCGATGCACAGCGCAGGGCGCCGCCGGTCCGTCATCGCGACGCCACCAGCCCTCAAGGTTTCCGACGCGGGACCCGAAAAGGTTGGTGTGTCGGCAGCGCGAGAACCAGACGCGACGGATCCATCTGCCAGAATGGCCGTCGTGAGTAGCCGCCAGCGCGCTGTGCTGTCACGGACCGGCGGTGCTGAGGACGCTCCCCGCGTCGGCAGACCGGCCCCGGTGCCGGCTGACGCCCACGGAGAGTCCGGCTCGCTCGAGCACGTGCTCGGCGTCGTGCGGCGACGCAAGTGGTGGATCGTGCAGGCGGTCGTGATCGTCCCGCTGCTCGCCTTCCTCCTCACCTCCCGGCAGGAGAAGGAGTACACGGCGACCGCCGGGCTGCTGTTCCGCGACCCGCCGCAGAGCATCCTCAACGCGTCGGTCTCCGATCCGACGCGCGACGCCGCGACGAACGCCGCGCTCGTGGTGCTGCCGGCGGTCGCCGAGCGGGCGGCGACGCTGACCGGCGGCGAGATCTCGGCGCCCGAGATCGCCGCGTCTGTCAGCGTCAACCCCAGCGGCGACAGCAGCGTCGTCGACATCAGCGCCACGTCGCCCTCGCCCGTGCGCGCGGCCGAGATGGCAAACGCCTACGGCGAGGCGTACATCAGCTTCCGCAGCGATCTCGACAAGGAGCAGCTCAGAGGCGCGATCACCAGCCTCCAGGCGAAGCTCGACGCGCTGACCCCCGAGGAGCAGCAGAACTCGGCCGGCCAGTCGCTGCAGACCCAGCTCGACCAGCTCCAGCTGGCCGACTCGCTCGCCAACGGCAACGCCAACCTCGTCCAGAGAGCGACGCCTCCGACCGGCCCCTCCTCCCCCAAGACGAAGCGCAACGTCGCGCTCGGCGTCGTGCTCGGCCTGCTGATCGGCCTCGGGCTCGCCTTCGCGCGCGACCGCTTCGACCAGACTGTGCGCTCGGCCGAGGAGCTGGAGCCGCTCTACGCCGCGCCGCTGGTCGGGAGAATCCCGGCCGACCGGCGGATCGGAGACACCGGTCAGCGCAGCGACGCGAGCGCCGAGGCGTTCCGCGCGCTGCGCGCCAACCTGCGCTACTTCGGCGTCACGCGGGAGCTGCGCTCGATCCTCGTCTCCAGCCCGATGAGCGGCGACGGCAAGTCGACGGTCGCCGCCGGCCTCGCCGCGACGATGGCGGCGATGGGCGACCACGTCGTGCTCGTCGAGGCCGACATGCACAAGGCCGGGATGTTCAACGACGAGGAGGCCCCCGGCCTCAGCTCGGTCCTGACCGGCTCGCCGCTCCACGCAGCGCTGACGACGCTCGACCTCCCGTCCACGCATCCCGAGGAGCCGCGGCGCCAGCTCTCCGTCCTGCGCCCGGGCCCGCTGCCGCCGAATCCCGCCGAGTTGCTCGAGAGCGAGCGCATGCAGGAGCTGCTCGAAGGGCTCGAGGACTCGTTCGACACGGTCGTGATCGACAGCCCGGCGCTGACCCAGGCGAGCGACGCCCGCGCGCTCGTTGGAGGCGTCTCGGGCGTGCTGATCGTCAGCGCCGAGGGGCAGACCCGCCGCGACACCGCGATCGAGTTCCGCAAGCAGCTGACGCTGCTCGGCGCGACCGTCCTCGGCGTCGTCGCCAACCGCGCGACGGGCGAGCAGTATGCGTACTACGGTTCGCGTTCGCGGCGAGACCGCTCTGCGTAGGCGACCGGCGCGCACACGACGACATCCCTCGATGCTGACGAATCGCTCTCGCGTCGCGACCTTCCTCTGCTACCACTCGGTCGCCGCCTCCGGCCCGCCGTTCCTGTCGCTTCCGCCGGAGCTGTTCGAGCGCCAGCTGGCGCTGCTGAGACGGCGCGGCTGGGCGACCGGCACGAGCGAGCGGCTGCGCGCGCTGGCGAACGGCGCCGCCGACCGGCGGCCGACCGCGTTCCTCACCTTCGACGACGGCTACGCCGACAACCACGCCGCCGCGCTGCCGCTGCTGCGCGCCTACGACGCGAGCGCGATCGTCTTCGTCCTCCCTCCCCTGCTCGACGACGGCGCGCCGCTCGACTGGCCCGAGGTCGCCACCGCGCGCGAGCGCCATCCGGACGTGATGCGGTCGATGACGTGGGCGAAGGCCGAGGAGCTGGCCGAGGCGGGCGTCGAACTCGGCAGCCACGGGCTGACCCACGCCCACCTCGACCGCGTCGGCCCCGAGCAGCTGCGCCAGGAGCTGCTCGACTCGCGCCGGCGGATCGAGCAGCGGGTCGGCAGCTGCCGCACGCTCGCGTACCCCTTCGGCGACTGGAGCGCGGCGGTCGCCGACGCCGCCGCCGACGCCGGCTACGAGTTCGCCTTCACGATCCCGCGCGGCGGGCAGTGGACGGCGACGCGCTGGTCGATCCCGCGCCTTCCCGTCGACCACCGCGACGACGAGCGCCGCTTCGCGCTGAAGCTGTCGTCCGCCGGCCGAGCGCTGCTGCTGTCGCCCGCGCGCACGACGCTGCAGCGCGCGAAGGGAGCGCTGCGCCGTGGCTGACGAGCGCCGGCTGCTGCTCGTCTGCTCGCCGGGCGGCCATCTGCTGCAGATGCGCGCCCTGCGGGCGGCGTGGGAGGGACCGCGCCGGACCTGGGTGACGCTCCCGGGCGCCGACGTCGAGACGCTGCTGCGCGGCGAGCAGGTCGTGCTCGCGCACGGGCCGACCAACCGCAGCCTCGGCAAGCTCCTCCGCAACGTCGCGCTGGCGTGGCGGACGGTCCGGCGCGAGCGGCCCGACGCGATCGTCTCGACCGGCGCCGCGCTCGCCGTCCCCTTCTTCCTCGTCGGCCGCCTCCACGGCTGCCGGCTCGTCTACGTCGAGAGCCTCACGCGCACCGCCTCGCTGTCGCTCAGCGGCCGGCTCGTCTACCCGCTGGCGCATGCCTTCTTCGTCCAATGGCCGCATGCGACCAGATGGCGCCGCGCCCGCTACGTCGGGGGGCTGCTGTGATCTTCGCGACGGTCGGCACCCACCAGCAGCCGTTCCCGCGGATGCTCGACGCGCTGCGGACGCTCGACGACGAGATCGTGCTCCAGTACGGCCACAACCCGCGGCCGGACGGCTTCGCGCGGGCCGAGCCGTTCCTCCCGTTCGAGACGGTCCTGGAGCTGATCGCCGAAGCGTCCAACGTCATCACGCACGCGGGCGTCGGCAGCATCCTCTGCGCCCGCGAGGCCGGGCACGTGCCGATCGTCGTCCCGCGCCTGGCGGCGAAGGGCGAGCACGTCGACGACCACCAGGTCGAGCTGACCCGCGCGCTGGAGCAGCGCGGCGAGGTCGTCGCCTGGTGGGGCGAGGGCGCGCTGGCGCACGAGCTGAACCGCGCTGGGCCGCGCGGCGCCGCGCGGCCGCTGGAGCCGACGCCGCTGCACGCCGCGGTGCGGGAGGCGCTGCTCGGATGAGCAGGCCGCCCCGCAAGCTCCTGGCGCTCGTGTACTACCTCAGCCCGGGTGGGATGGAGCAGCACGCGCTCAACCTCGCGCGCGCCTTCCACCGGCGCGGCGACGCGGTGCGGATCGGCTACGTCGAGGCGCCGGTCGCGCTCGACCAGCTCGACGTCGCCGGGATCGACGTCGTCCGCATCGCCTCCGGCAACCCGCTGCTGCGCTACGGCGCGATCGGGCGCATCGCGCGGATGGCGCGCAGCGCCGACCTGGTCCATTGCACCGGCTGGGACGCGAGCGCCTGGGGCCGTCTCGCCGGGATCCTCGCCCGCCGTCCGGTCGTCGTGACCGAGCACAGCAGCGGCGACCGCACGACCCAGCGGACGCTCGGAATACCCAACCGGCGGCTGATCGCGCTGCACAACCGGCTGCTCGACCGCGGCACGGCGGCGACGGTCGCGGTCGCCAACGAGCAGCTGGCGCCGCTCCAGCGCGAGGGCGTGGCCGCGGACAAGCTCCACCTGATCCCGAACGGCGTGTCGCTCGAGCGGCTGCGCGCAGCGGCCGCGGACGCGCTCGCGGACCGCGCCGGCTGGCGTGCGCGGCTCGGCCTGCCTGCCGACGCGCTCGTCGTCACGCAGGTGGCGCGCTTCATCCCGCAGAAGCGGCAGCAGTGGACCTACGAGGCCGTTCGCGAGCTGCGCGCGCAGCTCGGCGACGTCCACGTCCTGTTCGCCGGCGACGGGCCGACGCGCGCCGCGCTGACGCGCACGGCCGCCCGCGACGGCGCCGACTGGGCCCACTTCCTCGGCCACCGCGACGACGTGCCGGCGCTGCTGGCCGCCAGCGACCTCGCCGTCCTGCCGAGCGCCGCCGAGGCGATGCCGATGGCCGTGATAGAGGCGCTCGCGCTCGGCATCCCGCAGGTCGCCACGGAGGTCGGGGACGCGGGGCTGCTGCTGCGCCAGGCCGGTGCCGGCATCGCCGTCGGCGCAGCCGATCAGGCGGGCTTCGTCGCCGCCTGCCGCACACTGCTCTCCGACCCGGTCCGGGCCGCCGCCGTACGGGAGGCGGCGACTGCCGCAGCCGGCGAGTTCGCGGTCGAGCGGATGGTCGCCCGCTACGACGAGCTGTTCGACGCGGTGATCGCGAACGCGGCGCGCGCCGGAGCGACGCGATGACCGCCGCGAACGCGACCGGCGTGCTGCTGGCCTGCGACTGGCTGCTGAAGTACACCGCCGGCCTCGCCGGCGGCCTCGCCCGCGCCGGCGCGGCGCCGGTCCTGCTGACGCGCGATCATGGGATGGAGTTCGGCGGCCCGGAGGCGCTGCGCGACGGCATCGCCGCGCTCGCCGGACCGGAGGTGCCGACGTGGATGCTGTCGGGCCGGGTCCGCAGCCTGCGGGCGGTCGGATCGCTGCGCGCGGCCGCGAGCGCGCGGCGGCGGCTCGCTCCCGACGTCGTGCACGTGCAGGGCGGGGTCGAGAACGACGCCCGTCTCCTGCTCGCCGCCGGGATCCCGCGTCAGCGCTACGCCTACACCGTCCACGACCCGGTCTCGCACCTCGGCGCCGGCCCGCCGTCGCTGCCGTACCGGCTCTTCCACGCGACGCTGTTGAGACGCGCGTCGCTCGTCTTCGTCCATGGCGAGGCGCTGCGCGACGAGCTGCTCGAGCACAGACAGGTGACGGGGCCGATCGAGGTGATACCGCATGGCACCGCGCCTCCGGTCGTGACGCCGCTGCCGTCGCGCCCTTCGCTGCTGTTCTTCGGCCGGATCGTCGAGTACAAGGGCCTCGACGTGCTGCTCGACGCGATGGAGGCGATCTGGGCCCGGCAGGGCGACTGCCGGCTGGTGGTCGCCGGCGAGGGCGAGCTGCCGCGCCATCCCCTGCTCGCCGACGAGCGCGTCGTCGTGCGCAACGACCACGTCCCCGAGCCGGAGCTGCCGCGCCTGTTCGGCGAGGCGACGATCGTCGTGCTGCCGTACGTCCAGGCCAGCCAGAGCGGGGTCGGGAGCCTCGCCAAGACCTACGCCCGGCCGATCGTGGCGACCGACGCCGGCGGGCTGCCGGAGCTGGTCGCAGACGGCTCGGGGAGGCTCGTCGCGCCCGGCGACGCCGCTGCGCTCGCCGACGCGATCGCGTCGCTGCTCGCGACGCCGCAGCAGTTGCAGGCGATGGCGAGCGCGAGCGCCCGCAGCGCCGACGGCTCCTCCAGCTGGGAGAACGTCGGACGGCTGACGCTCGCCGCCTACGAGCGCCACGGGCTGATCCGGCACGACGGCGAGCGGCGCTGAGGAGCGGTGGCGATGGGAGAAGCAGCTCCGCTGCCGACGGTCGTGCACGTCGGGCCCGACGCCGAAGGCGGCGGCGGGATGGCCGCCGTCACGCGCAGCCTGCTCGCCTCGCCGCTGGCCGACCGCTACCGGCTGATCGCGCTCACGAGCCACCGCGAGGGCTCGGCGCTCGCCCGCGCCGCCGTCTTCGCCGGCGCGCTGCGGCGGCTGCTGGCGCTGGCGCGGACGACGCGCGGCCCGCTGCTGCTGCACGTCCACGCGACCGTCCGCGGCAGCCTCCATCGCAAGGCGCTCGTCGTCGCCTGCGGCCGGCGGGCGCGCCTGCCCGTGCTGCTCCACCTCCATGCCGGCGCCGGCGACCTCGAGCGGTTCCACGGCCGCCTCGACCCGCTGCGGCGGCGCTGGTTCGCGCACACGCTGCGCAGCGCCGACGCGGTCGTGAGCGTCTCGCGCGCGAGCGCACGCGTGCTGGAGGCCCGCTTCGGCGCGCCGTCGGTGACCGTCGTCGACAACCCGCTGCCGGGCCCGCTGCCGGCGCTCGCCCCCGCGCCCGCCGACGACGGCGCGGAGCCGCAGCTGCTCTATCTCGGCGGCTTCGCCAATCCGGTGAAGGGAGGCGCGGAGCTGCTGGCGGCGCTGCCCGGCGCGCGCGCCCGCTGCCCGCAGGCGCGCCTGCTGCTGGCGGGCCCCGGCCAGCCGCCGGCGACGCTCGGCGACGGCGCCGAATGGATCGGCTGGCTCGACGAGGCGGCGAAGCGCGCGGCGCTCCAGCGAGCCGCGGTGTTCGTGCTCCCGTCGACCTCGGAGGGACTGCCGATGGCGCTGCTGGAGGCGATGGCGAACGCGAAGGCGGTCGTGGCGACGCGCGTCGGCGCCGTCCCCGACGTCATCGCCGACGGTCGCGACGGCCTGCTCGTGCCGCCCGGCGACCCCGCCGCGCTCGGCGCGGCGCTCGGCGCGCTCGCCGCCGATCCCGCGCGCTGCGCCGCGCTCGGCGCCGCCGCCCGCAGACGGGCCGCCGACTTCGCGCCCGAGCGCGTCGCCGACCGCTTCGACGCGCTCTACCGCGATCTCCTGCGAGCTCGCCGGGGGACGTCGTGAGGCTCGAGCCGATCGCGACGCTGGAGCAGGCGCGGCCGACCTGGGAGGCGTTGGAGCAGCAGGCCGGCTCGATCTTCTCGACGTGGGAGTGGGCGCGCGCCTGGTGGGATGCGGTCGGCGGTGACGGCGAGCTGGTGCTGCGGCAAGCGGTCGACGGCGACGGCGCCCCGTTCGCGCTGCTGCCCTTCTACCGGCAGCGGCGCGGCCCGCTGACCGTCCTGCGGATGCTCGGCCACGGCGTCGCCGACGAGCTGGCGCCGGTCGCCGCCGCCGACGACGCGGCGCGAGTCGGCGCCGCGCTCGCGCTGCTGGCCGGCAGCGAGCTGCCGCCGCACGGCCTCGCGCTGGTCGACCGGCTGCGCGGCGACACGCCGCTGTCGCTCGCGCTCGCCGGCGGCGCGGTGCGCGACGAGCCCAGCCCGGTGCTTCCGCGCGACGGTCGCGACGGCGACGCGTGGCTCGCCGGTCGCAGCTCCAACCTGCGCCAGCAGCTGCGCCGCAGAGAGCGCAGACTCGTGCGAGACCACGGCTTGAGATACCGGCTGGCGACCGATCCCGAGCGACTGGACGACGACCTCTCGACCCTCATCCGCCTGCACGAGGCGCGGTGGGCCGACGGCGGGTCGATCGCGTTCGCGGGGGCCCGCGAGCGCTTCCACCGCACGTTCGCGCGGCGCGCGCTCGAGCGGGGATGGCTGCGCCTCTGGCTCGCCGAGACCGACGGCGGCGCGATCGCCGCCTGGTACGGCTTCCGCTTCGGCGACAGCGAGTGGTACTACCAGGCCGGTCGCGACCCGCGCTGCGACCGCACCGGCGTCGGCTCGGTCCTGCTCGCGCACACGATCCGCTCCGCCTTCGACGACGGGGTCGAGACCTACCGCTTCGGCGTCGGCGACGAGTCGTACAAGACGCGCTTCGCCGACGGCGACCCGCGGCTGCGGTCGGTCGTGATGGGACGAGCGCTGCCGCGCCAGCTCGCGCTCGCCGCCTCCCGCCTCGGCCAGCGCCTGCCCGCCGACGCGCGGCACAAGCTCGTTCGACGCGCCGGTTAGCTGGCAGATACGGTATGCGCGTGGAGACACTGGTCCTCGGATATCACGCCGTCAGCCCCGCGTGGAGAGCGCCGACGTCGGTCACGCCGGCCGCCTTCGACGCGCAGATCGGCACGCTGATCGCGAACGGGTGGGCGCCGGCGACGCTCGTCGACGCGCTCACCGCGCCGGAGGCCGAGCGGACCTTCGCCGTCACCTTCGACGACGCGCACCTCTCGGTCCTCGAGCATGCCGCGCCGATCCTGGCCCGCCACGGCGCTCCGGCGACCGTCTTCGTGCCGACCGACTACGCCGAGCAGGGGACGCTGATGGGCTGGGACGGCTACGACGTCTGGCTCGGCACCGACGCCGAGGAGGAGCTGCGCTGCCTCACCTGGGAGCGGCTGCGCGAGCTCGACGGGCGCGGCTGGGAGATCGCCTCCCACACCTGCTCGCACCCTCGCCTGACGAAGATCGACGACGCACAGCTGGAGCGGGAGCTGACGCGCTCGCGCGAGCTGTGCGAGGAGCGGATCGGCAGCGCCTGCCACTCGATCGCCTACCCCTACAGCGACGTCGACGATCGGGTCGCCCGCGCCGCGCGGAAGGCCGGCTACGGCATCGGCGTCACGGTCCCCCGCGGCCATGCCGCCGCGCTGCCGCTGCTGTGGCCGCGGGTCGGCGTCTACCACGGCGAGGACGCCCGTCGCATGCAGCTGCGGATCTGGCGACGGCGCCACGCGCAGCTCGACGCGGCGCTGGCGCCAGCCGCGCGGGCGGCGCGTCGGGCGGTCGCCGCACTGCCGGGGCGCTGACGGACCTCCTCAGCGGGCCGCCAGCAGCGCGCTGCGCGAGCGCAGGCCGAGACGCGCCGCGGCGAGGTCGCCGCGGGCGCGCTCGACGCGCGCGGTCCAACGGCCGGGCCGGGCACGGTCCAGCAGCCGCAGCGCGGCATAGCGCGGCAGCGTCCCGAGCAGCCCCAGCGCGGCCGTCGCCCACACGGTCGCGACGCCGCGACGTCGCGCCATCCAGGCGTACGTCGCCCGTTGCCAGCGGGCGTTCATCTCGCCGCCGAAGGCGCTCGACGCCGCCGCGCTGAGCATGTGGTCGGCGACTGCGGCGGGCTCGTAGCGGACCGTCCAGCCGGCCCGCGTCGCGCGCCAGCAGACGTCGATGTCCTCCGCGTACATCCACTGGGCGTCGTCGAAGCCGCCGATCGCGTCCC
>Ga0164243_10015432_pt1 | contig 10557 bp, 9 predicted proteins | sample OricompcompostOP_FD_108781 | JGI IMG/M metagenome (GOLD analysis project Ga0164243, IMG submission 108781) | Organic Plus compost microbial communities from Emeryville, California, USA - Original compost - Organic plus compost (OP) | ecosystem: Engineered > Solid waste > Mixed feedstock >...
CAGATGTCTGATCACGATGGCCGATCTCGGTGATCACGATGGCCGATCCCGGTGATCACAATGGCCGATCCGATGATCACGATGGCCGATCCCGGTGATCATGATGGCCGATCCCGGTGATCATGATGGCCGATCCCGGTGATCACGATGCGCCGATCTGGCTGATCACGATGTTCCGATCCCAGTGATCACGATGGACCGAAACGCGCAGGTCGCCAGCCAAATCTTGAATGCAGGCCGGTAAGTGAACTCGCTCTGGTACAGCTCGCGGCACGTGATCGGGTCATCGCCCGTCAGGCTCTTGATGACCGCCTCGTCGAAGGCACGGCCACCGGCTCCTTCGGATGCCGCGACCAAGCGAGCACCGGCGAGTCGCGCAAGCTCAGGCGTGGCACCTCCACTGTTCTTCTCCTTCGCCAAGAACGTCGAGAAGCTCGCCTGCAGGGCGTAGGTGCCTAGCAGCTCGTGCAGGACGGACAGGAATGTGGACTTCCCGTTCTTCCCCCATCCATGCAGCAGGAAGAAGCACTGCTCCTTGGTGCTGCCGGTCAGCGAGTAGCCCACGGCCTTCTGGACGTACCGGATGACCTCGCGGTTGCCGCCGAACACGCGGTCGAGGAACGCCTCCCAGCGCGGACGCGGCACTGCCAGGTTGAAGCTCACGTCGGTCGCCTTCAGGCACAGCCGATCTTTGTCGAACGCCAGCAGCTCTCCGGTGCGCAGGTCGAGGACGCCGTTGCCTACCGTAAGGACCCACCGGTCATCGTCGAATGCCGCCCGCCTGACCTGCACCTGCGGCTCCACGCGAGCGAGCTTTTCCATCGCCTCGCGGAACTTCAGGGACTGGCTCTTCTTGCAGTGCGCCTGCATCGCCTTGCGCTTCTCCTCGTCGTCTACCAGCTCGGCTTCCACTCCGATGAGCCGAGCGACATCCTTAGTCGCCGCAAGGACCGAGCTGCCAGTGTCCGGCTCCCAGTGCCGACCGTTCCAATTGAACCAGCCCTTCGCGTCAGGACAGAAGCGGGCCTTCCCGTCGAGATGACGGACGAGCCGTTCAGCGTTGCCTGAATCGTTCAGCGGGGCCGCGCTCTCGTCGGGCGCATACCTGCAGATGCTGGCGGCAATGCGTCGAACTTCATCCTCGTCGAGCGGAGGCGAGCAGATCCTCTCGTTCATCTGAAGCAGAACCTCCGCGATCAGCGCCTCGTCGTGGCCCCGCCGCCGGAGGGCACCGGCCTCCTTGGTCAGCCTCTCGTTCCGCCCGCCCTCGCGGATGATCTCCACGCTGGCCCCAGCCGCGACCGGCACCGCGAAGCTCCGCGCCCCCTGCTCCTTGAACGGCTTCTTGACAATCAAGTCGAGCAGCCACGCAGGGGCATCCGCAACCTCGGCGGACTCCTCGCGGAAGGCGTAGTGCACCCCCGTCGCGTGCAGGCTCGGCGGCGCAACGACGTAGCCGCCGTCGCCACGCACATCGATGCCCATGAAACCTGCGAGGTTCGCGCAGTTCGGCAACTTCCGGCCATCGTCGGGATGCCTGAAGTAGTGGTGCGTCCCGCCGCTGCCGGTCTCCACCACCAGCGTGGTGGGGAGCGTGCCGTACTGCGCCTCCAGCGCCGCAAAGCTCTCGAACCCTCCGTTCTTCGGGTCGGTGTCCAGCACGATCAGACCAGACTCTTGCCCGGTCACAACGCCGACGTTCGCATCAGGCCACCGCTGGAACCACGCCTCGATCACCTCGGGCGTCACGGCGCCGTCCTTGAAGCCCTTGGGCGTCATCGGATGCTTCCCCGCGTTCGGGCACGCCTCCTTCCAGCACGTGCATCGCCCCACCCAGCCGTGGACCGGGAACACCTTCCATCCGCGCTCCGCAAGTCGCAGGGCGCTCTGCATCACATGAGACTCCATCGATCTTCCTCCATGAGCGTGGTGACCACCATTGGCCATCCGTCAGCTCACAAGAGCGGTTACCGAAAAGATCGGAATGCGTTCTGCAGCAGCATTGCCGAGAATCGCGTCCACCCGTCGAGCAACAATCGGCAGGATCTGCCGCATCAAAAGCTCGACTTACGGCTACCCTGAAGATCGGGAAGATGCAGAACGCATACAAGTCGGGAGAAAGATCACCTAGCTACCAGAGGGCCAAGCGCGCACGGCGACCAGCCCGCGCAAGCGGGTGGAAGTGGCGAGCGCCGGTTGCGGCTACAAGAAAGCCTCTCTAGGGAGGCCCACCCGCAGCTCGGGCTCAGCTCATTCTTGTGAGGTGGAGCAGTGGCCTCGCGGCACCGCCGGGCGTGACGCAGCGGAGCAGGAAGCTCGGTCGCCATTCGCCAGCGCCCACGAGCAAGAGATGGGTCCCCGCCTGAATCCACGAGGCGACCGTCTCGGCGGCGATGGGTTCGGCAATCCGCAGGCCGTTCGCCTCGAACGGCTGCAGCGCCGTAACGGTGAGGCTGTCCGATGCGACGTGGACGACTTCGAGCATCACGTCGTACGGGTCTTGGGACGCCTCGCGCTTGCTGGCCGCGTTCTTGTCCTTCCTGCCCTTGGTGCTCAGCAGGTAGGCGGGCGTGAAGAGGCGAGCGGGCTCGACCACGTTCCGGTCAGCGGCGGTCGGGAGAACGACTTGGTTCTGCGCCTGCTCGCGATGTTCTGCAAGGAGCCAGTCGTCGTGGACCCGATCCTCACCGGCCTTCTTCATCTCAGCGTAGAGCACGCGGCGGACGTAGTCGCCGGTCCGCAGGTTGCGCCTTCGAGCGAGCGCGTCCACGGCCTCCTTCATCCAGACCTTGTCGAAGCGGGCTTGCACGAGCTTCTTGTTGATGTCCCTGCTGCTCATCCCTGCCTCCGACGCGCTACGCCCCTCAGCGCCGGGACTGCATCCTTCCGACGGGCACCGCAGTGCGGCGGCGTGAATCGCAATCTTTACTCCATGAGCTACCTCACTAACTACACCGACGAAGACCGCGCCCGCATCGCCCGCCAGTGGCGACGCTCGGGCCTCGACCAGAATACCTACGCCTCGCAGCATGGCATCAGCTCGCGCACGCTCCGCGAGTGGAGGGCGAAGTACGCGCCCGACACGCCCCCGGACATCGGTGCCGTCCGCCGCGTCATCGAGGACGCACTCCGCGAGCTGCAGGCGCTCCTCGCTGGCCTTGAGCAGGGCGACGTTCACGAAGCCGTGCAGCGCCGCGCTCCGGCAACCATCGAGCCGCCCGAGCCGCCGACGCCACCTTCCGCACCGGCGCGCCGAGTGGCAGCGCCGGAGGAACACGATGAGACCGGCCCCTGCCAGCCGGAATGCCAGCAGGAGCCACGTCCCGAGCAGCCGAAGCGGCGCGGGAACTTCTTCATTGCCGATTGGGCGGGGTAGCGACACCGCCTCCCACCCGAGCGACTGGACGCCCCGCTGAGGAACGAACGATTTACACCCGCACCCTCGGCCTGCCGCGAAGCCGATGATCCACCAGAGGCCATTCTCGTGCGTCTGGCGGGCGCTCTCGTCCCACCCCATCACGCCTGTGCCGTCTTGCCGACGAGCCCCGCCTTCGCGAGGGGCTGCAGAAGCGCAAGCTCCGCTTCGTATTCGGCGACACGCTCGGGCGTTTCGTTGTGCCTGCCCACTTCCGCCCGGAGACGCCACGCGGAAGAGCTACGTGGGTAGAGCACCGTCACCGCCGCGAGCAAGTCCGCCGCGTCGGTATGCCGCTCGACAGCGACCAGATGCCGGGCCATGCCGACGTGGGCTTCCTCATCGGCGGCTCCCTCGTTCAGCAGGAGCTGGTAGAACTCGGCGATTTTGGGGCTCGCCAGCTCGGTGGCGACAAGCCACGCGATCTTCGAGCGGATGTGGCCCACGATGATGTCGTACGAGTCGAGGATGGGTGGGGCCGAGGGGTCGTCCTCGTATGCCTCGACGATGTAGAGCACCGCGTCGGCGAACTCTTCGAGGTTGTCACTGGCGACCGCCAGCGCGTAACTGACTAATCCGTGCCGCACGCCCGCCGTTCGGCAGAGCGTGCGCGCCCGAAGGAAATACTCCTTTGACCGCTTGTGGTCCCCACGGCTGCCCATCTCCCGTGCCCTGTTGAGCAGCCTCTCGACCTCGCGTGCGTTCTCGTATGCGTATCTCTGCAATCGGCACCTCCGGCAGGGAGGCGGCGCTCGCAGTGGGCACCAGCTTGGCGAGGGACGCGGCGACGTAGACGCAGCCGGAAAGGCCGCATCGCGGAGGCTTGAATTGCGCTGGGGAAATCCCCCTGCGCCGCATCCCCGCTTTCGCGGGCGTGACCACCGTGGAGCCTTCCGCTTCCCGGTTGGCGGGCCTGCCTCGACGGCAGACCGCTCTTGATGACGGCGCGCAGTATACCAGAAGGCGGGCTCCTGGCCCAGCGGCATCGGTTGCGGGCGGCGGGGTCGAGCCCCTACGCTCCCGTTGCAGAAGCAACGCTACGGGGGAGATCCGCCATGCTCGAAGCCGTCATCGTTTGGGACGACGACCGAGACCTGTTCATGCCGCGATGGGTCGTTCGCGTTTTTGAGGACGACAAGTTCTTGGATGACTGGGATCTGTGGGACGGCAACGCCGTCGCCGACTCGAACGACTCCGACGCCGAGATGGTCAGACAGGCGCACGTCGAGATTGAGGAGCTTCTCGGGCGAAAGCCAGACAAGGTGTGGGTGAACCGCAGCACTGTCCCCCGTCCCGAGGCGCTCCGGGAAATCGACGAGGGTTGGCCCGAGGAAGCGGAGCGGCGGAGGCGGGGCGACACCGACTTCTGCCGGTAGCCCACCGCTCATCCTCCGCAGCCGGACCACGAGGCGCTGCCGGTCATCTTCCTCTTGGATGCCACCACGTCGAGGAAAGACAAGCCGAGGTGGTTCTACCCGCCCTGCAGCGATGGGTTGTTTCGAGCGATCCGCTCTTCTCTGTCGTAGCGGCACCGGGTGTCTGGCTGCTACGCTTCCGCTTGCCTCCTGCGCGTCCTTTGGAAAGGCCAAAGAACAAGTACGCGGAGCAGCAGGTGCGTATGGCCGACACACTCCTTGAAATGTTCGACGATTCGGTTGTGGTTATTCGGCGTGCTTGCGTGGATTGGGCTGATCTACTGTTCAGCCAACCCTTCCGTATGCACATTCGGAACGCATGGGATGCGCTACTTCCTCGCCTAGACAGGGTGCGTCGAGACGTGCTCGATGCCGAGCGCGGACGCACCGATGAGCTTGAGGCTCTCGGACTGGTCGGCAACGAGCTTGAAATGAAGCTCGCTGGCTTCACTAACGCTTTCGAGAGGTTCGTTATGCTCGGTGGCGTCCGTGCCCTCAAGAAGGTCCTGCGCTGGATCAATCTCTTTCTCGGAAGCCTTGCATCCGCCGTTCCGGGCGTTGACGCGCTGAAGGAGGTCAAGGAGGCGGTCGAGATCGGAATCGACGAGGCGGAAGAGGTCTCCTTCTAGCGGACAATGATCAGGCGTAGCTGGCGGGGTTTCCTACCCCGTTGGCCCTACAGGCCGATGCCACTCGCCGCGTTCTCCGTGAACAGCTCGGCGTCGCGGATGTAGCCCCGCAGGACGGCAATCGACTTGTGCCGGGTCTGCTTGGCGATGATGCGTTCCTGCTTGCCTGCCTTCGCGGCGGCGGTCGCCAGCCCAGCTCGCAGGCTGTGGCCCGAGTAGTTCCCCGCGTCGAGCCCCGCCTGTTCGGCGGCGCGTTTGACGATGAGCGCGACCCCGTGCCCGGTGAGCGAACCGCCGATGTGGCCATGCCGGTTCACGCTGCGGAAGAGCCGCCCCTCCTTCAGACCCACTCCATCAAGCCACTTCCGTAGCGACCGCACTGGGCAGGTGGCAGGGTCGCTACCGAAGGGGATGCCGACCTTCTGGCCCGCGCCCTCTTGATCCGTCTTCGAGCGCCGCAGCGTGACCTCCAGCCCATCCGACGTGAACACCACGTCGCCGACCTCCAGCGCGATCAGCTCGGAGCGCCGGAAGGCCCCGGCGAAACCCATGAGCAACAGCGCCCGGTCGCGGAGGCCGATGGTGGTGGCCGGGAGACCGGCTGCCATCTTGCGCAGCTCGGGCACGAGCACCGGAGCCTTCTTGGTCTGGGCCACGCCCTTGGCCCGACGAATCCCCTTGAGTACCGCCTGCACCTCGGCGGAGCTGCGCGGCGAGGCGTGTCCGGCAGACTTGTGCGCTTGGCTGATGGCAACGAGTTCAAGCGAGAGAGTCCCGACCTTGCGTCCTTGGTTGGCGCGAGAGGTCAGGTAGAGCGCGACAGTTGTGGGGGAAGCCGGGAGGGACGGCAGACCCTGCGCCTCGCACCACCTCGTGAATGTGCGCCACGCGAGCGCATAAGACTCGCGGGTCCGCTCGGCCTTCGCCGCTGCGGCGTACTCACGGGCCGACGCCACCAGCTCCGGCGACAGCACGAGGGCGTTCTCGACTCTCGATACGGTGGTCGGAAGGGCGCGGTCCATGGTCACCTCTGACGTTCACGAACGGAATCTAAGTGAAAGTCAGAGTACCAGTTCGACCACCTTTTCGCACCTCGACGCCTCGGGAGCGGCTCACCACTCCAGCCGAGCGCCGAGCTGGCGGAGGTCCTCGCGGCGGATCTCGTAGTCCGGCATCACCCGGCCCAGTGCCGACCAAAACGCACGGCTGTGGTTGTCGTGCTGGAGGTGGACGAGTTCATGCGCGACGACGTAGTCCACGAGGCGCATCGGTGCCTGAACCATACGCCAGTTGAAACGCACCGTGCCGTCCTTGCAACTCCCCCACCGCTTCGCCTGATCCCGCACGAGGACCTTCGGCGGCGCGAGCTTCAGGCGACCTGCCCACCACGCGACGCGCTCGGGGAGGCGCGCCTCAGCGTGTTCTCGATACCAGCTCACGAGTGCCGTTCGGATGCTCACGGCGCGGTCCAGCTCATCGGCGGCGGAATGCACCTGCACCCGGAAGCGACCGCGTTCAAGAGTGACAGACGTAGGCCCTCCAGCCCGGCGAACATCAAGGCGGTACTGTCGCCCGAGGTAGAGGAAGGTCTCGCCGCTTACGAACTCACGTGCTGGCGGTCGCAGCTTCGCCGGTTCAGCAAGCCGCAGGCGTCCCGTGATCCAGCGAGCTTTCTCGTGGACGATGCGGTCGAGCCGCTCGATTGGTGTATCCGTCGGCGCGGTGAGCACCACCGCGCCGGACGGGGCCACAGTGACGGCGACCGTCGCCCTGCGATTGCTGCGCCGTATGGCGTAGGAAATGGTCGTCCGGCCCCAGCGCACCTGCGACTGCTCTACAACGGCGCTCACTGGCCTCTCCGCACCCTCGCGAGATCCACGATGCGCTCGGCGGTCGCGTGGATCTTGTCGGCATCCCCGAAATCCGCCGCTCGAAGGTACTGCTTGATGCGCTGGCGCATTTGCCGCTGGATATCGGCCTTCTGCTCGAAATCGACGATGCGGGTGTAGGGCTCGACTTCCTCCTGAAGCAGCGAGGCGAGTTCTTTCCGACCCTCGTGGTAGGTGGCCTCGGCCTCACCAGCCTTCGGTACCTGCTCGTCCAGAATGCCGTAGATCGCGTAGGCGAAGCCTTCGAGGCCCGCTCGCTCGGCGGCTCCCGCCTCATCGCGGACCGCGTTGACCAGCCCCTGCAGGAGTTCGAGCTGCTTCGCGCCGTCGATCCGCTTGTGCTTCCGGTCCTCGATGATCCTCTCAAGGCGTTCGCGCAGCGAAGCGTAGAAGGCTGGGTTCTCCTCTAGCTTCACGTGAATCTCGTGCCGGATGGCGTGCTCCATCTCGCTGGCACGAGCCTCCGGCGTCTTCAGCGCGGCCACCTTCTCCTCGAACTCGCGTCCGAAGATCGAGACCTCCTTCACCAACAGCTCGATGCCGTCCGCGACGACGGCCTGCTCGATGAGCTGGCGGACCTTCGCGCCGCAGTCGGAGATGTCTAGCGCCCGGTCGTGGTATCGCGCTTTCGCCGCTGCTCGAATCTTGCCGAGCCAGCGCATGTCATCGAGGTACGGCAGCGCCTTCGGATCTGGCAGCAGCATGTCGAGCGACTGGGAGAAGGCACGGAACGCCTCGTCGAACTGCGCCCGCACGTCCTCCGGCTCCAGCACCGCTACGCACTCATCGAGATCGCCCTCGTTCCGCAGCGTCTGGAAGAACCGCATCGCTGCATGATGCCGGGTCTGTAACCGAGGAAGCTCATCGCCCTTCGGCTGCATCGCACCGCTCACGTCCTTGGGCGAGAAGACCGCGAGCGCCTGCTGCAATGCATCGGACACGCCCCAGTAGTCCACGACGAGGCCGTACGTCTTCCCATCAGCCTTGCGATTCACGCGGGCGATGGCCTGCAGGAGCGTGTGCTCGCGAAGGGGCGAGTCGAGGTACATCACCTGCTCGATGGGCGCGTCGAACCCCGTCAGCAGCATGTCGCAGACGACGAGGACCGAGAGCGGGTCCTTCGGATCGAGGAAGCGGTCGATGACGCGGGCCTGCTCCTGCTTGCTCATCTTGAACTTCTGGAACCGCTCACCCTCGTTGTGGCCGACGCTGATGATGAGCGCGGACTCGGGCGCGTTGAGCCGGTCGAGCGTCTCCTTGTACGTGACGGCGGCGTCACGGCTGATGGCGACAACCTGTGCCTTGAAGCCGTTTGGCTGAATGTACTTGGAGTAGTGCTCCAGGAGGTCGAGGACGACCGCCTCCACGCGCCTCGGAGCGCCTGCGATCGCCTCCTCGGTCGCGTACTTCTTCTTGATGGCCTCGCGCTCCTCGTCCGAGCGGTCGGCGAAGACGTGGTCGAAGACCTTGTCGAGGCTGTTGCCGACGATGCGCAGCGACGGCAGGCGGCTCTCGTAGAAGATCGGGACCGTTGCGCCATCGGCGACGGCCTGCTCGATGGTGTACTGGTCGATGTACGGGCCGAAGGTCTGGAGCGTGCTTCTGTCCTGCTTGTCGATGGGCGTTCCCGTGAAGCCAAAGAACGCGGCGTTCGGGAGCGCCTTGCGCATGTTCGCGGCGAGGCTGCTGTACTGCGTGCGGTGCGCCTCATCGACCAGGACGAAGATGTTCGGGGACTCCGAGAGCGTGGGATGTTCGGCGCGGGCCGCACGCTTCGTCGCCTTCGCGCTCGCGGTGAGGTCGCGGAACTTCTGGACGGTGGTCGTCACGGTGCTGCCTGTTGGACCAGCCAGCAGCTCCCGCAGGTGCTTCACGCTTCCTGCGCGCTCGGGATTGGAGTAGCCGCAGCGAACGAACGTCTCGCTGATCTGCCGGTCGAGGTCGGTACGGTCGGTGACCACGACAACGGTCGGCTTCTCGAAGGCCGGGTCGCGACGGAGTTTCAGTGCGAGCCAAAGCATGGACAGTGACTTCCCGCTGCCCTGCGTGTGCCAGATGACGCCGCCGCGCTCGTCTGGTCGCCTTGCACGTCTCGCCCGCTCAACGGCCCGGTTGACTGCGATGAACTGCTTGTACCTGCAGACCTTGCGGATGGTCCGGCCTCGCTCGACCTCAAAGACGACGAAGTTCTTGATGAGGTCGAGTAGGTTCTTCGGCTCTAGTAGGCCGTAGAGCAGGATGTCCTGAGCCGACGGCTGCCGCCCGAGCTTCTTGCCCATCTCATCGACCGAAAGCGGGTGCGGTTCTTTCCATTCTGCAAAGAAGCGGTGCGGTGTGCCGACCGTGCCGTAGGATGCGGCTTGCCCACAGGTGACGATGAGAAGCTGGGCCGTCTCGAAGAGCTTCGGAGCACCGAGGTCCTTGAACTCAGAGCCGACCTGTTGGTACCGCAGCAACTGCCGGACGCCCTCCTCGCGCCACTTCTCGCCGAGCGTGGGGCTCTTGCACTCGATGATGGCGACCGGGACGCCGTTCACGAAGACGGCAAGGTCAGTGCGGATCTCCTTTTTCGGCCCCATGACTCGGAACTGTCGAGCGACCAGAAACTCGTTACGCTCGGGCCTGTCAAAGTCGATGAACCGAACAGTCTGCCCCTTGGCCCCTGCCCCGACATCTTGAACGATACTCAGCCCGTGCGTCAGGACCGTGTGGAGCTTCTCATTGGCCTCGATGAGGCTGGCCGCAGGCGCGTGCGTAATGGCTCGGACGGCTTTGTGGACGTTTTCCTCGGACAGCCACGGATTGAACTTCCGCAGCGCATGGCGAAGCCGTCGCGCAAGCACCGTGCCCTTCGTGCCTTCACGCTCAGCGTCCAAGTCCTCCGCAGGGACGAGCTGGTAGCCGAGCGCATCGAGCAGGCTGGCTGCAGGCTGTTCGGAGAGATGCTCTTCGTTCCAGCCAGTGGAAGGGCCCGAACTCACGCAGCCTCCAGATCCGTGCTGGAAACGCGGACTTGGCCAGACAGGAGCGCATTGCGCAGGGCAGCCTTGAGCGTCCGAAGTCCTTCGAGCGCGGCGAACTCTCGATTAGTTCGGCTCGCGAGCGATTCCAGCACTCTCGCGATTTCGCACTGCTCATCTCGCGGAGGAAGACCAAAGCGGTACTGCGCGAGTTCCTCCCGGTTCACTTTGGGAATGCCGGTCCGCATG
>Ga0164243_10015433_pt1 | contig 10557 bp, 10 predicted proteins | sample OricompcompostOP_FD_108781 | JGI IMG/M metagenome (GOLD analysis project Ga0164243, IMG submission 108781) | Organic Plus compost microbial communities from Emeryville, California, USA - Original compost - Organic plus compost (OP) | ecosystem: Engineered > Solid waste > Mixed feedstock >...
GCGAGGGCCGGGTGACCGCGGTCACCGGCGTCGGTGCGAAGAGCATCGCCGAGGTGCAGTTCGAGACCGCCGGGCGCAAGCGGCTCCTGGTGAAGATCAGCCCGATCGAGAAGCTCTGACGCCGGGAATCCTGTCCCAGGATCCATCGAGTTGACGCAGATCGACCTACCGGCCGCGATATAGGTCGATTTGCGTCAACTCGAGGTTGTCAGGCGTGCGGGGGCGAGTCGGCGTAGGGGGCCCCGCCGCCGAGGAGGTTGCGTGCGCTTGTTCACCCGGTTCACGACGCCCGTTCCGGCTCCGGTCGTAGCATGGGTCTCGACCGGGCACGCGAGCCGGGCATCCACTGTCGGAGTCGAAGGAGAACAGGCATGAGCGGACTGCTGGACGGCAAGGTCGCCGTGATCACCGGAGCCGCGAGCGGGATGGGCCGTGCCTTCGCCGGCGCCTTCGCCAAGGAGGGTGCGAAGGCGATTGTCGTCGCCGACGTGATCGAGGAGCCGCGTGAGGGCGGCGAGACCACCGTAGAGCTTGTCGAGGCCGCCGGCGCCTCGGCGGTCTTCGTGAGGACCGATGTCACCAAGCCGGCCGACCTCGCCGCCGCGGTCGCGGCCACCGAGCCCTTCGGCGGGCTGGACATCCTGGTCAACAATGCGGGCATCTTCCGCAACAAGCCGATCGCCGAGGTGACCGAGGCTGACTACGACCTGCTCCTCGGCATCAACCTCAAGGGAACCTACTTCGGCGCTCAGGCCGCGGCCAAGGCCTTTGCGGCGCAGGGTCGTGGCGGTGTCATCCTCAACATGTCCTCGGTGGCCGGCATCCAGGGCAATGCGGGCTTCAGCCTGTACAACTCGTCCAAGGGTGGCGTGCGCCTGCTCAGCTACAGCCTCGCCGAGGAGCTCGGCCCGCTCGGCGTGCGGGTGGTCGCGATCCACCCCGGCACGATCGAGACGACGATGACGACGACCGACGTTCCCGTGATCGACCTCGCCACCACCCCGCTCGGCCGCAACGGGCAACCGGATGAGGTGGCCAGGACCGCGGTGTTCCTCGCCAGCGACCAGGCGAGCTTCATCTCCGGAACCTCGGTGGTGGTCGACGGGGGCCTGACCCGGGTCATGTGACGGTGCGCGCCGAGGACGCCGGCCGAGCGCCCGCCTGGGTAGACGGACGCCCGGGCGAGAGGTGACCGGGCGCAAGCGGCTCCTGGTGAAGGTCGGCCCGATCGGGATCCCGTTCCTCCGGCGCTACCCCTCCACGAACCTCGCGTAGGCCCTCGCGGCGGCGGCGACATCCGCCTCTCGCTCGAAGAACTCGGGCTCGACGACCGACTTCTCGCGTCTCCAGGTGCCGACCACCCGTCCTCTGACGATGATCGTCGGCAGAAAGACGCCGTTGCCGCCCGGCACGATGCGGTCGGAGTGCTCGGCGGCGAGCGGATGCAGCCGGTCCCGATAGCCGAGCAGATACTCGTCGAAGCCGGGGAGCGCGATCGCCCTCGAGCCGAGGGAGGCCGGAGCGAGCGCGGCCTCGGCCGCGCCCGTCCACAGCCCGTCGCCGACCTCGGTCAGGTGCTCGGCGCTCGCCGCCAGCCCGGCCTCGGCGTCGGCCAGGGTGAGCTGGGCCCACCAGGCGAAGTCCCTGAGCGTCGCCGGCCCGCGGCTGGTGAAGTAGCGGCGGGCGAGCTCGGCGAGTCCCTCGTCCCGGGCGAGCCGGCGCGGCTCCGGCACCCACTCGTCGAGCAGCACGAGGGCCTGCTGGGTTCCCTTCGGCGGACCCCAGCAGAGCACTCCGGTCTGTGCCAGGTACCAGATGATGTGGTAGCCGCGCTGCCCCGAGGTGTCGATGCCCCGCTCGTTCAGCGCGGCGAAGAGCTCGTCCCTGGTGGCGGGGGAGCCGGGCAGTCGCAGCTCCGCCACCCTCCGTGCGGCGGCGAAGACCTCCTCGTCGAGCCCGAGCTGGCGGTGCCGGGTGCGAGAGGAGCGGATGCTGCGTTCGGCGGTCACCCCGAGCATCCACCCCAGGTCTTCCGCGGCCACCCACATCAGGGTGCCGCGCAGGGGAGAGGACCGCACGATCTCCCCGGACTCGAGCGCGGCGAGCACCGAGGATCGGGTGGACCCGGGCGAGCGCACGCCGATCGCCCAGAGGGCCTGGCCGAAGTCCTGGGCCTGCATCGCCAGCAGGTGGCGCACCAGGCCGGGCGGGTCGAGGGCCGGAGCCCTCGACGCGATGCGCTGGGCGGACAGCCGCAGTCGCAGCACGTCGCTCGTGCGGGTTCCCATGGCCTCAGTATTCAGCGGGTCGCCGACATCCTCCAGGGAGGATCAGCCGATCCGCTCCAGCGCGTCGACGATGAGGCCCCAGAACCTGGCGTGGTCGAGGTGCGTCGCGGCGTGGGTGGTGCAGTCCGCCGGGGCCTCCGCACGGAAGTCCGCCACGGTCATGCCGAGGGTGAGCGTGCCGGTCAGCTCGATGTCCAGGGGGACGCGCACGACATCCATCACCGTGGGGTCGATCACCAGCGCCACCGCGCACGGGTCGTGCACCGGCGGGAAGTCGAAGCCCTGGGCATCCCGGTAGGTCTGCGCGAAGAAGTCGAGCAGCTCGACCACGAAGCGCGAGGTCGGGGTGCCGACGGCGGCGATCGCAGCGACGACCTCGGGGGTGGCCAGGGCCTGATGGGTGACGTCGAGTCCGACCATGGTGAGCTTCCACGGCTCGTTGAAGACGATGTGCGCCGCCTCGGGGTCGATCACGATGTTGAACTCGGCCGCCGCGCTCCAGTTCCCGCCGTGGTAGCCGCCGCCCATCAGCACCACCTCGCGCACCCGGGAGGCGATGCGCGGCTCCTTGCGCACGGCGAGGGCGATGTTGGTGAGCGCGCCGGTCGGCACCAGGGTGACCTCCCCCGGCTCGTGGCCCATGATCGTGTCGATGATGAGGTCGACCGCGTGCCTCTCGTCGGCGGCGAAGGCCGGGGCGGGCAGCGTCGGGCCGTCCAGGCCGGACTCCCCGTGGATCGAGTCGGCGACCTCCGGGATCCGCACCAGCGGCCGGTGGGCGCCGGCGGCGAAGGGCACTCCGGTGATGCCAGCCATCGTCGCGACGGCGAGGGCGTTCCTGGTCACCTTCTCGATGGACTGGTTCCCGTGCACGGTGGTGACGGCGACCAGCTCGATCTCGGGGCTTCCGTGGGCGAGGATCATCGCGATCGCGTCGTCGTGACCGGGGTCGCAGTCGAGGATGATCTTCCTGGTCATCAGCTCAGGCTATCGCCGGCCGCGGAGCCGAGCCGCTCAGCCGACGGCAAGCCTCATGCCGATAGATTTGGGCCCATGAATCACGCACAGCCCGACTACCTTCTGCCCGGCGGAGGCGTGAACATCACCGCTCTTCCCAAGGTCTCGCTGCACGACCACCTGGACGGCGGTCTGCGCCCCGCGACCGTGCTCGAGCTCGGCAGACAGATCGGGCTCGACCTGCCGGCCGACGACGCCGAGGGGCTCGCCGCCTGGTTCGACGAGAAGTCGGACTCGGGCTCGCTGGTGGAGTACCTGAAGACCTTCGACCTCACCACGGCCGTCATGCAGACGCCGGAGCACCTCTCCCGCGTCGCCCGCGAGTTCGTGCAGGACCTCGGCAGCGACGGCGTGATCTACGGCGAGATCCGGTGGGCGCCGGAGCAGCACCTGACCGAGGGCCTCAGCCTCGACCAGACCGTCGAGGCGGTGCAGGCGGGCATCGAGGCCGGCATAGCGGATGTCGCGGAGACCGGCCGCAGCATCCGGATCGGCCAGTTGGTGAGCGCCATGCGCCACACGGGCGACGGACTGGAGATCGCGAAGCTCGCGGTCCGCCATCGGAGCAACGGCGTGGTCGGCTTCGACATCGCCGGGCCCGAGGCCGGTTTCCCGGCCGCGAACCTCCGCCCGGCCTTCGACTACCTGGCGAGGGAGCTGTTCCCGCGCACCGTGCACGCCGGCGAGGCCGACGGGCTGGAGAGCATCCGCGGCGCGCTGTTCGACGGTCGCGCCCTGCGGCTCGGTCACGGCGTTCGGATCGCCGAGGACATCGCCGTGCGCGACCAGGACGACGAGAACACCTACGTCGAGCTGGGCGAGGTCTCGCAGTGGGTCAAGGACCGGGAGATCGCGCTCGAGCTGAGCCCCTCGTCGAACCTGCAGACCGGCGCCATCGAGGCGTGGGGCGACGAGATGATCGACCATCCATTCGACCTGCTCTACCAGCTCGGATTCCGGGTCACCGTGAACACCGACAACCGGCTGATGAGCAACACCTCGCTCAGCCGCGAGCTGTACCGGCTCAGCGAGGCCTTCGGCTACGGCCTCGACGACCTGGAGATCTTCCAGCTCAACGCGGCGGCGGCGGCGTTCCTGCCGCTGGAGGAGCGCGACGAGCTGGCGGAGCTGATCGTCGCCGGATTCGAGCGGGCATAGCGGATGGCGCTGCCGACACTGGCCGAGGAGGCGATAGTCCTCGGGGCCGAGGCGTCAGACTGGCGTGCCGCCGTGCGGCTGGCCGGGGCGGCGCTCGCGCGCTCCGGCGTCGCCCGCCCGGGCTACGCGGACGAGATGATCCGCATGATCGAGGAGCACGGGCCGTACGTGGTGATCGCTCCCGGGCTCGCGCTCGCCCACGCGCGTCCCGGGCCCGAGGTGCTCGGTGACGGGCTCGCGGTGGTGACGCTGGCCACCCCGGTCGCGTTCGGGCATCCGCACAACGACCCGGTCAGCATCGTGCTCGGGCTGGCGATCACCTCGGTGCCGGGTCACCTCGAGTCGATAGCCGCGCTGGCGAACATCTTCAACGACTCCGCCGAGACGGCCGATCTGGCCGCGGCGACCACTCCGGCCGAGGTGCTGCGGATCATGTCCGCTGCCCTCGACTGAGCCGCCCGCCCGCCCCATCCCGCGCCCATTGTCGGCGTTCCGGTCCGATGTCGCCGCCGCAGCGCGCGCATCGGACCGGAACGCCGACAATGGGAGGGAGCGGGAGCGGCGGGGAGCGGCGGCAGACGGGGCTACACGACGAGTTCGCGCAGCGCCGCCTCGAGCGTCGCGACGGTGGCGGATGCCGCGGCGATGCGCTCGGCTCCGCTGCCCTCGGTGCTCGAGGCATCCACGTAGACCTTGAGCTTCGGCTCGGTGCCGCTCGGGCGCACGATCACCCGGGAGCCGTCGGCGAGCCGGTAGCGAAGGATGTCGCTGGGCTCGAAGCGGTCGAAGCCGTGCTCGAAGTCCTCCACCGCCGACACCGCGATGCCGCCGATCTCCGTCGGCGGGGTGGAGCGCAGCGAGGCCACGATCCGCCCGATCTCGGAGAGGTCGGTGACCCTGATCGAGATCTGGGTCGAGGCGAAGGCGCCGAAGCGCTCGGCGAAGGCGAGGCGATGCTGCTGGAGGGTGACCCCCTGCGCCGTCAGCTCGGCGACCAGGGAGAGGAAGGCGAGGGCGGCCGAGATGCCGTCCTTGTCGCGCACCTTGTCCGGGTCGACCAGGTAGCCGAGCGCCTCCTCGTAGCCGAACAGCAGGCCGGGCACCCGGGAGACGAACTTGAAGCCGGTGAGGGTGTCGACGTACTCCAGGCCGTACTGCCTCGCGATCTCGGCGAGGGCGGGAGACGAGACCAGCGAGGAGGCGAGCACGCCGTGGCCGCCCGCCTTGGCCGCGATGCTCCAGCCCAGCCACGAGCCCACCTCGTTGCCGCTGAGCCGCTCCCAGCCGCCGTTCCCGTCGGGGATGCCCACCGCGAGCCGGTCTGCGTCGGGGTCGTTCGCGATCACCAGGTCCGCACCGGTCTCGCTCGCTCTGGCGAAGGCGAGATCCAGCGCGCCGGGCTCCTCCGGGTTGGGGAAGGCGACGGTGGGGAAGGCCGGATCCGGCTCGATCTGCTCGGCGACCACTATCGGCTCGGCGAAACCGGCGTCGAGGATCACGCGGTGCGCGGTCTCCCAGCCGACGCCGTGCATCGCCGTGTAGACGACCTTCAGCGGCGCCGCCGGGGCGGCGGGGGCGACGGCGACGGTGCGGCGCACGAACTCGTCGAGCACCTCCTCGCCGGCGACCTCGTAGTCCCGCGAGCGCGGCAGGTCGAGCACGCTGCTGCCGGTCGCGACGGCGTCGATGTGCGCGGCGATCTCCGCGTCCGCGGGCGAGACGATCTGCGAGCCGGCGTCAGCGCCGCCGAGGTAGACCTTGTAGCCGTTGTCCTGCGGCGGGTTGTGGCTGGCCGTCACCATCACGCCGGCGCTGACGTCGAGGTGCCGCACCGCGAAGGCGAGCACCGGCGTCGGCAGGAGGCGCGGCAGCAGGACGGCGCGCACGCCGGCCCCGGCCATGAGCTCGGCGGTGTCGGTGGCGAAGACCCGCGAGTTCTTGCGGCCGTCGTAGCCGATCACCACGCTCGGCCTCTCCTCGCGGGAGAGGAGGTAGGCGGCGAGGCCCGCCGCTGCCTGCGAGACCAGCACCCGGTTCATCCGGTTCGGGCCGGCCTCGATCCTGCCGCGCAGCCCCGCCGTCCCGAACTCGAGCCGGGCGTCGAAGCGGTCGTGCAGGTCGGCCTCGGCCGCCTGGTCGCCGGCCTCGGCATCCGCGATCAGCCGGTCGAGCTCCGCCCGGGTCTCGTCGTCGGGGTCCTGGTCGCGCCAGGCCTTCGCCTCGTCGATCACGCTCACAGCTCGCCCACCACCCTCGCGAGGAGGTCGCCGATCACCGGTTCCGCCGCCCGGCCCGCCTCCAGCACCTCCTCGTGACTGAGCGGGGACTTCTGGATGCCCGCCGCCAGGTTGGTGATCAGCGAGAAGCCGAGCACCTCCATGCCCGCCTGCCGGGCCGCGATCGCCTCCAGCGCGGTGGACATGCCGACGATATGGCCGCCGATGGTCTTCGCCATCTGCACCTCGGCCGGGGTCTCGTAGTGCGGTCCGCGGAACTGGACGTAGACGCCCTCGTCGAGGTCGGGCGATACCGACCGGGCGATCGCCCTCAGCCGCGAGCTGTACAGGTCGGTGAGGTCGACGAAGGTCGCGCCCTCGAGCGGCGAGTCCGCGGTGAGGTTGATGTGGTCGCTGATCAGCACCGGCGTGCCCGGCGTCCAATGCTCCCTGATCCCGCCGGCCCCGTTGGTGAGGATCATGACGGATGCCCCTGCCGCCGCCGCGGTGCGCACGCTGTGCACCACCCGGCGCACGCCGTGGCCCTCGTAGTAGTGGGTGCGCGCCCCGATCACCAGCGCGCGCCTGCCGTTCGGAAGCAGCACCGAGCGCAGGGTGCCGACGTGGCCCTCCAGTGCTGGCGTGCTGAAGCCGGTGATCTCCGCGGCCGGGATGGTGGACGTTGTCTCGCCGATCAGGTCGGCCGCCCGCCCCCATCCGCTGCCAAGGGTGAGCGCGAGGTCATGCCGCTCCACACCGGTGCGCTCGGCGATCTCGGCCGCGGCGGTGGCGGCGACGGCGAAGGGGTCGGCCGATGGGTCGTCCAGGGGGTGCTGATGCGGCATCCGTCCACTCTATTCCGGCCGCGCCTTGGTGGACTCTGGGTGCCGCGTCTCCATCCGAGTCCGCCGAGCGAGAGAATTGACCCATGGCCTACGAGTTCGAGCGCAAGCAACGCATCGTGGTGGTCGGCGGGGGACCGGGGGGATACGAGGCGGCTCTCGCCGGGGCCCAGCTCGGAGCCGAGGTGACGGTGGTCGAGCGTATCGGCGTCGGCGGCTCGGCGGTGCTGACCGACGTCGTGCCGTCCAAGACCCTCATCGCCACGGCGGAGGCGGCCAACGCCATCGGCGAGGCGGCGGACCTCGGCGTGCAGTTCTTCGTCAAGGGGGAGACCGGGCGCTCGGTGCGGCCGGAGGTCGCGGTCAACCTGGCTGCGGTCAACCAGCGGCTGCAGCGGCTCGCCAGGCAGCAGTCGGAGGACATGAAGTCCCAGCTGATCAAGGCCGGCGTCACCGTCGTGCAGGGCTCGGGGCGGCTGGACGGGCCGAACCGGGTCATCGCCTCCACCGGCACCGGCAAGACGCGAGCCGACTTCGACGAGTTCGATGCCGACACCATCGTCGTCTCGGTCGGGGCCAGCCCGCGTCTGCTGCCGTCGGCCAAGCCGGACGGGGAGCGCATCCTCACCTGGACCCAGCTCTACAGCTTGCAGGAGACGCCGGAGCACCTGATCGTGGTCGGCTCCGGCGTGACCGGCGCCGAGTTCGCCTCGGCCTACACCGCGCTCGGCTCGAAGGTGACCCTCATCTCCAGCCGTGACCAGGTGCTGCCGGGGGAGGATGCGGATGCCGCCCGCGTGATCGAGGACGTCTTCACCCGCAACGGCATGACGGTGCTCTCCAAGTCCCGCGCCGAGTCGGTCAAGCGCACTGCGGACGGGGTCGTCGCGACGCTCGGCGACGGGCGCACGGTGGAGGGCAGCCACTGCCTGATGGCGGTCGGCTCGATCCCCAACACGAAGGGAATCGGACTGGAGGAGGCCGGCGTCCAGCTCACGGAGTCCGGCCATATCCGGGTGAACCGGGTGGCCCGCACCTCGATGCCCTCGATCTACGCGGCGGGGGACTGCTCCGACTTCCTGCCCCTGGCATCCGTCGCCTCGATGCAGGGCCGCACCGCGGTGTTTCACGCCATGGGCGACGCGGTCAGTCCGACCGAGCTGCGCAACGTCACCTCGAATATCTTCACCCAGCCGGAGATCGCGACCGTCGGCTGGTCGCAGAAGCAGATCGAGGAGGGCCTGGCCCAGGGCGACATCTACAAGCTGCCACTGGCGTCGAATCCGCGCGCCAAGATGCTCGGCATCAAGGACGGCTTCGTCAAGCTCTTCGCCCGCACGGGATCGGGAACCGTGATCGGCGGGGTGATCGTGGCCCCCCGCGCCTCGGAGCTCATCCTGCCGATCGCCATCGCCGTGGAGCACCGGCTCACCGTCGACCAGATCGCCCGCGCCTTCGCCGTGTACCCCTCGCTCTCCGACTCGATCACCGACGCCGCCCGCGCGATGCACATCGTGAACTAGGCCGCACGCTCGCCCCGCACCCCGCGTCCGAGCTTCGCTTGCTCATGTACCGTGCGCCGGTTTGTTATCCGTGCGCGGGTTACAACGTCCGCACGGATAACAAACCGGCGCACGCACGCGGGGCGGGCCGGCGCGCGCACGCGGGCGGGCCGGCGCACAGCCTCCCCTTCACAGTGGCGAGCAGTGGGTGTTTCTCCCGGGAAGTGCGCCGTCGGCCGCCCGGTGGCGCGCAATCGGTCAGAGTGCCCGGGTGATCAGCTCGTCGTCCTTCGAGTGGCGGGAGCACCTCGTGCTGTCCCGTGACCTGCAGGTGGCCGGAGAGCGGGGCGAGTTCTTCCGTCGCGTTCGCACGGGGGAGTTCGTCGCGATCTACCGAGGCGCCTACGTTCGAGCGAGCGAATGGGAGGCGATGGGGAGGGATGCGCGATATCTCGCACGAATCCGCGCCGCCACGGCGTATGCGCGGGAGCCCCTGATCTTCTCCCATGAGTCGGCCGCCGCCCTGTGGCGGCTTCCCTCGGTGGAGCCGTGGCCACGGCGCGTGCACTGCCTGTCGCAGAACTCCGCCGGCGGACGCTCCAATGGCATGTTCGTGCGGCACACCGTCGGCGTTCCCGACGAGGTCGCCACGGTGGACGGCCTGGCGGTCACGACGATGAGTCGGACCGTGGTTGACCTCGCCGCGGCATCCGCTTCGGCCAGGCTGTGGCCATGGCGGATGCCGCACTTCGTCGTACCGCGCATCCGATTTCCGGCGTTCCCGGCACCGCGCTCGGAAAGGACGACCTCTACGCCGAGCTCGAGCTGCTCCCGCTCCGCCATGGAACCGCTCGAGCACGCCGGGTGATCGACTTCGCCGACGGCCTCGCCGATCGGCCGGGGGAATCGATGAGCCGTGTCAGCATGTGGATCGCCCAGCTGCCGATGCCTCGGCTCCAGGTTCGGCTGGCCGGAGCCAGCGGTCGTGGCTATGTCGTCGACTTCTGGTGGCCGGAGTTCAACCTCATGGGGGAGTTCGACGGCCGCGACAAATACAGCAATCCCGAGTTCCTACGCGGACGGACCCCGGAGCAGGCCCTTCACGATGAGAAGCTGCGAGAGGACGACCTGCGCGCTCTCGACGGGCGCCGGATGAGTCGATGGTCGTGGCAGATCGCTCTGTCGCCGGCGCGGATGCGCGCCCACCTGCTTGCCGCGGGACTCCACTAGCCATCAGCGCGCCGTTTTGTCATCCGTGCTGGCGTTACAACCGGCGCACGGATAACAAAACGGCGCGCTGATGAGAAAGCAAGCGCGGGGGAGCGGCGCGCTGTAAGCGCGGGAGGCCGGAGCGGGCGCTCAGTCCTGGATGTCGAGCAGCAGGGTCCCGGAGGCCACCGTCGAGCCGACCTGGGCGCCGACGTTCGCGATGGTGCCGTCCTTGTGGGCGGTGATCGGCTGCTCCATCTTCATCGCCTCGAGCACGAGCACCAGGTCGCCCTTCACGACGGTGTCGCCCTCGGCGACCGCGAGC
>Ga0164243_10015434_pt1 | contig 10557 bp, 8 predicted proteins | sample OricompcompostOP_FD_108781 | JGI IMG/M metagenome (GOLD analysis project Ga0164243, IMG submission 108781) | Organic Plus compost microbial communities from Emeryville, California, USA - Original compost - Organic plus compost (OP) | ecosystem: Engineered > Solid waste > Mixed feedstock >...
GATCTCCGAGGCACTGGAGAAGGTCTACGGCCGCCACCAGGCGGTGATCCGTACGATCAGCGGCGTGTACCGGGACGAGGCAGGCAAGGCCAACGACGGCGAGGGCGACTCGCTCGTCGCGCGGGTCCGCACCGCCACCGACGAGTTCGCCGAGGCCGAGGGCCGCCGCCCGCGGATCCTGGTCGCCAAGATGGGCCAGGACGGTCACGACCGCGGCCAGAAGGTCGTCGTGTCCGCCTTCGCCGACATGGGCTTCGACGTCGACGTGGGGCCGCTGTTCTCCACGCCGGAGGAGGTCGCGCAGCAGGCGATCGACGCCGACGTCCACATCGTGGGTGTCTCCTCGCTCGCCGCCGGCCACCTCACCCTGCTCCCGGCGCTGAAGAAGGCGCTCGCGGAGCAGGGCCGTGACGACATCATGGTCGTCATCGGAGGCGTGATCCCGCCGGACGACGTGCCCACGCTGAAGGAGATGGGCGCCGCGGCGGTGTTCCTCCCCGGCACGGTGATCGCGGAGTCCGCGCTCGACCTGCTGGCGAGGCTGCGCGAGTCGCTCGGTCACTGATGGTGGACGTCGACGCGCTCCTGGAGGGCCTGCGCGCCGGCCAGCGTGCGACGGTCGCGCGGGCCATCACCCTCGTGGAGTCCACCGCGCCGCGCCACCGCGAGGCAGCACGCGAGCTGCTCTCGCGGCTGGCCGCGGACGCGGGCCCGGCGGTGCCGGCGGTGCGGGTCGGCATCTCCGGCGTCCCGGGGGTGGGCAAGTCGACGTTCATCGAGTCCCTCGGCGGTCAGCTCACCGGAGCCGGGCACAAGGTCGGCGTCCTCGCCGTCGACCCGTCGTCGGTGCGCACCGGCGGCTCGGTGCTGGGCGACAAGACCCGGATGGCCACCCTGTCGGCGGACCCGAACGCCTTCATCCGGCCCTCGCCGTCCGCCGGCACCCTCGGCGGCGTCGCCCGGGCCACGACCCAGGCGATGGCCGTGCTCGAGGCGGCCGGCTTCGACGTGGTGCTGGTCGAGACCGTCGGCGTCGGCCAGTCCGAGGTGACGGTCGCGGGGATGGTCGACACCTTCTTGTTCCTCACCCTGGCGCGCACCGGCGACCAGCTGCAGGGCATCAAGAAGGGCATCCTCGAGATCGCCGACGTCATCGCCGTCAACAAGGCCGATCCCGACGACCCGGCGCGCGAGGGCGAGGCCCGCGCCGCCGCCCGCGAGCTGGCCGGGGCGCTGCGGCTCGTGCGCGGCCACCCGGGCGGCGCGGAGTGGGCGCCGCCGGTCGTCACCTGCTCGGGCCTGACCGGGGCACGCGTCGACGAGGTGTGGCGACAGGTGCTCCAGCACCGCGACCACCTCGGCGCGGACGGCCTGGCCCGCAAGCGGGCCGAGCAGCAGCTCGACTTCACCTGGGCGCTCGTGCGCGACGAGCTCGACCAGCGGTTGCGCCACCACCCGGGGGTCAAGGCGGTCCAGGGCGAGGTGCGCGCAGCGCTGCTCGCCGGTGAGCTCACCGCGCCGCTCGCGGCCGATCGCCTGCTCGCGGCGTACGACGGCGACTGACCCGCCCCGGGCGGTTTCGTCACCGCGACGAGTGGGCATCGGTCCCCGCGGCAAGTGACGCGACATCGACCTCGGGAGTGGGACAACGTGCTGGATGCAGGTGGCGGTGGTGGCGGCAGCTCGGTGGGGAGCTACAGCGGTCTGATCGCGGCCGCCGCGGCGAAGGCGGAGCTGATGCACCTCGGCTGGGACTCGACCGGCGACTACTCCGTGCGCCGCGAGGTGGAGACCCACGGGAGCCCGTCCGACCCGGTCGACTACCGGGTGTCGGTCGAGGTCAACACCTACTCCGGTGCCTACACCAGCACCGCGGAGGGACCGAGCGCCGACCTCATGCGCGACCACTGGGTCGACCAGGCCACCGGTGTCGTCGAGAAGTGGGGACCCAAGATCGACGGTCTCTTCACGAGGTGGAAGGACCTGCCCAGCCGCTACACCTCCGCGCCGCTGCTCGACTGGGGCGTCCGTGAGCTGAACGTCGACCCGGACAACCTCACCAGCACCGGCGACGCCGCGGGTGGCGTCAACACCCGCCTGGCCGGCGACCTCGAGCGCCTCAAGACCCGCACCTCCCAGCTGCGCGGGCACTACGCCGTGACCTTCGCCGACTACTACGTCGCCCAGCTGCCCACCACGGTGCAGGCGCAGGGGCTGCTGCTCTCGGCGCTCGCCGTCGCCAGCCGCGCCCAGGGCGAGGTGTGGGGCCGCACCCAAGACGACCTGTCGACCTTCGAGAGCAACGCGCTGGCGGCGATGAAGGACTCCGGGCCGTCCGGCGGGCCCAACTCCGGCCTGGTGATGGCCCTGACGGTCGTCGCCGCCCTCGGCACCGCGCTCGCCGCCGTCCCCTCGCTCGGCGGGTCGGTCGCCCTCTTCGGTGCGATCAGCGGTGCGGCGACGATCGGCGCCGCCGTGGAGGCCGCGCAGAGCGCCGACGAGTCGTTCGAGGACCTGCCGTTGGGCGCCGACCACCCCGACAAGGTCTTCACCCACATGGACGACGCACTGAAAGCGCTCGACGCGGAGATCGAGAAGCAGGAGGCGGGCATCCGCGACTTCCTGGTGGCCGCGAAGGCGTTCGCCGACGGCCGCCACTGCGAGCTGACCCGGCCGAGCCTCAACTCCGCGCCCGCGAACGAGGTGTTCAGCGAGGTCACCGTCGACCCGAGCATCATCGGGCAGATCACCGAGCTCTGGCTGCCGTCGATCGCCGCCGACCTGCGCGAGGCCGAACGGCGCCTCGACGTCACCGCCGACGACGGCTTCCGCCGCGCGACGGACGTGGGCCTGGCCCCCACCGGGGCGTGGCCGCAGTTCAGCGCCCTGCAGACCCGCACGTCCGAGCTGCTGACCGGACTGTCGAAGGACCTCGAGGACGCCGGCACCAAGCTGGAGGAGGCGGCCCGGCTGATCGGCATGTCCGACGAGGAGATCAACCAGCGCTATCGCGGGATCGAGCGGCAGGTCGAGGACCGCAACCTCAACCACCCCGACGACGTCGTCGCCCTCCTGTGACGTCGGCGCTGGCAGGGGAGCCTGCCCGCCGACCGGCCGGTGGGGTCGCGACCGTGCCGGCGGCATAGTCTGGTGCGGTGGACCCAGCGCTCGCCCTGATCGACTCGGTCGTCGACAAGCACGACGACGACCTGGTCGAGCTGCGTCGTGACCTCCACCGGCACCCCGAGCTGTCCTGGCAGGAGAGGCGCACCTCCGACCGTGTCGTCGAGCACCTCGAGCGCCACGGTTGGCGGATCAGCCGGATGCCGCGCAGCGGCGTCATCGCCGACCTGGGGGAGGGTACGACGACGGTCGGGCTGCGGGCCGACCTCGACGCCCTGCCCGTCGCCGACCTCACGAACGACCCGTGGGCCAGCTCGGTCGACGGCATGGCGCACGCCTGCGGCCACGACGTGCACACCACCGCCCTCGTGGGCGCCGGACTCGCCCTGGCCGAGCTGCACGCCCAGGGGCTGCTCCGCGGACGGGTGCGGCTGCTGTTCCAGCCGGCCGAGGAGGTCATGCCGGGTGGCGCCCGCCACCTGATCAACCACGGCGCGATCGAGGGCGTCGACCGGATCTTCGCGCTGCACTGCGACCCGTCGGTCGACGTGGGGGCGGTGGGCCTGCGCACCGGGCCGATCACCAGCGCGGCCGACCGGATCGACGTACGCCTCGAGGGCAACGGCGGGCACACCTCCCGGCCGCACCTCACCGGCGACCTCACCTTCGCGCTCGCCAAGATCACCAGCGAGCTGCCGGCCGTCCTGAGCCGCAGGATGGACCCCCGCGCCGGCGTCAGCGTCGTGTGGGGGATGCTGCGGGCCGGCTCCGCCGCCAACGTGATCCCCGACCACGGCGTGGCGAGCGGCACCGTGCGGATCCTCGGCGCCGAGGCCTGGGCGTCGTGCGAGGCGGTGGTGCGCGAGGCCGTGCTCGACATCGTGCGGCCCTACGGCGTCACCGCGAACGTCGACTACCTGCAGGGCGTCCCGCCGGTCGTCAACGACCGGCTCAGCGTCGCGATGATCGCGTCCGCGGCCGACGAGCTGCTCGGGCTGCACCACCGCACCGAGGTCGAGCAGAGCCTCGGCGGTGAGGACTTCGGCTGGTATCTCGCCCAGATCCCCGGCGCGATGTTCCGGCTCGGCACCCGCAGCCCGGGCGGCCCCACCTTCGACCTGCACCAGGGCGACTTCGAGGTCGACGAGGCCGCCATCGGGTACGGCGCGCGGATGCTGGCCGGTGTCGCCGTCAACGCCCTGGCCCAGGGCTGACCGCGCGGCTCCCCGGGTTTCGGCCCCGGTCCTCGGCCGTGGACGACTCAGCCCTTGCGATACGGGATGCCGTCGGCCGCGGGGGCGCGGGAGGCGCCGACCAGGCCGGCGACGGCGATGATGGTGACGACGTAGGGAAGCATCAGCATGAACTGGCTCGGCACGGGGGAGCCGAGGACCGACAGCACGCCGGAGAGGTTGGTGGCGAAGCCGAAGAGCAGCGCCGCCAGCGTCGCCCGCACGGGGTCCCAGCGACCGAAGATGACGGCCGCGAGCGCGATGTAGCCGGCACCGTCGGTCATCTCCTCGCCGAACTGCGGCACCGAGACCAAGGTGTACGTCGCGCCGCCCATCCCGGCGATCAGACCCGCGATGAGCAGCGTGGTGTAGCGGGTCCGGACGACCTTGATGCCGACCGTGTCGGCGGCCTTCGGGTGCTCGCCGACGGCACGCACGCGCAGCCCCCACTTGGTGCGGTAGAGCGCCCAGGCCACGACCGCCACGGCGGCGTACATGAAGTACACCAAGATGGTCTGCCGGAAGAGCACCGGGCCGATGACCGGGATCTGGCCCAGCAGCGGGATCGGGATCCGCTCGAAGTGGTCGGGCGAGTTGAGGTCCTGGGGGTGCTCGGCGAGCAGCTGACCGAACAGGAAGCTGGTCAGGCCGATCACCAAGACGTTGAGCACCACGCCGACGATGACCTGGTCGACGAAGTAGGTGATCGCGAAGAAGCCCAGCACCAGCGCGACGAGCGCGCCCGCGAGCATCGCGGCCACCAGGCCGCCCCACGGCGAGCCGACGACGGTGCCGAAGACCGCGGCCGCGAAGGCACCGAAGAGCAGCTGCCCGTCGATGGCGATGTTGACCACGCCGGCGCGCTCGCCGAGCACGCCGCCCAGCGCACCGAACACCAGCGGGACGGCGATCGCGATCGACCCGCCCAGCAGCCCGATGACCGGCACCGTCTTGCCGGCCGCCGCCCAGGCGAGGAACCCGATCATCGCCACCACGGCGAAGAGCGCGATCAGCCACAGCGGCGTACGGCGACCGCGGCTCACCAACAGCGCGGAGGCGGCGGTGCCCGCGGCGAGCAGGATCACCACCGTGGCGACCGTGGCGGTCGAGGGCAGTGTCACCTCGGGCAGGTCGAAGAAGTCGGTGTCGGCCGCGAGCCGGAAGGTCGTCTTGCCGGCGCGCGCCTTGAACGCGACCAGCAGCGCGACGAGCATCGTGACGACGCCGAGCAGGATCGGCGCCTTGAGCGCGGTGCGCAGGGGGACGACGGCGGGCTCGGCCGACTCGTCGACCGGGACGGGCATCTTCGCGGTGGAGGTCACGCGGTCGCCTCCTTCGGAAGTCGGAAGATCGCTCGCACGAGCGGAGGCGCGGCGATGAACAGGACGATCAGGGACTGGATGACGAGCACGATCTCGACGGGGATGCCCTCGGCGGCCGCCATCGAGAAGCCCCCGGCCTTGAGCGCGCCGAACAGCAGGCCGGCCGCGAGGATGCCGAGCGGACGCGAGCGCCCCAGGAGGGCGACGGTGATGGCGTCGAAGCCGATGCCGGCGTCCATGTCGACGGTGACGCCGCTGGTCGCCGTGCCCAGGATCTGGTTGACGCCCGCGAGCCCGACGAGACCGCCGGCGATGAGCATCACCGCGATGTAGGTGCGGCCGACATCGATGCCGGCGGCGCGCGCCGCGTCGGGGTTCTCGCCGACCGCGCGGAAGCGGAAGCCCGTCGCGGACCTGTTGAGCAGCCACCACACGAACCCGACCGCCACCAGTGCGATCAGGAAGCCCAGGTGCAGACCGAACCGGTCGCCGAGCAGCTTGGGGAGGATGACCGACTCCGGCATCGGCTCCGACTTCGGGTTCAGCGAGCCGGGCGCCTGCAGCAGCTCCTGGCGCGAGAGGACGTAGAACACCAGGTAGTAGCCCACGTAGTTGAGCATGATCGTGACGATGACCTCGTGGGCGCCGCTCTTGGCCTTGAGGAAGCCGGCGATGCCGGCCCACAGGGCCCCGGCGAGAGCGCCGACGACGACGGCGAGGGGCAGGTGCAGGGCCGTCGGCAGGTCCATCCCGACGCCCACCCAGCCGGCCGCGGTGCCGGCCAGCAGCATCTGGCCGCGCCCACCGATGTTGAACAGGCCCGCACGGAAGGCCAGACCGACGCCGAGGCCGGCGAGGATGAGCGGGGCCGCGAACTTGAGCGTCTCCGTCAGCGGCCTGATCCGGCCCTCGAAGCCCTCGACGTTCGTGTTGTAGATCGCCCCGCGGAACAGCGCGGTGTAGGCGTCGGAGATCGCCGTCCAGACCGCCTCGAAGAAGTCACTGGGCCGGGCGCCGATGTAGCCGGCGGTCTCGCGGACGGTCTCGTCGGTCAGCAGGATCATCAGCGAGCCGACGACGATCGCCAGGAGCACCGAGAGCACCGCGACCAACGCGTTGCCCATCACGATCTCGCGCAGCACGCCGTCGAAGCGGCCCCGCCGGGCCCCGCCCGGCTCGCCCGGCCCGCTCGGGTCCGGACCCGGGTCCGCGACGGTGGGCAGGGTCTCGTCGTTCGCGCTCACGCAGCCGTCCCTTCGGGCCGTTCGCCGGCCATCATCAGGCCGAGGATCTCGCGCGGCGTGTCGGCCGGCACGATGCCGACCACCTGCCCGCGGTAGAGGACCATGATCCGATCGGACAGGGCGACGATCTCGTCCAGCTCGGTCGAGACGAGGAGGACCGGCACCCCGGCGTCCCGGGTGGCGACCACCTGTTTGTGGATGAACTCGATGGAGCCGACGTCGACGCCGCGCGTGGGCTGGGCGGCGACCAGCAGGTTCAGCTCGCGCGAGAGCTCGCGGGCGACCACGACCTTCTGCTGGTTGCCGCCGGAGAGCTGGCCGGCCAGCGTGTCGATGCCGGAGGCGCGCACGTCGTACTCGACGAGCTTGTGCTGGGCGAAGTCCTCCAGCACGCCGCGGCGGATGGTGCCGGCGGAGACGAACGGCTTGCCGTGGCTCCGGTTGAGCATGAGGTTCTCGGCGATGGTGAACCCGCCCACCAGGCCGTCGATCTGGCGGTCCTCGGGGACGAAGCCCACGCCGGCGTCGAGGATCTTGCGCACCGAGCGGCCGACCAGCTCGCGCTCGCCGAGCATGATCGAGCCGCGCACGTGGGGCTGCAGGCCCATGATCGCCTCGGTGAGCTCGGTCTGCCCGTTGCCCTGGACTCCCGCCACGCCGAGGACCTCGCCACGGGCGATGGAGAAGCTGATCCGGTCCAGGTGCACGTGACCGGTGTCGTCGACCACCTGGAGGTCGCGCACGACGAGGGCGTCCGGGCCCGGCTGCGCGGGCTCCTTGTGCACGACCAGCTCGACCGGACGGCCGACCATGAGCGCCGCGAGCTCGGCGTTCGTGGCACTCGGGCTCGCCTCGCCCACGACGGCGCCGCGCCGGATCACCGTGATCCGGTCGGCGATCGCGCGGACCTCGCGCAGCTTGTGGCTGATGAAGACGATGGCGGTGCCCGACTCCTTGAGCTGGCGCATGATCTCCATCAGCTCGTCGGTCTCCTGCGGGGTGAGGACCGCGGTCGGCTCGTCGAAGACGAGGATGCGGGCGTCGCGGGAGAGCGCCTTGATGATCTCCACCCGCTGCTGCACGCCGACCGGCAGCGTCTCGACGAGCGCGTCCGGGTCGACGTCGAACCCGAACCGGTCGGAGATCTCCCGCACCCGGGCGCGCGCCGCGGCGATGTCGAGGGAGCCGGCGAAGCCCGTCGACTCGTTGCCGAGCATGACGTTCTCGGCGACGGTGAAGACCGGCACGAGCATGAAGTGCTGGTGCACCATGCCGATGCCCGCCGCCATCGCGTCGCCCGGCCCCGACATCGCCAGCGGCTCGCCGTCGAGCACGATCTCGCCCTCGTCGGCCTGGTAGAGACCGTAGAGCACGTTCATCAGGGTGGACTTCCCGGCGCCGTTCTCACCGAGGAGCGCGTGGATCTCGCCCTCGTTGACGGTGAGGGAGATCCGGTCGTTGGCGACCAGGGGGCCGAAGCGCTTGGTGATGCCCCGGAGTTCGAGCGTCATGGGGGGATCCTCTCGGAGCCGACGGGAAGATGCCAGCGTGCGGCGCCGCCGCACACGCACGGGGAAAGCATCCGGGGGAGGTCGTCGTCGACCTCCCCCGGACCCTCGCCTTCAGCGCAGGTCAGCGCCCGTCACTGGTTGAGGTAGGACTCCACCGTGATCGAGCCGTCGACGATGCCCTGCCGGACCTCGTCGAGCTCGCTTTGGAGGGTGTCGGAGATCTTCGACTCGAAGTTGTGGAACGGGGCGAGCCCGACACCGTCGTTCTCGAGCGTCCCGACGTACGGCGAGGTGTCGAAGTCACCCTCGCCCGCGGCGACGACCGCCTCGGTCGTGGAGATCTTCATGTTCTTCAGGATCGAGGTGAGCACGAGGTCCTGGGTGCTCGGGTCGGTCTCGTAGAAGTCCGCGTCCACGCCGATGATGGCGACGTCCTTGCCGGAGTCCTTGATCGCGGTCAGCGCGCCCTGGTAGATCGGGCCGCCCACCGGGAGGATCACGTCGGCGTTCTGGTCGAGGATCTGCTTGGCGGCGTTGGTCGCCTTCTCGTTGGCGTCGAAGCCGCCGGTGAAGACGCCCTTGTCGTTGCCCTCCCAGCCGAAGAGCTTGACGTTCTTGCCCTTCTGCTCGTTGTAGTAGTCGACGCCCTGCTTGAAGCCGTCCATGAAGATCGTGACGGTCGGGAAGGGCTGGCCGCCGTAGGTGCCGACGACACCGGTCTTGGTGTAGTCCGCCGCCGCGTAGCCGGCCAGGAACGCCGCCTGGGCGGTGTCGTAGAGGATCGGCTTGATGTTCTCGGCGTCCTTGTTGCCGTCGAAGTCGTTGTCGGCCGCGTCGTCGATGAGGATGTACTCGATGTCCGGGTTGGCCTTGGCCGACTCGACGGTCGCGGCGGAGAGCGCGAAGCCGACGGTGACGATCGCGTCGCAGCCCTGGGCGACGAACTGCTCGAGCGCCGGCGCGTAGTCGTTCTCGTTCTTCGACTCGAACTGCTTCAGCTCGCTGCCGAGCTGCTTGGCGGCGTCCTGCACGCCCTCGTAGCTGAGCTGGTTGAACGACTTGTCGTCGAAGCCGCCCGCGTCGGAGAGGATGCAGGGGAGGAAGTCGCTCTTCTCCGATGCGTTGCTGTCCTCGTCGGGAGCGTCGCCACAGGCAGCCAGGGCTGCGCTCGCCATGAGCGCCACGGCCGCGGCGGCCGTCGTCCTCTTCCAGGTCTTCACAGATGTCCTCCAGATCGACGCCGTGCTCCGAGCGGCCGGCAGGGATGTTGGTTCTGGTGTTCCGGGTGCATCCTCACCCACCGGACCGGATGCCGGAAGCGCAATCGCCGAAACGGTTACCAACTTGGGACATTTGTCGCGGGGAACCGGCTGCGCGGGAGATCCTCGCGTCCGGCCCATGGCCTACGGTGGCGCCATGGACGACCGGGTGCACGACTGGGGCTCGCTGGAGCAGGCGGCGCGGGAGATCGCGGCGCGCGCGTACGCGCCGTACTCCGGCTATCGGGTGGGTGCCGCGGCGCTCGCCGACGACGGGCGGCTGCTGGTGGGCTGCAACGTCGAGAACGCGGCGTACGGCGTCACGCTGTGCGCCGAGTGCGGGCTCGTGTCCCAGCTCCACGCCACCGGCGGCGGCCGGCTGACCCACTTCGTCTGCGTCAACGGGGAGGGCGCGGTGATCATGCCCTGCGGCCGCTGCCGGCAGCTGCTGTGGGAGCACGGCGGGCCCGGCCTCCAGGTGCAGACCCCCCGTGGGGTGCTGCCGATGGAGGAGGTCCTGCCGCAGGCGTTCGGTCCCGATGACCTGGCCGCGCTGGGCGCTGCTGGTACAAACGCACCGTGACCACCAACCACGACGCCGTCGAGGTGATCCTCACCAAGCGCGACGGGGGCACCCTGTCCACCGGCCAGATCGACTGGATGATCGACGCCTACACCCGCGGCGCCGTGGCCGACGAGCAGATGTCGTCGCTGCTCATGGCGATCCTGCTCAACGGCATGGACCGACGCGAGATCGCCGACTGGACCGCGGCGATGATCGCCTCGGGGGAGCGGATGGACTTCTCCTCGCTGTCGCGGCCGACCGCCGACAAGCACTCGACCGGAGGCGTGGGCGACAAGATCAC
>Ga0164243_10015435_pt1 | contig 10556 bp, 9 predicted proteins | sample OricompcompostOP_FD_108781 | JGI IMG/M metagenome (GOLD analysis project Ga0164243, IMG submission 108781) | Organic Plus compost microbial communities from Emeryville, California, USA - Original compost - Organic plus compost (OP) | ecosystem: Engineered > Solid waste > Mixed feedstock >...
CTGGCGTTCCGGGGCCACCGGGAGATCCGGCCCGGGCTGGCGGTGATCGGCTTGGTGCTCGCCGTGGGCGCCTTGCCGCTGTCGCTCGGGCTGGCGGTGCTCGAGGGGGCGTGAGGCGGGGCAATTCAACTCTCGCTACGGCTCTCAACGGCGACGGCAGCACCGCTTCGCTGATGACGTCCGAAGCTCCATCTCAACCTGCAGGGCGGCAGCCGTACCATCACGAAAAGTTGTCCAGCAACCCGAGTGGCGGTTGCTGCGTTGCCTGCGCATGGGTGGAGTGATCTCAGCGGACGATCCGAAGTGGATCGAGCCGTTCTCCGGGCTGACCAAGGCGCAGATCGCAAGGCTGGTTGCCTTGGTGCGGCTCCGTGGCGGCGATGTTCAGCGTGGCTGTCCCTGGTACCTGCCGTTGGAGGACCAGATACTGCTGGTGGCCACATGCTGGCGTACGAACCTCACACTGCGGAAGGCAGCGCTGCTGTTCGGAATCTCGAAGGTTGCCGCGGATCGCACTCTCGATCACGGTGAACGTCGTCCATCGCCGGGCACGCGCCCGGGTCGAATACGCCCTTCCTCGGCTGCGGCTGCAGGATTCGAAGACCGGAGCGACTTCCGACTCAAGGGCACCGGAGTTCACCAGGCCAGGCTCAGCATCGCCCGGCTTCACAATCCTGCCCTCACGAGATGAGCTGGCTCCGGTTGACAGCGAAGGTGTCCCGTCCATCAGGCGTTGTGACCCCATCCGGCGAAAGGGAGATGGTCACGACTCTGTCGCCGCTCATCGCCTCGATGTCGCCATGGACCTCGCACGTCACCGTGCCCTTCACCGGGTAGACCGATCCGGGGGACAGCTCAGCGAACTGCGCGAACACCGAGCTCTTGTCGATCAGAGACCACCGTTGGCCCGCAGCGTCAGCGAACTGAACTTCGACGATGCCGGGAAACGGCTCGTCATCTACCCAATGAACCGCTTCACTCCGCAACCCAGGCACTCAGTCAGACTTCCCTTGCTTCACAGTGATTCTGGGACATCCAGGTCTCCGTCGAAGGCTGCCTTCCAGGCCGGGGAAGAGCCTGCCGACCGGTCGATCTGCTGGGCCCAGGCTGTGAGGCTGCGACGCGCGTCCACTCCCTCGTATCGCGTGGAGAATTCGCTGCGACGCAGTGTGACGTAGAGGCTGACCAGGGTCATGAATTGACGCAGGGTGCTGCCGAGGAGGTGCACGCCTGTGACGGACGCCAACAGGACACGGCCGGAGCCACCGTCCAGGACGACTTCTTCGCCCAGCCAGAACCCCAGACGGTACGTCGGCTCGATGTGGGCCGGGACGTCGACTGGCTGGCTCCAGGCCGGCCTGGTCCAGGTCCACGGTGGTCAGGAATCTCGGCTCACCCCCGGCAAGGGCGGGGAAGCCGATGCTGGTCAAGGTGGCGCGCGCCTGCAGGTGGACGACGCCGGCTGGGATGGAGGACGGCTCCAATCGGCGGAGGATGTCCTCACCGAAGGCGGCCACGAACCATGAACGGTCGGGGCCCTCAGTCGCGAGGCGCCCACCCGGCATCGGCCAGACCGCCATACGACGGACAGGTGCGACGAGTGGGCTGGGCCAGCGTTTCGGGGCTTCCGCCACTTCGTCGGGTTCGAGGACGTCCAGGGCGAAGACGCCTCCGTACCCGCCCAGAACCCAGCGACTGTGGCCGGTCCGCTGCATATCCCGGACGCAACTCGGCACTTGCGGCCGCGGGACGTCCGGATGCGCGGGAGCGGGCGGCTGGATGTCGACCGTACGGCCCACCACGCGGTCGACTTCGCCGCCGGCACCGAGGTAGACGTCCACGACGGACGGGGCGGCGATCTCGGCGCCGTCCGTCAGACGCCATACCCGTTCCCGATACCGCTCGTCCCCTCGTTCCTCCGACTCGTCGTCCGCCGGCAGCGGGAGCTCGCGCTGGGTGGTGACCACGGGGACGTCGTCGCTGAGTCCGAGCTCGACGTAGTCCACGGCCCCGCTCGTGCCCGGGTGCTTCCCGAAGACGCCGTACGGACGCCACCGCGACCATGCGGTGCGCCAGGGTAGCCGTACCGTCTCGGCGAGGGCGTTGGCCCAGTCCGTACGTCCGCGGTTTACGGCGGCCCAGTGCAGCCACGCCAGCCACTCGTGGCGGGACCGCGGTGCGACCCCTTCGACATCCAGGTAGTGTGCGTCAGCGGCGGTACCGCCCGTGGGCACACCCTTCGGCCATGCCACGGAGAGCGCCTCGAGCAGCCCGGTCCGGTCGCAGAGGGCCACGAAGTCCGGGCGCTCGTCCAGAAGCCGGGGCAGGGCCCCGCCGAGAGCGGCGTGGAGGGCTGCGGCACGGGCCCCGTAGGCACGGACCGGCGTGGTCTCCTCGGCGCGCGGGCTGAGGTGAGCAGGGCTTCGGCGATGGCGAGGTGTTCGGTGGCGGTCAGGGGGTTGTGTGACCTGATGTCGTACTTGAGGGAACGGGACGTGAATCGCACACCGGCCCCGGTTGCGGTCTCGTGCAGGTGCACTGTGGCCGGGAGTTGTTCGGCCAGCCGCTGAAGAGAGGCTGCGTCCGTACGTTCGCCCAGTGCGGAGCAGAGGTGCTGCCAGACCGCCAGCGGGGTGTCATGTACCTCGGACGCGGCGAGGGCGCGTAGAGCGCGTAGTTCGGGAGACGAGGCGGCCGTCGTCAGGCGATCCGAGGTGGTGGGCTCCTCATCCAGGATGATCTCGTTCGCCCGTCGGACACTCACTCGATCACGGGGCGAGTCGGCCTCGACGACCACGCGCACACATCCGCGGCTGTGGGCAGCGAACGTCGTGGCCAACGAGCCCGCGATACGGTCCGGCTCCCGCGATGTGAACAACGGACCGGCCCATTGCACGTCGGCCAGCAGGATGATCGCGTCCCTGCGTATCTTCACGACGGCGTCGAACAGGGGGTCCTTGCTCCAGGGGTCGACCGCGTCGATGGAGAGTTCCGCGAGGAGCCTACGGGCCACTTCGTCCACGGTCAGGCCACTGCACTCGATGTAGATGGACGACGAAAACCGCTCGTGCAACCTTTTCAGAAGTGCGGTCTTGCCCACCCCGGCGGGTCCCAGCACGGGCAGCACCGATCCGCGTCTCCGAGACTCGGTCAGCCAGTCATTGACGGTGCTTCCAGCAGCGGCGGGCATCATCTCTGGAAAAACCTCCTGCGCTGAGGTCCCCGCATGGTCACATCGCCACCCAGTCGCACAGGTCCGTGTCGAGGGCTTCCTCCCAGATCGGCGAGTCCTCCGTGGCGGGGTCGATGGTCGTGGCCCACTCCTGGAGGCTTTCGAGGGCGTCCTCACGCTCGTTGTTGGTGGCGAAGTCGCTGATCAGGAACTCGTGGCACAGGCGGAGCAGGATGAGGAACGTGCGCAGGCTCCCGGCTACGACCACCTCGTCGTAGCCCGTACTGCCGTCCTGGACGACCGCGCCCGTCTGTCCGTCGAGGAAGACGTCGCCTCCGGTCCACTGGCCCAGGTGGAAGAACGGGCCCGGGGCTTCGGGTGATGTCGTGCACCCCGACCACGGCGTGGTGACGAGCCCTGTTGCGGCCGCGTCGATCGTGCTCATGAACGGCAGGTGGTGGGGGAGGAAGGGCAGTCCGATCCGCGTGAGGAGTCGGCGGCTGTCGGCATGTACGAGTTCGGTGGGCAGTTCATCCTCGCGGAGTGTTCGGCAGGTGCCGTGACCGAAGGTCGCCTCCAGCCACTCGCGGCTCGGGGCATCCGGGGCCAAGGCGGGGGCGGGGCATTCCCATACGGCGGCTTGAGTAATGGGCTCCTCGATGAACGGCTCCGCCAACGGAGACGGACGGGGTCGCTGTTGGGTATCAAGACCCGCCTCAATGACGAAAAACCCGGACGCGTCGTCAAGCAGCCAATCTCCGCATGGCAGGCGCTGGAACTCGAACAGGCTGATGTCGTCGCGGCCGCGGTCGAAGATGTGCCGGACAGGCGGCCGCGGCTCAGGACCCGCTGCCTTGCGGCTCCCCTCCGTCAGTGCAGCACGCACCCTTTCCTCGGTCCCTCCGGTGGAGGGGTGGGCCCGCCCCGACATTCGATTTCCCGAAGCGGCCGAACATCCCGAAGGGACGACAGTTCGACCAAGTCGTCCGCCACGGCATCCGGTTTCCGGCTTCTCTCACGATGTCGTCTGCGAGCCGTTCCTTTCCACGGCTCAGCGCACAGTGATGCAGCCAGGAAACCCACTCCTCCTGCGGCACCGAGGCCAGGCCCAACTCCTCCAAATAGTGGATGTCCATCGCGATGCCGCCCTGAGGGACGCCGTCGGGCCAGCGGACGGCGAGGGCAGGCAGGAGTCCGGTCGGCGTGAGATGCGCGAGGGCGGAGCCGTCGCTCAGCACCTCGTCGAGTCGGCCGGCTTGGACGGCATGGACGCCCAGAGTTCTCGCTGCGTAGTGCTGGACAGCGCCTGGCACGTTTCCGACGTCGGTGGCCCTTCGACGGAGGGAGGGAGTCAGAGCCGTGACGATGGTCCCGTGATCGACCGGGCACAGTTGTCGGATCCGATGGCGGAGGGACTCCGCGTGGAAGGCGACCGTGATCTGCCCTGTCTCGTCCGCGCTGGTGACGAGTAGGTTCGGGAGGCGCTCTGCCGCTCCTACCAGGCCGTGGGCCGCTGACGACTCGATGCCGAGAATGCTGCACAGGCCCGTCAAGGCTGAGAGCGGCGTAACGAGGAGCTCCGAAGCGGCCAGCGCCCAAAGGGCTGGGTGGGCGTTGAGCAGTCGGCGCAATTCTTCGTCGTCCGCCTGTGTGTCGGCGGGCGGTTGGAGGACCAGCTCATTGCCGGACGGCAGAAGGACCCATGGTTGGTCCGCCTCACGTTCGATGACGAACCGGATCGTGGGCCGTGCGGAGCGACGGAAGTGGCGGACCATGTCCTGGGTGATCCGACTCGGCTCATTGGAGGTAACGAGACTGTCGGCCCAGTGGACGTTCGCCAGCAGGGCTATCCCGTCCTGCGTGATCGACCGTGCGGCGTCAGCCAGGGACAGCCTCTTGTGCGCGACGCCCCATGCTTCGAGGAGGCGCCGGGCGATGTCAGCGGCATGCAGGCCCTGACAGTCCACGTAGACGGCGTGCGGCAACCGTTCGGCGAGTGCCCGCAGCAAGCCGGTCTTGCCGGCACCGGCCGGACCGCGAATCGCGAGCGCCGGGTGCAAGCGATGAGGGGTCGCGAGCCAGTTCTCCGCCTGTTCCTGGGCCCTGTCTGGGGTCACTCCGCCCGTTCCTCGTATCGACGTACTTGCGTTATAGACCAGGACACTGGCCATGTGTGGTCTGAAATGCCGTCAGCAGTGACCTGTCAGGCGCCCCGGATTACTTCCCGGGGCGCCGTACGTGGGCTTCGTGGGTTCAGTACAAGTAATAGAACTCTTCGGTTTCTGTGAGGTGTCCCCAGTTGCGGGTGGCTGCGGCGGCGGGGTCGATGCCGGCGAGCCATGCCTTTAGCTCTTCGATGAGGTCGTCTCCGTCGAGGCCGCCGTCCGTCACGTACGCCATCATGTACTTCCACTGCAGGCACACCATCGCGGTGAACTGGGCCAGCGAAGTGCCGGCCAGGGGGTCCCCGGGACGGTCGCCGTCGACCGCGTTCTTGCGTGATTGTCGCAGTACGCGGCCGGTGGGGCCGTCGAGGAGGAGGACGCCGCCGATCCAGGTGCCGAGTTCATAGAAGGGGCCATCTCCGACGGGCGTTTCGAAGTCCTTGGTGCCCGCCCAGGTGTGCTCGATGAAGCCGGTACCGGCGAGGTTGTGGGTGTTGAGGCTCAGGAAGTTGCTGATTGCGGGGAAGCCCGTCTCGGTGAGAAAACGGCGGGTGGGCTGGTGGGTGAGACCGGCGGGCAGCTGGTCTTCCGTCAGGAGCGGGGCGATGTCCGCGTCGAATACGTCCAGTACGAGATCGCGGGTGGGACGGCAGGCTGCCTCGTCGTACGGGCGTGGGGATATCTCCGTGTACCAAGTGACGACGGGGAGTGCGGGCAGCGGGCTGTCTTCGACGTAATCGGGGTTGGGCTCGATCGCATAGATCCCTCGGCTTCCACCGATCACGATCAGATTCCCGGCACAGGCCACTTCGTCAGCCTTTGGTGCTTGGATCACACGGTGAGTGGAGGGGTTGCCCACGGCTGACACGCGAACCAGGTTCCACGATGTCTCGGCTTCCCAACGAGCGGGCGCTGGCGAGGTGGGTGTCGCCTCCGCGACGGCTGATCCTTCAGCTCCCGTCAACTCCGCGGTGCGTGAGATGAGTCGGCCGGTGGCCGCGTCCCAGGTCTGTTCGTGGCCGTCCCTGGTGGAGCTGGTGACGGTGCTGCCGTCCGGGGTGGCTCGCAGGGCTGTGACGCCGTCGATCTGGGGAGGGCAGGGACGGACACGGCCGGGGGCTCGCCAGTGGGTCCATACGGTGCGCCACGGCAGGGGACCGGCAGCTTCGGACAAGGCGTCGGCGCGTTCCGTGTCTCCCTGGCTGAGCGCCATGAGATGCAGCAGGGAAACCCACTCCGCCTGCGAGGACGGCGCCACTCCGAGACTGTCGAGGTAGTACATATCGGCGGCAGGGCTGCCCGCGGGAATGCGATGCGGGAACGCCAACCGGAAGGCGTCCAGCAGCGTTGTGTGGGTGCACTTGGCCAGGAGCCGGGGATCTTCCAGGATTTCCTGGAAGCGGTCTGCGGCTGCGGCGTGGGCGGGAAGGGCATGGGCGAGATAGGACACGAGCGGATCGTCGTCCGCGCAGGCGAAAAGACGCTCCGTCATGGCGTGTTGGAACGTCCGGTGGGCCTCCGCGGGGACGCGATTGCGCAGTGTCCGAGCGTCGCGTTCATGAACGAAACCGACGGGGCGTGTCGCTGAGGGGGCGAGCGTAACGAGAGATGACTGCGCGGCGATGGTGCGCAGTTCTGCCTCGTCGAAGTCAGTGCCGAGCGCGGCGCAGAGGGCCTGCCACTCGTCGAAGCGCACGTGATGCCGTTCCGAGAGAGCCAGCGCGGTCAGAGCGTCGTGCTCACGTGGTGGGAGCGAGTCGGGGGACCACGTGGTGGCGTCAGGCCCAGGCGCGAGGACGATGCGGTCCGAACGCCGGCTCAGGTCGCATACCTCACTGTCGATTTCGACGATGAACCTGATCCCGGTATTGCCGGACTTCAGGCCGAAGGCGTTGACGATGCCCCTGATGGCTGCGTCTTCGGGCTCAGCTGTGTGCCGCGTCGTCCCGGCCCACTGCGTGTTCGTCAAGATCACAACGCGATCGAGGTCCTGGTCTTCTGCTCGCAGGTACAGAGCGAAGAGAGAGCGGTTGTCCTCATAGGGGACACCGATGCCACGCATCACGCGATCTGCCACCTGCTCAGCGGTACAGCCCGCGGCATCGATGAGCACGGCGCCGGGCGTCGCGTCGGCGAACTCCTGGAGCAGTCGGCTCTTTCCAGCGCCAGAAGGGCCGTCCAGGTACACAAAGCCGTGCGTAGGCTTCAGGTGGTCCAGTCGCGCGCGGAGCTGATCGACTGCTTCCTGCGGGCCGAGTGGAGCATGCAAGGTGACCTCGTCCTTTCTCTTGGTACGGCTGCGCGACCCCGAGTCACTGTCGCTGTCGGACAGGAGAGCTGAACTACGACTCAGACCCATTCCGGTCCGTAGGACGCCAGGTCCCACGTGCTGTCCTCGAAGTCGTAGCCCTCGAGGATGAGCGTCCAGGTCTCGGCCCGGGCGGCCGTGCCGTCGATCTGCTCGCACCACCTGGCGAGGTTTTCTTGCGCGTCCTTGTGGTCGGGGTCGTAGGGGAAGTGGGTCCTGCGGAACTCGTCGTACAGCCGGACCATGGCGAAGAACTGGGTGAGGCTGCTCCCGGCGACGGGGTCGGGAGAGCCGCCCGTGGTGTCCCGGTAGAGGCGGCCGGTGCTGCCGTCGAGCAGGAGCCTGGAGGACATCCATGTGCCGAGCTCGTAGAACGGGCCGCTGCTGGGCGCCCCGCTCCTGGCGCGGCGTTGCCGGGGCACGTTCCGGTCCTGGCCGGGCCAGGGCACCTCGACCAGGGGGCTGTCCCCGCGCGGCGTGATGTTCAGGTGCAGGAAGTCTCCGATCTCCGGCAGACCTGTCTGGGTCAGGAAGTCCCGTGCGGCGGGATCCGTGAGGCCCTGGGGGAGCTGTTCGTCGGCGAGCTGGTGGCAGGTCCCTGCGCCGAAGGTCTGCTCGAGCCAGTCCCTCATGCCCTCACCGCGTAGGGCGGCCGCGGCGGATGGAGGGAGCGGCCAGGGGGCGGGGCGGGTGTGTGCGGCGATCAGGGGGCGCTTGGGGTACGTGTCGTGTGCGGTGTCGGCCGTCACCTGGACGGATACGGCGAAGAGGCCCGCGGTGCCGGCGAGCACCCAGTGCCCGTCGTCGATGTAGAGGCCCTTCGTCACGGCCTGGGGGCAGGTGGGCGGGGCGGGCACGGTGGGTGTCTCCAGCTTCCAGCCGGTGTCCGTGTGCTCGGCGAATGTGACGTCCGGTGCTTCGTGCCTCCCGGAGCCTCGCGGGCTGCTCCAAGGGAGCGGGTCGTCCGAGAGGGAGGCGTGCACCTCGACCGGAGCCGAGACCGGCTCCCCGGTCGTCGGGCTCCACTCCTGGCGAAGGTACCGGTACTTCGGGTACGCGATCTTGTCGGTCGTCACGTCCCGGGCCGTGACGACGGTCAGCCCCGACTCTTCGACCACCACACCGAGTTCGTCGACCCGACCGGCGTCGCCCTCGATTCGCCCGAAGATGCCCGCGGGCCGCCAGCGCGTCCACGTCGTCCGCCACGGCAGCGGGACACCAGCGGCCAGAAGCCCGTCGGCCAGCTCCGTGCGGCCCGAGCTGAGCGCGGCGTGGTGGAGCCAGGCCACCCATTCACCCTGCGACGAGGGAGTGATGCCCTGGACCTCCAGATAGTGGAGCATCGCCGCCACGCTGGCGTACGGCACGCCGTCGGGGTGGGCGACGGCGAGGGCCTCACGCAGTGCGGCGGGCGAGAACTGGGCCAGCAGACGCCCGTCGTCCAGGAGGTGGGGGAGGGTGCCGGCCAGGGCCGCGTGCAGAGGAAGTGCGCGAGCGGCGTACTGCCTCACCGGCCCCTGTTCCGACCAGAGCCCGGGTCCGTCGCCGTCCACCGCTGCGGACATCAACGCGCCTACGACGCGGGCCTGCGCCTCCGTACCCATCGGCTGCCTGTGTCGCCACGCATGATGGAAGGCCTCCGACCGGAATGCGACCGACGACCGGTCCTCGTCCACGACCAGGACGTCCGGGCGCTCCTCCGCGAAAGTGAGGAGCGAGCGCGCCTCCGTGGGCACGCCGATCGCGGAGCACAGCAACTGCCAGACGGACAACGGCACCTGACGCAGCTCGGCAGCGGCCAGTGCGCCCAGCCGGCCGGCTGCGGTCGACTCCTCCTCGCCGTCACCCGCGTCCAAGGCCGGTGCGGACAGGGTCACTTCGTACTCGGCGAAGCGCGGAGTTTCCACGGCGCCCGGGTCGTACTCCGCCATGACCCAGACCTCACGGCCCTGGAACCGCCGGAACCCGGGAGCCAGGACCTCTGCCACGCGAGCCGGTTCAGAAGACGTCACCACCTCACCCGCGTACTGCACATTGGCGAGGAGAAGGACACACGGGTGACCGGCGGGAGCGGCGCTGCACTCTTCGCGCATGCAGGTGGCCACAGCGTCGGCGCTCATGCCCCGGCAGTCGATGAGCACGGCGCTGGGCCAGCGGTCCTGGACAGCCCGCAGATACGCGCTCTTGCCGCTCAGCGCCGGGCCGAGGACGGAGAACACCCGCCGATGCCGTGCGGGCAGCTCCCGCCAGGCCTCGATGCGGGCCCAGTCCTCAGCGTTGATCGCGGGCACTCGTGTGATCCCCCTCAGTGAATGGTGGTGCGGTCCATGACGTTACTGACTCGACGCGGCGGCGCGTGTATGAGGGGGATGCCGTAACCCGGCGAGGCCTGTACGCGCCACGTACGACCCCGGACCCTCGACCCGTCCCGTCAGACTCGGTCGGCGAAGTTGTAGTCCTCGAAGACCCGTTGCCACCCCTCCGTCCGGTAGGCATCGGGGTCGACGAGTTCGAGCCAGCGACGCACGTCCGACTCCGTGTCCTCGATCGACCAGTCGGAGGCGAACCACCAGTAGTAGAGACGGACCATGGCGACGAACTGGCTGAGGCTGCTCCCCGCCAGCGCGTCCTCGAGCCCGGACGAACCGTCTTGCAGCACCCGCCCGTCGCGACCGTCGAGGAGCAGACGCGCTCCTTGCCACCAGCCGAGCGAGTAGTACGTGGTTTCCTCCTCGGCCGGCTCGGGGGCGGGGCGCAGGCCGGTGTCGGCGAGGCCCGTGTCGGCCAGGCCGGTGGTGTCGAGTTCGAGGAAGCCTGTGACGCAGGGGAAGCCGACTGAGGAGAGAAAGTCGCGCGCGCCGGCGTCCGACAGGGCGGACGGCAGAGTCTCCTTCGGGAAGCGCTGTACCGC
>Ga0164243_10015436_pt1 | contig 10556 bp, 9 predicted proteins | sample OricompcompostOP_FD_108781 | JGI IMG/M metagenome (GOLD analysis project Ga0164243, IMG submission 108781) | Organic Plus compost microbial communities from Emeryville, California, USA - Original compost - Organic plus compost (OP) | ecosystem: Engineered > Solid waste > Mixed feedstock >...
ACCCCCGGCAGCATTGCTGCGCGCCAGGCAACACCATGCGTCCTTTCGCATGGCTACCGCCTCAATAGCGCCCGCCCTACGATCTCCTCGCAGTATCAACGAACGTGATCGGTCGATTGGGCACGGGCTCCTCGTCGATCACATCCCATTGAAAACGACGAGGACCGATCTCATGTCTGACCATACCGCAAGCAAAGACCCTTCATCGCGCCGCAATATCCTGATTGGCGGTGCCACCGCCGTAGGAACCCTGTTGGCGGCCGGGATGTCCCAGCGGGCCGCAGCCAAGGCGGTCACGCCAGCCGCGGCGACTCAGCGCGGTGCTGCCGCGTCCAGCTCGACCATTGTGACCAAGGACGGCACCCAGCTCTACTATAAGGACTGGGGCGAAGGCCAGCCTATTGTTTTCAGCCACGGCTGGCCGCTGAACTCCGATAGCTGGGAATCGCAGATGCTGTTCCTGTCGTCGCAGGGGTATCGCACCGTTGCGCACGATCGGCGCGGCCACGGGCGTTCCAGCCAACCGTGGAAAGGCAACGACATGAACACCTACGCCGACGATCTGGCCACCGTTATCGAAACCCTGGACCTGAAGAACGTTGTTCTGGTCGGGTTTTCCACGGGCGGCGGTGAAGTCGCTCGTTATATCGGCCGCCATGGCACCAAGCGCGTTGCGAAAGCTGTCCTGGTTTCGGCCGTGACGCCATTCATGCTGAAGACGCCCAGCAATCCCAATGGAACACCCATCGAAGCCTTCGATGGCCTGCGCGCGGCCCAGCTGGCCAATCGCTCGCAGCTGTATCGTGATTTCCCGTCGGGACCGTTCTACGGGTTCAATCGCCCCGGCGCCAAGGTGTCACAGCCGCTGATCGATCTGTGGTGGATGCAAGGCATGCTCGGCGGACACAAGAACACCTATGACTCGATCAAGGCGTTCTCCGAAACCGATATGAGGGAAGATCTCAAGAAATTCGACGTGCCTACGCTGGTCATTCATGGCGACGATGACCAAGTCGTGCCGATTGAAGCCGCGGGTCGGGCGTCGGCCAAGCTCATCAAGAATGCAAAGTTGATTGAATATCCCGGTGCGCCTCACGGCCTGACCGATACGCACAAGGAAAAATTCAATACGGACTTGCTGGCGTTTATTCGTAGTTGAGCGGCATTGGCATCGGCCTAGCTGCTTTGCAGTGCCTCCATTACCCGGCGATGCACCTCGAATAGTGCGGGGTCGTCCGGATGACGGGGGCGCTCAATATCCACCTGGATCACGTCGCGGATCTCAGCAGGCGTTCCGCCCATCACGACGATTCTGTCGGCTAGAAAAGCCGCTTCCAGCATATTGTGAGTGACCAGCACTCCAGTGGGGCGCTGGCGACTCTCGTCGAGCCATAAGGATTGCAACAGCAGACGCAGGCGTCGGGCGGTCAGCTCATCCAAAGCGCTAAACGGTTCGTCCAGCAGCAGGACATCGGGGGTAGTCGCGAAAGCCCGTGCAATCGACACGCGTTGACGCTGCCCACCGGACAGAAATTGCGGATAGGCATTGGCGTGTTCCGGCAGTTCGACTTTGTCGAGCAAGCTTCGAACCGTCGCCTGTTGTTGTGCCAAAGCAGCATTGCTACGCGTCAGCACAATCCCAACATTCTCCTGGACACTGAGCCAGTCGAGCAGCCGTGGTTGTTGAAAGACGACACTGAGGTTGATGGCATCGACAGGCCGGTCAAAGGCCACGGCCCCGCGCGTGGGTTTATCCAAGCCTGCGATGAGATTCAGAACGGTCGACTTTCCGCAGCCGGAAGGACCGACCAGCGCCACCAATTCGCCGGAACGAATACGAAAGTCGAATGCCTTCAAAACCAGTTTTTCTGGATCTGCGCCACGCGCAGGATATCGCTTTTCGATGGACTCGATTCGGATATTGCTGCTCATGCCGCAACCCCTTTTTTCCAACGATTCGCATGCCGTTCCAATGGTTGAAATATGCCGTGCTCGACCAGCAGCATGGCGACCCAAAAGGATAGTGTCCATGCAATGACGCCTTCGACGTTTTGCGTACTGAACTGCGCATTGAGCTGATAGCCCACGCCGTCCGACATGCCAAAGATCTCGACCAGTACGATCACTTTCCAGGCAATGGAAAAACCGACCCTGCACCCTGAAACGATGAAGCTGTAGAGTACGGGCAGCCAAATGTGGCGCAATACGATCGACGTGGGCAGGCGGAACACCTGTACCATTTCGACGAGTTCGTGTGCCAGTGAGCGGACACCTTGATGCACTGAGATGATGAGTGCAGGCAGCACACCCAAAGCCACCGCGACAACGGGTGACGCCAGACTGACACCGAACCAGATCACGCACAGCAATGCCCAGACCAGGCCGGGTACGGTCAACCCCAGAATAATGCCCGGCTCAAAGAACCGCTCAGCAAAGCGAGACACCGCGGTCAGTATCCCTATAGGCAAGGCAATGGCCAGCGCCAGCAGAAATCCCAGTGACATACGCAAGAAGGTATTGCCGATCTCGACCGGGGCAAACCCGCTCAGGCAGATCTTGACCAACTCATGGGCGATAGCGGCGCTGCTTGGTACCAGTGGGGAGTGCGCTGCGCGCGCCATCACTTCCCAACCCGCGATCAGCACGACAAAGAAAAGTATCTGTGGCGCCAGCCGATGCCATGCACCGCGCAGGCGTTGCGCCACGGGTACGGCGCGTTCTGGATGGGGCGGACGCGTTACGTCCAGAGTCAGTTCTTTCGCGTCCATCAGGCTTTTACGTAAATAGTGCGGTCAGGTGTTCGACCCAGCAGTCCGAGTTTCACGGCCGTCTGGATTTGTTTGTCGATGGTGGCAAATACGCCGTCATCCCAGCGAGTGGAATAGGCCGGCGCCAAGCGTTGCGGCAATAAGTCGATCGCCCGGGTTTCATCGGCCTTGATCCCCAGGTCTTGAGCGATAGTTTTCAGGCTGTCTGGATTGGTCTGTATTGCCTGGCCGAATCGTTCGAACAGCGCCGCTAGTTGCTTTGCCGTTTCGCGATTGGCATCGAACCACGTGCGGCTGGCCGCCAAGCCTACGAGAAAGGGGTCTTCGGTTTGGCCAGTGGCCTGTTTCCAGAGATCCGCTACGCGGGCGATTTCACGCGCGCCGCGGCCTACCAAGCGTGTTGCCGTGGGCTCCAGCGTAATGATGGCGTCGACATCCCCGCGTTCAAACAATGCCAGATTTGCGGTCGGTGAGCCATGGATGACTTTGACGTCTTTTTTCAGATCAATACCGATCAGCGAGGCCGCAATTCTGGCCTGCTGATAAGTCTCACTGGTCTCGGCCGTCGTCGCGATGGTCTTGCCGACCAGGTCCTTTGGTTCTTTATACGGGCTGTCGCTACGCACGATCCAGCGCCCGTGGTTGTTCAACGCCGGGCCGAATAATACGATGTCACTGCCGCGATTGGCCAACGTGGCAAGGCCCACCGCGCCAAACACGCCAACATCAAGTGAGCCGGCGCTGAGCTGAACCTGCATTTTCCCCGGATCCGCCGTGATCCAGTTCAAGGTCAATGCTGAGTCAGTATTCAAATGCTGGCTGTCTATCAGCGGTCGCCACGCCGACCCGGCGCTGCCCGCGGATGGCAGCGTGATACGGACCGCGTGTTGCTCGGCGGCTCGTGCTATGGGAAATAGACTGGTCGCTGCCAACACGCTGGCGGATTGAAGAAACGTTCTGCGCTGCATGCGGATCCCTTGTGCGGTTGCGATACGTGTTTATGGTTGTCTTCGAGGTGCGATCGTAATGAGGCTCATAGCACCAGTGCGCGGTGCAGGACGCGGCGCTTGCCGCCAAAATCGGGCACCCCACGGTGTTGTACCGTGCGGTTGTCCCAGATCAAGGCCACGCCGTCAGTCCAGCGATGGCGCGTCTGCACTTCAGGGGCAGAGATCGCGTCGAACAGCACATCCAGCAAAGCTTGGCTGGTGCGTCGGGTGACACCCAGGATGCGCTGGGTATAGAGTTCGTTGGCGAAAATCTGCTTCCGTCCAGTTTCGGGATGTGTGCGAATGAGTGGAACCTCGATCGACGGATATTTCTCACGCTGCCCCGCGCGTTGGGCAAAGTCGTGATACGCCAATGTGAGGAATCCCTGTGTCTCGACGTCATGCACCGCCGTCAGCGATTCAAAATAAGCCGCCAACGCGGGGTCGAGCAGGTCATAGGCTGCGGTCGCATTGGAGAACAGCGTGTCTCCACCGGTACCGGGCACTTCTTGAGCGAACAAGGACGTAAAAGGAGGCTGCACGTTCTGGAACGACTGGTCGATATGCCAGATGTAGTTCATCCGCGTGCGCTTGATGGACGAGTCGATGGCATTGAGTTGTCCCGTCTTTCCCGAGCCAGGGGTGTACGGCGTATTCAAGAGCTTTACTTGGCCAAACAATGAGACCAGCCGTTCAAAGGACTGAGCGTCTACAGTTCCCGGCTCAAAGCTCAGAAATCCATGGCGCAGCAGGCCTTTATATAGAAAGTCGCGCACGTCAGGGGCAACGTCGGTATCGGGCCTTAATCGCAGCCCATGCACAGTCGCACCTACCGTCGCAGAGTAGGGCGCAATATTGATGTCGCCCAACGTCGCAACATCATGAGGATATTGCGTGAAATCCAGGACTTTAGATTGAATCCTGTCCAGTTTTTCGTCGTCGACATAGATGCCGTTCGTAACGGGGGGCGCAGCGGGGAGAGTGGCGGAAAGAGACATGGTCGTTTTTTCTAGGATCAGGCGCTGGGCGATTGGATGGGGTACTGCGGGTCGGTGCCCCATTCCAGCCACGAGGCGGGATAGACCGCGGCCTGTTGCCCGGCCAATTGCAGGGCGACAAAGGTGCGCGCGGCACGCCCTCCGCCTCCGCAATAGACAATGGGGCTGTCCTGAGGGGTAATGCCAATCTGCTGTGCCTGGGAGCTGACTCCATGGGCGCTGGCGTACTGCCCGTCGCCGTTCAATTCGAGGCTGTTGTCCCAGAACTTGGCCTCAGGAATGCGGCCTTTGCGGCCGGCATTGCTGCGTACGCCGTCAAATTCCTCCCGTGACCGGGCATCCAGGATGGTGCGGTTCTGCTGGGTCGCGGTCAGTACATCCTGAGCGGTAGCCAAATACTCTGATTGAGGCGTCAACACAAATGGGGTCGCCGACCAGGAAGCTGCCGTCGTGACATGTTCGCCAGGCCAGGCCGCCAAGCCACCGTCCAACAGGGAAATATGCTGGATTCCTGCATAAGCAAATGCCCAGGCGGTCTTGGCCGAGGGGGCATCATTCTGTGCGCCGATAATCACGACGCGCGATTCTGCGGTGAGACCCAAGGCAGATAGCGCCCACGCTAGTACAGCCTGGAACCGTGTCAGGGAGGCGGGATCCGTGCGCACGATCGACAGCAAGGCGGGATCAAAATTTCTGGCGCCCGCGATATGGCCGCGCCAGTAATCGGCAGGCGAGCGCGCATCGATCAGGACCAGCGTCTCATCGTTCAGGTTCTGTGAGACCCAGGTGGGTGTAACAAGTTTGAAAGTAGCCATGGGGCGATCCTCGTTGATGCTGTAGGCGCAGTGTGCCGACGTCGTGCCGCTGCGCGAAAGATGGATACTGTCCCATGATTTGTGCTTAATTCAAAAGAAGAAAAAATTGTTAGTACCTTTACTAATTTCATTTTGAAGGAAGCTGATCTTGATGGAGAATCCGTGGTTTTGACTTGTATTGGCTGCGGCTTGAAACACATTCATGGCTTTTCGTTTGCGTCCCGTGTCCGACGCGAGTGAGGATTTTCGTCCGCTCGCATTGCTGGTTGGCTCTGCCATGTTCATGGAGCAATTGGACGCCACTATCATCAGCCCCGTCATTCCTCAGATCGCCTTGCAATACGGCATAGACCCGCTAGGGTTGAACCTGACGATGACGATCTATCTGCTCTGTTCGCTGATATTTATTCCGCTCAGTGGGCTGTTTGCGGCACGCTGGGGATCGAGGACGACCTTTTGCGGGTCTGTATTGCTATTCGTCATCAGCTCCGTATTGTGTGCGATGTCTACGAGCGTAGAGGCGCTCGCCGCCTCTCGTGGCCTGCAGGGCGCCGCCGCTGCAATGATGGTGCCGGTCGGCCGTAATGTGCTGATTCACGCCGTGGGCAAAGGAAAGCTGGTACAGGCCCTGGCCTGGATGGTTACGCCTGCCATGCTGGGCCCGATGCTGGGGCCGCCTCTTGGTGGAATATTGGGGACTTATTTAAGCTGGCATTGGGTTTTTTGGGCAAACGTTCCCGTGGGGCTCGCGGGGTTATGGGCAGCGCGCTATGTGATGCCGGAATTGCGTACGCGTATCAGCAGTGTGTTTGATTGGGGGGAGTGGTTGCTGCTGTCCGCCATATTGGCGCTCATCGTAATTGGCGTCGAATCCGTACGGCAGGCGGACGATCCGTTGTGGCTGTTTGCGTTGACGGGATTGCTCGTTTTCTATATCCGTTATCGGTGGCACTTGGCGCATCCGATGCTGGATTTCTCGCTGCTACAGGGAAAATCGTTCTCTGCAGGGTTCTGGGGAGGCAGTCTCATTCGCGTGGGTTATGGGGCATTGCCATTCTTGCTGCCGCTCATGCTGCAATTGGGATTGGGATTTAGTGCTGTGCAGAGTGGGATGGTCTTGTTGCTCAGCGGTACGGTCGCCTTTTTTGCCAAGACGCAAACCGCGAAGATGCTGGAGCGTTGGGGTTTTCGCCGGATGTTGATCGGCAATGGCCTGATGTGCGCGGCAGGGCTATTGGCGTGTGCATGCTTTGCACTGCCCGGCTGGAATATGATCGCCATTTCCCTGGTCATGGCGATTACGGGTTTTTTTCGGGCGATTCAGTTCAACGCGCTTAGTGCCATTGCTTATGCCGATTTGCCGGCCGAAAAAGTTGCTTCGGCCACGACATTGAACACGATGGCTTGGCAGCTCGCGGTTACGTTGGGCATCGCATTTTCCGCGTTGCTCATCGAATGGTCCGCCACCTGGGCCGGCCGCGCTGAGCCCGCCAGTGCCGATTATGCGATCGCTTTTGGTCTGCTGGCACTATGTTGCGCAGCGGCCATCCCGTGTTACCGTTCCCTGCCCGAGCATGCTGGCCAAGAGTTGAGCGGCCATACCTCCCGGGGGTCTTGAGGGCGTCAGGCCAGCGTTTATTGGCCTGCACGCAAATTCTTTTAGCCTTTTTCTACGCCATTAAGCATGCCCAATTCTGCGATCGAACGTCTGGATCAACTTTATGACCGGCCCGGATTCTTGCTTCGGCGCGCGCATCAGATTTTCGTATCCATTCTGGAAGCCGAATTCGCATCGATTGGATTGTCCCCCGCACAGTATGCAGTATTGATTGCGCTGCACGAGAAAAAGAAACTGACCCAGGGCGAACTCGCCTTGTCCTTAGGGATGAATAAAGTCAGTATTTCTCAGGTCGTCCAAGGGCTGGAGCGCAATGGCTGGCTCCTGCGGCAAGTCGACAGTGTGGATAAACGCCAACTGCGTTTGACCTTGACCGCCGCAGGACGAAACATGTTGCGTCGAACACGCGGTATGGCAGAGACCACCTACAACGCACAGATGGCGCCATTGAACGACGATGAGCGAGAGCAGTTTGTGTCACTGCTTAAACGCTTGGTATACGAGCTGGAGCCGCATGCTCGAGCGGCGTTCAATCCATTGGATGTCACTAAAAAATAGACGTGCCGTTCGAGGCATGAGGATGATGGGCTCGATGAGCCGCTACCATTCATCTTATCGATGATGATAGCGGCTCATCGGCTCGAAATACCGGCTCAACCCCTCAACGCGAGCAGCACTTCATCCAGCATCTTCTTGGCATCGCCAAACAACATGCGGTTGTTTTCTTTGTAGAACAGGGGATTGTCCACACCCGCATATCCCGAGGCCATCGACCGTTTCATCACGATCGAGGTCTTGGCCTTCCAGACCTCCAGCACCGGCATGCCGGCAATGGGGCTCGTGGGGTCTTCGGCGGCGCTGGGGTTAACGATGTCATTGGCGCCGATGACGATGGCAACGTCCGTATCGGGGAAATCCTCGTTGATTTCGTCCATCTCCATCACGATGTCATAGGGCACCTTTGCCTCGGCCAACAGCACATTCATGTGGCCTGGCATACGGCCTGCCACCGGGTGAATGGCAAAGCGGACGTCCACGCCTTTCTCGCGCAGTGTCTTGGTGATCTCGTACACCGTGTGTTGAGCCTGGGCCACCGCCATACCGTAACCCGGCACGATGATGACGCCTTTGGCGTTACGCAGCATCTCGGCGGTCTCGGCAGCGCTCACGGGCACGACTTCACCTTGAGGCTCGGTTGCATCGCTTTTCTTGGCGGGCGTACCGCTGCCCGAGCCAAAACCGCCGGCAATGACACTGATGAAGTTGCGGTTCATGGCCGTGCACATGATGTACGACAGGATCGCGCCCGACGAGCCGACCAGCGCACCCGTCACAATCAACAGGTCATTGCTCAGCATGAATCCGGTAGCGGCCGCTGCCCAGCCCGAATAGCTGTTGAGCATGGAGACGACCACAGGCATGTCCGCGCCGCCGATGGCCATGACCATGTGTATGCCGAACAGCAGGGCAATCACGGTCATCACAATCAACGGCAGCATGCCGGCATTGACGTCGGGCGCCGCCAGAAATTCCCGGCCGAACCAGATCACGACCAGCAGGGCAATCAGATTGAGCCAGTGGCGCGCGGGCAGCAGCAGCGGCTTGCCACCGATGCGTCCTGCCAGCTTGCCGAACGCAATCAGTGAGCCCGAGAACGTGACCGCACCAATCAGAATACCGACGTAGATTTCCACCTCGTGGATGATTTTCTCCGCACCTTCGTATTTCATGGTGGGGTCGATATAGCTGGCGAATCCGACGATGCAGGCCGCCAGACCCACCAGGCTATGCATGAGCGCGACCAGCTCAGGCATCTGGGTCATTTTGACGACCTTGGCGGCATAGAGACCGATGCCGCCGCCCACAACCAACGCAATGACAATCCAGGCAATGCCTGAGGTGCTGACGCTGGGGCCGAACACGGTCGCCAATACGGCCAGCGCCATGCCGATCATGCCGAACAGATTACCGCGACGTGAAGTTTCTGGATTGGACAGGCCACTCAAACTCAAGATAAAGAGAATGGCGGCACCGAGATAGGCCACCGTGGCGAGACTTTGGGACATGATGATGTCTTTCCTTTATTTATTGTTCTTATTTACGGAACATGGCGAGCATGCGACGGGTGACGGCAAAGCCGCCAAACATATTGACCGCTGTGAGCACGAGCGCGGCAAAAGCCAGCCAGTGAATCAGCGCATCGGGTCGATCGTTCACGCCCGCTGTTGGCGGCGCAATCTGCACTAGCGCCCCGATGGCAATGATGCTGGAAATGGCATTGGTCACGCTCATCAGCGGTGTGTGCAGTGCAGGGGTCACATTCCACACCACCATGTATCCGATGAAGCACGCCAGTACGAACACCGTAAAGTGCCCCAGGAATGCCGCCGGCGCATAGGCGCCGATGAACCAGAAGGCCACTGCCGCGACGGCAAAAATGATCGCGAGCGTTTTGGCCGGCAACGGACCGCTGCTGCCATGACCGTGGCCGCCTTTCTTTTCGGCAACAGGCGCTGCCGGTTTGGCAGTTGTGGCAGGAGGCGTTGCGGGCTTTAGCGGTGGAGCGGGCCAGGTAATGGCGCCGTCCTTGATTACCGTCAGGCCTCGGATCGCATCGTCCTCCATATTGATCACGGCATGCCCGTCCTTGGCCTTGCACAGTTCCTCGGCAAGGCGCAGCAAGTTGGTGGCGTACAGCGTGGACGACTGTTTGGCCAGGCGCGAGGCCAGGTCGGTATAGCCGATGATCGTGACGCCATGACGCACGACGGCTTCGCCGGGTACGGTCAGCTCGCAATTGCCGCCTTGCTCTGCGGCCATGTCGACGATGACGCTGCCGGGCTTCATCGATTGCACCATCTCGGCGGTGATGAGCTTGGGCGCCGGCTTGCCGGGAATCAGGGCTGTGGTGATGATGATGTCAGCGTCTTTCGCCTGCTGCGCGTACATCTGGCGCTGCGCGGCCTGAAAGCCTTCGCTCATGACCTTGGCATAGCCGCCACCTCCGCTGCCTTCTTCTTCGTAGTCGACTTTGACGAACTCGCCGCCCAGGGATTTGACCTGATCGGCGACTTCGGCGCGGGTATCGTTGGCGCGCACGATGGCGCCCAGGCTGGCCGCCGTTCCGATGGCCGCCAGGCCTGCCACACCGGCGCCTGCGATGAAGACTTTGGCAGGTGGGACTTTACCTGCCGCGGTAATCTGTCCGTTGAAATAGCGCCCGAATGCGTTGGCTGCCTCAATGACGGCTCGGTAGCCGCTGACGCCGGCCGTGGAGGTGAGGGCATCCATTTTCTGGGCGCGTGACAGCGTGCGCGGCAGGCAGTCAATGGCCAGCACGGTTGCCTTTTTCGCGGCGAGTTGCTGCA
>Ga0164243_10015437_pt1 | contig 10556 bp, 11 predicted proteins | sample OricompcompostOP_FD_108781 | JGI IMG/M metagenome (GOLD analysis project Ga0164243, IMG submission 108781) | Organic Plus compost microbial communities from Emeryville, California, USA - Original compost - Organic plus compost (OP) | ecosystem: Engineered > Solid waste > Mixed feedstock >...
AGAGCCACACCCACGGTACCGCCGATTTCGGCCGATGGCTCGTCGACCTGCCGTTCCTGGCTGGAATCGCGCTAGGAAGCTTCGTCCGGCCCTTGGCCGGGCGACGCCCGCCCGCAGGAGCGGGCGGGGCACGGAGTGAACGAGGAACAGGCAATGACCTATGTGATCGTCGCGCGGTGGCGCGCGAAGGAAGGCAAGGCGGAGGAGATCGAGGGGATCCTGCGCGAACTGGTGCCGGCGACCCGCGCCGAGCCGGGCACGCTGATGTTCATCGGCCACCGCTCGCACGACAATCCGGACGAGTTCCTGATCTACGAGCAGTATGTGGACGAGGCCGCCTTCGTCGCGCATCAGCAGATGCCGCATTTCAAGACGCTGGTGCTCGAACGGGCGCTGCCGCTCCTGGCCGAACGCGAGCGGCTGGCCTTCGGCGTGCTGGCGACGCGCTGAAAGCTGAGAACAGGACCGCCGGCCCCGCCGGCGGTCCTCCGACCGCTAGGCCTGTGCCAGCCGCCCCGGCATCTGTTCCGGCGAAGCGGCCGAGACCGCGGCCACCGCGCTGAAGCGGGCGTTGCGGATGTGCCGGCGCATCGCTTCCTCGGCCTGGTCGGGATTGCGCGCCTGAAGCGCGGCAAGGATGTCGCGATGTTCGCTCAGGGCCGCGTGAGCGCGGCCCGGCCGGGTGCTCGAACGCAGCCGGTGAATGCGCAGCTGGTAATAGACCTCGTCCAGCAGCAGCTGCTCGATCCGCTCGCAACGCGCCGCACGGGCGATGGCGAAGTGGAAGTCCTCGTCCTTGGAACGCTGCAGATAGGCCTCGCCGGCGGCGAGGGCGGGCTGGTTCGCATGCTGCGACAGCAACTCGCTGACCGCGTCCAATTCGGCGTCGGTCATCTTCTCGGCGGCGAGCCGCGCCGCCATGCCTTCCAAAGCCTCGCGGACGAAGAACAGCTGCTCGAGATCAGCGCGGCTGAACTCGATGACACGCACGCCGATGCGCGGGGTGCGGGTGACGAGCCGGCCCTCGAGCCGGCCGAGCGCCTCGCGCAGCGGGCCGCGGCTGATGCCGAGCTGGCGCGCGAGCTCGGCTTCCGAGAGCCGTTCGCCCGGTTCGAACTCGCCCGACGTGATCGCCTCGACCAGCTTGCCGAAGGCCTCGTTCGCCAGGGACGTGCCGGAGATCGGATTGAGTGCGCTCATTCTGCCCGCCGCGGATTCCGAATCGAAGAGATCGTTTCCCTGGAGTGGTGCGACAAGTCTACGTCGTCTGACAACTGTCTACAACAAACAGGGAAAAGGCGCCCAAAAAGTGACCACAAAGCGCACGAACCGCGTGCAGAGGCCCTTTTGCGTCGCGTTGTCTCACGCCTTGGTTCCCATTTTCGTGTTTCTAAATATCTGAGTTTACGTAAGTATTCTCGCGGTCGCCGCTGGCGCCCGGCGGAGCGCCGCACGCGTTTGCTGCCTCAAGCCAACTGTTGACAGTATGGCTTCTGCAGCTACTCTGCTGTCGTATTCAGCGGCGGCCGCGGCGAGGGGCGCGAACCGCGAGGATGGGTGAATGCGGCCAACACAGAAATTGAAGGCGATCCTCGGACAGCGCTCAGCGGCCACAGTGCCGGGTGCCGCCAATGCGCTGTTTGCGCGGGTGATCGAGGATCTCGGATTCGACGCGGTTTACGTGACCGGCGCCGGAATCGCGAACATGCATCTGGGCGCCCCGGACGTCGGTCTGACGACGATGAGCGAGGTGGCGGAGACGGTGGCGGCGATAGCCGATGCCGTGTCGCTGCCGATCATCGTCGACGCCGATACCGGCTTCGGCAATGCGGTGAACATGGTCCGGACGGTCCGGGCGCTGGAGCGGGCCGGTGCGGCCGGGATCCAGATCGAGGACCAAGTGTTCCCGAAGAAGTGCGGCCATTTCAACGGCAAGGACGTCGTGCCGACCGAGGAAATGGTGCAGAAAATCAAGGCCGCGGTCGATGCGCGGCGCGATAGCGACCTGCAGATCATCGCCCGGACCGATGCCCGCGCGATCGAAGGATTCGACCGCGCGATCGAACGGGCGCAGGCTTTCATCGCTGCGGGCGCCGATGCGACCTTCGTCGAGGCGCCGATCAGCGTCGAGGAGCTGGCGCGGATCCCGCGCACGCTCGGGGTGCCGCAGGTCGCGAATATCGTTTTCGGCGGCCGTACGCCCGATCCGGGCCGCGAAAAGCTGGCGGAAATGGGCTTCTCGATCGTGCTCTACGCCAATGCCGCACTGCAGGCGGCGCTGAAGGCGTCCTACGACGTGCTGGGCGCGCTCAAGCGCGAAGGTTCGCTCGCCAGCGTCGCGGACCGGCTCGCCTCGTTCGAGGAACGGCAGCGGGCGGTTGCGAAGGATGAATGGGACGCGCGCGAGGCGCGCTACCGCGTCGGCGCGTGACCGGCGCATGAAAGGAGACGCCATGGCCAGGCCCTGGGACGGTATCATTTCCGAGGACGAGCAACGCGCCTACAACGCCGCCGGTTTCGGGCGCGCCACGGGGCTGGGGAAGCGCCCGGCGCTGCTGATCATCGACGTGCAGTACCGCACGGTCGGCACGACGCCGAAGCCGTTCTGGGAAGCGATCAAGGAATTTCCGACCTCGTGCGGCGAGGTCGGCTGGGCCGCGGTCCACAACATCAAGCGCCTGCTCGACCTGTTCCGCGCCAACGACTGGCCGGTTCTCTACCCGCATGTGGCGCCGAAAGAGTCGTTCGACTACGGCCGCCTGTCCGACAAGGTGCCGGCAATCATGGGTATCGCCGCGAAGGGGTACGAGTTCGTGGCCGAGATCGCCCCGCAGGGCAAGGACATCCTGCTGCCGAAAAAGCATCCGAGCGCGTTCTTCGGCACGCCGCTGGCGAGTTACCTGATCAATGTCGGTGCCGACACGCTGGTCGTCACCGGTTGCACGACCAGCGGCTGCGTCCGCGGCAGCGTCGTCGACGCATTCGCCTACAACTTCCGTGTGCTGGTGCCGCAGGACGCCGTCTACGACCGCTCCAGCGTCTCGCACGCGGTCAACCTCTTCGACATGGCGTCGAAATACGCCGACGTGATGCCGACCGAAGACGCTCTCGCAGCGCTTCGGGCGATCGGATGACTTCCGCGAGAGAACCAGAGGAGATCGCGATGAGGAAAACGCTGCTTTCGAGGGGCCGGCGGCAGCTGCTCGCCGGAATGGGAGCCGCGGTGGCGCTGGCGCTCACGGCAGGGGCGTCGTCGGCGCAGGAGACGCTGCGTTTCGGCCTCGCCATGCCGCTGTCCGGCGGACAGGCCTTGTACGGTCAGGATCAGGTCAAGGCCGCCGAGTGGGCGGTGGCGGAGATCAACGCCAAGGGGGGCGTCAACGGCAAGAAGCTGGAGATGATCCTCCTCGACACCCGTGCCGATCCGCAGGTGGGCATCCAATCGGCGAACCGGCTGGTCTCGGTGGAGAAGGTTCCGGTCTTCATCACCGCTTGGTCGGCGGTGGTGAAGGCGATCGCGCCGATCGCCAACGACAACAAGGTGGTGCAGCTCTCCGTCGGCGCCAACTCGGCCGATATCGCCAAGTTGGGCGACTACACCTATACGACGTTCCCGCTGGCAGACGTGGACATCGCCGCAGTGGCGAACTACTCCGCCACCAAGCTCGGCAAGAAGCGCGCCGCCGTCCTCTATATCAACAACGAGACGGGCGTCGTCGCCGCGCAGATCTATCGCGACGTGTTCACGAAGGCGGGCGGCCAGGTCGTCGCCTACGAGGCCTACGATCCAAAGGCGTCGGACTGGACCGGATCGCTGCTGAAGGTGCGCGCCGCCAATCCCGACATCATCCATATCCAGGGCCTCGTCGCCGACACGCCGCAGGTGATCGCGCAGATGCGCCAGCTCGGGCTGACCCAGCCGGTGTCGTCCTACTCCGCCGTCTACAATCCGAAGCTGATCGAGCAGCTCGGCAAGGCAGCCGAGGGCGTGATCGCCACTTCGCTCGCGCCCGGCGTCGAAGACGAGAAGGTGAAGGCGTATGTCGAGCGCTGGCGCAAGGAGGTCGGCCGCGAGCCGAACGGGCTGCCGTACACGCAATACCTCTACGACGCGCCGTACATCATCGCCGCCGTGTTCAAGTCGCTCGAAGACAAGAAGCTGCCGCTGACCGGCGAGAACTTCCGCCAGGAGATGCTCGCCATCAAGACTTTCGACCTGCCGCTGACCGGTAAGCTCGTCATCAACGAGAACCATACGGTGGCCAAGCCCGTCTACCTGATGGAAGTCAAAGACGGGAAGTGGGGTCAGCTCGCCGTCGTCAACTGAAGACACGCGGTCGAATCCGGCGGCGCCTGATGCACGCCGCCGGATCTCTCGGAGCCCATCATGCTGTCGTTCGACATCGTCGCGCAGATCCTCTGGACGTCGTTCGCCACCTCGAGCTACTTCGTGTTGTTCGCGCTGGCCTTCGCTTTGGTCCTGAAGGTCAACCGGGTGTTCAACTTCGCCCAGGCGGCGATGATGATCGCCAGCTTCTACGCCGCCTATAGCGTCGTCGCCCTGGCGGAAGGGCCGGGGTGGCTCGGCTTCCTGGCCGCGCTCGCCGCCAGCGTCGGCATGGCACTCGTGATCGAGCTCGCCGGATTCCGAATGCTGCGCAAGCGGCGCGCGGCGCAGATGTTCGTGTTCATCTTCACGCTGATCGTGTCGGAGCTCGTCGCCTATCTGGCCATGCTGATCTATGGCACCTGGCCATCGACGATCTTCCCCTCTCTGTTCTGGCCGGTGACGCTGGTCGGCCCCATCGCGATCAGCGCCTGGGACATTCCGGCCGTGGCGGTGATGGTGGCGTGTGTCGCCGCGCTGTTCCTGTTCCTGCGCTTTGCGAAGGTCGGGCAGTTCATGGTGGCTGTGGCCGACAACCCCGACCTGGCCGAACTCTACGGCATCGCCAAGGAGCGGATCTATCTCGCGACCATGATCGCGGCCGGCGTGCTCGTGGCGATCGGCATGTTCCTGTACGGGACCCGCGCGCAGGTGCAGCCCACTACCTCGATCGACCTGATGCTGTTCGCCATCGCGGCCACCATCATTGGCGGGATCGGCAATCTGTGGGGCGCGGCGATTACCGCGGTGGTGTTGGGGATCGTGCAGAACAGCAGCGTGCTGTTCATCCCGTCGGAGTGGCAGGGGTTCCTGCTTTACGTGTTCCTGTTCGTCGCGATCGTGTTCCTGCCGAACGGAATCCGGCTGCCGCGGCGCCGGCGCATGGTGCGCAAGACCATCATCCCCGGCTTCGAGACCGCGGACGCGAAGGAGGCCTGAGCCGTGGACTATCTCTATACGATCGTCATCCTGGTCGGTCTCTACGTGGTGCTCGCCTCGAGCTTCAACCTGGTGATCGGCTATGGCGGCCTGATCTCGATCGCCCATCCGATCTTCTACGCGATCGGCGCTTATGGCTCGGCGATCCTGGCGCGCGATTACGGCGTGCCGATCTATGCGGCGATGATCATCGGCGCGCTGATCGCCGTCGCGGCGTCAGTGCTGGTGGCGCTGCCTTCGCTGCGTGTGTCCGGCGACTACCTGCTCATCGCCAGTATTGGCTTCCAGCTCGGGCTGCTGGAAGTGTTCAAGAACGTGTCATGGACCGGCGGTGCGGGCGGGCTCACCAACATTCCCGCCGCGCTGATCGGCAACACGGGCCGCGAAGGCTATGTCCTTCTCGTGGTCGTGGTGGCCGTGCTGTCGGTGCTTCTGGTCCGCGCCATTGCGCATGGCCCCTATGGCCGGGCGCTCAGCGCGATGCGCGACGATGAGGTCGCGTTCGCGGCCCTTGGCCGTAACGCCGTGGCGCTGAAAGTCGGGACGTTCGCCCTCGGCTCCGGGCTCGCCGGCTTCGCCGGCGCGCTCTATGCCCACTACTTCCGGTTCCTTGCGCCGGAGCAGTTCGAGATCCTGCAATCCTCGGTGATCCTGACCATGGTGGTGGTGGGCGGTCTGCGCACCACCTGGGGCCCGGTGGTCGGCGCGGTGCTGCTGCAGGCCTTGCCGCAGGCGATCACCTTCATGAACCTGCCGCCGAGCCTGCTCGGGCCGTTGCAGGGTCTGCTGTTCACCGGTCTCGTGCTGGTTTTCATGGCGGTTCGTCCGCAAGGTCTGGTCGGCGCGGGCGAGTTGTGGAGCGGATCGAAGAAGGAGGTGCGCGATGGCGTCCGTCCTTGAGATCAAGTCGCTCAACAAGAGCTTCGACGGAATCGTCGTCGCCGACGACATCAATCTCAGCCTGCCGGCAGGGCGGATCGTCGGGCTGATCGGACCGAACGGTGCGGGAAAGACGTCGCTGTTCAATCTGATCTCGGGCGTGGTGAAGCCCGACAGCGGTACGGTGACGCTGGACGGCCAGCGGCTCGACGGGCGCAAGAGCTACGAGCGGGCAAGGCTTGGTCTGAGCCGGACTTGGCAGAACTTGCGGCTGTTCCCGTCCTTGTCGGTGCTCGACAACCTGATGATCGCGCCGCGGCACTATCACGGCGAAAGCCTGATGCGGGTCGTGTTCGTGCCGGGCGCGGTGCGGCGCGCCGAAGCCGAGAGCCGCGCCAAGGCACTCGCGGTGCTGGAGCGCACCGGTCTTGCCGCCGTGACGTACAAACCCGCCTCGGATCTCACCTTCGGCCAGCAGAAGCTGGTCGGCGTCGCCCGCGCGCTCATGAACGACTGCCGCTGCCTGCTGCTCGACGAGCCGATGGCCGGGGTCGAGGGGCAGGCCTACGAGACGATCCAGAAGGTGGTGCGTGAGGTGGCGCAGAGCGGCGTCGCGGTCTGCGTGGTCGAGCACAACGTCGCGTTCATCCGCGATCTCTGCGACGAGGGGGTGTTCATGTTCGCCGGCAAGGTGCTGGCGCGCGGCGCTGTCGGCGATCTGATCGCCGATCCGCGGCTCACCGAGCTCTATTTCGGGACGTAACGCGATGCTGGAAGTCGAACATCTGACCGCGCGCTACGGCACGCTCACGGCATTGCACGATATCTCGTTATCGCTCGCTCCCGGCGGACGCGTCGGGATCTTCGGCCACAACGGCGCCGGCAAGACGACGCTGCTGCGCTGCATGGTCGGTGCGCATCCGGCGGCAGAAGGCCAGGTGCGCTACCAGGGCGAGGTGATCGAGCCGGGCAGCGTCGCCAAAACGGTCCGGCGCGGCATCGCCTTCGTGCCGCAGGGACATAACGTGTTCCCGAACCTGACCGTGGAACGCAACCTGCACATTTCGGGACTGCTGTTCGACCAGAAGTTCGTCACCGAAGTGCTGAAAGTGTTTCCGGTGCTGGAAGAGCGGCGGGCGCAGCGCGCCGGCTCGATGTCCGGCGGCGAACAGCAGATGCTCGCGCTCGGCATGGCGCTGATGACGCAGCCGAAGTGGCTGCTGCTCGACGAGCCGTCGACGGGGCTCGCGCCGGTGATCGTGCGCAACGTCATGGCGCAGATGCGCAAGGTGAACGAGGCGTTCGGCACCGGGTTGATCGTTGTCGAGCAGAACGTACCTGCGACGCTGAAGCTGGTCGACAAGGCACTGATCCTGAAGTCCGGTCGGGTCGTTTATCAGGGCGATGCGCAGGAGCTCGCCGCGAAGCCGGACCTGTGGGAGTGGTTCTGATGAATGTGGCGGTCGATGCGGAGCGCGCACGGGCCGGCTCCGCGTTCGAAGCACTGATCGCATGGGCTGCCGCGCAACAGAACCGGCCGCTGCCTGACGACGTGCGCCGGCGTGCGGCGCTGATCCTCGCGGACGATATCGGCGCGATGGTCGCGGCGGCCGTCGAACCTGAAGTGGCAAAGACGCGCGCAGGGTTCGCGCGCTCCTCCGACACCGCAGAGGCGAGCGTGTTCGCGCCGGCGACGCCGCGACTCGATCGCTATGCGGCTGCCGCGGCGAACGGCATGGCGGCGGCATGGTGCGAACTCGACGAGGGCTTCCGCGCGGCGCCGTGCCATGCCGGTGCCTATGCGCTGCCGGCGCTGCTGGCGGAGGCAGAATATCGCGGCCTGGGCGTCGCCGAGGTGCTGGCCGCGTTGGCGCTGGCCTACGAGATCACGACACGCTGCGCCCAAGCCTTTCCCTTTGCCGTCATGAACGTGCATCCGCACGCGGCCTTCGCGACGCTGGGGGCTGCCGCCGGCGCGGCCCTGGCACGCAAAGCCCCGGCACCGGTGCTGATGGCGGCCGTGTCGGGCGCAGCGAGCATGAGCTTTGCGGGTCCGTTCGGACACGCGACGGAAGGCGCGCTGGTGCGCAATGCCTGGACCTCGGCCGGCGCGTGGATCGGGTTGCGCTCGGCGGATTGGGCCGAAGCCGGCATCGCCGGGTTGCCGACGACAGTCTACGACGTCTTCGTCGGCGCGTTCCGGACCGGCTGCGTCGCGGATGCCCTGACCGAGGCGCTGGGCGAGCGCTGGGCGGTCGCTGGCGGCTATCATAAAATTTTCGCCTGCTGCCAATATGCGCATTCGGCGGTCGAAGCGACCCTCGATCTGCATGGCCGGCTCACGCAGACGGGGCGCAAGGTCGACGAGCTGTCGGAGATCGTCGTCGAGACGCATCCGCGCGGTTTGAACCTGACCACGGTCGAGCCGGCGACGGTGCTGGCCGCCAAGTTCTCGATGCCACATGCGGCGGCGGCGACCGCGGCGCTCGGCACCGGCGGTCAGCGCGCCTTCACCAACGAGACCCTGTCAGATCCCCAGATCGCCGCGCTGCGTCGCAAGGTGCGTCTGGCGCCCCATCCGGGGATCGGCGAATGGCCAAACGATCGTCCGGCACGGGTGTCGTGGCGTTTTGCCGACGGCGAGACGTGGAGCGCGAGTTGCGCGAGCGCCCGGGGCGGTGCGGACCAGCCGTTCGACGAAGAGACGATGCTGGAGAAGTTGCGCGAGAACAGCCGCCACGCGTTCCCGCGGATGGCGGACGCGCTCGAAGCGATCGTGCGTGGCGAAGAGGCCGCGCTCGCCCGGAGCTGGCGCGAGACCGTGGCGACCATGATGCAAGGAGCCGAGTAAATGAGCGAGGATGTGGACGTTCTGATCATCGGGGCCGGCGCGTGCGGGCTTGCCGCCGCGATCGCGGCCCACGATGCGGGCGCATCAGCGGCCGTGGTCGAGAAACTGGACCGTCCGGGCGGGAACTCCTCGCTGTCGACCGGCTCCGTGCCGGCGGCCGGCAGTCGATTCCAGCGCGAGGCCGGTATCGTCGACGATCCCGAGACCTATGTGCGCGATCTGATGGGCATCGCGAAAGAGACGGATGATCTCGAACTGGTGAAGCGCCTTGCGGCCGTCTCGGCCGAGACGGTCGAATGGCTGGTGGACGATGTCGGTGCGCGCATCGCGCTGGTGACGGCGTACAAGCATATCGGCCATTCGGTGCCGCGCCTGCACGCGCCGGTGTCGCGCCGCGGCCAGGATCTGGTCGACGATCTCGTCGCGGCGGTGGAAAAGCGCGACGTGCCCATCGCGGTCGGCAATGCGGTGCGCGAGCTGATCGTCGAGGACGGCGCCGTGAAGGGCGCGGTGATCGACGCCGGCGACGGCGAGACGACAATCCGGGCGCGCAAGACGATTCTGGCGGTCAACGGCTTTGCCGGAAACGGCGAGCTGGTGAAGCGCTTCTGTCCGGAAATCGCTGGGGCGCAGTATTTCGGCGCGCTCGGCTCGACCGGCGAAGCGGTGATCTGGGGCGAGAAGGTCGGCGCAGACCTCGCCAATATGGGCGCCTATCAAGGCTACGCCGCGGTGGCGCACCCGCATGGCAGCCTGCTCTCGTGGACAACGATCGAGAAGGGCGGGTTCATCGTCGGCGGCAATGCGCGCCGTTTCGGTGACGAGAGCCTCGGCTATTCCGGCTATGCGCGGGTGGTGCTCGAACAAGGCGAATTCGCCTATGCGATCTTCGACCAGAAGATCTTTGACATCGCCGCGCAGGAGGAGGAGTTCCTCGAACTCGCCAATTACGGTGGCGTGAAAAAGGCCGACGATGCCGCGGGCCTCGCCGCAGCCTACGGCCTCGATGCGGCGACGCTCGCCGCCGAGATCGAACGCTACAACAAGGCCGCGAGCGGTGCCGAGCCGGACCTGTTCGGCCGCCGCGAATTCGGGCTCGGACCGCTCAAGGCGCCGTTCTACATCTGCCGCGTGGTGCCGGGCCTGTTCCATACGCAGGGCGGTTTGCGGATCGACGGCGACGGGCGCGTGCTGCGCAAGGACGGCACGCCGGTGCCGAACCTCTTCGCCGGCGGCGGCGCCGCTGCGGGCATCAGCGGCCGGTCGGGCGCGCTCGGTTACGCATCGGGCAACGGCCTGCTGACAGCGGTTGCGCTCGGCCGGCTGGCCGCCCTGGCGGCGGCGCGCGAGATCAAAGAGGGCCGGTGATGAGCCTGTCGCGGGCGCTGATCGAGATCCTCAACCGGTCGGCGGCCCAGCCGCTGCCGTCGGAGGTCGCCACCGCCGCGCGGCTGCATCTGCTCGACGCCATTGGCGTCGGCCTTGCGGCTGCCGGTTCCA
>Ga0164243_10015438_pt1 | contig 10556 bp, 7 predicted proteins | sample OricompcompostOP_FD_108781 | JGI IMG/M metagenome (GOLD analysis project Ga0164243, IMG submission 108781) | Organic Plus compost microbial communities from Emeryville, California, USA - Original compost - Organic plus compost (OP) | ecosystem: Engineered > Solid waste > Mixed feedstock >...
ATTTGAAAGGATTCAAAATACCTTGGAATTAAAAGGTGATAAAATCATCATTCCCCCCATGCAAATTTCCAGCTCCGCTATTAATTTAGACGTTGAAGGCGTATATGGAATCGTTAAAGGTACTGATATATATATGACGGTGCCCTTACGGAATCCAAAGAAAGATGAAGGCTTGAGTAAAGAAGAGAAAGCGAAAAGGAGAAACAAGGGGATCGTGTTGCACTTGCATGCCACCGATGATGGGCAAGATGACGGGAAAGTAAAGATAAAACTGGGAAAGAAAAAAGATAAATAACCTGCTGTTAAAGACCAGGAGCCCTATAAATAGTATGAAATTAAGTGCCTTCCTACTTATTTAGTAGTACTGTAAAGAACAATTCCCATTTACCACGCGCGCGGTAAATGGGAACATGATTTTGTACTGCAAATACTAGCTACCGTGCTAGCAAGGTTTTATATAGAACCGGGGTTTACTCTATACAAATAGCTTTCCTGATGATCGCATTGGGCTCCTCTCCACGGGTTGTAAATTCCGTATAATGCGTTGGTCCGCCCGGCATTGTCACCCTGATTTCGTAATCGGTGTCCGGTTCCAAGGTGAGTACGATCTCCCGGTTAGGATGGCCAATAAAACACCACCCTACTTGCCTTTGCTTATTATAAATATAAATACATGCCCCCGGGATCGATGGACAGACCGTTCCGATCAATGTAATAATCGGCTTCCTAGGGATAGTTTCGATCACCGTTGGTGTTGCAAGGGCATATATATCATCGCTCCCCATACCACCGGCACGGTTGGAAGCAAAATATGTAAAGCCATTCTGATTGACATTATAATAAAAATCATCCGCCGGGGAGTTTGTAGGGTATTTCAAGTTCTCCGGGGCTGACCAGTTTGCCTTAAAGCCGGTGGAACGAAAGATATCATATCCGCCCATGCCGCTCCAACCCTTACTGGAGAAGTATAAATTATTACCGCTTATAGTCGGGAACGCTTCATCTTCCGGCGTATTGATGGTTGCCCCGCAATTAACTGGCTGAGACCATGTACCATCCGGCTGCCGCGTACTGTACCATATGTCTGTTCCCCCTTGGCCTCCGGGCATATCAGAAGTAAAATAAATAGTTTGTCCATCGCCGCTAAAAGCAGCCTGTCCTAAAGAATATGCACCGGGATTATTATATGGGAAGGGTACGGGTTGCTTCCAAATACCGGAGCTACTATCTTTCTCGGTATAATATAGCTCTAACCTCCTATAACCGTAAACGATACTTGGCTTTTCGCCTTCTTTTTCCCGGGCGATATGTTTTGACTTAACCGGGTTGGTAAGTGTAAAATAGGCCGCATTAAAATCTTTATTAAAAACGATGGGGCCAACGTGATATTTGTATTGATTAAATGTCGATGAAAAGTCCCAGGCTTTCAGGTCCTTATTATCCTGATGTTCGGCGTAATAAAGTTTGTAATAGCTGTTATTAGTGCGACCATAACGGTTTTTATTATAGTTACTATTGGGATTTAGTTGTTTTTTCAGCAAGGTATCAGTCATAAAGATGATACCACCTGGATAAAAAGTGGCGGCCCAATCGGAGCTGCTGGAATTAAGACCATTAACCGGTTGTATTTGCGCTGTAGTTGGTTGTGCAATCCAAGCCGGGGCAAGATCGCAACCTTCTAGCCTATGTTGAACTTTATCCCCGCCATTCCCACCGTTTGCATATTGTTGGAAAGCCTCTTTCGCCTCATCATATTTTCCCAGGGACATCAGCATATCACCGTAATATAGTTTCCAATCGGGTTGGGCACCAGGGCGGGCAATCAATTTAGCGTAAATATCCGCCGCTTGACTGTAATGGTTCATCTGCCTGTAACAATCAGCCAAGCGCACCCAGGTAATATCCCTCACACGTTTTCTTTTTACCAAGCGTTCATAGATGGAAGCCGCCCGGGTGTAATCGTAATTATTATACAGGATATCGGCTTGTTGATCCAAGGATTGCTGTTCCTGTGCATTGACGGAAAACACGGTTAAGAAAAGGAATACTATGATAAAATATTTTCTCATAATGCTTGCTGTATTATAGAAGGCGTCCATTTCTATTTTTCCTGTTTAAAAATACCGGGGACTATTTACCCTCGGCCTTTTGCCGGAAAACAAATAGCCTATAGAAATTTCATGCGAACCACTTTGCGCAGAAGATAGCTTACTGATCGTTAAATCGTAAGCATAGCCTAACCTAACCTGCTTCGTGATATTGAACTGGACGATGGCGCTGGCCGCATCGACCTGTTCCAAGTTCTTATCCAGCGCCGGCTTATTCCATATCTTTACGCCGGTACGGTATGAGCCGCCTATCCAAAGCCTATCCACTATTAGTAACATTGCGTTCAGGTCAAGGTTAGTAGGCCCTTTAAAGTCTTCCTTAATTAAAAAAGATGGTTTCAGTTTAACATGTTCCGATAATTCGAACATCGCTCCGGCATTTACATATAAATGTTGTGTTTTCCGGATTGTTTTATATTCATAACCGCTCCAGTAGTAACGGGAAGCATCAGAATACAACGAAAACAAATCCATCACCGAAGCCCCGACATAAAAGCGGGAACTATAAAAATATACGCCGAAACGGGCATCTGGAACCCATTGCGAAGCCCGTCCCAAGGGGATCGAGGGATCATTTTCATCATTATAAACCAAGGCAGCGCCATCAATACCATATTGGGTAACACCGGCGCCAACCCCGAAGCATAAACGTTTATCTCCATCTTCATTTAAAGGGATACGGTAAGCATACATACCGTAAATAGAAGTAGCATCCTGCGGGCCCAACTTATCGTACATTACCTGTAAGCCCAAGCCTACACGCTGATCCCGGCTGGCATTTAAGGAGCCGTCAACCGACAAACCACCGGTTTGAGGGCCACCGGGGAAATCCACCCATTGCTTCCTGTAAAAAGCATTTGCGTAAACATCTTCCTTATAACCGGCATACGCGGGATTCACGCTGAGCATGTTGAAGATGTATTGACTAAACTGTACATTCTGTTGCCCTGTCACCCTAAGATCGGAGAACAGGATTAAACATAACAGTCCGGTAAAAATTCGAATAGGTGTAAAGGTCACCGTCATACGAGAATCGTTTTCGATTATAAACTACATTCTCCGGGAAATGGTTATATGTCCTTATCTATTGTGCATGATCTTCTTATTTTCACAGTAGGCCAACAAAAACTTCTCATATCAAGAAAGGTATCACAAGATAAATCTCATACCACACTTGGGCTTACAATTTGCCGGTAGCCAGTTAATAGGGGTATACTTCCCTAGTACATTGATTTTGATTCAACTACATCACATCGCTAATACTCCTTACAACAAGAAAAAATGCAGAAAGTTCAAAAAACGGGTTTTCTAACACAATAATTTTAAATAAGTTATTGATAAGGTGCAACAGGATATTGCCAGATGAAGACTAAACTAGACGGAATAATAATATATCTATAATATCATATATTCGATTTCAAACCACCGTTTTTATATAAAAAATAAGCGGTTTGGTAATTGGCGATGGCCTCCTGGATTAAGGCCGGGGAAGGTTTATATTCCTTTTGTTGGTTGGTATTATAATCGTATAGATAGGAATCAACATTTTGTTGCGGCGCCAGTAATACTAATGAATCCCGTTTTAAATATCCCAATATTTGGTAAGTGCCTAGGAATGCGCGCTCTTGATAGCCCGGCGATAATACATCTTTACCGTAAATATTACTTTCGTAACTCCAATGCAGCAAAGAAAATAAAGTAGGGTAAATGTCAATTTGTGAACATAGCTTGTCGATAGACAAGGGCGCTATACCGGAGTTCACTACCATGGCCGGAATGTGGTATTTAGCAACATCGATTACATCTTTACCAGCGCTGCTGGCACAATGGTCGGCAACTAAAATTACGATGGTATTCTGGAACCATGGCTTCTTACTAATATCCTGTAAGAATTTACCGATTGCATAATCCGTATAACGTACCGCTCCTTTCCTACCCGATCCGGAAGGGATATCAATCCTACCGGGGGGATAAGTATAAGGGCGGTGATTGGAAGTCGTCATCACGAAAAAATAAAAAGGCTTGGATTGGGAATAACTGCTATCGGCGCCCCTCTCCACGGCTTTGTATAAATCTTCATCACAAATCCCCCAGGCATTTTCAAACTGTACCGCGCTGTCCGGGATTATATACCTCGGCGCATCAAAATTATCCCATGAGGTAAGATTGCGTCCACGGTCGGTTACGGAATACCCATTACTACCGAAATATTGATTCATATTATCGAAATAACCATCTCCACCGTAGAAAAAATGTGTTTCGTACCCCTTGCTTTTGAAGATACTTCCTACTGTACTGAGGTGACCATTGCGGGGTCTGCGCACGATACTGTTACCCGGTGTAGGGGGAACGCTTAAAGTCAGGGCTTCCATTCCCCGAACGGTCCGCGTGCCGGTGGCATATAAATTATTAAACCGTAGGCTGTGTTCCCAGAGAGAATCCATTACGGGCGTGATATTCTCACGGTTGCCATAATGCGACATAAAACCAGCGCTGAAGCTTTCAATGGTAATCATGATGACATTAGGATGCAGTTCGGTGCCATTTGACTGGATATGGCGTCGGATGGAATTTTCGGTATCAACAAAAGTTGTATTAGAGTCAGCGAGTTCATTCCTTACAATTTTGAATGCTTCCTGGTTATCAATCAGCCGGTAAAATTTATCAAAATTAAGTTCATTGTTTTTGAATGCGGCAAAGAAAGAATATATGCCCGCTTTAGACAATTCATCTGCGAATCTATTTTTCCCGGATTCAGCAAAACTGTTATTCACACTAAAAATATAAACCAAACTGATGCTAATCGTTACAAGGAACATCAAAGCTTTCTTACCGAAGCCGAGATCACCGTTAAAACTCTCCTTGAAATAAGATCTTTTTATAAAGATGTATACCACCAGCATACTCAGGATAATCATTCCGCCGATCAGTAAAGGTAAAGGGTAAGATTCATTGATATTATGGATAACTTCGTAAGTGTATACCAGGTAATCGACCGCGATAAAATTAAACCTGCTCTGAAACTCATCCCAGAAAGTAATCTCCGCGAAAAAAGAAAACATCGTAATTAAGATCACCAGGAAAAAGCCCGAATAAGTTACGATTTTATTGAAAAGGGAATTACTCCATTTCGTCGGAAGCAAAAGCAGGTAAACCGTGTACGGTATAGAAAAAAACAAAGCAACACCGAAGTCGAACATTGCGCCGGTCAAGAATATTTTGACTACTCCTAAAAATGAAAGGTCGATTTTCGGTAAACTTATCAATAACAGGCCGGCCCTGATTAGAAACGATACGAGTAAAAAATAGATAATAAACCTAGTTAATATCTTAAAAGTATTGCTCCGCAACAACGATTTCATGTGTTAAAAATTCTTTCTTTGCACTAAATACGGTATCAAATCTGAATAAAAGCTGAATTTAACCGGTTCCTTGCAACTATTGTAACATCTTGATAGAAAATATATGGTAGCCTTCAACAAATTCGTAAGAAAGGTTAAAATGGTACAGGTGGCAGATCTTGGAAACTATCTCTAAACCTAAGCCCGTACTCTTGGCATCTTGGTTTACCTTTTGGAACCTGCCCAACAAACGTTGTATGTCTAAGGGGGCATTCCCGGAATTTTTCACCTGGATGGCATCCGCGCTAACGGTGGTTTCCAGTATGCCGTTCTCCGTGCTATGCCTGATCGCATTAACGATAAGGTTATTAATTAATATCTCGATCAGCGCCTTATTGGCTATCACGATCAAATTACCGGTATGCCGGATCGTTAGATGCAAGTGTTTCTTGGCCAACTGTTCCCGGTATTGATCCATAAATTGATCAACGATCTGGTTACAGGGCACTTCTTCTACTTGCGTAAATAAGTTATTGTCGATTTTAGTCAGTAAAACCAGCGACTTATTTAACCTCACCATCCTCCTGACGGCATCGGCAGATTCATCGATCAAAACGGCTTGCCGTTCGGTTAGCGGGGAGGTTTGCATCAGCAATTCCAGCTTCCCTTGAATGATGGCCAGCGGGGTTTGCAGTTCATGAGCAGCATTCTCAGCGAACTCTTTTTGGCTGGTATAAGATTGGTAATTCCGTTCTGTTAATTGCCGCAAGTTATGATTCAGATCATCTATTTCCTTAATCCCGGTGGTAGGGAGATGCAGCTTGGTGTGATCTTCAATATTGTACCTTTTTACAGATTCCAACGTATTATAAAACGGTTTCCAAAGCCGCCGGTTCAAGCGCCAATTAATCCATTGCAATCCGATAAAAAGTAGTACCAGTAGAATAGTAAGCACGATCAATATCCCTTGTATCAAGAAATTATAATCCACGAGCGAAGTACGGATGTGCAGGTTAAAATACCTGCCCTTGGCGATTACGTTCGTTGCTAATACCCGGTAAGGCACATTTTCCCTGGTCAGGGTATCGATGATATGAATTGTATAAAGGGAATCTTTTAGCGGTGCGGGCCCTATTTCTATAATCTCCAAGTTCGGAATCCAGAAATTTACTTTATCGCCAGGGGCTAGTTGTTCTAATTTACTTGCTACCTGCGCTCTCGTGGCACGCAGTTCTTCTTCCATATCTTCTTTAACGATACCCATGATGGTAAAGTAGAAGATGGGTATCGTGAGTAAAATTATGATGATAGAATAGACAAAATATTGCCTACTTGCTTTTTGTAATAACCTCATGAAGCTGAAAACTTATAACCCATTCCGTATATCGATTTAATATAATCTTCACAACCAGCCGCTGTTAACTTTCTTTTCAAATTCTTTATATGCGCATAAATAAAATCATAATTATCAAATGCATCCACTTCTTCCCCGGCTAAGTTCTCCGCGATCGCGTTTTTTGATACGACCCTGTTCTGGTTAGCTACCAGGTACAACAATAGACCGTATTCTTTGCGGGTAAGCTCTACCAACTGTTCATTTACTTTTACCGTTTTAGCCATCGTATCGATCACTAATTCATTAAACGCCAGTTGATTACTACCGGAAAACTGCCTTCTCCGGATCACTGCTGCCACGCGGGCGCCCAACTCCGAAAGATGAAACGGTTTGGCCAGGTAATCATCGGCACCTAATTGCAAACCGGCAATTTTATCATCCAGGGAGTTTTTAGCAGAGATAATGATCACGCCATCGTCTTTACGATCCCTTTTCAATTCCTTCAATATATTCAAGCCGCTTCCACCCGGCAAGGTGATGTCTAACAAGATACAATCATAGTCGAAGGAGCCGATTTTGTCCAAGGCGGAACGGTAATCGTATGCCAATTCGCAAGTATACTTTTCTTCTTCCAAGTAATCCAAGATACTTTTTCCCAGCTCTGTTTCATCTTCTATGATCAAAATTTTCATACGGTCAATTTTGATAAATTTATACCTCTAATTCTGTAGAAATACTGAATCTTGGTTTTTCACCCCTTTTTTACCACCAATCTTTCTGCATGAAAAATTCTGCCGGCGCCTTCCCCGTGTACTTTTTGAAATCGTGGATAAAATGTGCTTGATCAAAATAACCGGCCTCGTAAGCCAGTTCTGTCAATGATGCAACCTGTCCTTGCAAAGCAATTACCCGGTGTAAACGCTTGATGGTCGAGAACTGTTTCGGACTGGCGCCCGTAACTTTACGGAAACGCTTTTCGAAGGCGTCACGGCTGATGTTCAGGCTGGGTAATATTTCCTTTACCCGGGTATTTTGCCCCGGTATGTTCATTAACCGGATTGCTTCGGCTACCAGCAGATCGGGCTGATGCCCCTTAATTTGCTTTACTAGGTAATCCTGGAGCCAGGAAACTTTCGCCGCCACCGTACCGAGATTATAAAAATGATCTTCTATTTCCCGGGTAAGTGCTTTCGGAAATACCTGGTCGAATGCCAATACTTCACCGAATAATTCATGTAATGGTATATTGATAAATATTCCGGCGCCCAGCTCTTCAAAGATGACCAACAAGATGCCGGAGGATTTGGAATATTGCATGATCCGGGCAGAATTTCTCAACCCCGAGATCGCCATACCTGGAAAATCGGTACTACCGTTTTCGTTCATTTCTGCAACGGCCCCTTCCAGGTTTAGCGCGAGCGAAATCCCAGTAGTCGGTAACACCCGGTTATTTGATCCATCCGAGCTTTGCAGCACCAAAATTTTCTTGATATATGGACGCAATTCTTGCCGGATAGAAAAATTCTCCATCCTCATGTTTCCCGCGCGGCTAACTTCTACCTTATGTCGTTGAATCGATACTATGGGAGCGTTCATCCTGCTAATCAATTACATGTTGAATATAAAATTAAGCAAAATTTCACCTTTCGTTAACCGGCTTCTTCATCGAGGAAGGCGGCAATTACACCCAGGGCGTTAGCTTTCGGTAATTCCTTTCCCTTGATCGACTCAAGGGTACCGATGTATGTGCCGTGCCCGCCCGGAAATACTGCCAACTGTGCATTTGGCAAGGTACGGTATATCCTTACGGCAACCTCTATTGGAACTACATCATAATTCCCGGTAATAACAAGGCAGGGTATTTCGATTGTACGCACTTTTTCATCTGGCCAACCGATGAAATGCGCCATCCTTTCAACATCCCTGTTAAACATATTTTGCAATGCAGCGGGGTCATTATTAACTTCCAGGAAGGCATCTTGCAATGCCCGGGGCATTGCATCTAAAGTAACCTGGTCGAAACCGTCCCAGAAGCCGGGTGGTACCGTATCCCTGTTTAAAAATGTTGATGCCAGGATCATTTTCCTGATGATGGAAGGGTTCTTAAGCGCTAAAGCTGTCAAGGTCTGAGCGCCGTTACTAAAACCGAGAAAATCAGCGCGATCGATTTCCAAGAATTTCAAAAGCGCTTCAATATCCGCAGCATCCTGTTCGAAACTCAAGGCAGTATCCCGGTCGGCAGTTCTGCCATGTGCTTGCATATCCATCGCGATAACTTGCCTACTGGCAGACAGTTCCGGTATTATCCGGCCAAAGCTCGAATCTAACGTGGAACCACCGCCATGAATTAATACGATGGGCCTGCCTGAGCCATGAATTTCATAATACATTTCAATGCCGTTTACCGGGGCATAACCATGTTGTTTCATCAATCATTTTTTTAGGTTACCGAAGCATTTATTGATATAGAACATTTTTTCGCCAACTCCCCTACCATCAAACCGTTTTAGCCCGATCATACGGATCTAAAACTAGTTTGTTGAAGGTAACTATTATTTTATTGCCAGCGATGAAAGGCCCGGTATTTTACTTATTTAATCCCCAATGGAATCCATCATGAATAGTGGCATTACGAAATGCCCCGTTTGGATATGGCGTTTTGCTATCCGGGTTCAGGATCTTGATTACCTGGTTTTTCACGGTGGAAAATGAAATCAATCTCTTCCCGTTTTCTATTTTAACGTCGAAGGGAATACGTTCACCCTCAAGGGAGAGCACTTGCGGTCTTTGGATATCCGTTAAAATACTACATTTATTCCCGGAAAGCGATTGTATTTTTATCCAGCCCGTATGCCCATTTTCCTGCACTGCCGATACGAGGAAAGCGCCCGCGGCTCTTAAATCTTTGAAAGAAGCGTATTTCCAGCCCGATGGAACCGCGGGGAATACGCGGATTTTATCATCCCAACATTGTAATAATAACTCCAAGATAGAGGTGGCCGCTGCCAGGGGTGTTTCAATTACCGGTCCCGATTCACGGTATAATGTATTGGGCTGAATAAATCTATCCAGCAGTATGTTTAACAGTTCGTAAGCCTTATCGCCGTTTCCCATAGTGGCATACATGGAAGCAGATCCCGTAAACGTGTAGCCCTGTAAAGCGCCTTTCATGGAAATCCAGTGAGCAATTGACTTTTCGATTAGATCGCGGTTAGCCGGCTGTTCCCAGTTGATCAAATGATAGGGATATATTGCTAATAGATGCGAATAATGCCTATGCGATGAAGTCAATCCCACATCTTTGCCGATCATAAATCCCGTTTCATCTACCGGGTACGGGGCCAGGTGATTTTGAAGATACGACCAATATTCCCTCTTGCCGCGATCAATGCCCAGTAGCTTACTGGTTGAAATCAAGGTCTTGAGCCCCCATTGCAAACTTGACAAGGTATAATGCGCATCAACAGCCGATTTATATTCCGGGGATAAAGAATTAGGTACATGGTAAATGCCTTGTTGATCTTTTTCCAAGATAACAATTAGAAAATTAACGGCCTTTTTTAGTAAAGGGTATATATCTTTTCTTAATGCGGCGGTATCACCCGAATAGCTAAAATATTGATAGTAATAAAACAATGTCCACGTAAGATTCGCGGGTTCGAAGTTACCTTTAGCGACAGCCTCGTCCGTGATAGGACTTTTTAAATCGAAGGAAGATGTTCTAGCCATGGCCATTACGGAATCGGACCTCCAACCCGGGGGAACGTTCTC
>Ga0164243_10015439_pt1 | contig 10554 bp, 11 predicted proteins | sample OricompcompostOP_FD_108781 | JGI IMG/M metagenome (GOLD analysis project Ga0164243, IMG submission 108781) | Organic Plus compost microbial communities from Emeryville, California, USA - Original compost - Organic plus compost (OP) | ecosystem: Engineered > Solid waste > Mixed feedstock >...
ATCCAAAGAAGTTGTCGATGTGCAGCGCAAATTTATATTGAGCGGCGCCTTGATGGCGATGCTGTCCGTGGTGATCGGAGCATTCGGAGCGCACATGCTGGAACCTATCGTCGGAGAGTCGGCGATGAAGGTTTATGAAACTGGGGTTCAATATCATATGGCGCACGCCTTGGGAATCATACTGATTGGGGTCGTTGCGGGGTTATGGGGGGATTCGCGCAAGCTGGCCTGGGCGGGATGGCTGCTGCTGGCCGGGATCATTCTGTTTTCCGGAAGTCTGTATGTTCTCGCCATCTCGGGGATCAAAGTGCTTGGCGCTATTACGCCGCTTGGAGGCGTTGCCTTCATCATCGGCTGGATCTGCCTGATTGCGGAAGCCGCATCGCGCAGACGAGCCTGACCCTCCATATCGGAGGGGAACAGAAGAAAGCCCGTCTTCGGCTTAGTGAGCCGGGACGGGCTTGTTTTAGAGTTATACGCTTTGGAGAAACGGCATCCTTATCCTATTAGATGACCTCGTCCACTTCGTTCAGCTTAAAGGTATAAACCTGTTTCTCATCCACGTGATATACGTTCAGCATCTGGTGTTCCTCATCATAATTCAGGATCCGGCACGGCATATGAATGTGCTGCCCGCTCCGGTTGGCCGTCAGCCGGATCAGCCGGTTGTCACGGATGTATACCTGAATCCAATCATAAATGTCCGAACCGCCATGCACCGGGTTTCGGGGCGGCTGGCTTTTTGCATTTTTCCCCACGGCCGCTGTACGCAGTTCCGCTTCCTTGATCGGAGCAGGGGGAACGGACGGTTGGGAAGGCTCTTCTTTGGAAAGGAGAGATTTGCGCTTGTCCTGAAGCATCGTTTCAATTAACCGCCCCAGTTCAATTCCCGATTTGATGCGAAAATCCGCAATATGCCCGTTGCCGTTCAGCATGCCGAGGAGTTCTTGAAGCGCCAGGGCATTAGAGGGACTTTTCACTAAGATGTCGACGTTGAATAAAAAACCCGATTCGTCATTGGATTGATTGTTGTCCATGGATCCCCCAAACTATACGTTCAAATTAAATATGAAAGTGACTAAATAATATCATGAATGTGAATAGAATCATAGTCCTAATGTCGGAGTGGATAGCAACTTTCTTCCTATTTATTTCGGCGCATTTTGGTTATGGACGTCCGCACAGTCACCCCTTCCCCAGGGCGAATACAATGATGCTGGATGGATATCACGCCTGGGGAGGTGTACAGCTGAATGGTGACTATGGTGCCGATTACCGTCGGGGGCCACAGCTTTGTCGGGGTAGAGGTCAAGCTGCCCAAGACGACGCTGCTCACGATCAACTCGCCGAAAGGGTACATTATGTGCGGGGCACTGGACGTAGGCCTGCTTAACACGAGACTGGCGGAGCGAAAAATCATTGCGGGCCGTGCCGTCGGCGTCAAAACGCTGCAGGAGCTGCTTGAAGCGCCGCTGGAGTCGGTGACGACCGAGGCCGAGGCGCTCGGAATCGTTCCGGGCATGCCAGGGCATGAAGCTCTGTTAAAAATGGTGTAATGGCCTCACGGCCGCTGACTGGAAAGCAATAAAAAGCCAGCCCGGGCAGGGCTGGCTGAGCCGGTGGCATTTCGGCGATTAGAGACACTAGCCCGAAACGAAGCCACATTGGCCATGTTCATTAAGCTTGGAAAAGGGCGGCGAGGTTCTCGGCGAACGGCGCCTTGACGATCCCTTTTTCCGTGATGATGGCTGTTACATATTCGTGAGGCGTGACATCAAACGCCGGATTGTAGACCTTGATGCCTTCGGGAGCGGTTCTCTTCCCGAAGCCCTCGGTGACCTCCTCAGCCGGCCGCTCTTCAATCGGGATGTTGTCCCCTGTAGGGGTATTCAGATCGATCGTCGATAACGGGCAGGCGACGTAGAACGGAATGCCATGGGCCTTGGCCAGCACGGCCAGGCTGTAGGTGCCTATCTTGTTGGCGACGTCACCGTTGGCGGCCACCCGGTCGGTGCCGACGATCACCGCCTGCACCCATCCCTTGGACATGACCATGCCTGCCATGTTATCGCAGAGCAGCGTCACGTCGATTCCGGCCTGCTGCAGCTCGAAGGCCGTCAGCCGCGCGCCCTGCAGCACAGGGCGCGTCTCATCGGCATACACTTTCAGCTGTATGCCCTGTTCCTGGGCCAAATACATCGGCGCGGTCGCCGTTCCGTATTTGGCCGTAGCCAGCCCGCCCGCATTGCAGTGGGTGAGCACGCCCATGCCGTCCCGGAACAGGGGCAGTGCATTCTCCCCGATGCGGCGGCACACTTCCTCGTCCTCCGCTTGAATCGCGTTGGCCTCGGCGAGCAGGGCCTCGTTCAGGTCGGCAACGCTGCCTCCCCGTCCGGCCAGCTCATGCGCTTTCCCTTTCATCCGGTCCAGCGCCCAGAACAGATTGACCGCCGTCGGCCGCGAGGTGGCAAGATAGGCGCTGACCTTGACGACATGGTCGTCCCAGGCGGCGGCATCGACGCCTCCATACTGGCGCGCCCCGAGCACCACACCGTAAGCGGCGGCGATGCCGATGGCCGGCGCGCCCCGGACTTTCATCGCATGGATGGATTCCCACACTTCTTCCGGCGTGTATAAATCCAGATAGACGATGGCGTCCGGAAGCAGGCGCTGATCCAGCAGGATCAGCTTGTTGCCGCCCCATTGGACGGAAGTTAACGGTTCGCTGCGTCGTTGTGTTTGTTCTTGGTTGTCATTACTCATTTTACGGCTCCTTTAAGCGGCTCGGCTTCCTTCACCAGCCGGACGATGTCTTCGCCGGATTGGATGGTCCGGTTGAATAGAACGAGCTGTTTGCCGATAGCCAGCGCCGTGCGCTGCGCCTTCTCCCGCAGCTTTACGTCCGCGATCGTGTCGATGTCGGCCACATGGGACAAGCCGACGATGCGCCGGATCATTTTGCAGCCGGCGAATCCGCAGGCATCCCGCAGTACTTTGGCCACGTAGGCGTCCTGGTAGCCGGGTGCTTTCGCAAGCGGGTCTCTGGCATCCTCATCCCACAGCTTGCGGAAGCGGATTTCAAATTCGGACCATACGTCCGAAACCATGCGCAGAAGACGCTCTTGATTGCCGAGAACCTCCGACTCTGCGGCATCCCAGCCTGGCCGGGAAGCGTAGTTCAGCAGCAGGTTGCCGATGACGGCGCCGAGGTCGAAGCCCATCGGCCCGTAGTAGGCAAACTCGGGATCGATCACCCTGGTCGATTCCGGTGTGACGAAAATGCTGCCGGTATGCAGGTCGCCGTGAACCAGCGCTTCGGTCCGGGTCAGGAAGGCTTCCCGGAGCAGGGCGACTTCCAGATGGAGCTTGCCGTTCTCCCGCAGCTCCTTCGCCTCATCCTCCAGATAGTCCGGGTAGTTGTTGTTATCGGAAAACCGGTATGGATCGTCAAAGATCAAATCCTCGGTAATTTTGCACAGATCCGGATTGATGAATTTACGTACCTGTTCTTTCTTTTCCTGCGGGTTCAGGTACAGATCCGAGGTATAGAACAGCGTTCTGGCCGTAAATTCGCCGATATGGCGGGCAAACAACGGATAGGCTTGTCCTTCGATCAGCCCTTTGCGCATAATCGTATGGTCGCTCAGGTCTTCCATGACGGTTATCGCCAGGTCATCGTCGTAGGAGAACACCTGCGGTGCCAGTCCGGGACACAGGCGGTACTGCACCTGAAGCGCCTCACGTTCAATGCGTGCCCGGTCCAGGGACAACGGCCAGGATTCCCCGACTACCTTCGCATAAGGAAGGGCTTGTTTGACAATGATACTTTTATCGCTGTTCCGGTCTGTAATATGGAACACTAAGTTCAGGTTGCCGTCACCGATTTCTTTGCATTCCAGCTGCGCATCGGGCGTGAAATGCCCCGGAATGCCGCGGACGAGAGAAATGGCGTCTTGGACGGTGAGCGGGTGATATGTGGACATGGAAGTCACCTCCGTATAATAAGGAAACGCGAATAAAGCCAACTTGTTCACTTGGTTATAAAACAGTATATCGGATTGCCGACCTCTTTTGAATCTTTTTTTCAGTGAGAGCGTTTGAAAACGAAAGACCCTGCCATTTATGGGCAGTTGTTTCGTGCAGCGGGTTGAAGGGTAAGATAAGGGCAGGGAGGCAAACAGCCCAGATTACTCTCGGAAGAGCCTCCCTATACTTATATGAAAACTCCAGCCGGACTCCGAAGCTGCCGTTGTATTCGGCAATGGAGAGGGAAGGCCATATACTTAAAAAAGGAAGGGATATTCATGGCAAAAACGTCATCCAAATCGAAAACATCCACTTTGGAGCAAATCCTAAACCAACAAGTTGCGAACCTGAACGTCCTGTATGTCAAAATCCATAACTACCATTGGTATGTAAAGGGTGAGCATTTCTTTACCCTCCACGTAAAATTTGAAGAGCTGTACGACGATATTACGCTGAAAATGGACGAAGTGGCTGAACGGCTGCTTACGATTAAAGGAAGCCCTGCTGCGACGATGAAGGAGTATCTGGACATCGCAACCATTCAGGAAGCTTCCGGCAATGAAGACCAGCGCAAAATGGTGCAGACCCTGATCGAGGACTTTGCCACCGTTGCCGAGGAAATGAGCGAAGGAATCAGCCTGGCGGAGGAAGCCGGCGACCATCCGACGGCCGATATGTTTATCAAGATCAAGAGCGATCTCGAAAAGCATATGTGGATGCTCCGTTCTTACCTGGGATAACGGATGCTTCTTTCGCGAAAGCCCGGAAGTGCGCTGGCGCCAGCGCACTTTTTGTGTCCCGGATCAACCTTTGACGGCATAACGTATAAGACCGCGTTGCCTTTTTGATGAATCAGACATGAATCGGACGTACGGGAAATTGAGAAATGGGATCCGGTCTCTGGCGGCTGTTCCCGGTCATGAATCCGAGCGTCTGCGCGGTTGTCAGGATCCTCCATGCTGCTGTTCCTTGGATGTGGAAATGCAATCCATAACATATCGCAGAATGTTCACGAAATGCCAGCCGGTGATGAGAACGATAGCTCCATTGCCGGATGCTGCAGAACTTCCGCGAAATCCGTTCGTCATGAACAGCATCCATGGAAAAATTTGATATTGTAAGGAAACAGGCTTGGCTGCAACCGCGGCGAAGCCTGTTTCTGTAATGAAACACCAGGTTTACTCCGACGGGCGGTTGATATGATTCGCCATTTATTATAAAATTGTGATAATCATTGAGAATCAATTTAGACTCATTACAAATTGATAATAATGATTGATTGAAATCGGGGAGCGCGTCCCTGTTGAAATAGACTTTCTGATTTCGGCAAAACATTTAACGGAGGGAAAAACGAATATGGCTACTAATTTCACCATTGAAGGACTTAAAGCGACAATCGAGGGCAAGGAAATCCTGAAAGGCATCAACCTGGAAATGAAGGGCGGAGAGATTCACGCCATCATGGGACCTAACGGTACCGGTAAAAGTACACTTGCTTCCGCTTTGATGGGACATCCTAAATATGAAGTAACGGACGGCAGCGTAACCCTGAACGGCGAAGACGTTCTGGAAATGGGCGTTGACGAGCGTGCGCGGGCCGGCCTGTTCCTGGCTATGCAGTACCCGAGCGAAATTACGGGCGTGACCAATTCCGACTTCCTTCGCAGTGCCATCAATGCACGCCGTGAAGAGGGCAATGAAATTTCGCTGATTCGTTTCATCCGTCAAATGGAAGCGAAGATGAAAGAACTGGATATGAACCCTGAGTTTGCGCATCGTTATTTGAACGAAGGCTTCTCCGGCGGTGAGAAGAAGCGGAACGAAATTTTGCAAATGATGATGATCGAACCTAGCATTGTCATCCTGGACGAAATCGACTCCGGTCTGGATATCGACGCTTTGAAAATTGTTGCCAGCGGTGTAAACGCGATGCGCAGCGACGACCGCGGTTTCTTGATTATTACCCACTATCAGCGCCTGCTTAACTACGTGAAGCCTGATTTTGTACATGTTATGATGCAGGGCCGTATCGTGAAATCCGGTGGTCCTGAACTGGCGGAGCGCCTGGAAGCGGAAGGTTACGATTGGGTGAAGGAAGAGCTCGGCATCGAAGACGAAACTGTAGGTCAAGAAGCGTAAAGATAACGGAAGGAGGAGAACGAAGATGACAACACAAACCATTCTTCCGGTTAACGCTGAAGGCCTGAGCGCGCTGTCGAAGGGCAGCAACGAGCCGGCCTGGCTCACGGAAAATCGTCTGAAAGCATTGGAACTCGCGGCAACCCTCGAGCTGCCGAAACTCGAAAAAACGAGAATCGAACGCTGGGACATTCAAAACTACGGAAGCTTCAAATCGGTAAGCCCGATTGCATCCCTGGCTGAAGCTCCTGAATCGATTCGGGAACTGATCAAGGACCAGGAAGCGGGCAACCTGATTATCCAGCGCAATTCCGGAACCGTGTATACGAAGCTGTCCCCTGAGCTGGCTGCTCAAGGCGTCATTTTCACCGATCTGGCGACGGCCGTGAAGGAGCATGAGGATCTCGTTAAGGCTCACCTGCACACGGCTGTTACCGCGGATGAGAGCTCCGTAGCCGCACTGCATGCCGCATTGTGGAACGGCGGGGTGTTCCTGTATGTTCCAAAAAATGTGGAGGTATCCGTACCGCTGCAGGCCGTTCTGCTGACAGACGACGAGGAAGCGACCTTTGCTCCTCATATTCTGGTCATTGCCGATACGAACAGTTCTGTAACCTATGTAGATAACTATGTATCCGGTACATCCGGTAAACCGGTCACTCATAACGGCGCCGTTGAAGTATTCGCCAAATCGGGAGCGAAAGTCCGGTTTGCGACCATTCATCAAATGGGCACGAACGTGACGGACATCAGCTACCGCCGTGCCGTGATCGAGAACGACGCGTCCATGGAATGGATCGTCGGCGAAATGAACAGCGGCGATACCGCTAGCGATACTTACTCGATTCTGAAAGGAAACGGATCGACGTCCGATTCCAAGATCATCGCCGTCGGCTCCGGTTCTCAGAAGCTGAACTACACGACTCGTGCGAACCACTTCGGCAAGAGCTCCGAGAGTCAAATGATTACCCGTGCGGTTATGCGTGAAGAAGCACAGGCCATCATCAACGGCATCACCAAGATCGAGAAGGGCGCGACCAAATCCGACGGACAGCAAACGGAGAAAGTGCTGATGCTGAGTCCGAAAGCACGCGGTGACGCCAACCCGATCCTGCTGATCGACGAGGACGACGTTAAGGCAGGTCACGCAGCATCCGTCGGCCAGGTCAACCCTGAACAAATTTACTACCTGATGTCCCGCGGGATTTCCCGCGAAGTTGCCGAATCCCTGATCATCTATGGATTCCTGGCACCGGTCGTATCTCAGATTCCGCTTGAAGGCCTGCGCACGCAGCTTCAATCGGTCATCGAAGGGAAGTTGGGACAATGAACCGCGACATTCTCGAGCAGTTTCCCATCCTGAATCAGGAAATAAACGGCCATCCGTTGGTATATCTTGATAATGCGGCAACTTCCCAGAAACCGCTCGCTGTGATCGAGGCTGTCAAACGCTATTACGAGCATGACAACGCCAACGTGCACCGCGGGGTGCATACGCTTGGAAGCCGTGCAACGGATGCTTATGAAGGCGCGCGCGAGAAGGTAGCTAAGTTCATTAATGCCAAGAGCACGAAGGAAATTATTTTTACGCGGGGAACGACGACTGCCCTGAATTTGGTGGCTTCCTCGTTCGGGCGCTCGATTTGCCAGGAAGGCGATGAAATCGTCCTGACCCCGCTGGAACACCACAGTAATCTAATTCCTTGGCAGCAGGTGGCAAAAGCCACCGGCGCCACGTTGAAATATGTTAAACTACAAGAAGACGGTTCAGTCACCTTGGCCGAAGTCGAGAAAGTCGTCACCGAGAAAACCAAGATCATTGCGATGGGCTATGTGTCCAACGTCATGGGCGTGGTTAACCCGGTGAAGGAAGTTGCCGAGCTGGCGCACCGCCACGGCGCATATATGGTCGTGGACGGCGCCCAGAGCACGCCTCACATGAAGATCGATGTTCAGGATCTGGATTGCGACTTCTACGCCTTCTCCGGCCACAAGATGTGCGGTCCTACCGGCATCGGTGTACTGTACGGCAAAAAGGCGCTGCTCGAATCCATGGAACCGGTGGAATTCGGCGGTGAAATGATTGACGATGTCGGACTATACGATTCTTCCTGGAAGGAGCTGCCCTGGAAGTTTGAAGGGGGCACCCCGATTATCGCCGGAGCGGTTGGGCTTGCTGCAGCCATCGATTTTCTCGAGGAAATCGGCATGGATCAAATCGAGGAGCATGAGCAGAAGCTCGCGAAGTATGCGATCGAGCGGTTATCGGAAATTGAAGGCCTGAAGCTTTATGGTCCGCGTGTACGTAAAGTGGGCTTGGTCACCTTCAATTTGGGAGATGTGCATCCGCATGATGTGGCTACGGTTCTGGATGCCAGCGGGGTTGCGATCCGCGCAGGCCATCACTGCTGCCAGCCGCTCATGCGTTGGCTTGAAGCCAGTGCCACCGCCCGTGCAAGCTTTTATCTATACAATACCGAACAAGATGTAGATCGTCTGATCAGCGCCTTAATCCAGACAAAGGAGTATTTTGGATGATGGAACTTGACGACTTGTACCGGCGTGTCATAATGGATCATTATAAAAACCCCCGCAATCGGGGCAAATTTGAAAATGAAGCCGTGACGGTGGATCTGAACAACCCGACCTGCGGCGACAAAATTTCGCTTCAGCTTATTGTCGATAACGGCATGGTCAAAGATGCCAGATACACAGGCGAGGGCTGCTCCATCAGCATGTCCTCCGCCTCGATGATGACCGAAGCGGTCAAAGGCAAGACGCTTGAGGAAGCGAAGGAAATGGCTTCACGCTTTTCGTCGCTGATGCAGGGTGAGGACGTTCATTTTGACGATTACGAAGATATCGAAGCCCTGTCCGGAGTTAACAAGTTCCCGGCCCGCATTAAATGCGCAACGCTCGCTTGGAATGCACTGCGGAAAGGTATTGACGAGGAACGCATTAACCACTAACGATAGGGAGGCTGAATACTCATGGCCAAAAAAGCGCCTGAAATAGAAGAGTATAAATACGGATTCCGCGACGAGCATAAAGCGGTATTCCAAACCGGTAAAGGACTTACCCGTGAGATTGTTACCGAAATTTCCAAAATCAAAAACGAGCCGGAATGGATGCTTGAATTCCGTCTGAAATCATTGGAGCAGTTCGAGAAAATGCCAATGCCTCGCTGGGGCGGCGACCTGGATGAACTGGACTTCAACGATATCCAGTACTACGTAAGACCTTCCGAGAAGCAAGGAAAGACGTGGGAAGAAGTACCGGCTGAGATCAAAGAAACCTTTGACAAGCTGGGTATTCCGGAAGCCGAGCAGAAATTCCTGGCCGGTGTATCCGCCCAGTATGAATCCGAAGTTGTGTATCACAACATGCAGAAAGACCTGGAAGACCAAGGGGTTATCTTCATGGATACCGACACGGCGCTGAAAGAGCATCCTGAAATTTTCAGAGAGCACTTTGCGACTGTCGTTCCTCCTACCGATAACAAATTTGCTGCGCTGAACAGTGCGGTATGGTCCGGCGGAAGCTTCATTTACGTTCCAAAAGGCGTTAAATGTGAAATCCCGCTGCAGGCTTACTTCCGGATCAATTCGGAGAACATGGGCCAATTCGAACGTACGCTGATCATTGCGGACGAAGACAGCTTCGTGCATTATGTCGAAGGCTGTACTGCTCCAATCTACAGCACGAACTCGCTGCACAGTGCGGTTGTTGAGATCATCTGTAAAAAAAACGCACGCGTGCGTTACACGACGATCCAAAACTGGGCGCCGAACATCTACAACCTCGTTACCAAACGGGCGGTAGCTGAAGAGAACGCCACGATGGAATGGGTAGACGGCAACATCGGCTCCAAGCTGACGATGAAATATCCGGCAGTGCTGCTGAAAGGACGCGGCGCGAAAGGCATGGTGCTGTCCATTGCGGTTGCAGGCAAAGGCCAGCATCAGGATGCAGGCGCCAAGATGATTCACTTGGCTCCGGATACGACGTCCACGATCGTATCGAAGTCGATCAGTAAGCACGGCGGCAAGGTCACCTACCGCGGTCTCGCTTCCTTCGGCCGTAACGCGGAAGGCGCGAAAGCCAACATCAAGTGCGATACGCTGATCCTGGATAACGAGTCCACTTCGGATACGATTCCGTACAACGAGATCAAGAACGACAACATCGTTCTGGAGCACGAAGCAACGGTATCCAAGGTATCGGAAGATCAGCTCTTCTACTTGATGAGCCGCGGACTCACTGAAGCCGAGGCGACGCAAATGATCGTTATGGGCTTCATCGAGCCGTTCACGAAGGAGCTCCCAATGGAATACGCGGTCGAAATGAACCGCCTGATCAAGTTCGAGATGGAAGGCTCCATCGGTTAAT
>Ga0164243_10015440_pt1 | contig 10554 bp, 12 predicted proteins | sample OricompcompostOP_FD_108781 | JGI IMG/M metagenome (GOLD analysis project Ga0164243, IMG submission 108781) | Organic Plus compost microbial communities from Emeryville, California, USA - Original compost - Organic plus compost (OP) | ecosystem: Engineered > Solid waste > Mixed feedstock >...
AGGGGCCGCGCTCCACGACGCAGAATGGCCGCGCTCCGCGAGACCCGCCTCGCCCGGGCTAAAGGCCTCGCTTCGCGCTCCCACGACCTGCGCGTGTCCCTCGCCCCTGCTCTGCGCTCCCCGCGCTCACGCGCGCTTCCGCGTGAAAAGGCCTCGCTTCGCGAGACTGATTTATTTGCGCGGTGGGTCGCCGTGGGTGGCTGGTCGCCGTTTGCGCGGCACAGCTTTGATGCTCGCCGCGGGCGGCGCTTTGAATCCTGGCGGTACCTCGACGGCGTGGCCAACAATCTCGCCTTGTGCAGATTCCTGGCACGGGGGCGTTGTTGTACTTCCAGGGTTCCAGGCGTCGCCTGCGGCGGGCATCACACCCCGCACGGGATTGCGCGCAGCGCATGCTTGTCCGCTCGGCGCCCTGGAAGTACCACAACGCCCCCGTGCCAGGAATCTGCACAAGATCCCGCCCCGCTGCCTGCCCGCACCTCGCAAACGGCGCCCAGCCACAGCGGCGGCCGCACGCGCAAAAATCTGTCTCGCGAAGCGAGGCCTTTTCGCGCGGGAGCGCGGGAGCGCGAGGCCACGTGAAGCGGCGCGTCCGCGGCGCGTGGCCGCCGGGCGTTGCGCCGCGTGTCCAGCTTGAAGCGCCCCCTACGCGCCCGCGACGCGGGCCAACTGCTCAACCGCGTCCGCGAGATCGGACGTGAGCGGCGTGAGCAGGACGTGGTCGGCTCCGGCCGACAGATGGTCCCGTACGCGAGCCGTCACCGCCGGCGCGTCGCCATGCGCCAGGAGGTCGTCGATCAGGCGGTCGCTGCGGCCGTCCGCCAGGTCGCTCTCCGTGTAACCGAGGCGGCGGAGGTTGCGCGTGTACGACGACTCGCCGCGTACCCCGGCGAACATGGCACGGAACGCCTCCCGTGCCCGTACCGCGTCATCGAGGACGAACGACAGCTGCGGGATGAGCAGCGGCTCCGGCCCGAGGACGGCGCGCGCCCGCGACGTGTTGGCCACCGGCATGTGGAACGGGTGCGCGCCGTCCGTACGCTCGCCCGCGAGCTCCAGCGCGCGCGGCCCGAGCGCGCCCAGTACCCGGGTGACCGGCGGTTCCGCGGGCATCGCGTCCAGATACGCGGCCATCTCACGGACCGCGCGATGCCCGCCGAGTCCGAGGATCACCCGGCCCGGGTACGCCTCGGCCAGCGTGCCGGCTCCGGTGGCCATGCTCTCCGCGTCCCGCCGGGTGATGTTCGCGATGCCGGCGCCCACCGTGATCCGCTCCCCGGCTCCAAGCAGTACGGCGAGCTGGGCCATGATCTCCCGCCCGCCGTGCGGCATCTCCCCGGTCCACACCGACCCGTACCCGAGCTCCTCGATCCGGGCGACCGCCTTTCGCTGCGCGGACACCGGCGTGGCCGCGAGCAGCTGAGGCGGCAGCCAGACGCCGGTCGATCCGAGGCGGTCGCGTACCGCAGCGTTCATGACAGACTCCCCAATCGGGTATCCAGGAAAGCGGAGGGTTCCTCCAGAACAATACGGAGGCTGCCTCCGCTTGGCAAGGGGGTGACGCATGCGCACGGACGCCCGGCGCAATTACGACCGGCTGGTCGCGGGGGCCGCGCGGGCCTTCGCGGCGCACGGCACCGGCGCGTCGCTCGAGGACATCGCGCGCCGCGCCGGCGTGGGCATCGGCACGCTGTACCGGCACTTCCCGGCCCGCGAGGACCTGGTCGACGCCGTCCTGCGCGAGCACTTCGACGAGCTGCGCGCCGAGGCCGAGACGCTGAGCGCCGCCCACCCGCCGATGACCGCCCTCACCGCGTGGCTCCGCGCCTTCACCGCCCGGCTGACCCGCTACCGCGGCGTGTCCGACGAACTGGCCGGCACGCTGCACGAAGAGGGCTCCGAGACGTACCGGTCCTGCCACGCCATGCGCGACGCCGCCGTCGAACTGATCGTCGCCGCCCAGCGCGCCGGCGACATACGCGAGGACGTCGCCCCGGGCGACGTCCTCGCGCTGGCCGCCGCCGTCGCCTGGGTGAGCGAGCGCACCGGCGGCGCCCCGGCCGAACGCGCGGAGACCCTGCTGTCGATGATGATCGACGGGATCCGGGCCCAGGCCCGTTGACCCTGCCCCGAGGGGCAAGGTTTAGCGTCGTACGCGTGTGGATCGGTGAGCTGGCGCGGCGTGCCGGGGTGACGGCCAAGGCGGTCCGGTACTACGAGTCGCTGGGGCTGGTCACGCCCACGCGGTCGGGCAACGGGTACCGGGAGTACGACGCGCACGACGTACGGCTGGTCCGGGAGATCAAGGCGCTCGGCGGGCTGGGCATCCCGGCGGAGCGGACGCGGCCGTTCCTGGAGTGCCTGGCCGCCGGGCACGAGCGCGGTGACGACTGCCCGGCGTCGATGGCCGGGTACCGGGACGCCATCGACGACCTGACCGAGCGGATCTCCGCGCTCACCGCGCGCCGGGCCACGCTGATCGGCCACCTGCACGCGGCCGCGAACCGTACGGGCGCCGCAACCGAGGGAGACGACGTGACCGACGACTACCTGAGCCTGCCGCCGGACCTGCCGGTACCCGACGACGACGGCGCGGCCGCCCATTTGCCGGGCACCTCCATGCCGCACCTGGCCCTGCCCACCACGGCGGGCGGCACCGTCCGCCTCGACGCGCCGGGCCCCGGCCGTACGGTCGTGTACGTCTACCCGCTCACCGGCCGCCCGGGCACCGACCTGCCGGCGGGCTGGGACGCGATCCCCGGCGCCCGCGGCTGCACCCCGGAGGCGTGCGGCTTCCGCGACCACCACCAGGACCTGCTCGCCGCCGGCGCCGCCCGCGTGTACGGCCTGTCCAGCCAGGACACCGACTACCAGCGCGAGGTCGTCGACCGCCTCGGCCTGCCGTTCCCGATGCTGTCCGACCCGGACCTGAGCCTGGCCGGCGCGCTGCGGCTGCCCACGTTCACGGTGGCCGGCCTGACCCTCTACAAACGGCTGACGCTGGTCGTCCGCGCCGGCGTGATCGAGCACGTCTTCTACCCGGTCTTCCCGCCCGGCGAGCACGCGGAGCAGGTGCTCGGCTGGCTGCGCGACAACGAAAGGTGACCATGTACGTTCCCGCCCACTTCGCCGCCCCCGACGACGCCGCCGTCCACGACCTGCTCGCGCACCACGGCGCGGCCGACCTGGTCACCGCGACGCCCGGCGGCCTGGTGGCCACGCTGCTCCCGTTCGTGTACGACCCGGACGCCGGCGAGCACGGCGCGCTGCTCGGCCACCTGGCCCGCAACAACGACCAGTGGAAACGGCCGGTGCACGGCGAGGCGCTGGTCATCGTGCGCGGCCCGGACGCGTACGTGACGCCGTCCTGGTACGCGGCCAAGGCCGAGCACGGCCGCGTGGTGCCGACCTGGAACTACGTGACCGCGCACGTGTACGGCGAGCTGGTCGCGCACGACGACCCCGCCTGGGTGGACGCCCTGGTCCGCCGGCTGACCGACCGCCACGAGGCGGCCGCCGACCGCCCCTGGTCCGTCGACGACGCCCCGGACGCGTTCGTCAACGGCCAGCTCCGCGCCATCGTCGGCGTCGAGGTGCGCATCACCCGCATCGAGGCCAAGTTCAAGCTCAGCCAGAACCGGCCGGAGGCGGACGTCGCCGGGGTCATCGACGGCCTGACGGCGCGCGGGGACGTGGCCGCGGCGGATGCCGTACGGCGCGCGAACGACCGGGTCAGCGCGGACGGACGTTGACGAAGAGCCCGCGCGTGGTGCCCGGGAGGACCCCCGTGCGGGCGGGGATCACCACGCGGCCGTGCAGCCCGGCGGCGTCGCCCAGCACGCCGTTGTCGGCGAAGCCGGGAAGCCGGTGGTACCGCCAGGTCGCGCCGTCGTCCGCGGACGTCCACAGGGCGGGCGTCTCCGCGCCGCCCCGCACGACCGTGCCGGACACCAGGAACCGCTCCCCGAACGTGCTGACCCGGTCGGCGTCGGCCGGCATGCCGGGCCCGGCGGAGACGGCGCGGCCCGGAGACCAGGTCGCGCCGTCGTCGGTGGACCGGGTGAGGACGGTGGTGACCGGCCTGGTCTCGCCGTCCTCGCCCGGCTGGGCCGGCGGCATGCTCGGTCCGGTGCTCGTACTGCCGTACCGGTGCCCGATGCCGACGAGGGTCCGGTCGTGGCGGGCGACGGCCAGCAGCTCGAAGAGGCGGCGGTCCAGGCCGGGCGACCGGTCGCGTACCCGGCCGTGCGCGTCGACGGTGTACAGCGCGGCCCGCTGGCCGTGCGCGCCGCGCACCGGGCACCAGCCGTACAAGAGGAAACCGGGCTGGACGGTCCGCACGCGGTAGGACGGTTCGCAGTTCTCCGGTACGGCGCCGGGGACGGCACGGGGCCGCCCGTGCGGCGGCAGCTTCAGCCACGTGGACGTGCCCGTCGGGGCGTACAGGCTCGTCCCGTCCGAGGCGAGCGCCGGGCGGGTGGTCGGGGACGGCGCGAGCGGGAGCGGAAGCGGCGTCCAGTTCAGGCCGTCGGACGACCGCCACGCGACGACGCTCGTCGTCGCCGGCGCGATCCGCGTGCCGATGACGACGAAGCCGTCCGGGGTCCGCGCCAGGCCGTCGACCACGGTGTAGGAGCCCGCGCCGGCCGCGAGCCGCCGCAGGTTCCCGGGCCGCCAGGTCAGGCCGTCGGCCGAGGTCCAGGAGTCCAGCGCCGCGGTTCGCGTGTCGTGCGCGTAGGTGTTGCCGACCGCGACGAACCGCTTGCCATCGCTGGTGAGGAAATCGGGGTTCAGCGCCGGGCCGGCGCCGGCCAGTTTCCCGGCGGGGACGTACGTCCAGTGGTCCAGCGCCGGTCCGGCGGCCGGGCGGGAGCGCACGTACCAGACGGCGCCGCCGGCGAGCACGAGGAGGAGGATGGCGGCGGCGACCACCCAGCGGCTCATCCGTGGCCCCGGCATTTCGCCGAGGTGACGCGGTGCGTGTCCACCAGCCGGCGGGTGCCCGTGGAGCCGGTGACGACGTCGTAGATGGGGACGCCCGCGACGCCGCCCGCGGACCGCAGATCGATCCGGCGGGACATCTGCCGGTTCCCGATGGTGTACGTGAGCGTGAGGTTCCAGCGGTAGGAGGCCGCGCAGCTGCGCACGGCGACGTAGATGTACGCCGGATCCTTGCGGGTGACGGTCATGCCGGGGATGGCCGGGGCGCGGGGCGAGCCGTACGGGATGTCGCGGTCGCCGTCGCGGACGGTGAACCGGTCGTGGTCGAGGTCGTACCGCAGGTACCGGGGGGCCGGGCCGCCGCAGCCCTTCGGCTTGCGCAGCACCCAGGCGAACCGCGCCTTCGGCTCGACCGAACGCACCTGCGGCCGGATGGACGCGACGTGGATCGGGTCGGCGGAGGAGTTCGTCAGCGTCAGCCCCAGCGAGCCGGTCTCCCACGAGGCCGCGCCGGCCCGTACCGCGGTCGTCCGTGGGTCCTCGTCGTAGGTGAGGTGCAGGTCCCGCACCGGTCTACCGCCGGCGGGCATCGCCGCGGCGGTGTCCAGGTCGCAGCCGCCGGAGGTGGGCCAGGTCAGGTGCACGCCCAGCGCGGCCGGGGCCGGGCGCTCGGTGAGCTGCTGGTAGATGACGGGCGCGAGTACTAAGAGCAGGCCGGTCACAGTCGAGAGGAACAGCGGGTGTTTCCACCACGGCCGGCGGGGAGGGTGCGGCGCCGCGCGTCGGCCGCGCGCTCGGTCGTTCGCCATGACGAGGGGTGATCCTCCTATCACGGAGTGCTCCGTCGTCATCGTGACACCGTCCCGCCCGCGTTTCCACGGAACGGTGCGGATCAGTGGGTGCGGGCCGGAAGCGGCCGTTCGTCCACCACCTGCTTCATGACCAGGGTCGAGGTGAGGCGCTGGATGCCGGGCAGCGTGGCCAGCTCGTCGTCCTCAAGCCGCTGGTACGCCGCGAGGTCGGCGGTGAGGACGCGGAGGAGGTAGTCGGGGTCGCCGAACAGGCGTTGGGCCTGGACGACCTGGGGGATCTTCGCGACGGCGGCCTCGAAGCCGAGCAGCGTCTCGCGGTCCTCCTGGCGCATGGTGACGAAGACGAGGGCCTGGAAGTTCAGGCCGACGGAGGCCGGGTCGACCAGGGCGCGGTAGCCGCGGATCGTCTTCGTACGCTCCAGCTCGCGGAGCCGGCGGTGGCAGGGGGACACGCTCAGCCCGACGCGCGCGGCCAGTTCGGTGATGGTCAGCCGGCCCTCCTCCTGGAGCACCGCAAGGATCTTCCGGTCGATGGCGTCCATGAGGGAGATCCTTCTACCAGAGCGGCCGTACGGGCAATATGACGGAACCCTTTCCCGGGCCTTCGGCGGTAATTTCCCGGTATGCCGCCCGCATCGCTGTTCGCCTTCTGGGGCGTGGCCCTGCTGCTGATCGTCGTGCCCGGCGCGGACTGGGCGTTCACGATCAGCGCGGGCCTGCGCGCCCGTTCCGTACTGCCGGCCGTCGGCGGGCTGGTCATCGGCTACGCGATCATGACGGCCGTGGTGGCGGCGGGCGTCGGCGCGCTGGTCGCCCGCAGCCCGGCCGCGCTCACCGCCCTGACGCTGGCGGGCGGCGCGTACCTGATGTGGCACGGCGCCCGTACGCTCATCGCCCCGGCGGCGGCCCCGTCCGCCCCGGGGGCGGCGCGCACCGGCTGGGCCACGCTCCGCCAGGGCATCGGGGTCAGCGGCCTCAACCCCAAGGGCCTGCTGATCTTCGTCGCGCTGCTCCCGCAGTTCGCCGCCCCGGACCGCCCGTGGCCGCTGGCCGTCCAGCTGACCGCGCTCGGCCTGGTCTTCGTCGCGACCTGCGCCGTCTTCTACCTCACCCTCGGCTCCCTGGCCCGCACCGTCCTCCAGGCCCGCCCCTCCGCCGCCCGCCTGATCACCCGCGTCTCCGGCACCGGCATGATCCTCATCGGCGCCACCCTGATCATCGACCGCCTGGCCGGCTAGGCACCCGGCACGGGCGCCGGGTGCCCGCTGCTCAGCCGGGGATCCGGTCCGGGGTGCGGCGGGAGCGGGACCGGGACAGGCCGCCGAGGAGCATGGCGACCAGGCCGAGCACCACCGCCAGGTAACCGCCGACGATGCCGTAACCGGTGCCGGGGCCGCCCTTGGCGAGGGCGATGATCACCGCGCCGATGATCGTGCCGGTCGCGCCGGTCGTCAGGGCCGTGAGGGCCCACCGCCGTCCGCTGCGGCGGGCCAGCGCCAGCCCGCCGATGACGACGCCGGCCAGGGCGATCAGCACGCCGGCGGTGGCGATGAGCCGCGGCGTGGTCAGGGTGTAGTTGGGGACGGGCTGCGCCGCCGCCAGGACGAACAGGTTCGACATGAGCTGCTCCTTCCTCGTGCCTGGATCCTGTCCGCCGGGCCGGTACGCCGTCGTCGTACGGGGGTGGACACTTCACGCTGCCGCCGGTGGCGCAGAAGCCAGTTAGGTACCGCGTCCGCGGTACCCGGCGATCGTCCGCGCGCAGGAGTCGCCCGGGCGGGCGTCCGGCTAAGGTGCGCGCATGAGCGGGCGACGGAGCGCTGTCCTGGACGGGGCCATCGCCGTCGGCGTGACGGCGGCCCTGCTGGCGACCGCGCTGGCCGGGCGGCACACGGCCACCGGCCTGGACCCGCTCGGCTACACGCTGCTGACCGTCGGCGGCCTGGCGCTGGCCGCGCGCCGGCTGGTGCCGGTGCCCGTGCTGATCGTCACCGGGGCGTGCGCGCTGGGGTACCAGGCGGCCGGGTTCGACGTGCCGGCCATCGCGTTCCTGTTCGCGGTGTACGCGGCCGTGAAGGCGGGGCACCGCGCGATCACCGTGGTGGCCAGCGTGCTCATGATGGTCGCGCTCGTCCTGGTGGCGTTCGCCGCGGGCCCGCAGGACGCGGGCGAGGCGTTCGCGCACGCCCGCGGCGCCCTCGAACTGGCCTGGCTGGTCGCGGCCGGGGCGGCGGGCGAGGCGCTGCGGCAGGCCGAGTTCCGGGCCGACGAGGCCGAGCGTACGCGGGAGGAGACCGCGCGGCGCCGCGCCGACGAGGAGCGGCTGCACATCGCCCGCGAGCTGCACGACTCGCTCACCCACCAGATCTCGGTGATCAAGGTACAGGCCGAGGTCGCCGTCCACCTGGCCCGTAAACGGGGCGAGGCCGTACCGGACGCGCTGCTGGCCATCCGGGACGCGGGCCGGGAGGCGTCCCGGGAGCTGCGCGCGACGCTGGAGGCGTTGCGCGACGACGAGCGGGACCCGCCGCGCGGCCTGGACCACGTACCGGAGCTGGTCGAACGGGCCCGGACGAGCGGGCTGGACACCCGGCTGACCATCGAGGGGCGCCGGCCCGACGTGCCGGCCACGGTCGACCGGACCGCGTACCGGATCGTCCAGGAGTCGCTGACCAACGTGGCCCGGCACGCCGCCGGGGCGACCGCGTCGGTACGGATCGCCTACCGGCCCGGCGCGCTGGACATCCGCGTCGACGACGACGGTACGGCCACGCCGGACGCCGCGCCGGTGCCCGGCGTCGGCCTGCTCGGGATGCGCGAACGCGTCGCCGCGCTCGGCGGGCGGCTGCGCGCGGAACCGCGCGGCGAGGGCGGTTTCACCGTCGAGGCCGAACTGCCCGTGGACCGTACGTCGTGATCCGCGTCCTGCTGGCCGACGACCAGCCGCTCATCCGCAGCGGCTTCCGCGCGCTCCTCGACGTCGAGGACGACATCGAGGTCGTCGCCGAGGCCCCCGACGGCGCCGCGGCGCTGGCGCTGGCCCGCGAGCACCGGCCGGACATTGCGCTCGTCGACATCCAGATGCCGGTGGTCGACGGCATCGAGGCGACCCGGCGGATCGCCGCCGACCCGGCACTGGCGCGGACGCACGTGGTCATCCTGACCAACTACGGCTTCGACGAGTACGTCTTCAACGCGCTGCGCGCCGGCGCGGCCGGGTTCCTGGTCAAGGACATCCAGCCGGAGGACCTGCTGCACGCCGTCCGGGTGGCCGCGCGCGGCGACGCGCTGCTCGCGCCGTCGATCACCCGCAAGCTGATCGACCGGTACGTCACCCAGCCGCCGCGCACCAGTACGGCCCTGCACGAGCTGACCAACCGGGAGCGCGAGGCCGTCATCCTGGTCGCCCGCGGCCTGACCAACGACGAGATCGCCGGCCACATGGTGATCAGCCCACTGACCGCGAAGACCCACGTCAACCGGGCGATGACCAAACTCGGCGCGCGTGACCGCGCCCAGCTCGTCGTCCTGGCGTACGAGTCGGGCCTGGTCGCGCCGCACTCCGCGGAGGCGTGACGCGTGCTCAGGACGCGCTGAGGATCGCGTCGATCAGGTCCGGGCCGTCGAGCAGGACGGGGTCGTTGTGGTCCGCGCCCGGGACCGCGACGGTGCGGGCGTGTGCCGCCTCGGCCACCGTACGGCTCTGCTCCGGCGGGACGATCGTGTCGGCGGTGCCGTAGACGACGGTGACCGGGGCGCTGACCCGGGCCACGTACGCCGCGGTCGGGAAGCGGTCGTGCAGGAGGGCGCGTACCGGCAGGAACGGGTAGTGCCGGCGGCCGACGGCGGCGAGGTCGGTGAACGGGGACCGGAGCACCAGCGCGGCCGGCGGGTGCGCGGTGGCCAACTCGGCGACCACCGCGCAGCCGAGGCTCTCACCGAAGTACAGCAGCCGGTCCGGCGGCACGCCCGCGTCCCGTACGAGGAACGTACGAGCCGCCCGGACGTCCAGCGCGAGCCCCGCCTCGCTCGGCCGCCCCGGGTTGCCGCCGTAGCCGCGGTAGTCGAGCAGCAGAACGGCGAGACCACGCGCGACGAGCGCCCGCGCGAGCGGCGCCCGCATGGCCCGATTCCCCGCATTGCCGGGCGCGACCAGCACGGCGGCACGGGCACCGGCGACGGGGACGTACCAGGCGCCCAACCGCAGCCCATCCCCGGTGACCAGGGCAACATCCCGCCCCCCGGCCACACTCGCGGCGGCATCCGGCAGCGGCCCACCACCGGGAAAGTAGATCAGCCGCCGCTGAAACACGAACGCACCACCGACCACAACACCCGCGACCAAGACGACCACCGCAAGCCCGCCCAACATCCACCCACCCTGCCACCCCCGCCCGAGAACCTCGCCCTGCCCGAGATAAAGGCCTCGCTCCGCGAGAACCCCCGGATAAAGGCCTCGCTCCGCGAGACACCTCCCGCCTGGAAAAGGCCTCGCTTCGCGAGACTGATTTATTTGCGCGGTGGGTCGCCGTTGCTGGTGGGCCGCCGTTTGCGCGGCACAGCTTGGATGCCCGCCGCGGGCGACGCTTTGAACCCTGGCTTCACCGCGACGGCGTGGCCAAGTATCTGCACTCTCCGCCTGTGCAGGTTCCAGGTACGGGTGCGTTGTTGTACTTCGAGGGTTCAAGGCGTCGCCTGCGGCGGGCATCACACCCCCGCGCGGGGTAGCGCGAAGCGCGTGATCTTCCGCTCGGCGCCCTGGCTGTACCACGACGCCCCCGTGCCAGGAATCTGCACAGGA
>Ga0164243_10015441_pt1 | contig 10554 bp, 7 predicted proteins | sample OricompcompostOP_FD_108781 | JGI IMG/M metagenome (GOLD analysis project Ga0164243, IMG submission 108781) | Organic Plus compost microbial communities from Emeryville, California, USA - Original compost - Organic plus compost (OP) | ecosystem: Engineered > Solid waste > Mixed feedstock >...
CGAGTTCGCCGTCGAGAACGTCGTCGGGCGCGGTCGAAGTCACGCCGGTGCGCAGGTCCTTCACCAGCTGATAGGGTTGAAGGACGTAAGAGCGAATCTGGTGGCCCCAGCCGATCTCGGTCTTGGCGGCATATTCACCGGAGGCTTCGGCCTCGCGCTTGGCCAGTTCGGCTTCGTAGAGACGCGCTTTCAGCATGTTCATCGCCGTCGCGCGGTTCTTATGCTGCGAACGGTCGTTCTGGCTGGCGACGATGATGCCGGTCGGGATGTGGGTGATACGCACGGCAGAGTCGGTGGTGTTGACGTGCTGCCCGCCCGCGCCCGAAGCGCGGTAGGTGTCCATCTTCAGGTCCGACTCCTTGATCTCGATATCGATGTCGTCATCGATCACCGGATAGACCCAGATGCTGGAGAAGCTCGTATGCCGCCGCGCCGAGCTGTCGTAGGGGCTGATGCGGACCAGCCGGTGCACGCCGCTTTCGGTCTTGGCATAGCCGTAGGCGTTCTCGCCCTTGATCAGCAGCGTCGCGCTCTTGATCCCGGCCTGCTCGCCCGCGTGGTAATCGACGACCTCGACCTTGTAGCCGTGCCGTTCGGCCCAGCGCGAATACATGCGCTGGAGCATTTCCGCCCAGTCCTGGCTTTCGGTGCCACCGGCGCCCGCGTGGACTTCCAAATAGGCGTCGTTGGCGTCGGCTTCACCCGCCAGGAGCGCCTGGACTTTGTCAGAGTCGGCGCGGTCAGCCAGCGCGGCAAGCGTCGCCAGCCCTTCCTGCACCGTCGCGTCATCGTCCTCGCCCTCGCCCAGCTCGACGAATTCGACGGCATCGGCCATTTCCGAGCTGATCTCGTTCACCGCGCCCACCGCCGCTTCCAGCCGCCGCCGTTCGCGCATAACGTTTTCGGCCTGCTTGGGATCATCCCACAGCTTCGGATCCTCGACGCGCGCGTTGAGCTCGTCGAGACGGCGCAGAGCGCGGTCCCAGTCGAGGAACTTGCGGACGAGGGCCAGCGCGGCCTCGATCCGTTCGATGTGGGCCTGCCCTTCGGCACGCATGGCACTAGAACTCCATATTCCTGCGGCATCGCCGCTCGCGGCCCCGCTAAGCGGAAGGCCCGAGATTGTAAAGGTTATGACATCATTGAGTCCCTGCAAAGGCAGGGGCGTAGGCCGAATTGCGCACCATCCGCAAAGGCCTGAGATCCCCGCCTTCGCGGGGAAGCTGTGTCGTTGAGGCTACTTCTTGAGCGCCTTCACCGCGGCCAACGTCAGATTGACGTGCTGGCGATAGTCGAGGTCCGAATGGACGTAGCTGATCCGCCCATCTGGCGCGATGACATAGCTGGTGCGCGAAGTAAGCCCCGGCTTCATCCGCTTCGCCGCTTCGGCCGGCAGCTTGTCCATCTTCATGGCCACGTCATAGGCCTTGATGATCGCCGGGGTCGCCACCGCAACGGCAAACTTGCTGCGGCACGCCTCGGTCGAAAAGCGCTGCAGCGTCGGCAGGTCGTCCGCCGACATGCCGACGACGGTCGCACCGGCGGCGGCGAACTGATCATGTGCCTCGGCAAAGGCGCGGGTTTCCAGCGTGCAGCCCTGGGTGAAAGCCTTGGGATAGAAGTAGAGAACCACCGGCCCCTTGCGCAGGGCCGATGTGAGATTGAAGGCATAAGTCTTGCCCGCAAGCGCGCCCTGGGTGGAAAAGGCCGGTGCTTTCGCACCAACGGGCAGTTCCGCCTGCGAGGCAGTCGGAACTGCGAGTGCCAGCAGGGCGGCGAGCGGAAGAACGGCTTTCTTCATGCCGCGAGTGTGACCCAGCGGCGGCGGGCTGTCGAGATGAAATCCTCGCCGGAGCGGAACGCAATCACTTCCGTTCGTGTCGAGCGCAGTCGAGACACGTTGCGCGGCGTGTCTCGACTGCGCTCGACACGAACGGGAGTTGTGTCCGGCTAAAAGGCTTCCTTCGAGCATTTGCCGGCGCGACGGTTTGCCCGTCTGCGCCGGCCCTCTCCCATTAAGACAGTCCGCGAACGTAAGCGTCCACTGTACCTGCGCAGCCGATCTTGTCGTCGCCTTCGAGATCGGAATAGCGGTAGACGTCGTCGCGAATGGACGGAGACCTGTTGCCGCAGGCACAGGGGCTGAAATCGACGTGGATGTGATCGCCCGAGATCACCCCGCCCCATCGCCCGTCCATCGACAGGTCGAAGAAAGCGGCGCGCCCTTCAACCTGCCCTTCACCGACACCGGGCATCAGCGCGTCGCCGTTCTTGTTGAGCGGCAGGCAGACCAGCCATGGCGGGACGTGATAGCGCTGGCCTTCCTGGCAGCGCGGCATCGAGGTGCCCAATTCCTGCATGCCATACATCTGGTAGATGTTGCGGGGCGAGAGATTGAACGTCTCATAGACGAACTCGCGATAGTCGGGCGGCAGCTTCGCCCGCTTGAGGCCGCCGCCGAGATAGACGCAGTTCTCGGGATGGAAATCTTTGGCGCTGTAGCCCCGCGCGCGGACTGCTTCGGCGAAGGGATGAAGCGCACCCCACATGCCGGTGATGTAGAGCCGTTCGCCGCGCTTGCTGATGATATCATCCACGGCACCTTCCTGCGCGGCGTCGAGCGCCTTCTGCCGCATTTCCGATTCCGCCTCGAACTCGGCGATTTCGGCGGGTTTGGCAGTGCCGTCAGTGATCGCCTTCCTCAGCGCGATCATCTTGGTGAGCGAGCCGATCGTGACCGGCGGCAGTCCGGACTGGAACCGCGGCGCGTCGGGATTGACGAAAGCGCCCATCAGCGCCTTGCCCATCGCCGCGTTGCGGGGCGTGTAAGCGACCGCGCTCGCGGCGCCCGCGGGCACACGCTTGTCACCGACGCGAATGGCCGAGCCCCATTGCACGGCCGCGACGCCATCCTCGCTGGCGAAATCGAGGTCGGCCTGCGAGGCCACCAGCATCGCCGACTTGCCGGTCGTGCCGCTCGAGCAGGAAACGAAGTGTCCCGCCTTTTCGCAAGCAGCGACCCAGTCGTCGATTTCCTTGACGTCGGAAAGGTCGACGTTGTCTGTCGGATAGGCCGAGACCGTGCCAAGCCACTTGGTCAACCGGTCCCACTTCTTCTCGGTGAGAAAGCTTTCGGGATAGCTCTTGTAGGCGGTATGCGGCAACAGCAGCGGAACGACATCTTCCAGAGTGCGGATTTCGGTAATCCCCGCCTCTTCGGCGCGATGGCGGACCAGCTTGATGCGGTCGATCCGTTCCTGCAGCCGCTCGTTCAGCGCTTGCAGCTGGAGATCGCGGATTTCCGAATGGGGAATGTCGAAGCCCGACGCATCCGGCATGTAACTGATCAGACTGTAGACGGCCTCTCCCACCGGGCTCTCCTTAACGAATCAAGCATAATGGCTACTTTGCCGTATCATTCTCCAGCATTTTGGTCGGCTGACAAGCAGGATTCGCATGCCTGATCCAGATACGCCTTGTCTTGATGGGCTCGCGCGATAAAATGGCAACTCCAACGTATCATTAATCGTGATTCGCTTGAATGAACGGGCGCTTTCCGCTGCAGTGAGGTCATGAACGAACTGACTGCCATCACCCGCCCCCGCGCCGGCCGACCCACCCGCGAACAGGCCGAAGCGCGGCATGCGGAACTGCTGGACCACGCGCTCGATCATTTCCTCGACAAGGGGTTCGAACAGGCGACGATTGAAGCGATCGCGGCTGACGTCGGCATGACCAAGCGCACGGTCTACGCCCGCTATGCCGACAAGGCATCGCTGTTCCGCGCAGCCGTGCGCCGCGCGATCGGCCGCTACGCGATTCCGGAAGAGCGCATCCAGGCGACCGACTGCGGTGACCTTGCCCGGACGCTTGTCAATATCGCGATGCTCCGCATCGATCTGGTCTCCTCGCCCGAGGGGCTGAAGCTGCAACGGATCATCAACACCGAATCCTATCGGTTCCCGGACATCTTCGCCGATACCTATGAACTGGGCGCCCTGCCGACGATCCGCTTCCTGGCCGCGCTGCTGGAGCGTGAGACCAAGGCGGGCAATCTGGCGATCGACGATCCGATCATGGCCGCGAACGTCTTCATGAGCATGGTGGTCAGCGGCCCGGTGCGCTTCATCCTGGCCGCCAGCCCCCTGCCCAAGAAAGACCTCGACAACCGCGTGGCTTTCGGCGTCAGATTGTTCCTGGACGGCGCGAAACCGCGCTAGCCGAAAAGAACACACGGGAGAGGACAACTGAGCAACTATCTAAGCGAGTTTCGCTGGCACTGGCCGACGCTAATCGGCGCCTGCATGGGGCTGGCGCTGGGTTCGGCGCTGATCCACTACATGCTGAACCTGTTCGGCCCGCCGCTGATCGCGGAGTTCGGCTGGGAGAAGTCGCAATTCGCGCTGGTCAGCTCGCTCTCGCTGGTGACGCTGTTCTTCGTGCCTTTCGCCGGCCGCTTCGTGGACCGTTTCGGCGCGCGCATCTCGGCGGTCGTCGGCTATGCTATCGTGCCGCTGTGCTTCCTCGCCTTCAGCTTCATGTCCGGCAACATCCTGGAATTCTACGCGATCACGCTGATCAAGAACGTCTTCGGCGTGCTGACGACCTCGCTGGTGTTCTGCCGGGTGGTGGTGGAGCGCTTCGACCTTGCCCGCGGCATGGCCCTATCCATCGCCATGAGCGGCCCGCCGCTGATCGGCGCGATCATGGTGCCGATCATCGGCGAGATCATCGACAGCGAAGGCTGGCGCGCCGGCTACCGCGCGATGGCGCTGATCTCCGCGATCGGAGGGCTTCTTGCCATAACCCTGATCGGCGTCGGCAAACGCGGATCGCACCCCGAACAGATCGAAGAACCGCGCCGGAAAAAGCATGTGCCGCTCACCCGCAAGGAATTCTTCGCCATCGCCCGCCAGCCGGCCTTCCCCCTGCTGATCGGCGGCATGTTCCTGGTCAATTTCCCCCAGGTCATCGTCTCTTCGCAGATGAAGCTGGTGCTTTACGAAAGCGGCGCGGCCAGCACTTTCGCCACCTGGTTGGTCTCGCTCTACGCGATCGGCGTGATCATCGGCCGGTTCATCAGCGGCTATGCGCTCGATCGCATCCAACCGCACATCGTCGCCACCGTCACGCTGGGCATGCCGGCGATCGGCCTCATCGCCCTCGCCACACCTTATGATGCAAGCTGGGTGCTGATCGGCGCCATCACGCTCACCGGCCTTGCGCAAGGGGCGGAAGGCGACATCGGCGCCATCCTCACCTCGCGCAAGTTCGACCTACAGCACTACAGCTTCATCTACAGCTTCCTCATCGCCTCGATGGGCGCGGCCTCGGCCGTCGGCTCGCTGGTGCTGAGCTTCATGCTGCACCGGACCGACAGCTACAACGGCTTCCTGGTGCTGGCGGGCATCGTGACGCTGCTGGGCGTCGTCTGCTTCTACTTGATCGGCCGCTTCGGTAGGTCCGGCCTGCCCGAACCGCAAGCGGCCGCACCGCAATCCGCATAAGGAGATATTCGATGGGTAATCAATCCGGCCAGCGCGTTGCGGTCGTCACCGGGGCCAGCTCGGGCATCGGGCTGGAAACCGCCAAGGCTTTGGCAGCGATGGGCTGGCACGTGATCGGGCAAGGCCGCGATGCCGATCGCAGCGCCAGGGCCGATGCCGAGATCCGCGAAGCCTGCGCCAACGGCGGCAAGGTCGATTTCCTGCGCGCGAACCTTTCGTTGATGTCCGAAACCGCGCGCCTAGCCGATGAGATCAAGGCGCTGACCGACCGGATCGACATCCTGCTCAACAACGCCGGCGGCGTCCGCGACAAACGCTATGTCACCGGCGAGGGGACCGAGGAAACCTTCTCGGCCAATCATCTCGCGCCATTCCTCCTGACCCGCGAACTCATGCCCCGTCTCGAAGCGGCGGCGGCGGAAAGCGCTCCGGGCTCCGTGCGGATTCTCGGGGTTTCCTCGCTCGCCTACCTGCAGCCGACGGGAATGAACTGGGACGATCTGCAGAACCTCGACGGAGAATTCCACGCCGCCGGCGCCTATTGCCAGGCGAAGCTGGCCAACCAGCTCTTCAACATCGAGCTCAATCGCAGAGTGAACGGCAAGGGCATCGTTTCGCAAGCGCTTGTACCCGGGCCGGTCAAGACGAACTTCGCCAACCACGGCGACGAGACGATGCAAAACTACATGAAAGTAGCCGAGGGCCTGACCCCGCAGGAAGTCGCCAAGACGCTTGTCTGGATGGCGACCGCTTCCGAAACCGGCGTCGACGGCGGACGGATGTTCTACGAAATGCAGGAAGTGCCGGTACAACCCCACGGCAAGGACGAGGCCGCCGCCACGCGATTGTGGACCGAAAGCGAGAAGATCCTGAGCGGACTGGGATACGAATAAGACGACGACCGCATCCCCGCGCAGGCGGGGACCTCAGGCCAAATTGCGCTCGGCTCGCTCTGCAAAGGCACAAGGTCCCCGCCTACGCGGGGACTCATATGCCATCACTCCCCGAAGCGATACCGTAAGCGGAAGCCCCACATGCGCGGCTCGTTCACAATCTGGGATTCAAAGCTGAACGAGTTGAAATAGTTGGCCAGGTTGAGCGGATACTTCTCGTTGGTCACGTTGGTCATGAAGAACGAAAGGTCTATCGGCGCACCCATGACGCCCTGCCAGTTGGCATTGAGATTCAAGAGATTGGTCGAGGGAAGCACACCCGGATTGCGCACCGGAAATCCTGGATAGAAGCCGATCGCTCCGGCCGCGAAGGCGGCATCGTCCGAACGCGAGGCGACCTGCTTGCTCGTATAGACATAAGTCGCGCCGAACGAGATATCGCCGATGCTTTCATCGAGCGGCAGCGTGTAAGTGCCAGTCAACGTCAGCCGGTGCTTGGGCGAAAGACCTAGTGGCCCGCCGGGAAGGCCGGTCGGGATGATCCGCTCCCAGGGGGAATCGGCCGGCACCTCGGGTGCGATCAGTTCCTTCAGCTTGGTGTTGAGATAGGTATAGCCCACGTCAAACCGTAGGCTGTCGAAGAAGGTCGCCGAAGCGTCGGCCTCGACACCCCAAATACGCGATTTGCCGGCGTTAACGATGGCGCTGCCGCCGACCAGACCGGTCGGCAAATCCCGCCGTGCCTGCAAAGTCGCCTGGATCTGCTGATTGCTGAAGTCATTGTAAAAACCGGTCAGGTTGAAATAGCCTTTGACCGCACCTTGGAAGCTGGTCTTTGCACCAACCTCGTAAGTGTCGACTTTCTCGGGCTCCCAGGTCTCATAGAAGATGTTGGCTGATGCCACCCCGCCAGCGCGATAACCCCGCGCCCATTTGGCATAGAGCATGACGTCTTCGGTCGGCTTGTATTCAAGGTCAATTAACCAGGTCGGCTTGTCGGACTTGGCGGTAAAGGTCGACGTGCAGCGTTCGAAATCGTTGCCGCTCACGATCACCGGGAACGAGCCGTCCGGATTACGGATACGCCAGGTGTTGGTGCAGACGAAACGCGGCGTATTCGCCGTCGGGAATGTGATGCCAACCTGATTGTAAGCATGCGTGTGCTTGTCCCAAGTGTAACGCAGGCCGCCCGTCACGGCGAGCTGCTCGGTCAGATTGTAAGTCGCCTGCGCATAGAGGCCGGTGTTGCGGAACCAGCTCTTCTGGTGGGGGCGCGAGATATTGCCGCTGGCACTAGCGGCGCACTGGAGCGCATAGTCGTCAGTGCAGTTCAGCAGGAACGGCGTCCATTGCGACGTATAGCCGAGCGGATTGCTCCGCTCGTGGTAGATACCGGCCTGCCAAGTGAGCGAACCATTTTCGGTGCGCCCCTGGAACTGCAGTTCCTCCGTCATCGTCGATTGGCTGGAGTTGTTGTAGCCGGGTGTGTTACGCAGGCGCGTGAGGTCCAGCAGCCGTGCCCCGTTTGGCAGCAGCAGATTGTCGCCCGACAGGCTCATTCGCGTCGTCTCGCGCAATTCCGCATAGCTGACGATGTTCTTGATCGTCAGCGTGTCGCTCGCTTGCCAGGTGGTCGTGTTGATGACCTGCCAGGTTTCCATGCGCAGCTTGGGATCGGGCTCGTTGCTCTCGATGTCCCACCAGCCGTCGCCGCGTGCGGCCTGGCGGTCGATCTGGCGGCAGGCTGCGGCCGCTAGCGGGTTCACCCCCGCTTGCGCACGGTTACAACCGATCTGGCGCGGCGTGATTCCGTTGTTGTCGGACAGCGCGTAAGACAGGATCGTATAGTTCTCGAGATCGGGCGTAAGGTCGGCAACGACGCTGAGGCGCGCGGCGATGTAGTCGCTGTCGGCCAGGCGGTTCGGCCCGATGCCCGAATGGTTGCGCAGATAGCCGTCGCGCTTCTGCCGGTCGACACCAAGGCGCACCTTGAACGTATCGGCCAGCGGTACGTTCAGCACGGCCTGCACGCGCTTCATGTCATAGTTGCCCAGCGAGCCTTCGACATAGCCTTCAAGCTTGTCGGTCGGCTTGCGCGGGACGAGCAGCACCGCGCCGCCGGTGGTGTTGCGACCGAACAGCGTACCTTGCGGGCCCTTCAGCACCTGCACGTTCTGCAAATCGAACATGTTGCCCACGCCAACGCCGTTGCCGGCCGTGGTCGAGCCGCCGGAGCGGGCGCCGACAACATCGGCGAAGTAGACGCCAACCGATGGAGCGGTTGCCAGGTCTTGCACGAAGCCACGGATAACGAAGGAAGCCTTTTCCGGCCCGAAGCGGGAGTTGACCGAAAGCGACGGCGTATAAGTCGCGAGGTCCGCCGTATTGACAATGTTGCGATTGTCGATCTGCTCCTGGTTGAACACCGTGATCGAGATCGGCACGTCCTGCAGCCGTTCCTCGACACGGCGGGCCGTCACGACAATGTCTCCGCCCGCATCCTGCGCATAGGCCGGCGCGGTCGCTATCATTCCCATTGCCGTCGCGGCGAGCGCCAGGGTTTTCGTTCCAGCGGTTTTCATCCCATCCTCCCTCAACATGCTTCGCCGGCAGGAACGCCGAACCCGCAGCGAACAGATTGTTTCTTTATTTGGCTCCGGACATTCGCCAACCGGCCGCTACTGTCAATAATCGTCAACATCTGTATCAAATAGCGACGGGCGACTGTTGCCGCGTGGCCACGCCGATCCCGGCGCATCGGACAAAAAACTTCTGCATCGCGGATGTTGACATGCCCGGTATCGGCTGGAACGAAGCATCACGTTGCGCGACCGGCAAATAATGCGGCCGGCGGGGAGAGCGAATTGACGCAAGACGGGCGAGCATCCGCCGCTGGAGAGTGGCGGACAAACTGGACGCTCGTCGCAGCGGCTGCTGCCGGCATTTCCCTGTCCGCCGTCAGCACGTCGTCGCTTGGCGTGATGATGGAGCCGCTCGAAAGGGAATTCGGCTGGTCCCGCGCGGAAATCTCGCTCGGCACTTCGCTGGTCTCGTTCATCGGCATGGCGCTGGCGACATTCACCGGCCTTGCGATCGACCGCCTGGGCGCACGAATTATCGGCATCCTCGCCGCCACGCTGATGTGCGCGGGCATCGGCCTGATGTCATCGGTGGGCGGGCAGCTCTGGCAGTGGTGGGCGCTCTGGGCGCTCGTCGGCATTTCGGCTTCGGCCATGCCCACCGTCTGGGTCGCTTCGGTATCGAGCCATTTCACCGTCGGGCGCGGCCTGGCGGTCGCCATCGCCTTGAGCGGCACCGGCATCAGCACGTCGCTGGTGCCGATCGTCGCGCAACAGATGGTCGACAGCTACGGCTGGCGCGCGGCCTATCTCGGCCTTGCCGCCATCTGGGCAATCGTCGTGCTGCCGCTGGTCCTCCTCTTCTTCCGCAATGCGCGGCGCAACGTGGCCAGCGCGAAAGGGCAGCCCGCGCAGCCCGCCGCCGACCTTCCCGGCCTCACGGCGCGCCAGGGCTTCGCTTCGGCCAAGTTCTACAAGCTGGCGCTTGCCGCGTTCCTCAGCATGTCGGCCGGCGTCGCCATCATCCTCAACCTGGTGCCGGTTCTGCGTTCAACGGGCCTCACGCCGACCACCGCGGCCAGCGTCGCCGGCATTATCGGCATCGCCACGATCACCGGGCGGATCATCGGCGGGTGGCTGATGGACCGGATCAGCGCGGGCGTGATCGCCGCGCTTTCCTCGGCCGGCGCGGCGATATTGCCGCTGGTGCTGCTTCTCCTGCCGGGATCGGTCCCGGCCGCGGCCGCCGGCGTTGCGATCTACGGCTTGATGGGCGGCGCCAAGGTTCCCGCCGTGGTCTACCTGGCCAGCCGCCATTTCGGCCAGCGCGCCTTCGGAGTGCTCTACGGCGCGATCAACACCACGATCGCCCTGGGCGTCGGCCTTGGCCCGCTGGTGGCCAACATGGTCTACGACGCGACCCATTCCTACACGCCGGTGATGTGGGCGGCCGTGCCCTTCGTCTTGCTGGCGGCGCTGCTCTACCTTTCGCTCGGCCGCTACCCCGAATTCGACAAGCAGGAGACGACAGTCTGATGGCAACGCTTCGACCGGGCTCGGCCGGCGCCGAATGGC
>Ga0164243_10015442_pt1 | contig 10554 bp, 9 predicted proteins | sample OricompcompostOP_FD_108781 | JGI IMG/M metagenome (GOLD analysis project Ga0164243, IMG submission 108781) | Organic Plus compost microbial communities from Emeryville, California, USA - Original compost - Organic plus compost (OP) | ecosystem: Engineered > Solid waste > Mixed feedstock >...
GGGCAGGCGCTTCTGCCGGGGTTGTTCAGCTTGATGGTGTACTATAAAGGGCTGACGACGACGAAAGCATCGGTGGCGACGCTGGCGGAACTGAGCTTCCCGATGGTGAGCGTGCTGATCAACTGGATCGTATTTCATCAGGCTGTGACGCTGACGCAGGCACTTGGATTTATCCTGATCTGGGCGGCGCTGTTCGCGATTTCCCGCAAGAGCGCGGCTTAAAGCTTACAAGCAGCCAGTGCAGGATTTGAAGACGCAATTTGATATAGTTTGGAAAAGCGGTTCCTGCTGGTGGCAGGGGCCGTTTTTTATTTGGAAGGGAAGGGCAAACGTGCGAAGGATTTCAGTAACTTTTTTTCAGCACATTTAAAAAATAAATCAGTCATCATTTCCAAGCGATCCCTCATACATTTTACGGAAAGCGCTTGCAGAACACGTTTTAGCCGCATGAGTCCGTCAGCCTGCTCCGTACTTTTTCGTGAAGGGGTATGCGGTTTCCTCGGAATGAAGAGGTTTGATTTCTTCGGATCCATGGGGCACGAACCCTCCGATCTGAAGACGTGAAATCTGCATCACGCTTGCATCTTTATAAAATGAGCTAAAGGCGAAGTGCTGTCCCTGTCTTAGCTCAATTTATGTAGATGTGAATTGGAGGAAATGGGGGAGTTTACATGAAGCTGAAATTAGCTTCCAAGCCGCTCATGGCCCTTTTCGTGGCGGCGACCGTGATGATCGCGGGCTGCCAGACCGTGCAGCCGCCTTCCGCAACGGGAACGACAACGCCGCCGGCGCAAGGGGAAACCAAGCCGGCCGATCAGGGAGAAAAAGCCACGGAGCCCGCGACGACCGAGCCCGCGGCGAACCAGCCGGCAACGAGCGGAGACGCCAAAGAAACGCCGAGAAATGAAACCCTTTACGTTAACGGAATTCAATGGGGGCCGCCGTCCAACTTCAACCTGCTGAGCGGCAATCCGGCCTTCCCGATCAACTATGGTAACTCGAGAGAGCTGGTCTACGAGACGCTGTTTATGATCAATCAGCTGGACGGCAAGCTGGAGCCGCTGCTCGGCACCAAATACGAGTGGACCGACGACATGACATTGCATATCGAGCTGAATAAGGACGCCAAATGGAGCGACGGCAAGCCGTTTACGTCCGATGACGTCGTGTACACCTACCAGCTCGGCAAAAAATACGACATCAACTGGAGCAACTACTGGGCGTACATTGCGGATGTCACAGCGGACGGCCCGAATGCAGTCAAGATCATGCTGAACAAAGACAACCCGAACCGCTTGACGGTGCTTGACAGCATCGAGCTGATCCCGATGATGCCCAAGCATATCTGGGAAGAAATCGAGAAGAAGTCGAACAACGATCTGGCGACGATCCGCAAGGAAGTCAACGCCAATCCGGTAGCCACCGGCCCTTACAAAATCTACTTCTACAACGACCAGAAAATCACGATTGTGCGCGACGACAATTACTGGGGCAAGTCGCTCTTCGGCAAGCTGCCTGCTCCGAAGTATATTACGCACGTCATCTACAAGGATAACGCCGCCGGCGATTTGGCCTTCAAGAGCGGACAGGTGGACGTCTCCCAGCAGTTCATCCCGCAGGTATGGAACATGTGGAAGAACGGCGCTCCGATCAAGACCTATCTGAAAGACGCACCTTATTATGTACCGGGCTCCATGCCGTCGATCTTTTTTAATTTCTCGAAAAAAGGGCTGGATAACCCGGACGTCCGCCGCGCGATCGCGATGAGCATCGATTATAAGAAAATTTCCGACCTCGCGATGAGCGGCTACTCCGCCGCGATGCAGCCATCCTTGACGCTGAACACCGACGCGGAGTCCAAATACGTCGATCAGGCTGCGATCAAATCGCTGCAGTGGACGACCGACGTCAAGGCGGCCAACGAGCTGCTCGACAGCATCGGCGCCAAAAAAGGCAAGGACGGCATCCGCGTGCTGAACGGCACCCGTCTCGGGCCATTTGAAGTGGAATGCCCGTACGGCTGGTCCGACTGGAATGCGGCGCTGGAGATCGTGGCCCAGAGCGCGAAAGCGATCGGCATCGAAATCCGCACGAAGTTCCCGGAAGCGCCGGTATGGACGAACGACCTGCAAACCGGCAAGTTCGACATCATCATGAACACGCCTGCGGGCGGCGTCAATCCGAGCCAGCCGTGGAGCAGAGCGCATGACATCATGTACTCCAAGGAAGTGGCTCCGCTCGGCGAAATGGCGTTCTGGAACTGGGGCCGTTACAAAAACGATAAAGCCGACCAAATTATCGACAAAATTCCGAGCGTCACCGATCAGGCTGAACTCAAAACCTTGTACACGGATTTGACGAAAATCTGGCTGACCGACATTCCGTCCATTCCGCTCATGTACCGTCCGTGGGTGTTCCATACGGTCAATGAATCGGTATGGAAAGGCTTCCCCGTCGACGGAGACGGAAGCAACATTCCTCCGCAAATCGCCATGGACGGGGCGGGCATCCGGGCGCTGTACCAGATCCACAACTAAGCCCAAGGAAGCGGCCTGCATGGGAGGCTCCCGGCACTGCCGGAGCGCCATGCGGGCCCTCTTTTCCAAGACGCATCCACCGCCGATCCAAAGATCAAGGGAGGGACCTTCTTGAATGCCTATGCCAAATATTTCGTAAAAAAGCTGTTCTGGTACCTGGTGACGCTTGTCATTGCCGTTTCCCTGAATTTTTTTCTTCCGCGCATGATCGAGGGGAACCCCGTCGCCATGATCGTCTCACAGATGACCAAAGGGATGACGGACAGCGATACGATCAAACGGGTCTATGAGACGTTCATTCAGGAGTTTGGTGTTGACAAGCCGCTCTGGCAGCAGTTTCTGATCTATGTCCAAAACCTGTTTACCGGCAACCTTGGCACCTCGTTCGGCCTGTATCCGAAAAAGGTGACGGACATCCTCGCTTCAGCGGTGCCGTGGACGATCGGCCTGCAGCTGCCGGCGATTCTGGTAGGCTGGATTCTGGGCAACGTGCTCGGAGCCGTGGCCGCATATAAAAAAGGGGTGTTCGACAAAGTGGTTTTTCCGGTAGCCTTGTTCGTGAACTCGATCCCCTTTTTTACGCTGGCCATCATCATGCTGTACGTATTCGCCCTGACGCTGGGGTGGTTCCCGCTGTCCGGCGGGTATGATTTTCAAATGATTCCGCAGCTCAGCTTCGAATTTATCGGCTCGGTCATCCGCCATCATACGCTGCCGTTCCTCTCGATCGTGCTTGTCACCATCGGCGGCCAGGCGATCGGGATGCGGGAGATGTCCATTTACGAGCTGAATGCCGACTATGTGCTGTACAGCAAGCTGCTCGGGATCCGCGATTCGCGCATTTCCAGATACGTGTTCCGGAACGCCATGCTTCCCCAAATTACCGGATTGGCCTTGTCCATCGGCACGATGGTGGGCGGTTCGCTCATCTGCGAAATCGTGTTCAGCTACCCGGGCATCGGTACCTGGCTGTTTACGGCCATCCGTCAGCTCGATTACCCGCTCATTTCCGGCTGTACGCTGCTGATCGCGCTCTCTGTTCTGCTGGCTAACTTTACGATTGATATCATTTACGGTTTTATCGATCCGCGGATCAAAGCCTCGCAAATGGAGGACCAGTAATATGAAAAACTCCTTCAACATTCTCATCAAGTCCCCCAAATTTATGCTGGGGGCGGGAATCTTCATCGTTATGCTGGCGCTGGTGCTCATCTTCCCGATGATCAACAAAAAGGATCCGCTGGAGATGATCGCCCTGGCGTTTCAGCCGCCGAGTTCGCAGCTGTGGCTCGGTTCGGACAATTTCGGGCGGGATCTGTTCCTGGAGCTGATGTACGGCATCCAGACCTCGATCCGGGTCGGTCTTATCGCAGGCGTGTTCGCGACGGTCATCGGACTCATTATCGGCCTTGCTTCCGGCTACATCGGCGGCATCGTAGATAACTTGCTGACGTCGATCACGAACATTTTTATCGTCATTCCGTCGTTTATTATTCTGATCCTCATCTCGGTCAGCATCAATTCGCGCAGCTCGCTCGTGACGGCGATCATTATCGGCATCACCAGCTGGCCGTGGACGGCCCGGGCCGTCCGGGCGCAGACCAGCTCGCTCCGCAACCGGGATCATGTCCATATCGCCAAAATTTCCGGACACAGCACGCCCCGGATTATCGTTTTTGAAATTTTGCCCTACATCGCGTCGTATGTCGTCATGGCGTTTGTGCTGCAGACCGCGTCCGGCATTCTGTCGGAGGCCTCCATTTCGATGCTGGGGCTCGGGCCGTACAACACGATCTCCCTCGGCATTATCATGAACTGGGCGCTCGTCTTCGAGGCACCGGTGGCGGGGGCATGGTGGGCGTTTATCCCCGCGGCGCTGTCCATCGCGCTGATCACATTCTCGCTGTATATGATGAACACGGGCATGGACGAAATTTTTAATCCGAAAATAAGGAGCTAGGCCGATGACTACAAACATTCTGGAAGTTAGCGGACTGAAAACCTATTATAAAACCCGGCTTAAGGAAAAAGTGTTTGCCGTCGACGGCGTCGATTTCGTGCTGGAAGAAGGGAAGACGCTCGGCATCGCCGGCGAATCCGGCTGCGGCAAGTCGACGTTGGCGCTGAGCCTGATGGGATTTTATTTTCCGCCGCTCCATTACGGCAGCGGTTCGATCCAAATCCACGGCCGCGACATTATGAAGCTGAGCAAGGAGCAGCTGCGCACGCAAATTTCCGGGCGGGAAATCGCGTATATTCCCCAGGCGGCCATGAATGCCCTCAATCCGACGCTGCGGATCATCCGCTTTATTGAGGATATCATGAAGGAGCACCGGCCGGAGCTCACCAAGAAGCAGGTGTGGGACATGGCCGTCGAGCGCTTTGAAACGCTGAACCTGTCGCCGAAGGTGCTGCGCTCGTATCCGAATGAGCTCTCCGGGGGCATGAAACAGCGGACGGTCATTGCGATTTCCACCATTCTGAATCCGAAGGTGCTGATCGCCGACGAACCGACGTCCGCGCTGGACGTGACGTCGCAGAAGGCGGTCATCAAGCTGATGAAGGACCTGCTCGACAAGCAGTTCATCCGCTCGCTGGTATTCATCACGCATGAGCTGCCGCTCTTGTACCACGTCACCGACGACATTATGGTCATGTACGCGGGAGAAATCGTGGAGCGCGGCACGGCCGATCAGATGATCTTTGATCCGCTTCATCCGTATACGAAGAAGCTGATGGGCTCGATCATCGTTCCGGAGGAGGGGATGAAGGGGCACAAGCTGGCGGCTATTCCGGGCACGCCGCCGAATTTGAAGCATGTGCCGGCCGGCTGCCGGTTTGCCGAGCGGTGCTCTTACGCCCAGGATATTTGCAGGGAAAGCAATGTGGCGGTGCAGGAAGTGGACGGCCGCCAGTACCGGTGCCATTTTGACACAGGAACGCTGAAGGAGTGGTATGCGAATGAGCAGTCGTGACCTGTTGATCCGCGGCAGAGGCATTACGAAAGTATTCGGGTACGGGGCGGCCAAAACGACGGCGGTCGATACGGTGGACTTCGATTTTCATAAAGGCGAAATCATTTCCATCGTCGGCGAGAGCGGCAGCGGCAAAACCACCCTTGCCAAAATCATCATGGGTCTCTTAAAGGAGTCGGGGGGCAGCATCGATTACAAAGGACAACCGAGAGTGCTGCGCCGCCATGCTGACCTGAAAAAGTACTGGAAAGACATACAGGCGATTTTTCAGGATCCGTTCTCGTCCTTTAACCTGTTCCAGCGGGTAGAGAAGCTGCTGCTCAGCTGCATCCGGCTGCAGGGGCTGAAGCTCACCAAGGATGAGCAGTTCAATAAAATGAAAGAGGCCTGCTCCTTCGTCAACCTGAAGTTCGAGGAGCTGTACAACAAGTATCCGTTTGAGCTGTCCGGCGGGCAAATGCAGCGGCTCATGATCGCCCGGATTTTTATGCTTCACCCGAAGGTGCTGATCGCGGATGAGCCCACCTCAATGGTCGACGCCTGCTCCCGGTCCACCATTCTCGACATGCTGCTGAAGCTGAGGGATGAGAATGAGATGACGATTATTTTCATCACGCACGACGTTGGGCTCGCCTATTACGTGAGCGACACGATCTACATCATGGAGAAGGGCCAAATCGTCGAGAGGGGACCGGCCGAGGACATTATCCTGAACCCGCAGCACGCCTATACGAGGCAGCTCATCAGCGACGTGCCGAAAATCCATACGGCCTGGGATTTGGGCTAGGTTACATCGGCGCCGTGTAGCGGCCGCCTTCCTGCACGACGCGAAATGCGCCGCCGTCCTGCTGCAGCACCGCCAGGTTCGATCCTTCCGAGCCCCACCATTCATACCCAAGCGTATAGCCAGGCCCGGAACGGGTGACAAATAAGACGTGGAACAGCTGCGGGTCCATCTGCCCGCCGTCGTCGACGCGCCAGGTGGAGCCCGGGTCATCCGTTCCTTCAAAATCGCGAAACAGCAGCGTATCCGGGGTGATCAGCACGAGGCTGGCCAGCGGCTTGCCGCCGTCCTTGTTGTACTGGACGATACCAAGCTGCACGTCAGGGGCGATTTGTCCGATAAGCCCCTGGCTGTGGATGTTCCGGCCTTTGGCTTGCTTGATCCGGGCCGCTGCCTCTTTGGGCAGGCTTCCCTCCGCATGCTCCACCTGCAGAAAATCATGCCCGGCAAAAGCGTCTTTTTGTGCGAGAACGACGCCTGTGTCCGGATCCGCTGGAGTTACCGGGGAAGAGAGGCGGAACAAATCGCCTTCATCATGGTCGAAATTGTATCGGATCTGCCTTCCGCTATCCTGATCTGACCGGGCCTGATGCTTCGTGAAGCGGATGTCGGCCAGCTCGCCCGGCGCGATGACCGCTTGTATAAACTGCTCCCGCGGTGTTTGCTGCTTGCCTTCCGGGTCGGCTGCAAGAATCCGGCTGCCGGCGGCGTCCAAATAGCCGAACATCAGCTGGGAAGACTGCAGCTGCCCTGGAGTTTCTGTTTCGGCTTCGCCGTCGTGGCCGCTGGAAGGCTGCGGGCTCCCGGCATCAGGGGTGGAAGCAGGGGGATCAGCTGCCGTGGCGGGAGGTTTATCGTTGATTCCGTCCGTGGAATTCACCGTTCCGGAAGGCATTGAGTCAGCCGGTAGTGTGTTATCCGCCGAAGGCTTGTGGCTTTCGCAGCCCGTGGCGATGCAGATGGACAGCAGCAGGATGCCGGCGATTTTTTTCAAATTCAATCACTCCCTTACAAAGCTTCGTGTGCTGGATGTTTCATCCACGCGGTTTACAGATCGCATAGATTGTTTTAAAATAAAGACGATTACAAGTTGTATACAAGTATACTTGGAGGCAGAGGCAGGTTAGAGCAAAGCACAATCAAACTGGAAGCGTTTCTTTTTCGAAGAACCATAGGTCTTCGTGGTAAAAGACGCATTCCGGTTCTTCGTTGTTGCATGGTTCTTTTGAAAAAAGGAAAAAATCGGATTGCGGCACACGGCTGCCGGTCAAACGGTTGAGCGTTGAGTTCTGCGGCTGAGGCAGGCTTCCGGAGAGCAGGTCCCTCACCATGGAGCGGCGGTCGGTTGTATGATAGAATCGGTAGCGTACGTCATTGTACATACATTGATTTAGGAGAGTTGTCTCATGCTGCGTTATCCTTCATCCTGGCTGCAGGGTGTTTCCTTGGGAGAGTCGATTGCATCCGAGCTGAGGCTGCAGATTATCAGCGGCCGGATCAAGCCGGGTGAAATTATTTCAGAGAACCGGGTGGCCGCCGATTTCGGGACAAGCCGTTCCCCCGTCAGAGAAGCCTTGAAATCGCTCTCGAGCGAAGGGCTGATCCGGCTCGAACGGATGGGTGCCGTCGTCGTCGGACTGAGCCTGACCGATATTGTTGAATTGTACGATGTCCGCTTCCTGATCGAGAGCTTCGTTCAGCAGCGGCTGGCCAAGATGGACCGGGATCAGCTGCTGGTTACGCTGCGCCGGATCGTTGACCGGATGGAGCTTGCGGTAAAGCATCAGGACGCCGTCGAATTTTCGTATCAGGACTTGTCCTTTCACGAGGCGATTATTGCGGCAGCGGACCATAAGCGCATTTTGCATTTATGGAACAGCATCCGGCCGATCGTGATGACCGTTATGCTGATTACGACGGAAGAGATTTTTTCCAAAGGGGAAGCGAAGCTCGGGTCCGTGATCGGCAAGCATCAAAAAATTATGGACGGTCTGGCCTCCGGCGACGAGGACGAAATCCAGAAGCTTGTACAGGAGTATTTCGCCGATTCGCGCCAGACGCTGCACCGCAGCCTGACTGATTTTTAAAGCGCTTCGTCCGCCCTTTTTTCCGTTGTATGAACCAAAAGGGGCTGCTTGCGGGCAGCTTCCGCCTCATGTTGTCGACAAGTAAAATCAAAGCTTGGAATAATGGGTATCATATGTGAAAAACATCATGTACGAACAAAAGGAGGACAACCCATGTCCAGTATATTCGGTATGAGCCATAATTGGACGCTCATTGTGTGGACACTGATCGCCATTGCATTTCTTATTGTGTTTATTGCCAAATTCAAGTGGAATCCGTTTGTGACCTTGCTGTTGTCCGCCCTGCTGCTCGGATTCCTGACCGGTATGAAATCGATGGATATTATCGATTCCGTGACCAAGGGGCTTGGCGGCACGCTCGGAACGATTGCGATCGTTATCGGTCTCGGCACGATGCTCGGGAAAATGATGGCCGAATCCGGCGGCGCCGAGCAGATCGCCACAACCCTCGTGAACCGGTTCGGGGAGAAACGCGTTCACTGGGCGATGATGATCGTCGGCTTTATCGTAGGGATTCCGGTATTTTTTGAGGTCGGCGTCATTCTGCTGATCCCGATTATTTTTACGGTCGCCCGTAAAACGAAAATGTCACTGCTGCAAATCGGTATTCCGATTCTGGCCGGTCTGTCCACCGTACACGGACTTGTGCCGCCTCACCCGGCACCGATGATCGCGATTGATGCCTATCAGGCGAATTTGGGGAAAACGATTTTGTACTCCCTGATTGTCGGCATTCCGACAGCGATCGTGGCCGGACCGCTCTTTGGTAAATGGATCGGCAGACGTATCCAGGTCGAGCCGCCTGCTGAGCTGGCGGAGCAGTTCTCCAGCAGCAGCACGCGCAAGCTTCCGGGCTTCGGCATTACGCTGCTGACGATTCTGATGCCGGTTATCCTGATGCTGATCGGTTCGATCGCCTCGATCGTTGACCCGGATGCTTCGAGCGGTTTTACGCTGTTCTGCGAATTTATCGGTAACGAAATTATCGCGCTTCTGATTTCGGTCGTGTTTTCTTTCTTCTCCCTTGGCTTCGCCAGAGGATTTACGAAAGAACAGGTATCCAAGTTTACGAGCGAATGTCTGGCGCCGACAGCCACGATCATTCTGATCATCGGCGGCGGCGGGGCGTTCAAGCAGGTGCTCATTAACAGCGGCGTAGGTGACGCCATTGCCCAAATCGCAACTTCGGCTCACATCAACATTATTTTGTTTGCATGGTTCGTTGCCGCACTCATCCGTGTTGCAACCGGTTCCGCCACCGTGGCCATGACCACGACTGCGGGGATCGTCGCACCGGTGCTTGCCTTGAGCCCGGCAGCCAATGTCGAGCTCGTCGTGCTGGCGACCGGAGCAGGCTCGCTCGTCCTGTCGCATGTCAACGACGCCGGCTTCTGGATGGTCAAGGAATTCTTTAACATGTCCGTCCCGCAGACGCTGAAATCCTGGACCGTCATGGAAACGCTGTTGTCGGTCGTAGCATTGATTATCATCCTGGTGCTCAGTCTGGTAGTATAAGGATATGTCTAGTGAAGAAGAAAGAAGGTTGAAACATGAGCAGTAATATGATGATCGGAATCGATATTGGAACGACGAGCACCAAGGCCGTTCTGTTCGAAGAAAACGGAAAGGTTGTGGCCAAGGGAAGTGAAGGCTATCCGCTGCTGACACCGACATCGTCCATCGCCGAGCAGGATCCGGATCTGATATTTACAGCCGTGATCCATTCGGTCAAGCAGGTGATGGATACAAGCGGAATCCGCCCGGAGCAGGTGATGTTCGTCTCGTTCAGCTCGGCCATGCACAGCGTCATTCCGGTCGGCCAGGACGGGAAGCCGCTGATGAACTGCATTACATGGGCGGATAACCGCAGCGCGAAATGGTCCGAAGTATTGAAGAACGACATGAACGGACATGAAATTTATCTGCGCACAGGTACGCCGATCCATCCGATGTCCCCGCTGACCAAATTGATGTGGCTGCGTCATGACAATCCGGACATTTTCGAAAAGACGTCCAAGTTTATCTCGATTAAGGAGTACGTATTCGCCAAGCTGTTCAACCGGTACGTCGTCGACCATTCGATAGCCTCCTGCACGGGTCTTATGAACCTGAACAAGCTGGATTGGGATGAGGAGGCGCTGAAGGTTGCCGGCATTACGCCAAGCCAGCTA
>Ga0164243_10015443_pt1 | contig 10553 bp, 9 predicted proteins | sample OricompcompostOP_FD_108781 | JGI IMG/M metagenome (GOLD analysis project Ga0164243, IMG submission 108781) | Organic Plus compost microbial communities from Emeryville, California, USA - Original compost - Organic plus compost (OP) | ecosystem: Engineered > Solid waste > Mixed feedstock >...
CACGGCACGGGTGCTCGACGCGGCGCTGGTGTCGGCGCGCGAGCGGCGGGTCGTCCCGGTCGGCTGAGGTCTCTGCGTGGCGGGGTGCCGACCCGCCGGGACGCTGGCGCCGGCGACGGATCGTGGCGTGGTGGTCGGTACGTCCCCGTGCGGCTCGAGTGAGCCAGGTGGACACGCGTGTGTCCCTGTGGACGAGCGCCGACGCGGTCGCCGGGAGACGGCTTTGATTAGCTGCCATGGGTCGGCGAGGTGCGCGGACGGCGGAGCGGCTCGACGCGCTGCACCGGGGGGTGCTCGGAGCACCGGATGGCGCAGGCAGCGTGGCGGACGGTGACGACGCGGCCCGTCAGGGTTCCGCGGAGGGTGGCTCGCCCGACGAGGACGGACTGTCCCTGTCGGTGCTGTGCCGGCTGCGGGCGCCGCTGACCGACGAGGAGGCCGCCGGGGTCGTCGCCGGGCTGGCTGATGCGGTGGCCCTGGCCCGGCGCGACGGGCGCCTCTGCGGCACGATCGGGCCCGACGACGTCGTCGTGCGCGCCGACGGGTCCGTCGCGTTGGCGGCCCGTCACACGTCGGACGACGGGACCCCGGAGGACACCCTCCGGTCGCTCGTGGTGACGGTGCTCGCTGTGATGCCGGACGCGGTGCTGGACCGGCTGGGCCGTGAGGACGCGGACACGACGGTGCGCGAGGAGCTCGAACGGGCCGTGGCGCGGCCGGACGTGACCGCCGCGGAGCTGGTGCGCGCGTGCCGTCGTGCGGCGGCGGCCGAGCCGGTGCGGTGGCCGGACCGTGCGGTGCTGGCGCGCGTTCAGCTTGTGCCGACGGGTGGGCGGTCGGCTCGGGATGACGACGACGGCGAGGTCGCGGCCGGATCGCTCCGCCTGGTGCGGAGTGAACGGCGCCGCCGCTGTCGCCCGGGTGGACGGCGGAGCCGGGGCGGGCGGCGGAAGCGCCGTGGAGAGCGAGTGCGCGGCGGATGGCCACGGCGCGCTGGACGGCTGGGTCGCGTGCCGTGGGTCCTCGGCGCGGGGGCGACGGTCGTGCTCCTGGCCGCCGTGGTGTTCGGCGGATCGCTGCGGCCCACCGACGACCCACGGCGGGGCACGTCCGCCCCCAGGGCGGAGGCCGACCCGGTCGCAGCCGCGGTGGCGCTGACCGAGCGCCGAGCCCTCCTGGTCGGTCGCGGAGATCCGATGGCGCTCGCCGAGGTGGACGTCCCGGGAGGCCCGGCGTACGAGGCGGACCGGGCGCTGCTCTCCGGGCTGATGGACCGACGGGTCGAGGGGCTGCACGCCCAGGTGCTCGACGCGTGGCCGGCGGGGCCCGACGCGTCCGTCGGAGGCCCGGGTCCGGCGGGTGAGCAAAGCTCGGTGGTGGATCGTCTGCGGCGCGACGTCGCCGCGGCGACCGGAGACGGGACCGGCGTCGTGACCGCGACGGAGGTCGGAGCCCCGACCGGCACCCAGACCTCGACCGGCACCGGAACGTCGTCAGGCGTCGGAGCCCCGACCGGCACCGGGGCCGGGACCGTCACTGGGGCCGGGACCGCGTGGGTGGCGGTGCGGGTAGTCATGTCGGGGCACACGCGGGCGGAGCCGGACGGGACGGTCGCGACAGTGCCGCCGTCGTCGCCCCGCACCGTGGTGCTCGGGCTGCGCGCGACACGGGACGGCTGGCGGGTGTGGGAGGTGGCCGATGGTCCTCCCGGCTGAGCGTGGCCCAGGCCGCGGTCAGGACCGGGCGAGCCAGGCGGCGGCCGCGGACAGCTCGCCGTGGACGGGCCGGAAGCCCGTGGCGGCGAGCACCGTCGGCTCGGCCCGCACCGACCCGAGCACCTCCGAGGCGAAGTCGCCCAGCACCGCCCGCAACGCCCAGGCGGGGACCGGCAGCGTCGCCGGACGGTGCAGCGCACGGGCGATGGCCGCCACCACCTGCGCGTTCCGGTCCGCGGCCGTCACCAGGTTGACCGGCCCAGAGGCCGGCGCGTCGAGCAGGTGCACGATCGCGCGGACCTCGTCGACCAGGGTGATCCACGGCCAGAACTGCCGGCCGCCGCCGAGCGGCCCGCCGAGGCCGAGCCGCAGCAGCGGCAGGAGTCGGCTCAGCGCGCCCCCGCCGTGCCCGAGCACGATGCCGGTGCGCAGCAGCGCGACCCGGACGCCGGCCTCCTGGGCGGGTGCCGTCGCAGCCTCCCACTGCCGGACGACCCCGGCGAAGTACGTGTCACCGTAGGGCGTCTGCTCGGTCACCGGCTCGTCGCCCCGGTCGCCGTACGCGCCGACGGCGGAAGCCTGCAGCAGCACGCGTGGGGTGTCGTCGCGGGTGGCGAGCGTGCGGGCCAGCAACCCGGTGGTGTCCACACGGGAGGCCAGCACCTGTCGCTTGCGCGCGGCGGTGAGCGGCCGCGAGCCGGGGTTGACGCCGGCCAGGTCCACCACGGCGTCGGCGCCGGCGAGCGCCCGCGCGTCGAGCCGGCCGGCGGACGGGTCCCAGCCGATCTCGTCGGCGGAGCGCGACGGTCGCCGCACGAGGCGCACGACGGTGTGGCCGTCGCGGGCCAGCGCGGTGCAGAGTGCCGACCCGATGAACCCCTGCGACCCCGCCACGACGATGCGCATGCCGGACACCCTAGGCCCGGGCACGGCACGCGTCGCCGGCGGGGTTGCCCGAGGCGGACGTCGGTCCGCGCGGCATCGGTGCCGTCCTGTCTGCTCGGTGCCGTCCTGTCTGCCCGGTGCAGGCCGGTGGGGTCCGTGGTCCTGCGTGACCGGTGCGGACGTGCGACGGCCCGGTCCCCGACGAGCGGGTACCGGGCCGTCGTGCGGTCAGGCGGGCGTGCCCGAGGTCAGAGGCCGAGCTCCGACTCGAAGGCACCCTCCTCGATGCGGTTCTTGATCGCCGCGAGGTACCGCGCGGCGTCCGCACCGTCGACCAGCCGGTGGTCGTAGGACAGCGACAGGTAGCACATCGACCGGATAGCGATGGCCTCGGTCCCGTCGGCCTCGGTCACCACGACCGGACGCTTGACGATCGCGCCGGTGGCGAGGATCGCCGACGTGCCGCCCGGGACGACCGGCGTGTCGATGAGCGCCCCGCCCGAGCCGGTGTTGGTCACGGTGAAGGTCGCGCCGGACAGCTCGTCCGGGGTGACCTTGTTGGCGCGGGTGCGACCGGCGAGGTCGGCGATCGCACGGGCGATGCCGGCCAGGCTGAGGTCACCCGCGTCGTGGATCACCGGGACGACGAGGCCGCGCTCGGTGTCGACGGCGATGCCGACGTTCTCCGAGGCGGGGTAGGTGATCGTCTTGTCGACGAGCAGCCCGTTGACCTTCGGGTAGGCCTTGAGGGCCTCGACGGCGGCCAGCACGAAGAACGGCAGGAAGGTGAGGTTCACACCCTCGCGCGCCTGGAAGTCCGACTTGGCGCGGGCGCGCAGCCGGGCGACCTTCGTGACGTCCACCTCGACGACCGTCGTGAGCTGGGCCTGCGAGTGCAGGGCCTCGACCATGCGCTCGGCGATGATCTGGCGCAGGCGGCTGGCCTTCTCGGTCGTCCCGCGCAGCGGGGACACCGGCAGGACGGTCGCTGCCGGGGCGGCCGGTGCGCCGGCGGAGGCAGCGGCCGGGGCGCCGGTGGCCTTGGCCTCCGCCGCGGCGAGCACGTCCTCCTTGCGGATGCGGCCGCCGACGCCGGTCCCGGTCAGGGTCGAGACGTCGACGCCCTTCTCGGCGGCGAGCTTGCGCACGAGCGGCGTCAGGTAGCCGCCCGTGACCGTCTGGGCAGCCGGCGCGGACGCAGCAGGGGCGGGGGCCGCCGGGGCCGGCTGTGCGGCGGGCACCGGCGGAGCGGCCACGGGAGCCGGGGTAGGGGCGGCCGGTGCCGAAGCAGTCGGAGCGGCGGGAGCGGCCGCCGGGGCAGGCGCCGGGGCGGCGGGAGCGGCCGGAGCGGGCGCCGGGGCAGCGGGAGCAGAGGGTGCCTCGGCGGCCGGTGCAGCCGCGCCGTCACCGGAGCCGACGACGGCGAGCACGGTGCCGACCTCGACGGTCTCGTCCTCCTGCACCAGGATCTGCTGCACCGTGCCCGCGACCGGCGACGGGATCTCGGTGTCGACCTTGTCGGTCGAGATCTCCAGCAGCGGCTCGTCGACGGCGACCGTGTCGCCGACGGCCTTGAGCCAGCGGGTGATGGTGCCCTCGGTCACGGACTCGCCCAGGGCGGGCAGCGTGACCTCTTGGCCACCGGCGGAGCCCGCGCCGGCAGGGGACTCGGCGGCAGGTGCGGCCGGCGCTGCGGCCGGGGCGGTCTCCTGAGCGGGGGCAGGCTCGGTCGTCGCGGCGGCGGGCGCCGGCTCCGGGGCCGGCGCCGCGGCCTGCTCAGGGGCTGCGGCCGGGGCGGCGGGCGCCTCGGCGGGTGCCGGTGCCGCCGCGCCGTCACCGGAGCCGATGACGGCGAGCACGGTGCCGACCTCGACGGTGTCGTCCTCCTGGACCAGGATCTGCTCGACCACACCGGCGAACGGGGACGGGATCTCGGTGTCGACCTTGTCGGTCGAGATCTCCAGCAGCGGCTCGTCGACCGCCACCGTGTCGCCCACGTTCTTCAGCCAGCGCGTGACGGTCCCCTCGGTGACCGACTCACCGAGGGCCGGAAGCTCCACGTTGTTGGACATCGCGGCTCGTGTCTCCTTCGATCCTGAGCTCAGTTGTGGGCGTGCAGCGGCTTGCCGGCGAGCGCGAGGTGCGCCTCCCCGAGGGCCTCGTTCTGGGTCGGGTGTGCATGCACGAGCGCCGCGACGTCCTCCGGGTAGGCCTCCCAGTTGACGATGAGCTGGCTCTCGCCGATGAGCTCGCCCACGCGGGCGCCGATCATGTGGACGCCGACGACGGGGCCGTCCTTGCGCCGCACGAGCTTGACGAAGCCCTGGGTCGCGAGAATCTGGCTCTTGCCGTTGCCGCCGAGGTTGTACTCGAGCGACTCGACCTGGTCGTCGCCGTACGTCTCCTTGGCCTTCGCCTCGGTCAGGCCGACGGAGGCGACCTCCGGCTCCGAGTAGGTCACCCGCGGGATGCCCGACTCGATGATCGGCTGCGGGTTGAGCCCGGCGATCTCCTCGGCGACGAAGATGCCCTGCGCGAAGCCGCGGTGCGCGAGCTGCAGGCCGGGCACGATGTCGCCGACGGCGTAGATGTTGCCGACGCCGGTGTGCAGCCGCTCGTCGGTGAGGACGAAGCCGCGGTCGAGCCGGATGCCCTGCTCCTCGTACCCGAGGCCCGAGGTGCTCGGCCCGCGGCCGACGGCCACGAGCAGCAGCTCGGCGTCGAAGGTCTTGCCGTCCTCCAGGGTCACGTGCACACCGGCGTCGTCCTGCGTCACGCCCTGGAACCGCACGCCCAGGTTGAAGTTGATGCCGCGCTTGCGGAACGCCCGCTCGAAGGCCTTGGACAGCGCCTCGTCCTCGGCCGGCACCAGGTGGGGGAGCGCCTCGATGATCGTGACCTCGGCACCGAAGGAGCGCCACACGCTCGCGAACTCCGAGCCGATGACGCCGCCGCCCAGGATGATCGCCGACTTCGGGATCCAGTCGAGCTGCAGCGCCTGGTCGGAGGTGATGACCCGGCCGCCGATCTCCAGACCGGGCAGCGAGCGGGCGTACGAGCCGGTGCCGAGCACGATGTGCGTGCCGGTGATGCGCTGGCCGTCCACCTCGACGGTGTCCTGCGCGACGAGCCGGCCGTAGCCCTCGATCACGGTGATCTTGCGGGACTTGATAAGCCCCTGCAGACCCTTGTAGAGCCGGGCGATGACGCCGTCCTTGTAGGAGTTCACCCCGGCCATGTCGATGTGGTCGAGGTGCGTGTGCACCCCGAACGCCTCACCCTCGCGGGCGTTGTCCGCGAGCTCGGCCGCATGCAGCAGCGCCTTGGTCGGGATGCAGCCCTTGTGCAGGCAGGTGCCGCCGACCTTGTCGGCCTCGACGAGCGCGACGCTCTTGCCCAGCTGTGCCGCCCGCAGAGCGGCGGCGTAGCCACCGCTCCCTCCGCCCAGGACGACGATGTCGAAAGCGGTGCCGTTCGTGTCGGGCACGTGCACTCCTCACCCACGCAGACGTAGACCCTGTTCGAGCTACCGGCCATCTTGTCATCCCGCGCACGCCGGCAACGACCACGTCAGGATGCGGACGGTGTGACGCTCCGAACAATCGTCCCATGTCTGTCCGGCCGTCGGCCCGCCACGGGGTCGCTTGTCCTGGGGAGCTGACCTGGCGGACGTCGTCGTCCGACGGTGCCACGACGTGTCGGGAGCTGCGACGGGCGGCGTCCCAGGACGAGCCGCGGCTCGGGCAGACGGGCGTTCCGGTGCCGAACCTGTCCACCGTTCACGCGCCGCCCGCTACCCTCGCTGCGCATGGGCCTGTTCTCCCGCCGCCGACCGGCTGCCGACGTCCCTACCGATCGCGAGGCGCGCGAGGCGACGCTGGCGCACCTGCGTGACTTCGTCGCGACTCGCGTCGGGGTCGAGGCCTACGTCGAACCGCGCACCTCCGTGACGCCGACGACGATGATGCTCGTCGCCACCGACGGCGAGTGGACCCGCCGCCGGGTGCCGGACCCGCGTACCGCCGCTCAGCTCGCCCAGGACCTCGGCATCCCGGTGTACGACGTGCAGCGCACCGGCTACCCGCAGCGGGTGCGGGACTGGAACAGCCGGCAGCGCAGCGGTCGCGACCGTGGTGCGGCCTCCGGCGAGGGAACGCGACGCGCCGGCAGCGCGGAGCCCGACGCGGTCTGACCGCGTCGTCGTCGGCCCGGCGCGCTCCCGGCCTTCGCAGGGCCGCTGGACCGGGCTCAGCCCTCGGCGCGCGCCTCGACCAGCCGCAGCAGCGTGCGCACCCCCACCCCCGTCCCGCCGACGGGCGTGTACCCGTGCGCCGTCTTCTCGTTGAACGCCGGTCCGGCGATGTCGAGGTGACCCCACGGCGCCGAGCCGACGAACTCGCGCAGGAAGACCCCCGCCGTGAGCATCCCGCCCATGCGGTCGCCGGAGATGTTGGCGATGTCGGCCACCTTCGAGCTGAGCCCCGCGCGCAGCTCCTCCGGCAGCGGCATGGGCCAGAACTGCTCGCCGGCCGTCGTCGCCGCGGCGACGATCTCGGCCCGCACGTCGTCGGTGCCCATGACCGCCGACACCCGGTGGCCGAGGGCCACCACCTGCGCCCCGGTGAGGGTGGCGATGTCGATGACGACGTCGGGCTTCTCCTCCAGCGCGGCGACGAGCCCGTCGGCCATGACCAGCCGCCCCTCCGCGTCGGTGTTGAGCACCTCGACGGTGGTCCCGCCGCGGATCGTGATGACGTCGGACGGCCGCTGGGCGCTGCCCGAGGGCATGTTCTCGGCCAGGCACAGCCACCCCGTCACGACCACCGGCAGACCGAGCCGGGCGGCTGCGACCACCGTGTGCAGGACGGCGGCGGCCCCGGCCATGTCGGACTTCATGGTCTCCATGCCGGCCGGGGGCTTGAGCGACAGGCCGCCGGAGTCGAAGGTGATGCCCTTGCCGACCAGTGCCACGTGGCCCTTCGGGCGCGACGGGGCGTAGGCCAGCTTCACCAGTCGTGGTCCGCGGGTCGAGCCCTGCCCGACGGCGATCAGGCCGCCGTACCCGCCGGCGGCCAGCGCCTTCTCGTCCAGCACGGTCATCCGCAGCCCCCGCACGCCCGCCTCTTTGACGGTGCTCTTCGCGAGGTCGACGAAGGCGGCGGGGAACAGATCGTTCGGCGCAGCGTTCACCAGGTCTCGGGTGCCGTGCACCGCCTCGGCGAGCACGCGGGCACGGGCGACGGCGGCGGTCGCGGCCCGGTCGCGCGGGTGCGCGGTGACCAGCTGGATCGTCTCGACGGCGGCGGGCGCGTCGCCCGTGCGGTACCGGGTGTAGGCGTACGCGCCGAGGAGCGCGCCCTCGGCGACGGCGGCGACCTGCTCCACGTCGTCCGTGGGCAGCGCGAGCGCGACGCGTCGGGTACCGGTCAGCTCACGGGTCGCGGCCCCCGCCGCACGACGCAGGGCCTCGGGCGTGACGTCCTCGGCCGGCCCGACGCCGGTGAGCACGAGGACAGCGGCCGTGATCCCGTGGCCGGGCACGCGCCGCACCTCGTCGGCGGCACCGGTGATGCCCAGCGCGCCGGCGTCCTGCGTGACGAGCGCGCGAAGGTCCTTCGGCAGCGTCACGTCACCGAGCAGCACGGGTGAGCCGTCTTGCTGCGCGACGGCGACGACGAGCGCGTCGACGGACAGGCGGGCGGGTTCCTGGGAGGTCAGGGTCAGGGTCGCGGTCACCCCGCCGATGCTAGACCGGCCCTCCGACACGCACGGAGGACCGGGCGCCGGCTGCAGGGCTGCGCCGCGACGTGTCCGCGAGGACGAGCGCCGGGCGGGGGTGTCGGTGGCCGCCGGTACGGTGTCCACCGTGGTCGTCCCCGTCGCGCTGCTCGTCATCGTGCTGTGCGTCCTGCTGGCGGCGTGGGCCTGCTGGTTCGTCGTGCGTGACCGTGCCGTCGTGCTGCGTCAGCTCTGGGGCGCTGCGGTCGTCGAGGCCGTGCTCGTCGTGCAGGCGGTGGTCGCCGGCATCCTCGCGCTCATCGGCGGTCGCGACGTGGACGGCCTGCTGCTGTGGGGCTACGTCCTCACCCAGGCTCTCGTGCTGCCGCTGGCCGCCGCCTGGGCCTTCGCCGAGCGCACCCGGTGGAGCTCGGTGGTGCTGCTGGTGGCGGCGCTGACGGTGGCCTTCCTCGAGTACCGACTGCTGCAGATCTGGGGGACAGTGTGAGCACGCCCGACGACCGTCCGTCCGCCGCCGGCGCGACCGGCCCCGCGGCGCCGCCCCGGCCGCGCGCCACCGGGTCCGGACCCGGGCGCTTGCTGGTGGCCGTGTACGGCGTACTGGCGCTCGCCGCCACGGCGCGTGCGGGTTACCAGATCGTCGACAAGTTCGACGAGGCCCCGCTGGCGTACACGCTGTCGCTCGTCGCGGGCGTCGTCTACATCGTCGCGACCGTCGCGCTCGCCACCGGACGGCGTCGGCTGGCGTGGGCCACCGTGCTCTTCGAGCTCGTCGGAGTGCTCACCGTCGGCACGTTGTCGGTGACCGATGCGGGCGACTTCCCGGACGAGACCGTCTGGTCGGTCTTCGGCCAGGGGTACGGCTACGTGCCGCTCGTGCTGCCGTTCCTCGGCCTGCTGTGGCTGTGGCGCACCGGCCGGGCTGGCGCCGCGTCCACGTCCGCCGGCACGGGCTCGCCCGACCCGCGACCGTAGGGTGGATCTTGTGTACCGGCTGCTGTTCGAGGTCGTCTTCCGCCGCATGGACCCCGAGCGTGCCCACCGGCTCGCCTTCGCCCTGATCCGGCTCGTCGCCCGGGTCCCGGTGCTGCGTGACGTGGTGCGGGCGGTCTTCGCCGTCCCGGCGACGGCGGCGGCGCGCGTCTGGGGGCGGACCTTCCCCGGTCGCTTCGGCCTGGCCGCGGGCTTCGACAAGGACGCCCGGGGTGTGGCGGGCCTGACGATGCTCGGCTTCGGCTTCGTCGAGGTCGGCACCGTGACCGCGTACCCGCAGCCGGGCAACGAGCGCCCCCGGCTGTGGCGGGTCCTCGGCCGCCAGGGGCTGCGCAACCGGATGGGCTTCAACAACGACGGCTCCGCAGCGGTCGCCGAGCGCCTGCGCCGCCTCCGGGCCACACCGGCGGGTCGGCGGTTCGTCGTGGGCGTCAACATCGGCAAGACGAAGGTGACCTCCGTCGAGCAGGCTGCCGACGACTACGCGACGAGCGCCCGGCGCCTCGCGCCCTACGCCGACTACCTGGTGGTCAACGTCTCGTCACCGAACACCCCGGGCCTGCGCGACCTGCAGTCCGTCGAGGCGCTGCGGCCGATCCTCGAGGCGACCCGCGTCGCCGCCGACGAGGCGACCGTCGCGGCGGGCCGGCCCGTCGTGCCGCTGCTCGTGAAGATCGCCCCCGACCTGTCCGACGAGGATGTCGACGCCGTCGCCGACCTGGCTGCCGAGCTCGGCCTGGACGGTGTCGTGGCGGTGAACACCACCATCGCCCACGACCTGGGTCCCGGGGGGCTGTCCGGCCCGCCGCTGCTGGCTCGGGGGCTCGACGTCGTCGCGCGCCTGCGCGACCGGCTGGGGCCGGAGGCGGTGATCATCGGGGTCGGGGGAGTGACCACCCCTGCCGACGCCCGCGAGTACCTGGCCGTCGGCGCGACCCTCGTCCAGGGCTACACGGGCTTCATCTACCGTGGCCCGTTCTGGCCCGCGCGGATCAACCGGGCGCTGGCCGCCGACGAGGCCCGGCACGCGCGCCGACGTCCGGCGGGTGCTCGGTGAGCCTGCGGCCGCAGTGGGAGTGGCGGCTCGACGGCACCGATGGAGAACGCCTCGAGCGCCCGGTCAGCCCGGTGTTCACCTCGCAGTTCGACGCCGAGCAGTGGCTCGGCGAGCACTGGCGCGGGCTGGCGGCCCAGGGGGTCGGCCGCGCGACGCTGCTGCAC
>Ga0164243_10015444_pt1 | contig 10553 bp, 9 predicted proteins | sample OricompcompostOP_FD_108781 | JGI IMG/M metagenome (GOLD analysis project Ga0164243, IMG submission 108781) | Organic Plus compost microbial communities from Emeryville, California, USA - Original compost - Organic plus compost (OP) | ecosystem: Engineered > Solid waste > Mixed feedstock >...
ACTTGATGCGCACGACATTGCTTTGCGACGTCGGCTTGACGGTCAGCGCAGCCAGGAGCGCGTACGCACGGCTGTTGCGCTCCGCATCTGCCTCGGGACCCGTGCCGTCCACGAGCTTCAGCGCATCGACGACCTTGAGCGCGACGGCGCGGCTCGTAATCACGTCCATCTGCGTCGTGAGCACGTTCGCGCCCTGTGCCGGCAGCACCGAGCCGGTCACGGGATCGATGCCCTTGTTGTCGATCACGAGCGACGTCGCGGCGACATACGTCGGCGGCAGGACGAGCTTCGCGATCAGCGCGAGCGCAACGGCGCCCGCCATGATCGCGAACACGAGATGGCGGCGCGCCCAGAGAATCCGCAACAGCTGAGTGATGTTCATCGTGGTCGTCTCGCGTTCTAGAACCAGCTCTCTTTGATGAAGAGCACGTCGTCCGGCTTCAGCACGTCGGACTCGCGAATCGAGTACTCCTGCTCCTTGCCTTGCGCATCACGCCGTTTCACGACGGCGCGGCGCTCCGTGCCGCGCGAAGTGAGGCCGCCGCCCGCCGAAATCGCGCGCGAGAGCGTCATGTTGCGTTCGAGCCGATACTGGCCGGGGCGATTCACCTGGCCGTAGATGTAGAAGAACTCGGCGCGCGGCACGTACAGCCGATCGCCGCCTTTCACCGGGACGTTCTGGGTCGGATCGCCGCGAAACAGCGCCTCGAGATTCAGATCGAGCTTCGTGCCGTCCTCGCGCATGAGCGTCGCGAAATCGCCCGCGGTCTGCGCGATCACGCCGCCCGCCTCGGCGAGGATGTCGAGCACGTTGCTCCGGGCGCGCAGCGCATATTGGCCCGGCTTCGAGACGTGCCCGAGCACCGACACCTTCTGGCTCATGTACTCGACGATCAGCACCGACACCTGCGGCTGGCGCAGAAAGCCGCCGTCGATGAATTTGCGTGCGAGCGACTGCTCGATCTCGGCGCTCGACAGACCCGCGACCGCCACGGAGCCGATCAGCGGGCAGGTGATCGTGCCCGACTCGGCGACACGCGCATCGGTCGACAATTCCGGCGAGCCGAACACGGAGACTTTCAACAGATCGCCGGGCCCGACCTTGTAGTCCTGCGACGGCGTGCCGGCCGTCGGCGTCGCCGCGGCCGGATTCTCCGCGCGCGCGAGCGCCATGCACAGCATCAGGATGGGCGCGAAGATGAGGATCAGCGCGACGCTGCGCGATCGTTCGATATCAATACGCATGCCTGTCCTTCCACACCATGAATGCGGTTTTCAGAACGATGATGAGATCGAAGCCGAGCGACCAATGGCGCAGGTACTCCAGGTCGTAGTTGATGCGCATCGTCATGGAGTGCAGATCGTCGCCGCCTCGATAGCCGTTCACCTGCGCCCAGCCCGTGATGCCGGGCTTCACCTTGTGGCGGACCATGTAGCCCGGAATCTGGCGGCGCCAGTTCTCGTTCACCGCGACCGCGTGCGGGCGCGGCCCGACGATGCTCATGCTGCCGAACAGCACGTTGAAGAATTGCGGAATCTCATCCAGCGAGGTCTTGCGGATGAAGGCGCCGAACGGCGTCAGGCGATCGTCCCCGCGGGCGACGGGCGTGAAGCTCGTCGCGCCGTCCTCGACCTCGCGCAGCGATCGGAATTTGTAGACGATGATGTCCTTGCCATCGAGGCCGTAGCGCCGCTGCCGGTAGATGATCGGGCCCGGTGAGCTGAGCTTCACCCCGAGCGCGACGGCCGCGAAGACGGGCGCGAGCAGCAGAATCGCGACGCTCGAGATCGCGATGTCGCTCAGACGCTTCGCCATGCCGCGTACGCCGTAGAACGGCGATTCGCACACGGCGATGACGGGAATGCCGTCCACGATGTCGAAGCGCGGCTGCACCAGATCGAACACGCTCAGATCCGGAACGAAATAGATGGAGGCGGTGGAATCACGCAACGAAGTCAGCAGCTCGATGACTTGCGGCTGCGGGCTCATCGGCAGCGTGATGTAGACGATGTCGACGCCTTCGCGCGAAACATAGCTTGCGACCTGCCCCAGATCCCCGAGCACGCGGCCGCTGCATTCGGCGGGCAGGCGCTGCGGGGCGCGATTGTCGAAAAAGCCGACGACCTGGATGCGCAGCGTCGATTTGGCCGCAAGCGTCGCATCGAGCTGCACGCCTCGCGAAGAGGCGCCGATGATCACGGCCTTGCGCGTGCGCCGCGCGGACGAGACGCGATCGAGCATCTGCTGCGCGCTCATCTCGCCGATCCACAGGACGAGCGGCGTCACGAACGCCCAACTGATCAGCACCGGCTTGCTGAAGTAATGGCCGAGCGCCGAGAGATCCAGCAGCGTGTACAGGAAGATCATGAGCAGCGCCCAGCGCACGCAGATGTCGATGAAGGAGCGCAGTGCCATCACCGCGATCGGCGTGATGCGCGGGGGCATCACATCGAGCAGATCCGCGACCCCGAGGAACGAGAGCACGCCGACGAGAATGTACGGCCCGTAGAACGGCTCATCCCAGGCGATGAGACACGCGAACAGGGTGAGCGCCGGGATGACGGGATACAGCAGCGACTTGATCGCGAAGACCGAGGCAGGCTCGCTCGCGCTCACTTCGCCGGAGCGGTCGCGCAGCCGCCATTGCTCGAGATCACGCGCCGTCGTCGGCGACGAATAGTTCGTGCTGTTCATGCGGATCGCAAGCAAGTGGTCGCTGCGCTTCGCCGACGCGCAGCAGCGCGCCGCAAGCGCAAGAAAGACGGATGGGTCGTGACCGCATGATCGCGGCGATCACGCGAGACGCGCGTCGGCCGGTTCATCGTCAGGTGCTGAACTGATGGGGCCGCAGGAACCGGTGCTTGCGCCGCAATTGATACGCAATGAGCATCAGCGCGACGAAACCGGTGAGCAGATGATCCTCGAGGGTGCGCGTCCGCGGCAGCGGCGTCGTCGCCGGGTTGTAAGGCCGCTCGTGTTGCGCAGCCGCTTCACCGAATGGCCGCGTCCGATTCAGCGCCGAGCTGTGCGGCGGAACGAAGCCCATCGCACCGAGCGCGCCGCGCCTGAAATTTTCATCTTGCGCATTCAGCCATGCGCTCGTATTCGGCGTGATGAAGCGTTCAGTCGCGGGCGCACGCAGCACGCCTTCGATGGCCGCCGCAGGATGAGCGCTGCTCGAGGGTCCGCCGGTGTCAGAGGCTTCGCTCGCTCCTCCCGCGATGGCAATGGCAATTCCAAGAACGAATGTGGCAACGCGCATAAACTCTCCCATTGACCTCGATTGCAGCCGCGAAGCTCGCTACTTGCGTCTGCATGCACGCCCCCCCGTTCCAAAAAAGCCACACCATGGCCGACATCCTTGCGCGGTATGAAGCAAGTATCGTTCCTTGTTTGCAAGAGTCGCAGCGAGTCGACAACGGCACGCCTGACTCATGTAATCGTTACAAATCCCTCGTCATCAGGCGTCGAAAGCGCTCGTCGTTGCGAGGCGAGTGAATGCATGCCGCATCGCACCGTTCATCGCGCACGCTCGAATCGCACCAACTCGATTCAGCTCATTCGAATGCGTGTGCCACGACAGAACACATTCCTCGCGCGCGCGATGCGTATCCGACACAAACGATATCGCGCGCGGACTGCACAAGTATTAACCCGTACCTTTTGTTCCGGACGTGTCCGCAAATAAATTCGTTTTCGCGTCGCGCTTTTCCGACACCGTGCTTGCTCGCGGGCAGAGGAGGACGCGCGGGACTCTAGCGAACCTCTGCAACTGATTCTCCTCGCCGTCTTTCGGCGTCAGCGTTGGAAAGTTCTACACGCGCGCGGGGCCGCGGCTCTTTCATGCTCGCGCGTGCGTTGTGCAGACACATGACCGAACCGAGCCACATACCGCGCATCCGCATCGGCATCTCCGGCTGGCGCTACACGCCATGGCGCGGCGTGTTCTATCCGCAGTCGCTGCCGCAGAGGCTCGAGCTCGCGTATGCCTCGCGGCTGCTGCAAACGATCGAGATCAACGGCTCCTTCTATTCGCTGCAGCGTCCCGAGTACTACGCGCAATGGTTCGATGAGACGCCGCCCGATTTCGAGTTCGCGGTGAAGGGGCCGCGCTTCATCACTCATATGAAGCGGCTGAGGGACGTGCGCACGCCGCTCGCGAACTTCTTCGCCTCCGGCGTATTCAATCTGCGCCACAAGCTCGGGCCGGTCTTGTGGCAGTTCCCGCCGCAGATGCGGTTCAACCGCGAGCGCTTTGCAGAGTTTCTCGATCTATTGCCGATGGACACCGCCGCGGCACTGAGGCTCGCGCGCTCGCGCGACTATCGCCTGAAAGGACGCGCCCGGCTTGCGATCGATGCGACGCGTCCGTTGCGCCATGCTTTCGAAATCCGGCACGAGAGCTTTCTGGATCCCGAGTTCATCAGGCTGCTGCGCGCCCGCAACGTCGCGCTCGTGATCGCGGAGACGGCGCAGCGCTGGCCGATGCCGCACGACATCACCGCCGATTTCGTCTACGTCCGTCTGCACGGCGACAAGCGCCTCTATCAGAGCGGCTACAGTGATCGTGCGCTCGATCGCTGGGCACAGAAGATCACGGCATGGCACGCCGGCCGGGAAGCCGAAGGGATGAAGATTGCGCCGCCGCTTACGCGGACAAGCCCGCGCGATGTGTATTGCTACTTCGACAATACGGACGTGAAGCTGCGCGCACCCGTCGATGCAAGAGCGTTGACGCGCAAGCTGGGGCTCGATCGAAGCCACACGCGCGCTCGCGTCGTCCGCGAGCTGCTGCACGCCTCCTGACCGCGTCAGTGCCAGCGTTCTTCCAGCTGAGGCGAGAGCGTGAAGCTCGACGGCCGGGCGCAGCGCGGCGGCGGATTCTTCAAGCCTTGCACGATGTACTCGAGCGCCCTCTGGATCCCATGTGTCGAATAGGGCTTGCTGATGACGCCGAGGGCGCCGGCATAGTCGTCCGGCAGCATGCGGCTGTTCGCGGTGACGAACACCACGGCTCGCGAGGCCTGCCGCAGCTCCTGGGCGAGCTTCACGCCCGTCAGGCCGTCCGCGAGATGCAGATCGACGAACACGAGGTCGGGATTCGTTTGCGCGACGAGCTCGGAGCCTTCGTCGGCGGTCGTCGCCCAGCCGACCACTTGGTGGCCTGCGTCCTCGAGATAGCCCTGCAACAGCATTGCCGGCAAGGCTTCGTCTTCGACGATCACGACTCGCAGCACGCTCATGAGGCCGGCCCCTTGGGCTGCAGCGGCCAGCGAATCTCGACGCGCGTGCCCGGATTCGCCGCTTGCCAACGAGTCGTCGCGCGCACTTGTCGGCCGAGCGCCTCGACGAGCGACTTGCCGAAGGATCCCTTGCCGTATTCCATGCCGGCCGTCGCGCTGCCGTTGCCATCGCCTTGTGCACGGCGGGAGGCGCCGTCGCCATCGCCGTCGCGCATTCCGACACCGTCGTCTTCGATCGTGATCGTCGCGTGTCCATCGATGCGCTTCACGGACAGGGCGATCTTGCCCGGCCGGTCTTCGAGGAATGCATGCTTGAGCGAGTTCGTGACCAGCTCGTTGATCATCAAGGCGATGGGAGCGGCGCGATCCGGCGAAACCTCGACTGGATCCAGATCGAACTCGAGGCTGATATCGGAGCGGCTCGATGCATTGACGAGATCGCGCGTCAGCTCGCGCGAGAACTCCGCGAGATCGAAGCGGCTCACGTCCGTCGATTTGTACAGCCGGCGATGCACCGCGCTCAGCGCCTCGACACGCTCCAGCATCGAGGTGAGCGACTGGCGAATGCTCGCATCCGGAATGTTCCGGCTCTGCATGACGATCAGCGACGCAATCATCTGCAGATTGTTCTTGACCCGATGATCCACCTCGTTGAGCAGCAGGTTCTGCGCCTGCAGCGCGCTCGAGAGCTCGGCATTCGCGCGGCGTCCTTCCGCGAGCGCCTTCTCGAGCTCCTCCGTGCGGCGCTGCACCTCGCGCTCGAAGCGCTCCTTTTCCTGCTCGATGCGCTGCTGCTCGTTCACCCGCTCCGTGATGTCGACCTGCGAGGCGAAGAAATAGACGAGCTCGCCCTGCTCGTTGTGCACCGGACTGATGTAGAGCGAATTCCAGAACATCGAGCCGTCCTTGCGATAGTTCAGGATGTCGATGTTGATGTCGCGGCCGGCGCTCGTCGCCTGACGAATCGCCGCGATCGCGGCGGGATCCGTCAACGGCCCTTGCAGGAAGCGGCAGTTGCGTCCCGTCACCTCATCGCGCGTGTAACCGGTCAGCTTGAGAAATGCATCGTTTGCGAAAATGATCGGGTTGTCGTCGCGGCGTGGATCGGTGATCAGCATCGGCATGCGTGTGGCGCGGACCGCGGCCGCGAAGGGATCCCCCTTGCCGTGCTCCACATGTAGATCACCGGTGATCTTCCAAGCCTCCTTCGACTCCATTGCCCCACCAGAGTGTTTTCGCGTTGCATGTTGAACGCACGGAATCCGCGATTTGTTCTTGCATGCGGATGCAACTCGCGCGCGTGCCCGAGCGTTGCACGACCTTACGGCGCATGTTCAGTGCGCCTTCACCCAACGGCGCTCGAGTGAGCCGAACAGCGCCTGCGCGATGAGAGCCAGCACGGCCGCCGGAATCGCGCCTTCCAGAATCAGACCGACGTCGTCGAGCCGGATGCCCGTCAGGATGGGTTGGCCGTACCCGCCCGCACCGATGAGCGCGCCGAGCGTCGCCGTGCCGATCTTGATGACGGCCGCCGTCTTGATGCCGGCGAGAATGGAACGCGCCGCGAGCGGCAGCTCGACATGGCGCAGCTGAGCAGCAGCGGAAAGCCCGAGCGCGGCGGCCGACTCGCGCAGATCGCGAGGAATGTCTGCCAATCCCGCATGCGTGTTGCGCAGGATCGGCAGCAGGCTGTACAGAAACAGCGCGACGATCGCTGGCGCATAGCCGATGCCGAGCCAGGGGATCAGGAACACGAGCAGCGCGAGTGCGGGAATCGTCTGCAGAACGTCGGCAATTGCAAACGTTACTTTTGCGAAGGCCGGACGGCGAAACGCGAGCACGCCGAGGGGCAGCGCGATCAGAATCGCCGCGCCGAGCGAGAACGCGACCATTCCAAGATGCTCCCGCGTTCGATGCCAGATACGTTGGGCCCGCGTTTCGTCGCTGACGGTCGTGTGCTCGCCGAAGCGCTCACGAGCGAACTGCTGTGCCACTTGCGACTCCGGCACGCCTTCGAGCTTCGCGCGTGCGTTCAAGCGCGCCATCGTGGCGGCATCGATCGAGCCTTCGAGCCGGCTCAGCACTTGTTTCGCACGATCTGCGACCTGGGCGCGGCACACGAACAGCGCGTCATAGGTCGGGAAGAACTTGCGGTCGTCCACCAGCGCGAGCAGGTCGTAGTACGCGATCTCGGCATCCGTCGAGTACAGATCGGTGACGTCGATCGATCCCGCCGCCAGCGCTCGATACGCCAGGTCGTGCGCCATGCCGCTTACGTTCGTTTGCGGCAGTGCATATGCCGCGCGAACGCCGCGCCAGCCGTCCGCGCGATCAATGAACTCATTGCTGAAGCCGAGCCGCAGATCCGGGTGTGCCGCGAGATCCGAGATGCGTGCGATCGAGTGCTGCTGCGCAACGTCCTTGCGCATGCCCAATACATAAGTGTTGTTGAAGCCGAGCGACGGCGATGCCCACACGCGCCGCTCGGCAAGCTTCGCTCGCAGTGCAGCGTCCGACGGCAAGGATTCGTTCGCGAAAATCTCGGTGCGCAGCGTGCCTGTGTATTCGGGATAGCAGTCCACATCGCCGCGCAGCATCGCGCTCCAGAGCACCGTCGTGCCGCCGAGCTCGCGGCGGTGCACTGCGCCCACGCCGCTCGCATCCAGCATCTGCGTCGCAAGCTCGCCCAGCACGACCGATTCGGTGAAGACCTTCGAGCCGATGACGATCTGCGGCGGCTGGGCTTGCGCCTGAAGCGGCAAGCTCGACGCGGCAAGCGCGAGCGCAATGAGCAGCGCGCTACGCATCGGTATCGGGAATCGCCCGCTGCGCGCGCAGGAAGGCGCGCACGAAATCGTCGGCGGGCCGATCGATCAAGTCGCGATAGCTGCCTTGCTGCACGATCAGGCCCTCGCGCATCAACACGATGTGCTCGGAAAAGAACGCGGCCTCGGCGAGATCATGCGTCACGAGCAGCACGCATTTGCGCAAGCTGGCGAACAGCTTGCGCAGCTCTTCCTGCAGGCCGTGGCGCACCATCGGATCGAGCGCTCCGAGCGGCTCGTCGAGCAACAGCACGTCGGGGTCGAGCATCAGCGCGCGCATGAGACTCACGCGCTGGCGCTGGCCGCCCGAGAGATCGATCGGGTAACGCGCGAGGACATCGGGCGGCAGTTGTACGAGCTCGAGCAGCTCGGGGACGCGGCGGGCGATCCAGTCGCGATCACGGCGCAAGTGGCGCGCGGCGAGCGTGACGTTGTCGGCAATCGTGAGATGCGGGAACAGCCCGCCCGACTGGATGACGTAGCCGATCCGATGTCGAATGCCGCGCACGTTCGCCGGCGTGACGACCTCGCCTTCGACGGACACTGTGCCGCGCGAGGGCCAGATGAGCCCGACCGCGAGCTTCAGGAGCGTCGATTTGCCGCAGCCGCTCGGTCCGATCAGCGCGGTCGTCGTCGCATCGCGAACCTGCAAGGTGACGCCGCGCACCGAGGCGACGTGCTCGTATTGATGAGCAACATCGTCGAACTCGATCACTGGACGGCCGCGGCTCGCATCACGCGCGCGAGCTTACCCGTGCGCATCGCGCGTGACGAGCGCCGGGTGCGGGCGAGCTATCTGGGCTGCCGCACCTGGATGGAGTTGTGCACGGCGCTCACGCCCGGAGTATCGGCGATGAGATCCTCGACCTCGAATTTCATGTGGCGCGTCTCGACCGTCCCGGACACCGTCACTTGGCAATTCGCGACGGAGACCTCGATGTCGGTGGCATCCACGAAGGGATCGTCGGTCAGGCGTTCGCAGATGCGCTCGCGCAGACGCTCATCGGAGGGTCGATAGTTCTTCGGTCCCTTGCCGCGGTAACTGATCGCGAGCTGTTCCTCGAGCTCACCGCCCGGATAGTCCTGTGCGCCTTCCGCGCGCCAGCTCATGCGTCGCTGCTCGCGGCGCTCCTGAAATGCGGCGGGGTTCATCGGCGCAGCGCTGCTTTCGAAAAAGTAGTCACGCTCGGGCTCGTCGGAGCGGACGGGGCCGCCGCGGCCGTAGGACTCCTGCCATTCATCCGCGGGCTCGGTTTCGAAAAAGCGCTCGGGCGCGCGCCGCGGGTCGGTGCGTTCAGTGGGCATGGTTCGAGGCTCCGGAAATGCGGGAATGACGGGGAAACGCGCGGGGAGCGCGGCGCGGTTCCTCCGTCGGGATGACGGGAAGCCGCTCGTCGTCCCGACGCAAGTCGGGACCGCATTTGGCACCGTGCCGGAGGAGATCCCGACTTGCGTCGGGATGACCAAGGCTTGGGTGCCAATGGCGATCCCGACTTGCGTCGGGATGACGGAGCCCTCACCCCGGCCCTCTCCCGCAAGCGGGAGAGGGAGACTGGATCACGGCCGCAGTACGATCTTCGTGCACTCGTCTTCTTTATCGCGAAACACTTCGTAGCCGAGCGGTGCTTCCTCGAGCCGCAGACGATGCGAAATGATGAACGACGGATCGATCTCGCCGCGCTCGATGCGCTCGAGCAGCGGCTTCATGTAATGCTGAACGTGCGTCTGGCCGGTTTTCACTCTGAGCGCCTTGTTCACGATCGCGCCGAACGGAATCTTGTCGAGGAATCCGCCGTACACGCCGGGCACGGACAGCGCGCCCCCATTGCGGCACGCGATGATCGCTTCGCGCAGCGCGCCGGGACGATCGCTCTCCAATCGCATTGCTTGCTTGACGCGATCGTACGTGCCGGTCACGCCGTGCATGTGCGCTTCCAACCCGACTGCGTCGATGCATGCGTCGGGACCGCGCCCGCCCGTCATCTCCTTGAGCGCGGTAAGAACGTCCGTCGACTCGTAGTTGAGTGTTTCCGCGCCGGCCTCGCGCGCCTTGCGCAGCCGCTCGGGGAATCGATCGATCGCAATCACGCGCCCCGCGCCGAGCAGACGTGCGCTTGCGATCGAGAACAAGCCCACCGGTCCGCAGCCCCAGACCGCGACCGTGTCGCCGGGCTGGATGTCGCAGTTCTCGGCCGCCATGTAGCCGGTCGGCAGCACGTCGGAAAGAAACAGCACCTGCTCGTCGCTGAGCGACTCCGGCACCTTGATCGGCCCGACGTCCGCGAAGGGCACGCGCACGTATTCAGCCTGCCCGCCCGCGTAGCCGCCGAGCATATGCGAATAGCCGAAGATGCCCGCGGGCGAATGCCCCCACAGCTTCTCCGCCACATGCGCGTTCGGATTCGAGTTCTCGCACAACGAGTACTGCTCCTCGCCGCAGAAGAAACAGTTGCCGCAGGCAATCGGGAACGGCACGACGACGCG